>Ga0181601_10000292_pt1 | contig 40259 bp, 34 predicted proteins | sample 041ome_8_FD_133020 | JGI IMG/M metagenome (GOLD analysis project Ga0181601, IMG submission 133020) | Coastal salt marsh microbial communities from the Groves Creek Marsh, Skidaway Island, Georgia - 041407BS metaG (megahit assembly) | ecosystem: Environmental > Aquatic > Marine > Intertidal zone... | reverse complement strand
TGTTCTTCTTCTGATGACTTCGGTTTGACAGTATTGGAAGAGCCTACGGCTGCTATCACGCAAACTCACTCAGCGAATGCTTATTTCTTCGATGGAACTAGCTCATTGTATATTTCTCAAAACACCACATATGCGTGGGACTTTGGATACAATGGACAAACAGCTACTACTCCAACGGCTCAGGTAGTTTATCCATGGAGCGATCCTAGTGCACCTACTACATACACTGTGACTCTTTCAATAGACAACGGTTGTGGAACAGATGTGGATCAAATGGATATCACTCCAGACCCACTTGGAATTGATGCAATTGCTGAAGGATCATTTGGTCTTTATCCAAATCCTGCTACTGACAATGTGAACTTCATCCTTGGTTCAGCTGCTTCAGCTCAAGGAACGGTTCAAGTATTGGACTTAGCTGGAAGAACGCTTTCTTCACAGATCATCGCTGCTGGTCAATTGACTGGTGAAGTGAATGTGTCTGATCTAGCTTCTGGTTCTTACCTTGTTAAGGTATCTGTTGACGGAATCACTTCTGTGAACACCCTCATCAAGCAGTAAGCTCAATATCCTAAACGCTCAGAAAAAGGGCGACCCACATGGGTCGCCCTTTTTAATTCCAAATCATTTATTTCATTCCTTCGTAAAAACAACAAACATGAAACGCATTTATTTTTTATTCGCTTCCGTTCTAATCATAGGTTTATCATCATGTGAAAAATGCACCGATTGCAAATGCACCGAGAGTAGTTTCTTTGATTTTCCTTCGACTATGCCGCAAGAAGATCAAGACCTTTTGGAAGCAGCATACATTTCTAACTTCAATGAACAATCTGAAGAGGTGTGTACTAAAAGGGGAGATTTTGATGGTGAGGTAAGCGACTGGGAAGCGCAGAGCAGCTCCTTCAGCGAAACAAATACTTATAAGGGCGAAGAATGGTCTATCTCTATTACGTACGATTGTACATGCGAAGAGTAAAAAGACAAAACTCAAAAAAAGCGGCATATGCCGCTTTTTTTTTGTCCATTCACATCCGTTTTGAACCAACCATCATTTCCCCGGTTATCTCTAACGAATGAATCGCGTTGACATTAAACTTGCGTATACCTTTAGCCCATGATTTCCCTTAAGAACATCAATAAATACTATAAAACGGCAAACCACGAGTTGCATGTTTTGAAAGATGTAAATCTTGAAATCGAAAGTGGTGAACTGGTTTCTATTATGGGTTCTTCAGGATCAGGGAAATCTACGCTACTGAATATAATGGGGATTCTAGATGAATATAACAGCGGTGAATATTGGCTCGATGAAACTCTAATCAAATCCCTTTCTGAAAAACAAGCTGCCAAGTATCGAAATGAATTTATTGGATTCATATTTCAATCCTTTCACCTACTCAGCTATAAGAACGCCATGGAAAATGTGGCCCTCCCGCTCTATTACAGGGGAATACCAAGAAAAAAGCGCAATAAAATTGCGCTCGAATATTTAGAAAAGGTGGGATTATTAGACTGGGCTGAACATATGCCCAATGAATTATCTGGTGGTCAACAGCAGCGTGTTTCAATTGCACGCGCACTCATATCGCAACCAAAATTGATTTTGGCAGATGAGCCAACCGGAGCCTTGGACTCTGTGACTTCGAAAAAAGTGATGGACATTTTCAGAGACGTCAATAAACTTGGGATTACCGTGCTTATTGTAACGCATGAGCAAGACATTGCAGACATGACCGATCGACAAATTGTACTTGTCGATGGCCGTATCACCGAATCAAAAAACGCCCATGTTTGATTTAGATAAGTGGCAAGAAATCTTTAGCACTATTCGAAAGAATAAGCTGCGAACATTCCTCACAGGGTTTAGTGTAGCTTGGGGAATTCTTATGTTGATTATACTTCTGGGCGCGGGAGAAGGACTTCAGCATGGCACCGAAAATCAATTCAAAGGTGATGCTCTAAACTCCGTTTGGGTAATACCTGGTAAAACTTCCATTCCATTTGCTGGCTACAATGCCGATCGGGAAATAAAGCTGCATAATTCAGATTTTGATGATATCAAAAAGAATATTCGTGGCATTGAAAATTTAAGCGCCCGTAAATATTTAAACGGAATTACGCGGGTCAGTTACAAAGACAAAACAGGGAGTTTTGGAGTATTAGGATGCTTGCCTGACGAAAAGGAAGCAGAACAAATTGAAATTTTGGCAGGACGATTCATCAATAAGGTTGATGTTATGGAAAGGCGAAAGGTAGCTTGCCTGGGACGCGATATGAAAATTGAATTGTTCGGTGATAGCGATCCAATGGGGGAATACATTAACATAAATGGAATTTCATTTTTAGTTGTCGGTTATTATATGGATGAAGGTGGTGATAGAGATGTACGAAGAACTTGGATTCCACTCAGCACGCATCAGGCAGTATTTGGAAACCCGAATAATGTCGATCGACTTGCGATGACTACAGGAGATGCAACAATCGATGAGGCTAATGTAATTGTGACACAAATTAGAGAACGATTAGCCAAGCGCCTTGACTTTGACCCAACAGACGAGAAGGCAGTATTTATTAGAAATCGGGCTGAGTTCTATCAAAAATTCGCCAGTCTATTCGCTGGAATTCGAATGTTCATTTGGTTTATAGGATTTGGCACCATTTGCGCTGGTATTGTCGGAGTGAGCAATATTATGATGATTGTAGTCAGGGAACGGACCAAAGAAATTGGGATTCGAAAAGCGCTTGGAGCTTCATCATCGAGCATCATTGCCTTAATAATGCAAGAGTCTATTTTCATAACCACCATTGCTGGCTATATTGGATTAACATTGGGGGTGCTCATTCTTGAATGGTCAGGCAATTTCATTAGCGGAAGCGACTACTTTTCGAATCCCGAAGTGGATATCCAAGTAGCAATCAACGCCACTTTACTTTTAATTTTCACAGGTAGTTTGGCTGGATTCTTTCCTGCTTTGAGGGCATCTCGTATTCAACCTGTTAACGCTTTAAGAGAGGAATAAATGTTCGATTCGGATCGCTGGCAAGAAATATATCATGTACTAAGTAAAAATGTACTTAGAACCCTCTTAACCGCCTTTGGTGTGTTTTGGGGGATGTTCATGCTAGTTATTCTAATGGGCTCAGGAAATGGTTTGAGAACTGGTGTATTATCCAGTTTTGGAAGTTTCGCTACGAACAGCTTTTTTATGTGGGGTGGCAGCACCAGCATGCCTTACAAAGGTTTTCAGAAAGGTCGTGGTGTATCATTTACCAATGACGATACTGAGACGCTGAAACGAGAATTGACGAGTGCAGCGGTGGTGGCACCAAAACGGCAGTTAGGGGGATATCGTTCCTCTAGTTATGTCACGCGAGGCAATAAGTCTGGAAGCAGCTTTGGTGTTTCTGGTGATGTGCCAGAGATCATTGATATATCACCCAAAAAGATTGTGGCTGGTCGTTGGCTCAATGATCGTGATATTGAGGAAAAGCGTAAGGTTGCCGTAATCGGTGCGAGAGTGCGTGATGTCCTATTTGATCCTTCGGAAAATCCCATTGGAGAATGGATTAATATCAATGGCATCTATTTTATGGTGGTAGGCGTGCACGACTTGGAGTTTACATCAGGACACAATGACCGAGATTTAGAAAGTATTCTTACCCCTTTAAGCACATTCCAGCAAGCATTTAATCAAGGAGACCGAGTTGGTTGGTATTCTATAATGGCAAAACCAGGTTACTTGGCCAGCGATGTAGAATTGGAGGCACGTGAAATTTTAAAACGCGCTCATAACATCCATCCTGATGATCCCAGGGCAATTGGTGGTTGGAATGCGGATAAAGAATTTCAGAAGATTTCTGGGCTATTCATCGCCATAAACATATTGGTTTGGATTGTGGGCATTGGAACACTATTGGCGGGCATTATTGGTGTAAGCAATATCATGTTGATTGTAGTAAAAGAACGCACAAAAGAAATAGGAATAAGAAAAGCTATAGGTGCAACTCCTTTTACGATTGTTTCTCAAATCATTTTAGAGGCTATCATTTTAACTGGACTGGCGGGATACTTAGGCATGTCATCAGGTGTTGCTTTATTAGACCTTGTGGACGGTATGTTGGGCAATTCTGGAGGTATGTTCAAGCAACCAGGGATTGACCTATCCACCGCACTTGTTTTCTTAACTATCATAGTTTTTTCAGGAGCCTTAGCTGGCATAATACCGGCAACAAAAGCTGCTGGAGTGAATCCAATCATCGCATTACGATCAGAATAAAATATCATGAAATCATTTTTTAGAATACTCATTCTTACAGTTATCCTCGGAATTTTTGGATGGACTCTTTGGTTTTTATATCAAAAGGACCAACAACCACCGGAAGTATTTGAGACGGTTCAGGCAGAGCAGCGTGACATCATTAAAAAGAGCGTTGCCACTGGGTCGGTAGTGCCTCGCAATGAAATCTTCATTAAACCGCAAATATCAGGTATCATACAGACCATCTACGTTAAACCCGGAGACCTCATCAAATCTGGTGACCTAATAGCTAAAGTGAAGGTTATTCCAAATATGGTTTCCTTGAACAATGCAGAGAATCGCGTTAATCGGGCAAAAATCAGTTTAGAAAATGCCACGGTAGATTACACCAGAAATTTGGAGCTGCTAAAAAAGCAAGTGATATCGGAAGCTGAATTCCAACCTTTTGAATTGAGTAAAAAACAAGCATTGGAAGAGCTGAACGCTGCGGAGGATGCACTGGCTATTGTGAAAGACGGAGTTTCAAAAAAGACAGGCAACAGCTCCAATACTCTGATCAAATCAACAGTTAGTGGAATGATTCTAGATGTGCCTGTGGAAGAAGGCTTTAATGTCATTGAGGCCAACAATTTTAACGATGGAACCACTATAGCCAGTGTAGCCGATATGGAAAACCTAATATTCCAAGGGCAGGTCGATGAATCAGAAGTGGAAAAATTAAAACTAGGCATGAAGTTAATTTTGAATATTGGTGCCATTGAAAACAATGAGTTTACGGCTATTCTGGAGTATATATCACCCAAGGGAATTCAAGAAGAAGGAGCAATAAAATTTGAGATAGAAGCCGCGGTGAAACTCGATTCTAACGCCTTCATCCGAGCAGGATATTCCGCCAATGCCAATGTTGTCTTAGATCGTAGGGATGGAGTACTTTCCATTGACGAAGGTTTAGTCAGCTACGAGGACGAAGGAACCTTCGTTGAAGTCGAGACTGCCGAACAAGTATTCGAGAAACGTAAAGTTGAGCTTGGTTTGTCCGATGGAATCTTTGTTGAAGTTTTATCTGGAATCACATCAGAAGATAAAATAAAGAAGCTTAAAGACTAACGAATAGCAATGTCCCACTTAGTCTGAAACGGGCAGGTCGCATAAGCTGGATCAATCCAGATATAAGCAGAGCTCTTATACTGTTCTATCCATTCTTCTAACCGATCATTCTCCTTCTTTCTCTTCGTAGTTTCTTGCAATCTATTGTAATCATCATTCAAATTGGCAATGTGTGGTTTGGTCACTTCAATCAGTTGAACCAATCTGTAAGCTCGCTTTCCGTCCATAGTTTGAAACAGCTCAGCATCGCTAATTTCTCCTTCTTCCAACTTCTGGATGGTAAATAACAACGACCGATCAATCTGTCCCAATGTTTCCAACTCAAACATATTTGTCCCATCAATTGGATTAATCATTTCTCCGCCATTCATCCTTGTCTCATTATCGGTACTGTGCTTTATTGCGGCCTTGGCGAATGTCAAGGAATCAATAGTCTCAATTTGAACTTTAAGGCTATCGAGGTATGACTTCGATTTTTGCAAATCTTTGGGCGAAACCTGTGGAATAAGCAGAATGTGTCGAACATTTATCCTATCCCCTTTTCGCTCTATCATTTGGATGAGATGATATCCAAATTTAGACTTGACCACGTCTGACATTTCTCCGGGTTGGAGTCCCGTTGCCGCATTAGCAAATTCAGAGACCAAATCAGCTTTATCCATCATACCCAACTCTCCATTTTGTTCTGCTGAACCCGGGTCAGCTGAATACAAATAGGCTAGGGTTCCGAAATCCTCACCGTCATTAACTCGTTGTTTAAACTCACGCAATTTCCCTTTGATACGATCCTCTTCCTCCCGACTAATTGGTGGTAAACTTACAATTTGAGCCACTCTTGCTTGCGAATTGATGTAGGGTAAACTATCCTTTGGGATGCTGGCATAAAACTCTCTAACATCTGCTGGGGAGACGCGAACTGAACCAATCACCTGCTGTTGCATCGATTGTATCAATAAAATCTCTTCAACCTCATCCTTAAAGTCTTCCTTGATTTGGTCAATAGTCTTACCATAGAACTTTACCAATTCCTCTTCACTTCCAATTTGTGAAATGAAATATCGCAACCTGCGATTCAATTCTTGTTGGACTTGTTCTTCTGTGACTTCTACACTGTCTAGTTTGGCTTGGTTCACGAATAGCTTCTGATACATCAAGTCTTCCAGCAGCTCGCAACGGGTATTCTCGGTCACCGCCATGTCTGACATGGTCATCTGATCAACCTGTTCCTCAATGTCAGAGTGCAAAACGATGTTTTCACCCACAACTGCGATCACTTTATCGATTACTTGAGGTTTTTGACTCATCGCAACCAAACTCGAAAGCCCAAAAAACAAAACAAGGCTATTCTTTAATCTTTGGCTCATCATATTTTTCGGCATTTCCTTTTCGAATGGCTTCTCTGTATACACTGGTTCGAATCGTATTCAGTAACTCAATCTTTCTTGAGTTTAGTATTAATCCTTTTATTCTATCCACCTCAAGCTCTAGGGGTGATAAGGTGTTTTTTGACTGAATATCAATTACATACAAGTAATACAAATGTTCTGCATCTGTAAACTGTACGAATTTTCCTTTTCTTAAAAATGACTCCTTGTTATAAACTTCGATAGGTAATTGTCTCAACAACTGATTGAAAAACACCCAATTAGAATCATTATAGCAACTTACCGCATATCTGTGACAATAGTCAAGGAGGTTTTCACGCGATTCGTCATCATCCATTTTCATCCATTTCACGACTTTGTCTTGATCAGGACTATTAGGAAGTAGCTTGGTATATCTGACTTTTAGTATGTAATCCTTCAGCTGAAAAATATCTTGGTTTTCATCGTAGAATTTTGAAATCTCCTCTGCGCTAATCCCAGTATCCAGCTTTTGGTTGATTACTTCCTTTTCATATTCAAAAATGAACAGCTCCTTGCGATACTTTTCTACTTGCGCCTCAATTTCCAATTGTTCGGTTAGCAAATTGTACTGCGCTTTGCCAAACATCAACTCTTCATTCATCCAATTCTGAATGATATTGGTGGCTAATTCCGTGCTATCCTCCAAACTCAGATCATTTGGAATGAGCTCACTTAGTTCGCTATATGTCAAGTATTGATCACCTACCCTTGCCACTATGGCTTCCCTTTCTTCTTCTGTCACGCATGACGCAAAGAGGAGCACAATGGTTACATATAATAGGCGCTTCAACTTATCTTATTTATTAATCGATTCAAATACCTTTTGATCAACTTGCACCGGATATTTGCTTCTCAACTCTTGAATCCACATTTCTTCCAAGTGAGACTGATAAGCCGAGGTTATTAATCCTCGAGCCTCATTTAGGGCTTTAGGTTGCGGCTGTTTTACATCATAAACTTGAACTAGTGTTGGTTTTCCAGAATCTTGTATTGTATAAGTACCAGGAACCCAAGGCGTCTTATCTATAATGGCATCGTCAGACTTTGCAAATAAACCCGACCTAATATTCAAGTTCAAAGCATTGTCTTCATTTATCTCCTGCATGATATACGCATCGGTATAGCCTTTCTTGACACGTTTCTTAGTGAGTTTTTCAACCTTTTTAGCCACTTGTTCATTTGCACATTCATAAATTGACGCATCCACTCTTTCAGGCCACATATAGTCAGACTTATGTGTTTTATAAAAATCTTCTAACCCTGCGCTATCCTTCACGGCTTTTGACCAGACTTTTTGATCCATAAGATCAAAAAGCAAAATACCATCATGATACTCCTGCATTAGTGCCTTGAATTCAGGATATTTAATTTCCAATAACCCATTTTCAAAATCAATGAGCATTTCATTCACGAAGCTCTTCCACTCATCAGCTAAAACTGCACTGACCATCTCCCCTTCTTTTCGCTTCTTTTGATTTTTCTGGATAAAATTCAAATAATTGAGCTGAGTATAGACCTTTGAAGTCTTGCTTAGTTTATTATCTGAAATGGTCAGTACCGGCTTGTCCATCGGATTTGGAAGTTCCTTTGGCATTTTCCATTTTCCACTTAAATACTCTTCAGTCACTAACTTGGATGCTCGATCTCGGTTAGGGTAGTTAAATGTCAAAGCATAATCCTCTTTTAAGGTTCGAAGTAGCGAAGTGCGACCTTTGAGTGCTCTAGCATCTTTTTCTATTTTACGTTTCAAATTCGATTTTATCGCTTCAAACTCAGCAACATCTCGTCTATCCTCTCTCCTGATAATGTGCCATCCATAGGCGCTTTGAATAGGGTCGCTTATATCTCCATTGTTTTCTAAAGAAAATGCAGCATCTTCAAAAACCGATGCTGTTCCACCCGTTCCAAACCACGGTAACATTCCATTATCCTTTACACTCGTTTTATCCTCAGAAAACTGCTTTACCAATTCTCTAAAATCCTCCCCAATCAATATCCTCTTATGAATTTCATTTATTCGATTCTTTGCCGCTTGTTTTTGATCTTCTGTGTTGTCTGGATTGGTCCGAATGAAAATGTGTGAAACACGAATTTCACCTCTTGCCGGTCTTCTATCCCGAACGAAAATGGCATGATATCCAAATCTTGTTCTTACAGGTTTAGACAGTTTACCAACTTCCGTGTTATAAGCTGCGCTTTCAAAAGGATAAACCATCGAAAATGCTGTGAAATAGCCTAAATCTTCTGCAATAACCTGTTCATCCTTGGTTCCTTTTATCCTCGCAATGGCGGCTTTCATATCGTCCTCAGACTTGATGGACTTGGTATACAATTGTAATTTTTTCATTGCCTTGAGAGTATCTCCTGCTGGCGCATCTGGAGCTACCTTCACAAGAATGTGATATGCAGCCACATCTTCCTTCAACCTTTCATAAGCCTCATTGATCAAATCTTCGTTTACCTGTCTGTCAATTAAATATGGCTGGGCAAGCTGATTCCTATACCCAGAAAGTTCTCTAATAAACTTCGGAATTGTATCCATTCCAAGCGACTCCGCTTCAAATACCTTCAACTTGAAATTCACAAAGAGATCTACATACTCTTCAATGGTTTTTTTATCCACCACATTATTCGTATTGTTCTTATTGTAAATGCCTAAAAACTCATCCACTTTGATGGTTTGGTCTCCTAAGTTCATCAACACGCGTTGATCTTGAGCTCCGGCAGTGAATGCCGTGAAGAGTCCAATTGCAACTATTACCTTCTTCAACATATTTCAACTAATTAATTTATCTACTTGTATAGTTCGGTGCTTCTCTAGTGATGGTGACATCGTGAGGATGACTCTCTCGCACACCAGCAGCTGTAATTCGAATGAACTCAGCTTTCTGCAATGATTCAATATCTGCAGCACCACAATATCCCATTCCAGCTCTTATTCCTCCAATCATTTGATAGAGAATTTCACTAAGTTTCCCTTTAAATGGAACTCTTCCAGAGATACCTTCAGGCACCAGTTTTTTAATATCATCTTCGACATCCTGAAAATAGCGATCCTTTGAACCTTTCTGCATGGCTTCGATGCTCCCCATGCCACGATATGCTTTGAAACGTCTGCCTTCGTATATGATGGTTTCACCTGGAGACTCTTCCACTCCAGCAAACATTGAACCTGCCATAATGCATGAAGCCCCAGCAGCCAAAGCCTTAACTATATCACCACTAAACCTGATCCCTCCATCGGCAATAACTGGGATTCCAGTTCCCTTCAACGCATCCGCAACATCCATGATTGCTGAAAGTTGAGGTACGCCCACACCTGCGATCACTCTAGTGGTACAAATTGAACCTGGCCCAATGCCTACTTTAATTCCATCTGCTCCAGCTTCTTTCAAAGCTATTGCCGCACTGGCAGTTGCTATATTTCCAACGATGAGATCCACTTTATTCTCAGCATACTTCTGTTTTGCATCCTTCAAAATTTGAATTACACCTGCAGAATGTCCATGAGCAGTATCAATTACAATAGCATCGACACCTGCCGCAATTAAAGCGTCCATTCTATCAAATGTATCCGCAGTTACACCTACAGCAGCTGCCACTCTCAGCCTTCCAAAATCATCTTTACAAGCATTAGGTCGAATCTTAGATTTCACAATGTCTTTGAATGTAATCAAGCCAATTAGCTTGTTATTATCATCAACAACGGGCAACTTTTCAATTTTATGCTCTTGAAGCATTTCCTCTGCCTTCATCAAATCACCCCCATCATGTGTAGTCACGATTCCTTCAGCTGTCATGACCTCCTTTAGTGGTCTGGACAAACTCTTTTCAAATCGTAAATCTCTATTCGTAACTATTCCCAATAAGATCATGGAATCATCAACAACAGGAATTCCTCCAATTTTGTGCTCCTTCATTAACGCAAGGGCGTCTCCAACAGATCCGTTTGCATCAATAGTCACTGGATCTTGTATCATACCACTTTCAGAACGTTTTACCTTCCTGACTTCAGCAGCTTGCTCATCAATGGACATATTCTTGTGCAAAACGCCAATTCCTCCTTCTTGGGCGATTGCGATAGCTAAACCTGACTCAGTTACGGTGTCCATCGCGGCAGAAACGATTGGAGTTCTTAACTGGATATTTTGAGAAAACTTTGATGTAATTTCAACGTGTCTTGGCAACACTTCTGAATATGCGGGTACAAGTAAGACATCGTCAAACGTCAGTCCTTCTCGAATTTTTATGGTGTTTTGATGCATGCTAAAGGCGCTTAAAAAATTGCGCAAAAATAGCTTATCAAATGGGGAATTAAGACATGTATTTCTTAGGTATTGTTAAGACAACAACATCTAACGAATCAAACTCACCTTACCTCTAAGATTGAGCGACTCATCTCGGGCATTTTTTAACTCTAAGAAATAGGCATAAACACCCACTGGGCTACCCGCTCCGGACCACCCTTCAGTAGGGTCTATGGTAATGTATATTAGGTGACCAGCCCTATCATAAATTGAAAGGGTGTATCCTGTTGGTTCTATGAAATTCACATCAGGCAGAAAAACTTCATTAATCCCATCATCGTCTGGAGTAAAGGCATTTGGAACAAATACTTTTGGTTCATAGGTAAGACAAGCCATATTAGAAATTGAAGTCTCTTTCAAACCAAAAATATTGGTATCCATTTCTATGGCTTCAATAAAATAGCACACTTCTCCACCAATATAACTTAACGTGTAAACGGTATCCAGAACCGAAAATTCACTTCGAAAGGTGTGTATTGTATCATAAACTATACTGCTTGTAACACGCACAAGTTGTTGAGATCCAACACTGGACTGCGCATTCTCAAAACCTAAATATTCTGACCATTCAAGATCATTAATAAAGCTCTGATCATTGGAATAACCCCCAATCCAAATGCTTTTTGATTCGGCTGAGGCATATATTGAATCCTCACAATAATCATAGGCCACCACTTTGTACAAAAAGCTAGACTGCCCTGCCGTACCTGTAGGATCAGTAATAGAAAACTGACTATTTGATGTTTTGTTAGTCGTATTTACCAATTGAAATTGATCACCGAAATAGAGTGATCTTAACAATCCATACTTGGTCGTTTCAGATGTTGTATCAGTAAATACATGGACTACATTTTCCTCCGTCTCGTGATTGTTCTGTATGGACGAGATATATAAATAATCCGGAGCGTTTGGAGGTTTAACTGTAATTTCAAAGGTGCTGCTAATGGCTCGCTTTAAGTGCACTCCATCCAATACGGCAACGGTGTATTTATAAGTACTTCCTTTCACTAGACCTGAATCTAGAAAGATACTATCCTCAGGCGTCACCGTTCCACGAAGCTCGGCAGGTCCATTATTTTCTCTTCTGAAAATTTGGTATTCTGACGGAAATCTAACTCCAACTGGAAAACCTAGTTTAGGCATATTCCACTGAAGTCCAATCTTTCCCTCACATCTATCATAAAATATTGAATCAACAAAAAGTGTCTGAAACCTTAAACTATCCGCGGCCTGGTTGTACCAATTCACCACCGAATCAAAGCAACTATCAAATGGCGCTACAGACAAGGTTTCAGGCTGTAAAAGCGCGTTTATTCCAGATTGATTGTAATTGTAGGTCAAATTATTCCGACCGTAAACAGTGTCGAGGCCAAGAATGTCTTTGATGTGACTAACCAAGTATCCAAATCCATCGCCAGAATTTGTGCGTTCCCACGCAAGGTTAACCGAGCCATCTAAAGTGTCCACACTGGCACAGAATAAATTTGTTTGGTTTGGAGCGATATTATCATCAATGCTCTCAGTGGCAATGTTAGACACACTCAGACAACCTCCTCTACCACGAATTTCTATCCGATACTTAACTTCTGCACTGCACAACTCAACGAAATCAATGAATTCTTCTACACCGAAATCAACGCTGCCGCGAAAGTTCCACGAATCATCATTTACTGAACGATAGACTCGATAAATGGAATCAGGGCTGTATAAAGCTAAATCAGTCCAAGTGATTTCAACTTCCTTTTCTTCAACATCTAGAGATATTAATAAAGGACTGACAGTGTCTGATGATAAACTGGTGGTTAATCCTCCGTCAGAAACAGTCACCATATAGAAAGCCACATCGTCTGCGAAATTCCCAATTATTACCTCTTGTGTTTGTCCATAACTGGTTACTGTAGCAATTTGATTAAACGGATTTCCATTTCCATCTTGATAATAGATTACATAGTTTGTAAACTCAGAGTTAGTATCAAGTGGTGGATTCCAGTTCAGTATTAAATTATTATTACTATCCAAAGAGACACATGTAATTTTCGGAGGATCTAAGGCATAACTATTTCCGGCCAATAGCGAAACCATTAGGACAAAAGCCACGTATTTAAACACTTCGTACATTTCAGTTGCAATATTACAATCGTCAATTAGACGTTAGAAGAATCTAATAGATAACGATAAAATGCTGAAGGTATTTTTTATGTTTCAACAGGAAGTAGTTTTTATAAATTTACGCCCTCTATATGCTACGATTAAATAGATTTATTTTAGTTCTTCTTTGCTCGTTCTCTACGCAGTTTGCAGTTTCACAATACGCTTGGGATATTGGTGGGAATCTAGGTTTCTCCAATTATTTGGGGGAAATTGGTGGTGGTGCTGACGAAGCAAGAGATTGGGTGCTGGATATGAAACTAAATCAAACTCGCTGGAATCCAGGAGTTTTTGTTAGATATAGAGCTGATTACAACATTGGCGTTAACATGTCTCTGAACTATTTTAGAATTCAAGGAGCCGACAGTCTCACTGAAAATCCAAATAGATTTACTCGAAATCTTCATTTCAGAAATGACGTCTTCGAACTCGCAGCTGTTGGTGAATACTACTTTTTTAGCCAACCCGATGTTGGCAGGACTGGGCGTAATTTATTAGATTTCAAAGCTTATGTTTTTGCTGGAGCTGCGGTATTCTACAATAATCCAAAGGCACAATATCAAGGAAAATGGGTTGCCTTACAACCATTAATGACCGAGGGCCAAGATGAGGCCTACAGTCGTCTTCAATTTGCAATTCCAATGGGGGTAGGTTTTTTCTACACCTTTTCACGACTTCATCGATTTGGATGGTCAATCGGATATAGGTACACTTTTACGGACTACATTGATGATGTGAGTGGGGCGTATCCTGATCCTGCTGACTTATCAAGTCAAGAAGCCATTGACCTATCGAACAGGACTAATGAGGTTGAGAATCATCCTTTAGCAGCTGACATTGCTGAGTCTTATGTTCCTGGTGGAGTCCGCGGTAATCCAGACGCAAATGATTCGTATTTACTGATGTCTTTTAATTACTCTTACGTAATTCGAGGTAGTACGAAATCTTTCGGAAAGCGAAAGAATTACCTATACGGTCGTAAAAGAGGTAAAGCCGGTAGAGCACGTTTCTAGTATTTTAGCTGAACCAATTTTCTTTAATTCATTTTTATGAGATCATTTTTCATTCTCGCAGTTGCCTTGGCGTTTTCAAATATTTCTCTGAGTCAATCCATGGATTCAGACCAGTTTAAAACCGACATTATTGAATTATACAATGCGGGTATGAAGTCCTTCAAATCCTTTAAAGAAGGGGAATCTTATGCAGAAGAAAACGGAAATAAGCTTTACAAAACCACATTAACCCTCAACGAGGCTAAAACGGTGTTTATAAGCGAGGATAGCGAGCACAACTACAAATTTGTGGCCCACTATTCTATGAAGAATGTTCGCGATCCCAAGGCAAAGCTCAATGAGATTTCCGCTTTGATGTTGGAGGCCACTACAGAATTCGGATTAGAAAAAAATAATCGCACCGACATGAAATACGTTGGCTACCAAAAACAGGTCATCGAATTTCCTGCGGATAACATCGATGACATGGGAAAACACACCTCTTTTGAAATTGGATTGACAGATGATGGAAATCCTATGTCCTTTGAAATCGTAGTAACCGAGATTCTTTGGAAATAAAGATCTATTCAACGAACTGCCTGATCTTCGAAAGTGGTTTCATCCAACGGGTATAAAACCTAGCTTTCAAACCATTCACCTTCCAAGCCCTAGCGTCCTCTTGATTAGCGATCCATCTGTTTTTCCATGTAACATTACTTTGTCCACCTACCCTCATTTTAACTAAGGTTTTGGGTATGTATGCTGATTTCACTTTATGCCTTACAAACATCCTGAGCATCAACTCATAATCTGCTGAGGTAAAAAAGCTTAGATCATAACAGCCGTATTCATCGAAACACCGTTTCGATAAAAAAAACGTTGGATGCGCTGGCATCCATCCTTTGTAAAATAGTTTGGGATTATAATCACAACTCTTCCAATATCGAATCACTTTATTCAAATCATTCTGATCGACATACTGCAAGTCACTATAAACAGCGTCTACTTTCTTTTCAATAAACTTTGCTGCGACTGATGAAATTGCGTTTTCTGAGGCAAACACATCATCTGAGTGAAGTATACCTACTACATCACCAGTAGCCAGAGCCAATCCTTTATTAAGGGCATCGTAGATTCCATTGTCAGGCTCCGATATACTTAATGTCACAACACCTTCTGCCTTAGCTATGATGTCCATAGTATTATCATTCGACCCGCCATCAACAATGATATATTCAATGTCCTTATAATCTTGTGATCGAATCGATGCAATTGTATCAGCAATAGTTCCTTCGCTGTTATAGGTAGCCGTAATAATTGAGATTTTCATTCCGTAATTACCCTGTCTTTGATTTTCACACAAGGGTTTCCTCTATAAATTGCATATTCATTCAAGTCATTGGATGCAACCGAGTTCACGGCCAAAATGGCATGACTACCAACCGTAACGCCTTGGGTCACAATAGACTTAGCCCCTATCCAAGCACCCTCCTTAATTTCTATGGGTTGAACAATTAAATCGAATGTAGATTTACTAAAATCATGATTTCCCGAAAGCAACATGGCCCCCTGCGATAAACATACACTACTCTCAATTCGCACAAAATCCAGATTATCTATCCACACTCCCTCGCCAATCCATGTGTAATCGCCAATCACAAGTTTCCATGGATACTTAATATTCACTCGAGGTTTGATTACTACATTCTTTCCGATTTTAGCACCAAATATTCTGAGTATTCTGCACTTAATTGAATACGGCAACAGTGCATTTGAATTAAATATGGCAGCATTCACTAAGTACCATAAAAGGCGCTTAACACTTCCTGCCATCGGCCTAAACCACGAATTATTGTATCTAGAAAGATCAGTTTTAACCACGAAATAGATTTAGGTATTGTTCGCAAATCTCGTTAATGGAAAGCTTCTGCTGAACATATTCCACACTTTTCCTACACATCTCCCGATATTCATCATTAGACATATTCATGCACCCCATTAGCGCATTTACCCATTCATCTTCTGAATCAAGAGACAATGATCGGCCAGCCTTTGAACTTTCAATTTCTGTCCACGGGGTTTGATCACTAATGATTACTGGCACTCCAAGTGACATGGCTTCTATGATCGAGTGTCCAAAGTTTTCATTTTTCGTGGGAAGAATGAAGAAATGACATTGTGCCACCTCATTCATGAGTGTTTCGTGCTTGATTGGATCGTGGAATTCAATCTTTAATAAATTTCTTTTTATGCTCTTGCATCGCTCAGCGTAATCATGATCGTCAATGGCTCCATAAACCTCTAATTGGCAAGGCATATTTAGTTTTGCCAGCATACGAATAGCGAAGTCTAAATTCTTTTTGGGTGATACTCGCGAGGCAAAAATGAACTTAGGAATGTCTGTAAGCTCAACAGGTTGTCTGGGAGAGAGTTTCGCAGGTAAATTGAAAATCTCAACAATCTCCGCTTTTGGTCCAAGAATTTTCTGAATATCAATTGTCTCAGAATTATCCGTTGAGTGAATTCGGATTTTCGTATGAATTCTTAATGACTTAAAGGCGAGCAGGAATAGCTTTTTCTTTATTGGCTTAATTGCAATCGCTCCAGCACCTAACATTCCTCTAGGAGCCAAAACCACTTTATTGAGGCCACCCTTGCGCAATAACTCACCCAATGGTCTTAAGGAAAAGTCAACTGAAAACATGCTATTCAAATAAACCTGCGAATAATCTGAACTGAGTATTTCTCGCTTAATGATTGCCTGTCGATTCGATTTAGTCGTATAACAAATGCGATGATTCGAGTGTGAAATGAATGCATCAAACATCTCAACTTCGTAAGGCTTGATATCCAATAAATCACGATCTCCGGTGACTATTGAAAAATCAATAACATCAGACATGTGCTCCACCAAATTTTTAATGGATTGAATCGGCCCACCTGCCTTGTAGCCAGGTACATACCAGTCGGTTAGTATTAAAACCTTAGGCCTCAATTTCGTTTTCAATTATCCAATCACCAAGAACTACTATTGGCCAAATCCTAGACCAGGTAAACATTGGATCTTCCTTTAGAAAGGCCTCCCACATTTGGTCCAAATACTTCTCATTCATATTAGGCATGGCCTTAACTATTGTAAGTCGTTCTTCACAGAACTGCTTCAAATCTGCTCGCATCCATTTTTCCCATGGCAGAACAAAACCCATTTTCTTTCTATCGGAAACCTCGGTTGGAATGAGATCCTTGAAGCTATCAACCAGTAATTTCTTCGGGGAATGAGGAAATTTGACATTATCGGGAATATGCATGGCATATTCGATCAATTCATGGTCTAAAAAGGGGACCCTTACTTCTAATGAATGCGCCATCGACATTTGGTCAGTATCCCTAAGCAATACATTTTGCATATAAGTTGACATTTCGGCAATGCCTATTCGGCTTAACACGGGTAGTCTCTGGAACTCAACATACTGATCTAGATCATGAATAATGCCTTGGACTGCATTACCATACATTGCATTTGGCAACAGGTTTTTAATCTGATTATCCAGAAGTACTTTTCGAAAAATCGGATATAAGTGTTCTAAATCGAAATAATCAGAGATTAAGACTTCCTTCGTTTTAGCGCTTTTCATTCCAGGGCTTTTAGCCAAAAGTCCTGTCCCCATCAAGGATCGTAGAAACTTTGGAAAGCTCAGTAGCCAGCCCTTTTCCGATATTTTGGGGATTTGGCTAAACACATCGTAACCAGCAAAAACTTCATCTCCACCTAAACCTGACAACGCTACAGTGATTCCCTGATTTTTTGTTTCACGCGACACGATCCAAGAGTTAGGACCATCACCGGATGGATGATCCATTGATTTCAACGCAGATGGCAGCGAAGCCAAAAAGTCCAATGGATTCAGTAGTATTTCATGGTGATTAGAGCCAAAGCGTTTCGCAACTAGATTGGCATATTGAGCCTCGCTAAATTCACTATCGTCAAAGGCAACATTAAACGTATCTAGTTTTTTATTTAAACGCTCAGCTACGATACCCACAATAAGGCTTGAATCAATCCCGCCAGATAAAAAAGCACCTACAGGCACATCAGCTATCAGTCTTCGTTCTACAGCCTTAGTTAATCGTTCTCGAATATTCTTCTGAATCACGATCATATCACGATCATCGTGTTTGTTTTGCCATGGCTTCCAATACTCGACTTTATCCATCGTATTGTCACCGATTTTCAGATATGATCCAGTTTCTAGTTGTCGAACATCACGTACCATCGTTCTAGGAGCATGCACGCACTGGTATTGGAAGTATTCTGGTAGTGAGGAAATATTGAGTTTACGTGGCACCATTCCACTTGCTAAAAGCGATCTAAGCTCGGAGGCGAAGAATATGGAAGTTTCTGATTGATAATAATACAAGGGTTTAATACCCACCCTGTCTCTGACCAGATATAAATTCCGGTCCAATCTATCCCAAATAGCTGCGGCAAACATTCCATTGAAGAGTTGGAAGGCTTTGGTGCCCCACTTCTCGAAGGCCGCCACAAACACCTCGGTGTCCGAGTCGGTTGTAAATGAATAATCAGTCAAGGACTCCTTAAGTTCTCGATAGTTATAAATTTCTCCGTTGAAAACCAGAGTGTAACGACCATTGTTAGAATGAAATGGCTGATTTGATTTTTCGTTTAAATCAATTATGGATAGACGTCTATGTCCAAGTACAAGGTTTTCATCAGTAAAGTGTCCTTCTGCATCTGGTCCTCGATGATTCATCGAATCAGTCATTGCAGCAATGATCGCATTGGAATCAACCATTTTCTCGGTACCATATATGCCTGCAATTCCACACATATTATTGGCCCGGTAAAAAGTTTAACAATCTTTGGACCCACAAATTCGGGGTATTGCTGAGACCCAGTTTCACGCTATTGGAAGTCATTTCCACCATCACTTCCGATTCAAGATTCGCCATATGTTGCATTCTTTCTATCAATTGCTCAACACTGCCTGATTTAAACTCGAATCCATTTTTCCCATTTCTTAAAAATGCCTCTTTCGAACCAATTGCATCACTTAGAATCATTGGAAAACCTGCAACGGCCATTTCATGGGCGCTCACTCCCCAAGGTTCAAAATGGCTTGGTAATATATAGATGGAACATTGACTCATTATTGGCATAAGATCCGAAGGTTGAACAAAGCCAAAATGTTTAATTCCATTGGATTCCATGCGCTGATCAAATTGATCTCCGGTGCCAACACACCAAAGTTCCCAATCCGGATTTTCCACCCTGAACCTTTCAAAGGCTTGCCATAAATCAAAAATCCCTTTATGTTCAACATATCGACCAACGTATAGAAATCTTTTAGGCATGGATTTCCTTTCGCTTTGAATGATATGATAATACTTGCTAAACTTATCAGTATCAGCGCAATAAAACCCAGTCTGAATTTGATCAGCATGAAAGCCAAGCTTTAAAGCGTAATTCACTTGAACCATGCTAGGTACAAAAGCATTTGAAAAGGTTCTTAACAGAGTAAAAGGTGAAATGGCGCATGCTATTCGTTGTTTGATGCTTCCCGTCCAATGATTATCCAGTGTTAATACCGTGGGAATCTTTCCAAAATACTTTTTACATATACCCACATATTCCTTATCCATCCAGCCGCTAGTAAGAATCAGGTCGGGCGAAAATTTGGTAACCAGATTTACTAATTCTTGCTTGTCTAAAGAATCCTTCGAATATGACTGACAAAAGGATAAATCAAACTTAAATGGTGCCTCCGGATTAATCGGCCAATGAATTAGCAATAGGCTCACATTTTTGTCCGTCAAAGCTTTAAAGCACGCCAAGGAGTATTCAGCCAACTCAGAATATAGAATTGCGACCTTTTTCATGTCAATGATAATTCTTGTTCATCAGGTTCATCCATTGGAGCTGCAATTTCTCCAACACCCAATTCCGGATTTGACATAAGTGTCAATGTGATAAGAAAAACACTCGTAAATGGATTTAGCGAGGCGGCTAACCAAGACTCAAAATTGGCTGAAAAGAGGACCGCATAAAATACTGGAAGTGTAAAAACAGATTTTTTTATTGCGGTAAAAATTGTTCTAACGATTCCGACTAAAAAAAGAATGATGCCGATCAGCCCTGTATCCAACCACATGGTGAGGTAAGAGTTATGCGCATTTCCCTGATGACCTAGTTGAATTAAATAATGGTAGTATTCTTTAAATATGTATTCCGTAAATCCGAATCCTCCTCCGAGGAAATATTGGTTTTGTATTTGTTCCCAAGCAAAGTTCCAAGCAATAAACCTTCCTGACCCCTCTTCCAAAGTATCCAGGCGCAGGTATTCTTCTAAACCAAGGGCGGTCACAATTAACGGGAGGTTTGTGAGTATATAATTATAAGAAAGAAGAATAATGACGAACAACACTAGCGTTCCAAAGTTGGTAAGGAACCTTAGTCGAGTAAATACGAAAAACAAAATAATCGCAAAAAGAGCCGTTCGACTTCCACATAAAAACAAACTCATTGCCGTCATTGAAAGGAAGAATGCCCACGTCTGATTATCAATTGGGGTCTTCCAAGCCTTTTGTTGATGAAGAATAAAAACTAATAAGGTTAGAACTGTAATAAGCGTTCCAAGGCCATTAGGATTCCCCATTAAACCTCTAAACCGACCTGCAAGTGTGCCAGCCTCTGGATTAATAATCCACAATAGAATCCCGGCAAATAGAAATACTCCATATGCTGAAATGATATCGCGTGTAAAAAACTCGTTTTCCGCTTTGGACCGCTGAAACAAAATGGGGATAACAAAAAATACTATACCATAGGATAATGATTTCTGAATTGCGGTGAAAGGGTTAAGTGACCATGTCGAGGCGAGTACCGCAAATGCCAAAAAGGGCAAGAAATTCACGAATACTTTATTGTCAAATCCTTTGAAATCTTTAAAGTTTGTAAGGATATATACAAGCAAAATGACCACCATTCCAATTTTTGCAGTAGCGGCAAATTCAAAAGGTTTTAGGTAACTATCTGAAAAGAGAAGTGTAAACACCAACGCTAATAATATTTTAGTGTAGTCAGCTCTCTTAAGTATTAAAAAAAAAGAAATTAAAACCCAAGCAACAACCGCTATACTTGGTAAGAACAGCCCCAAAAGCGGCCATGATAATATTACCATGTAAAATCCGCCAAAATCCTTAATATGTGATGCTATTCCCAACCTGTCAAAGGTACTAACCCCGTATGCATTTTTGAATCGCAGTCTCCAGTCTAGGTCCAATTGATTCCCAGGTCATTTCATTCGCCATTTTCAATGACTCGCATTTCCAATAGGTCAACTCTGAATCACTTTTGAGAAGTGCGGTATAAAGAGCATCTGAAATTCGCTTTGGAGTGGAGTCCTCTATTAGCATTCCATTTAATCCATTTTTTACCAAAACAGATGTTGCCCCAACATCTGTGGCAACAATGGCTAGACCTTGAGACATAGCTTCTAATATCACATTCGGCATTCCCTCAGAAATACTGCAATTGACCAATATATCATTTGAAGCGATTAACGTTTGAAGTTTCTCTTTATCGTAAATGGGTCCGTGGAAAACAGTTTGCTTCATTTTTATCTGATGCTCTGAAGGTATCGGTCCAATAAAATGAAACTCCCAATCGGAATGCAACTTGATTAAAAGGTTCAATGCATCATACAATTCAGGCAATCCTTTTACTCTATCAAACCTTCCTACAAAAACGAATCTGCGAATCGGGTTATTGACATTAGGTCTATCAACAAGCCAATCTGATTCAATTCCTGTCGGCACCTCAACTATAGATGTGCCGCATTGATCATGAATTATGTCTGTTATCTTTCCTCCATAGCTAAAAATAAAATCTGAATTCTTCAATATCCAACTCGCAGTTGGTCGCAATAAAAATTTCGATAAATCGCTTTTGAAATCGGCTTGCTTTTGAAACATATTCATACCATGAAACTTAACTCCAATAGGTACTTCAATGCCTAATTGAGACTTTTGTTTAAGTAAAGCCCACCCCATAAATCCTTTTGTATAAATGAAGTCAAAGCTTTTAACAGTGGATCTAAGCTTGTTAAAATATCGTTTCGAAATCTCCTTTTGAGCTCCTAAATAATGACCAGGAAACCATCCTAAATCTTGATATTCAAAGCATTCGAATGATATATTCTCTAACGCCTCTTTGGTAAATGCTTTTGAATAGTCCACCTCCAAACCTGGCTTAACAAAATGATAAACGGTGATTTCATTTCCCCTTTTAGCCAATGACTCAATTACAAGTTGTGAATGACGCTGCATTCCGCCCTGTACAAATGGAGTGATACCGTCTGTAAGAAAGAGAATTTTCATCCTCTCCTATAAAATTCTAGAATAGCACTGCTTATGAAGTCAATCTCCTTAATATCTAAATGAAGATGTAACGGCAAGCGAACCAATGTATCACTGAATCGATCGGAGTTGATGAGCTCACGCCCATCATGTCTATCCTTGAAAAACTCACTTTTATGTAAGCTTAAATAGTGAAAGACAGCACCGATTCCTTTTTCCTTCAGGAAATCAATTAATCCATTTCTTTCATCGGCAGATCGACAAACCAAGTAAAAAACATGAGCATTATTTGTAGCGTAGTCTGGAATCATTGGCAATTCCGCATAACCTTCTTTTACCAAAGGTTGAAGGTTGCTGTAATATCTATCCCACCTTAATATTCTGCCTTCCTGAATTGAGTCTAAATTGCAAAGCTGACCATAGAGATAGGCTGCTATAAGTTCGGATGGTAAGAAGGATGAACCGAGATCTACCCAACCGTATTTATCAATCTCTCCACGAAAAAATGCCGTTCTATTTGTCCCTTTTTCCCAAATTATCTCGGCTCTCGAAGTCATCTCATCATTGTTTATCACCAAAAGTCCGCCTTCACCAGAAACGACATTTTTGGTTTCATGAAAAGAAAATGTGGCACAATCACCAAAGGATCCGAGTGGTTTACCGTTGTAAAAGGATTCTATGGCCTGAGCTGCGTCTTCTACGAGATAAATATTGTTTTCACGACATAGCGCTAGCAGTGCATCCATATCACAAGCTGCTCCACCATAATGCACCGCAACTATAGCCTTTGTATTGAGCGAGATACATTCCTTAATTGAATCAATCGAAATATTTGGATGTGATTTGTTAGAATCCGCAAACACAATCTTCGCTCCACGAAGTGCGAAGGCATTTGCCGTTGAAACAAAGGTGTAACTCGGTATAATTACTTCATCACCAGGCTTAATATCTAAGAGAAGCGCACTCATTTCTAAGGCATCGGTACACGATGTAGTCAACAACACTTTCCCGAATCCATATCTCTTTTGGAAAAAGGCGTGACATGCTTTTGTGAAGTCTCCATTGCCTGCCAACCTGCCATCAAGAACGGCCTTTTTCACGTTTTCCAACTCTTCACCAAAGAGATAGGGTTTATTAAATCTTATCATGCTCTATTAGTTATTCCAAACTCCCAAATCTATGTTAAGACTTTGGGACAATTCATGATTCAAGGGCAAGAAATATTCATTTAGCGCATTACTCACTTCTACGCTCTCTGCTCTAACATCGCTGCTGTTTTTATGCTCTTGTCGTCTCTTAAAATCAATAGGTTTAAGGTCGAGAAACCCCCAAAGATTCAATAGTTCATCATCGTTTACAACTTGCTCAAAAACGAGAGGTAAGAAGTTTTCTGGCCCAAACAGTTCAAGGTATGGATTCAGATGTCTCAAATATTCCCCACGACCTAAATAATCGAATGGATCAACAGAAACATGTTGTGGATTATTTTGTGGGGCACCTAAATTTTGTAAAAACACCTCTTCGAGCGATCTAGACTCATACCCATTCTGTTTACTAAACCAATAATTGGATATTGCTCTATCTACTGGGTTACGCATAAGAAATATTATTCGCGCTTCTGGAATGCAAGTTTTAATTCTTTGAGCCACTTGTGGTGTCTCATAATAGCTTGTACTTTTTTCCCCTAACCAAGTTGATTCCTGTTGAGCTGAAAACAATGATTTCTTGTAATCATCATAGTTACCGCCACCTTGAAGAAAGTACTTTGGTTCAGGTCGTACTGGTTTTGCCATGTAAATTTCTGGGTGTTGGTCCAAAATCCCATAGAGCATAGTAGATCCAGATCGTTGAGCTCCGATAATGATAAAGTGCTTTTGATTAACCAACAATTTCTCGTATTTGGTATGGTTCACTAGAAGCGAGTTGGTTCATAATTCGAGCCAAATACTCACCCATTATTCCAAGCATTATTAAGATAAAACCACAAAGGAAAGAGAGCAAGGCTACAATGGTAGTCCACCCCTGAACCTCTACTCCTAATATGACAGATTTGGCGATAAAAAACACACCCGCGAAAAAACTAAGTAAACTAATAATGATGCCGGCACCACTGACAATTTTCAGTGGATATGATGAATAATTAAATAACAATCGCGCCACTAAGGTCAGAATCCTCATCAGCGTGTAATTGGAGGATCCAACTTCGCGTTTATGATGCTCTGTTTTCACATTAGCCATTTTGGAGGCGCTCATTAATAACAATCCCGGTATATATGGATAGTTCGTTCGATAGGCAATCACTCTATTTGCTGTAGCTCTGGTGAAAATTCTAAAGTTGGTTAGCTTCAATTCTTTAGGCTTGCCAAATATTTTATTGTTCAAATAGGCTATGATACGAGTTCCTAACTTCCGGAAACCTGCATGCATTTTTTGATTGAATTCAGCAAAAACCAAATCATAGCCTTCATTGATTTTTGAAATCAAATGATGCAGTTCTTCTGGGGGATTTTGCAAATCATCGTCCATGGTAATGATAAAATCACCCTTGCTCTCCTTAATACCACAATAAACAGCAGTATGCTGTCCATAATTCTTGAGTAGGTTTATCGCTTTTAGTCTAGCATCCTTTTTCGCAGCATTTTCAATAATACTCCAAGAATTATCTGGACTCCCATCATTTACCAATACAAGCTCAAGATTAAACCCCTCTTTTTCAGACACTTCAACTATCCTTTGGATTGTTTTTTCAATGATTTGTTCGCTTCTATAAACTGGAATGATTACCGAATAAGTGGCCTCCATGAATCACGTATTTAAATTCAAAACTACCGTAAGAATCGGGTTATTTCGAAAGGATGGGCTAATATATCTGTCTAGCATTTTATCTGGCTGTTATTTGATTGCCCTTTTTTGAGACATTGAAATTATCTAGAGAATATTTGAATGGAAGTTCTAGTGTTATTTAGTGTATCAAGGATAGATTGTCACCTTTGCATGATGAATCCAATATCGGGGAAGGATAAAGTCCTAATCGACAATAAAAATTGGTTGTTGTACTCTGCAACTCTGGGTATTCTATTACTATTTCTATCACCACATTTTTCGAACATTCAGGAATCTAAATTTCTGATACATGATAATCTAAACTCAAATGTGGTTTGGAACACAGTATTGGCGAATAGCCCAGATGTTTTTTCAATAAAAAATGAGAAAATCGAAGGCATTTTAAATGCCTTACCAAGTGGGGTTTACAGAAGTGAATTCACGTATATAACACCGCTATATCGCTTTTTTTCTCCTCTTATCGCTTATAACATTAATGCGATTTTCATACATCTTTTCGCGTTTTTCAGTGCCCTACTCTTTCTTCGGTATTCATTCAAATCTATGCCCATTAGTATAAGAATTGGGTTAAGTCTGTGTTTTGCGCTACTGCCATTCCGGACCGCAGCTCTCTTAAGCATTGCTGGTCAGCCAATTGTTGCCTTAGCTGCATTTCAACTTGTTTTGAAAGATAACATCAAGCAATCTCTGCTTATAATGCTCGCCTTTCCATTCTTTTCCGACTTATTTCTGGTCAATACTTTCACACTTTTCGCGCTAATTTCCTATGTGATTCTTCAACTAATTAGAGATAAATCGATTCCATATTTACTACTCGCTGGAGTCTCATTACTGGTAATCGGCAGTATAGTGGTACACTATAAAATTTTCCAGCTCATTTTTATTGACGGATTTGAATCTCACCGAAGTTTAACGAGAACAGTGGCAAGTGCTGGACTAAACTTCAAAGGTTTTGTAGGAACTTCCTTGATGACGGCCTTCAAAGGACAGTATCATTTCCACACGTTTCCTTACTTCATTACTCTACCCATTTGGATCTCTGGAATTGTTTTTTCTTTTCGAATTAAATCAAAACTCAAGTGGATACTTTTAAGCGGATTTGCTCTATTGCTTATTGGATTTGCGAATCAAATTTGGAGTTGGGTTCCTTTCGCTCAATTTATATCCAACAATTCTGGATTTAATGCTTACAATTTTCGGTTTTACAGTCTGATTCCCTTTTTCACACTATTAATGCTTGCATTCAGTTTAAACTTCAGTCACACGAATAAATACTTCCAAGCTTTCTCTATCAGTGCTATTATGGTTTTAGTGGTTTGTACCTTTTTACCTACCACCATTCAGGACACTAATGGCAGTAAATTTTTAGAATCCCCATTCTACGACAATTACTTTTATCAAAAAAAAGGTGAACACAAGACTTTTGACGAATACTATAAAACTGAGGTATTCAAAAATGTCGAACACGAATTGGCGAGAATCAGTCCAGAAGTTAAGATTGCATGCTTTGGCATCGATCCCGCAGTGGCTCAAATGAATGGGTTATCGACTGTAGATGGATATTTCGGCATCTATTCTGCCTCCTACTTTAAAGCTTGGTCAAAAATGCTCCACAATGAAAGCAATAACAATTATTTAAGCTGGGGTAATCAGTGTTATTTATTCTCCGATGAATTGAAAATAAATCCTCGATGTGAACAAATTGAGCAACTTAAAATTCGACCAGAACTTTTGAAAGAAATTGGAGCCAATGGAATTCTATCACGTATCGAAATACTAAAAATAGGAGACCGAGTAATTGAGCCAATAATCCTAAATACTAGTGATAGCAAACAACCTCAGTTGTATTATTACGTTTTATAGAAAAAGGCTATCTATTGAATATTTGATCTAGTTTACACGATAGTGCCTAACCTTTTCTGCTGTTCAATCTTTGGTTTGATTGAAGCGAATCACTATAATCCTGCTATTGGATTTCTCAATGAGCTCTTTTTGAATTCGATTAGTAACCAAGCTTACCGCATGATGCGAAAAATGAGTGGCATCGTGAAACGGGTCAGTTTCAACATTGACGATAACTGTATCGATGGGTAGCTCAAATTCATTGGAAATATCCATCAAGACGCTGTCATAATGATTTTGAATCATATTGAAATCAGTTATCAATAGTTGGTCGCAAACAGGCCATGATATAATTGTCAGCCTATTTGATTTTCCTTGAATTTCAGAAATAGAATGTTTGAACCATCTGTCCTTAAATTCAAACAATCGACTAAACTCATTCTTTGAAATCACTTTCAATATTTTATCAATGTAATCCAGTCTTTTCAATGAATCCGCCTTATTCGAATACCTACGGTGCACATCAGAATCCAAATTTGAAACAGAAAATTCATGGTAAACATTGTTACGAAGGATCGAAGTTGTTTTCACTTCGAACGCCTTTGATTCTGTGACCTCGAACAAGGCTTTAATGGCATCTAGTTGAAATCCTGCTCTTGATCGATCATTTCTATATCTGTAGAAGAGTGGACCAAAACCAACAATTACATCTGATTTTTTCGGAATTCTATGTGAAAACGATACTAAATCGAAATAACCATTTCCATGTCGAGCGAAACTAAACGTTGGTTTCTCTTGTTCCAGCTGGTTTGGATCAAGACCTTGCACCATCTGAGAGTCACCCCAGATCCACGTCCTTTCTTCAATTGACTCAAGTATGGACCAGTAATTCATGAAAAACAGGTGCCAAATAACCATGAAGAGAGCGAGATAAACCGAAGCCGATGCAATATGGATAATGAACTTTCTCACTAAAACTGAAAGTAAATGAATTCTGTTGCGTTGTCTCGGAATATAAACACAAGAGCCATAAACAGGCCGAGAAGGGGAAGCTCAAACCGGCCCAATTTCAATTTTTCGAGTCGTTCGTCATGTCTCAACTGCCATTCGAGTAAAACCAACACAAATGGAAATAGCAGATAAATCGCAAATTCGACATCACCTGAGTTGAATAATGAGGCAATGTAATGGGTAGCATGTGCAATACTCTCGGCTCGAAAGAAAATCCAACCAATACAAACAAAACAAAATGTAATTACTACTGATATCCAATCACGAAACCCATAGCCTTCATTATCGGAATTTGGAAGATGCTTACGATTAGATCCAAGTAGAAATAAGGAAAGAAACAATAGTGCGTGAAGTGCACCCCATGCTATAAATGTCCAATTCGCTCCATGCCAGAAACCGCTTACCAAAAAAATGATGAATATGTTTCTAATTTGCTTGACTTTGGAGCCTCGCGATCCTCCCAATGGAATGTAAATGTAGTCTCGAAACCAAGTTGACAAACTGATATGCCAACGTCTCCAAAATTCTCCGATGTTTCGCGAGAAATAGGGAAACTTAAAATTCGACATTAGGTCAAACCCTAATAATCGGGCAGTTCCGATGGCAATGTCACTATAGCCTGAAAAGTCTCCATAAATCTGAAACGCGAATAAAACCGCACCCACCATGAGCGTGGCTCCTGAGGCATCTTCGTACCCATTAAAAATTTCATTTACGATTGGCGCAAGACTATCCGCTATTACAATCTTTTTGAATAATCCCCATACAATGAGCCTAATGCCGGCCTTAGCCAGATTAAAATCGAACATCCGCCTTTTAGCGAATTGCGGCAGCAAATGCGCTGCGCGTTCAATCGGCCCTGCCACTAGTTGTGGAAAGAAACTAACATAAGCCGCAAACTCCAAAAGACTCTCTGAGGGTTTCATTTTACCCTTGTAGACATCCAAGGTATAGGACAATGTTTGAAAGGTATAGAAACTAATGCCCACCGGAAGAATGACTGAAAGTGTCCAAGGGTCTGATTGAATTCCTATTTCACTCATTAAAGATTGAAATTCAGTTATGAAAAAGTTGAAATACTTGAATAGCCCGAGCATACCCAGATTTACACCCAAGCTTAACCACAACCAATTCTTACATATTGACGCATTTTCCGAACTCCCAATCCGTTTGGCGGCAATAAAATCAACGATTGTTGAGAATGCAATTAGGGAAAGAAATCGCCAATCCCACCAACCGTAAAAAATGTAGCTCGCGATAAGAATGAACACATTCTGCCACATGAGCCCCACTCTTTGCAGGGACCAATAGCCAATAAAAGCAATCAAAAGAAATACTGCGAATATGGGTGATGAAAAAACCATTATTCAGAGACAAACGGATTAAGTCCAATATGATATTTATTCAACAGAAGTATCACAAGGTTTTGGCAAATTCAATCAATCGCTCTGCGTTCGATTCCCAGGTGTTTTTTTCGACAATCTGCCCACTCATTGCTCGCCCTAGTTCCTCTCTTAAACTCAAGTCGTTGGAGAGTTTGAGAATGGCATCATTTAGCCCTTCTCTCGAACCATCAAACAACCAAGCAGTATTCATATGAAACAACACATCTCTCATGTTGCCTTCATCTGGGGCAATGATCGGTCGCCCCATCGCTCCATATTCAAACGTTTTAATCGGAGATCCATACCAAGAGTGTTTGGGGTTAACACAAATATCCATGGCAGATATATAATCCCAAACCAGATCATGTTTGATTCGACCAGTGAAACATACAGCCTCATTGATTGAAGCCTCAGTTGTCATCCTTTTAAGATCTGCCAATAGCTTGCCATCACCAACTACAAGTAGCTTGAGATTTGGATTGACTTTATATGCATCAATGAAGGCCTCTACTAACAATTGAACCCCATGATATGGTAGAATCGCACCAATAAACCCAATGACTATATCGGTTGTTTTGAAGCCATGTTTAGTTCTGATCGCAACTCTATCCGTTTCTTTCTTTAAACCACTCAAATTGATTGCATTTGGAATCACTTGAATTCGATTTTGTTGAATTTGATAGTGCTCTGCCAGATACTCACCCAAAGGCGTTGAAACTGGACAAAAGCCACTAGAGTGTTTCATCTTTAATCGCTCACATTGTTCAGCCTTTTGTGTTAAAAATGAAGCCCCTTCAAATTCCAACCATTCTTCTACACATGGCGCATTTACCTCGTAAATGTGTTTTACGCCTAACTCGGCAGATATCGAAGCTCCTTGACCTAGAAAGTACTCTGATCTTTCATAGACTAAATCTGGATCGTATTTCTCGATCGCTGCTCTCAATCTTGGTCCGGCAATGTGTCTATCATGCCTCATTAAACGCGCATCCTTTAATGTTCGCCACAAGTAACCTGGAATGCCAGCTTTAATAATTGAAACCAGCGTATTAGGTCGTTGATTTGTAGTTGCTACAGGCAATTCCTCCTTGGAAGACCCACCGATGATCACTGGTATTACTTCGTGTCCAAGATGCTGAAGGGCACGGATCATCTCTCTTTGATGCGTGCTATAACCCACATCACTAACAATGTCATGAGTGGGATGCGGTGAAAAATAGATGATTCGCATAGTTCAGACTCTATTTCGAAAAAGCTATTCTCAAATCTTCTAACCTGATCTCCTTCTTAGGTATGTTTATTTCTTCTTTACCAAATAATGTCGGTACGGGTTCATTGGATATGAGCATTGGCAACCACTTTCGCCATGCGTTGGGTAAGTCATTTCTGTGAAGCATCTGATTAACGAAATCATCATTTTTAAATCCCATGCGTTGCACAAAATGACATATTGCCTGAACGTAGTTATTCGAGACTTCCTCACCAATTTGCTCCTTATACGTTCCAAAATAATCGGATTCTTTCATTCCGATAACCTTTCCATCTTGCACGTAATACTGTTTCACATCCTTTGGTGCAACCCCAATTTTCTTATGCATATCTAGAGCGTGGATAACATTAAGAATGATCTTTTTGAAGGGTTTGATCATCGGATGATTTCTTAATCCATCTGTCATCAACTTTTTATCCGGAGACCATAATACCAATGTGGTCGTAGTATCACTCATGTTGAATACGATATGTGGTTCCCAACTATCCACAATATTCACCTCCCCCTTAGCATGAAAGAAATCCTTGGTCAAATGCATATTAGCTGTCCCATCCTCATTATCGACAATTTCTTTTCCAAATTGGCAGGTATGATAACCGGGACCAAACATGGTATATGAGCTTAGGATGTAATTATTGTGATGGTGAATGATGTTGGCCGCCTTTTCTGTATCACCCGACTCTACCGGAGGAAAAATATGGTACTTGATGTAAAAATGATTGTTCTCAAACACATAGAGAAATGGTATTTCATAATTGCTCCATTTTCTTTTCAAGAACCCTTCATCTTTTAAATTAGTTTCGAAAACAGTCGAAACAAAATCCAACTCTCCCATCTTCTTCATGAATTCATGGGATTCTTGATGAAACACCATGCGATCTTCTAACTTATCAGATTTCTTTCGAATCTCTAATACCAGCGGATGGTTTTTTAAGGGTTCAAACATACTTTTCAATTACAGTGAACGGGCAAAGGTGACTATTTGTAATCAGGGTTGGCATAATATCAACCATTAAAATGGGCAATTCAATTAAATTTTGCTCTCAAATTTGTAAGAGGTTTTTCGTAGAATTTATATATCACATAGGATACCAGATATAAAGCCAACAACGAAATTATATAAGTAGGCCCGCCTAACTTTAGGTTTTGGATAAAGTGAAAAATGTTCATGTGAAATAGGTAAAACGAATAACTTAAAATACTTGTCCATGTAATGAAACTGCGTATTGGAGCGAGTGCCAGAATTCCAGAATTAGTTACTCGGCTCAGGTTTAAAAATGGTAATGTTAACCCAATGAAAAAACTTTGACCTAAAAAGTAAGCTGTCTTGAAAAGCGTTGATTGGTTTAAATCATCCAATCCAACTTTAATAAACACAATGTATTGCAGTAACACAATACAAGCGATTCCTAAACAGAAAATGACTGGATGAGCTATCCTCTTATAAAGTTCAAAATGCCGGAGATTGAGCATTGCTAAAACCACTCCTACAAGCATAGAATCAAATCGGAGTAACACATTACCATTAACTCCTTGAAACGGGATATTTAGCAACGAAATCAGTATAAACTTTAACAGCACAAGAAAGACTATATAGGCTACTAAGTGCGTGATCTTGACTTTTTTAAAAATCGTTGTGAAGAATAAAAACACAAAGGGTAACCCTAGATAAAACCATTCTTCAACGACCAAACTCCAACTGATTGGATACAGCGAAACTCCAAAGAAGTTATTCTGTAAGAAAACAAAATAAAATAGGTAACCCCAATCCACATCCTGAGATAGTATTATTTGAATAATTAGAGCTAAATAATACAATGGCAATGTTCGAAACCACCTGTTCACCCAGAAATGTTTGAAGGTACTCGCTCCCTTGAAATCATCAAACTCACGAATAATAATTCTTCCTATTAAGAAGCCAGATAGGATAAAGAAAACCTCTACCCCAAGACCTCCAAGAAGTACTTCGCCAAAGGGGTTTTGACCTCCATGATCGAGTAACACCAAGTATATTGCAACCAAACGCATTAGGTCAAGACCGAGGTTTCTATTCTTTGATACTCCTACCATTTTTTAAAATGTAAAAGCATATGAATCTTCGTTCTCACACCCAGATGCGGTCTTATTCTTTCGATATTATTTGATAGCACCTGTTTGGCCTTCAGGTAATCAAATCTTGACAAGGCAACAATTGAGTTATAAAACGAAGTTAAAACGACATTCATTTCATTTTCAGAAAACTGTTGTTCCAACAAAATCCAATTCAACATTTCTTCACGAAGTTGATAAAACCTCCATGCATTTTGATCTTGATCAATCATGCTAATCCTGTTCATTCCGTGTTCATAGATCACAACATTTATCTTCTCACATCTGACAATCTTCAAGTCATTTTTCACTGCCCTGAACAACAATTCATACTCCTGACTACTCTTTTGATTTTCACTCCAACCTCCAATATTTTTCAAATGAGAAGTAGAAAAAAGAAAGCAAGATGTTTTACCCAAATGCCCTTTGAATAGCTCTATGAAAATGCTGGATTCGTGATACAATTGAATTAATTCGCGAATTGAATCGCGATATCGTTGAAAACCAGAAACAGCAATGGCAGCGTTTGTTCTTTGAATTGCTACAATATCTTCTGCTAGCTTATCCGTTAGCAGTTCATCATCGGAATCTAAAAACTGTACGTAATCAGACGAGATGTGATTTAGGCCTTTATTTCTGCAGTAGTTTGCGCCTTGCCTGTCCTCTGATAGGAGAGTCACAGGAATATCACCTCTGTAACTACTAACAAGATTCGGAGTAGAATCTGTTGAATTGTTATCAACTACAATAATCTCCTTGGGTTGAAGAACCTGGTTTTCACAACTCTCAATGGCCCTTAAAATGGTCTTTTCAGAGTTATATGTTGGAATTACAACTGCTACTGATGTGGACATATTAATAAGCCCCTCGGTGATTCCCTCTAATAATCTGCCTAAGCTCTTTGATCTTTAGAATTGATTTCTGGATAACGGATTTAGTTTTCATTTGGATGGACGGTTGAAAATTCAACTCATAGCCAAATTTGGCCAGCCGTTTTGCTGACATTTCTTCTAACAATTTGATTTCAGAAATGGGCTGAAATTGTTTCCAGGACTCCAAAGAATCAGCTTGAACTCCTTTATATCCTTCACCAATTGAATTCCCTCTCCATTCTACTTTCCCTCCTACTTTGGTGGGAACAAGAGTCGATTCTTCCACGTTCACTCCCAAGAACGCACAAATTCTATTCATCTCCCGTTCTAAGTTTAGCACCATATCTTCATATTTCACTACAATTAGCTGATCTGGCCCCATGAAACCTTGATTCCGACTTAAAGCATCCAACGATCTGCTCCAATTGTGAAATGTAGTTCTTGGTTCCAGAGGAAAATCGCTTCTCCTTCGCACACTTGCATGCACAGAACGTGGATCCCTCACTACATGGATGAACCTAGCATTAGGCCAAAACTCAAGAATATCATCAGTAAACAACTCACTTAAAGGCGTCTTTTCAAGCCAATAAACCAAATTGGAATTGTACTGACCAGTAAACTCTAAATCTGTCTGCACATATCCATCCATCACCTTTTTAAAATCTGTATAAGACCCATTTTGCAATTCATCAAACCTTGCTTTGAATTCTTTAATATTTACAGATGGGTAATACTTATTTGTCAATTCTTCTGACTCGAACATTCTTAATAATGAAGTATTCAACGCTACTTTTTCATCAACACCATCTTTAAGATCTGGAATGTACTGAACGAACAACTTCGTTTCAATTGCACAGGATCCAATTTTGGAATGCCCATCTAAAAGATGATGAAGTAGTGAGGTGCCAGATCTGTAATGTCCGCATACAAATACAGGTTGTAAGCTTGAAAAGTTCATTTAATATTTTGCCATCAGGGTTTGACTTGTCAGTTCAAAGGTAGAAACCGTGGATTCACCATATACTCTAAGTTGTAACGCTTAAAAAAATCTCTATCACTTAATTCTAAAAATCTCTCAATTTGATTAATGAAATCACCCCGATTAATTATAACAGTATTGAGCGCTGAATGCTGCAAAGGAAAGGTGTTTGAAGGGGTGTAAATACAAGTGGAAAAACCACAAATCAATCGCTCAAATAATATTGTAGAATAGACCCCAACCCCAAGTTTAACACTGTCAAAAGCTGTTGTGGATGGCGTTTCAGAAATAACGAATCTGTCACCAAGAAATCGGTGATAAAATGTCTTTGCCTTTAAAAAATAAGTATCGGTTTTCTCCTTTGGATGCAAAAACAAGGTGATTATTTCGTTAGGATTCTGTTCTAAGTATTGACCTAACTTAGTTAAAAGCACCTCTTCACTTTGGGCAATATTGAGGCCATCGCTAGCGTGTCCTTCCATCTTTCTAATCCAAGCCGCATGGCTATAAAATCCAATTCGGGTTGAATGTTTTATATGCAATTCACCTTCATAAAGATTAGCATAAGTGAAAAATCCTTCTGGCGGAACTTTTTCTATTCGTTGATACTTGATCGTTGCTTTGAGATGATCAATTTCTTCGTTATGATATCCATGGTTAATGGCTAATACATCGGTCAGAAGCCATTTGTTATGAAGCGACAAAGGACCTGGGGATGGGTATTTGAAGTAAACTATGTCTTTGCCTTTAAGATGCTTGAGAAAAAGATAAAGCAAATTTGAATCTATATCATACTGAACGAAGTCATGAAATTCAACTTTTGCAACGTCTTTGAAGATTCTCTTTAAAATACTAAACTCATATAGACTCTTAATCAATACGGCATAACTAACCCTCCGTTTTGCAGTTAAAACAATCATCAACGATAGCAAAAGTCCAACAGATAGAAGAGAGAAGCGCTCAAATGCTGATAGCCGCGATTTCCCCTTAATTAGATCGACTTTCGATATGAATTTTGCCGTTGTAAACTTTGGTTCAAGGTTCTCAAGATAATCTCTTCTTGTTTCCTCTTTACTTGGTTTGCGGTCGTATATGATCGTTACGTTGTGACCATAAGTTTTGATCGTTTCACTGTTTTGATTTAGGATTTTCCTGATTTCTGAAAAACCCAACAATGGAGCCTGCTTCGCAGAATCTGGAAACAAATAGGTTATATTCTCAAAAAACGAATCTCGCGCAATTTCCTCATCCTCATTTTTTGGAAACCAAAGTCTTTTAAGCACCCAAATAGCAACATTCACCTTAAGAGAGATGTTATCGCATAACTGAACCCAAAAATGTTACAGCAAAATGATAGTATCGCCAATAGAAATAAACCAGCGTAGACGGCACCTCCAATCACGCCTGAGTATTCTAGAATAAAGATTAAACCAAGGTCCATTTCTGTTGTACTGTCTTAATTTTAGAATGCAATCTCAAAACAGATACTTATACTTTCCCCAGTACCTTCCGTATCGTCTCGAATTCCTGTGCGGTGTTTTTAATCATGGCTAAATCTTCTGCATCCATTGCACCAAGGTGCGCTTTTTCAGTTTCAAATTGAAAAGACTTGCGTAACGTAAAATGCTTTTCTAGGATTTTTGCTCCATGCGCAGATGCGTAAAGTGCACCAGCATTTCCAAGCGTATGATCTGATAACCCATCGAAGCAACTATTCTCAAAGTCTGGCAATTCGATTTCATCCACTCTGGTTGGGTATTTCACCACACAGTACAAATACTTTGCATGGTCGAATTTCTCAATCGTATCAGGATCTGTTTCTGCGGGAATGGAGACAAAAGTTCGGACTTTTTGCTTCATGATTTCAGCGGTCAGTTCAGGAAATTGTTCGTGCATTCTAGCAGCTACCTTTAGATAAGGCAAATCCAGTTTCATGCACCATTCTAGTCTATCCATGGTGAATGGAGTAGCGAATAAATCTATATTCAACGAATCAGCAAATTTTTTCAATCGTTCCAATTGATCAAAGGGCATAGACAAGTAGGCTCTTTCTGTCCCAAACTGAGTTCCATTATACAATTGAACTTTGACTGCATCCGCGCCAGCCATTTTTGATTGAAGAATCATTTGTTCAGCGATCTTCTCTTCACCATGAAATTGTGGCGAAATTTCTGAGATTATATACATGCGATTATTTTAACCAGATTTTTAAGTTTAAAAAATTGAAAAAGAACTTCTTATAACTATTCGGAAATTCCTTTTGCTTCATCAATTTCTCAATTTTACCCTTGTCCACCCAATCATATATCCGGCTATCGTCCAAAATATAATCTCGATGCGCAGGGTTTTCGAAATTGACAACAGAATTCAAAGATGCATTAAATCCCTTCTTTTCTCTACACAACCTCACCTTGTCATTCAATATCCCTTTCAATGATTCGCGTAATAAATACTTATTGAACCCTTTCTGAATAAGCAGGTTGGATGGGATTGAAAAGGCTGTTTTGAATAGATTGGCGTCAAGAAAGGGACTGCGATTTTCAATGCTGTAATACATAGAATTTAAATCGTCTTCTTTCAGTATTACTCTGACTACCTCGTGGTACAATTCATTGAGCATTCTATTTCTAAGTAAATCAGAAGTATAGTCCACCTCGGTGAATGCCTCCGAAAAATCATGTTTCAAATAAGAAGAAAACTCATCGTTATTTAGAAATATGTGATCTCTGAATTCAGGTTCAAGCACAAATCGCATAGGGTCTTGCAAAAAGGGGTTGCGCACAGCCTTCGCAGGATATTCATTCCAGTAGTTGATCCTATCTAATCGTTCCTCATCCTTTAACCCATGCATTTGGAGTAAAAAATGATCATAATACCCGGTAAATAATTCATCCGCCCCTGTACCTGATATTGAAACCTTAAAACCATTGTCGCTCATAGCACTGATCAGTCTGCTATGCACCAAATAGGAAATAGTAGCAACGGGAGCGTCATGATAAGCTACCAATTTCTCAAGTTGTCCGAGATAGTCGAAATCTGGAGAAAGCTCTATCAATTCGTGTTTACACCCAAGATCGTTCACTGTCGATTGAATGTTGTCTAGCTCATTGTATCTTGGATCACGATCAATAATGGAAAATGTCTGGATATCCTGATTCAATGACTTGACGGCAATAGAAGCCATAGCACTACTATCCACTCCGCCACTTAAGCAAAAAGCGAGGGGTACATCTGCTCGCATTCTCAATTCAACCGATCGAATCAAAGCCTTCTGTATCCGATCAATAGCCTCGCTCTCATCCATTGGAACAGGATTGTACGCTGGCTTCCAATACTTTATTTTTTGAATCGACAAATTCGAATCAATGACAATGGTTTGTCCAAAATCTACCTCTTCTACATCTTCGTAAAAATGCTCTCCGTATTTGTTCAGAGTCTTATGTCCATTTACCAAATACCGATAAGCTTGCTGCATATTTGGATTCAGCTTTTGCCCTTTCAATGCCTCAATTTGTTTTATTTCCGAGGCAAAAAACAGTTGTTGGTCTTGTATTAAATAATATAGTGGCTTCTCCGCAAATCGATCTCTGGAAAGGAGTAATTCATTCGATCTATTATCTAATAGTGCAAACGCCCACATTCCTTCAAAATGGTGAACGCACTCTTTTCCAAAACAGCGATATGCCTTTATTAATACCTCAGTATCTGAATCTGTTTGGAATTCGAATCCCTTGGCTATCAATTCTTCTCGAAGCTCGATGTAATTATAAATCTCACCATTGAACACAAGTGTACAATCATCAAACACATAGGGTTGATGAGAGCGAGGATCCAAATCGATGATGCTAAGTCTGGAATGTAGTAAAGCATAATGTGTGTTTCCCAGTTCTCCAAGAACAAATCGCTGGGCGTCTGGACCTCTTCGCTCCATGGTTGACAAGCATGATTTGACACTAGTCTCTGAAAGTGGCTTAAATCCTATATAACCTGCAATACCACACATTGTCTACGAGAGTCTTTTTTCTAATTCCATAATATCCGCAACGGTATGCACATCCATTAAATCACATGTCACAAATCCACAATGAGCACTCAAAAAATTCTGAAACGCCACATCGCGTTTAACTATTCTAATAGCAGCATTTTGCACTCCATTGCTGTCGGCACTCATTACTTCCCAAAGCATATGATCCAGCATCAACTTATAGGCTTGATCAATTTGTGAGGCTTGAATCTCTGGAGAATTTGCCTGTATAATCGCAACATCATCAAAGTGAATTCCATCGTCCTCCAACTGCTCAATGGCCTGTCGAATGGCAATTATTTTCGGGGTTTGGTCATCCGCCAATTCCATGGGACGTTTGATCACTTTAGCACCCGCTGATAATGCCACTGTTGCAATTTGTTCTGATTCGGTTGAGACATACACTTCCTGAACATACTCACTAGACAAACATTGTTCTATGCTGTATTGAATAAGCGGCTTACCGTGCAACTGAAAGATATTCTTGTCTTTCAGTCGCTTTGACCCTCCTCGAGCTGGAATGATGGCAATCAATTTTCTCATATAGATTCTTTTATATCCCTTGCTATGACATTTGCTCCATCTGTTTCAAAGCTGTGATTGGTCATCGAATCATGGATCATTTGATATTCATACTTAAAAAAGGACTGTAGTACTTGGGCAAAATTGTTTTGAAAATCAAGTAAGGACATAAATGCCCCAAGCCTCAGCTTCTTCAGCTCTGCGATGTTAAATTCCATTTCTGGGTTCATTGACTCGCTGATGAGCAGCATTGGTTTTCTGTAAGCAATACACTCACTCAATGTATTGAATCCGGGCCTTCCCACAATTAGATCTGCATCCTTGACATAATCTATTAGCAGGTGATCCTGGGGTATATTAAAATAGTGATCCCCTTCCAAATTCAAACCTTCTTGCACGCCAAAACACCAATCGGTATTATCAAGATTGCCCAATGCTTTTTTAATATTATTTCCCATAAGCCCTGCACCGCTGTCCATCACCAATACCTTGGCTCGATCAGTAATAGGCCATGCCTTATGGGCTACATCCTTTTTAACGATGAAGGGAACCTCAACCGCTTTGGATTTGTAATGCGATAGAATTTCCTGTGGCGTGAATGGTGGGAAATACAATTTTGTGGCCTTGTTCGCAGCGGAAACGAAGTATTGGAACAAACGATCCGAAATAACTCTAGGGTAAATTTTTGAAAAGAACCAATCCCAAGTGAAGTGTGCTACCCCGAAACTCGGAACACCGTGACTATGTGCCGCCTCAAATGCTTCATAAACAAAGTCCGAGAGAATAAAATCATAGTCAAAGTCTGTTGATTCCTGATTTTGATA
>Ga0181601_10000284_pt1 | contig 40575 bp, 38 predicted proteins | sample 041ome_8_FD_133020 | JGI IMG/M metagenome (GOLD analysis project Ga0181601, IMG submission 133020) | Coastal salt marsh microbial communities from the Groves Creek Marsh, Skidaway Island, Georgia - 041407BS metaG (megahit assembly) | ecosystem: Environmental > Aquatic > Marine > Intertidal zone... | reverse complement strand
GGATGTAATCCGCGAACCATGGAACTCAAGCTTTAGGCGGCGGTCAAAACCAACGCGCAGAGGCGACAGATTGGCTTCACCCTCTGGGGTCCGCATTGAAGTTGCCCTCGAACCATTCCAACATACTGAATATTATATCTAATTCATGGTGAGGTGGGGTGAAAATTACCGATCATCTGGGAAATGCGGGTTTAGGGGGTTCACCGGTGGGGGAAGCTATGCGTGCGTTTGGATTGATAGCACTTGCCGCCCTATGCATAGGCAAGGCCGCCCTCGCGGACACGCCGCCGCCTTTTGACCCATCGGAAGCCCGCCCCGGGGGGGCGGCGACGGTTGATATTCCAGCCGATGACGCCTCTGCTGCATTCGCCAGGGCTGCCGCGAATTTGCCAGATACGGCGCGCGCCCGGTTCAATGACGGTGCCCGGCTATTCTATACCCGCTGGATTGCTGGCCCCGCGCCCGCCCCAGCATTGACGGGCATTGGCCCGCTCTACAATGCGCTCTCTTGTGAGCAATGCCACCGCAATGATGGGCGCGGTCGCCCACCGGGTGTACGCCATAAAGGCGATGAGTCCGGCGATGGGTTCGGGGCTGTCGCGCGCTTGATCCCGCCTGATCCAATTTACGGTGCGCAAGTCCAAGACCGCGCAATTGGCGGGTTAAAGCCAGAGGGTACCTATGTCGGGCGAATGGTTGACGCTGCCCGGCCAGGCCAGCCGCGTCACTGGCTATTTGCGGGCTTCACTGATGGGCCGCTGACGTCACGTATCGCTGGCGTTGTAGCGCCTTCTGTCAGCGGTATGGGCCTGCTGGAAGCAATCCCGGCAGCCCGCCTTGATGCGTTGGCAGACCCTGATGACGCTGACGGCGATGGAATATCCGGCAAGCGCGGTACAGGCCGGTTCGGGTGGCGGGCGCGGTTTGAAACGGTTCTGGAGCAGACAGCCCAAGCCTTTGCGCTGGATATGGGGCTATCCAGCCGTCACTACCCGGCGGCCGCAGGAGATTGCACGGCGGGGCAGACTGCGTGCTTGGCCCGTTCCGGCCATGGCGTAGAGGTCAGCGATGATGTGCTCGAAAGCGTTGCGGACTATGTCGTCAATTTGGGTCCACCTGTGCGCGATGCAGCCGATACCCCAGACCTATTGGCAGGCAGGGCGCTTTTCTATGAAATTGGGTGCGCCCAATGCCACACGCCCAGCCATAAAACCAGCGCACACCGCTTCCCTTGGCTCGCAGACCAGGTAATCTGGCCCTATTCGGACCTACTGCTCCACGACATGGGCCCAGCCCTCGGTGACGCCGGCGGCCAAGAATGGCGCACCCCGCCGCTGTGGGGGCTAGGGCGGCATCGCGACATCAACGGCAATGCCTATTATCTGCATGACGGGCGAGCGAAATCTTTGGAGGATGCAATTCGCTGGCATGGTGGTGAGGGTGCGGCGGCGAAAGCGGCCTTTGATGTTTTGGATGAGCAAAATCGGTCGCTTTTGCTCTCTTTCCTAGCTGGCCTTTAATCTGAGGCCATCAGGCCGCCGCTGCATTCGGTGCACTTGCTGCGTCTTCCTTCATCATGGCCGCTGCTTTTTCTGCGATCATGATGATGGGGGCGTTGGTGTTGCCGGAGACGAGTTGCGGCATGATGGAGCCGTCTACAACGCGCAGGCCTGATACGCCGCGCACCTGAAGGCGCGGGTTCACGACAGCCATGGCGTCGCCATCCGGTCCCATTTTGCAGGCACCGACGGGGTGGTAGACGGTGGCACCGGTGCGCAGCGCGAAGTCCAGGATTTCATCATCGGTGCGGATATCTTCGCCCGGTGTGATTTCGTGTTTCACATAGGGCGCCAATGCCGGTTGGGTGACCAGATCGCGGGCGATTTTGACGCCGTTGATCATGGCCTGCTGGTCTTCATATTCTTTAAGGAAATTACAGACGATGCGCGGCGGGGCCATTGGGTCTGCTGATCCAATATGGACGAACCCGCGTGACTGCGGGCGAAGCTGGCAGGGCGCGCAGGTCATGCCGGGCTCTTTCTCCAGTGACCGGGTTTTGATGTCCGTGATGCTGGCATGGGCGATGTGATACTGCACATCCGGTGTCTCAAGTTCTGGCCGTGTCTTGATGAAGCCATGTAGCACGCCCGCTGGGAAGGTCAGCAGGCCTTTGCGCTGGAAGGCGTATTTTAACACCTCACCGACAAGCCGGATGCCGCGGGAATCATTGTTGACGGAGACATTCTTAGTCAGCCGCCACATGGGCCGGCAAAGGTAATGATCGTGATGGTTTTCACCCACACCTGGCGCTTCATGCACCATCTCAATGCCGTGGCCGGTCAGGAGTTCGGGCTGGCCGATGCCAGACAATTCCAAAATTTGTGGGGACTGGATTGCACCTGCGGATAGCGCCACCTCACGACCGGCGCGGAAGGTGCGCATCTGGCCGTTTTGCTTCACTTCAACGCCAACGCAGCGCTTGCCTTCAAAGATCAGGCGCGTGGTGTGCGCACCTGTTTCGAGCGTCAGGTTCGGGCGCTTCAGGGCTGGTTCCAGATAGGCCTTGGCGGTGGACCAGCGGCGGCCATTCTTCTGAGTCACCTGGTAATAGCCAAAGCCTTCTTGGGTGGCCCCATTGTAATCGTCATTGCGGGGATATCCGGCTTGCTCGCCAGCGTCGATCCAGGCATCCAACACTTCGGCCTTGCTTGGCATGTCCTGTACGTTCAAGGGGCCGCCCGCACCACGGAATTCATCGCCGCCACGCTCAAAGTTCTCAGCGCGTTTGAAGTGGGGCAGGCATTGTTCAAACGACCATCCGGTGCAGCCCATTTGTGCCCAGTGGTCATAATCCTGGTGTTGGCCGCGCACATACAACAAGCCGTTGATGGAGGACGATCCGCCCAGCACTTTGCCGCGCGGAATTGGAATCTTGCGGTTATGGGTGCGTTCTTCAGGCTCTGAATCAAAGCGCCAGTTCAGGCCAGGCATATCCAACGTTTTGGCGTAACCGACTGGGATGTGGATCCAGATGTTTCTGTCTTTGCCGCCAGCTTCCAGTAGCAAAACGTCGTTTTTGGGGTCTTCGCTCAGGCGGTTGGCGAGCGTGCATCCGGCAGAGCCTGCACCGACGACGATGTAATCAAAAACTTTGTCCGCCATAGAATCCGTCCCTCATCTGAATTTGGACCGCATTCTTTCTGGATAAGCCGCGGAGTGCAATCAGCGTCGGTTCTTTTCCATGGGGTCACTTCGGTCAACGGCAACGGCTAGAGCCAAGCCAAGGCCAATCTGCAGAGTCAGCATTGCCGTGCCGCCATAGCTGATGAAGGGCAGGGGGACGCCAACGACGGGTGCCAAACCCATCACCATGGACACATTGATCGCCACATAGAGAAACAGTGTTGTCCCGACACCAAGCGCTAGCAACCTGCCAAACCGGGATTCGGAAAGGAACGCGATCCGGTATATCCGCGCGATCAGAAGGGCGAAGAGCGCCAGCACGAATAGCCCGCCCGCTAGACCCAACTCTTCCCCCAACATCGTGAACACAAAGTCTGTGTGTTTTTCGGGCAAGAAGGACAAATGCGATTGCGTGCCTTGCAGCCATCCTTTGCCGAATGTCCCGCCGGACCCAAGCGCGATCATTGATTGGATGATGTGGTACCCAGCGCCAAGCGGATCGCGCTCTGGCTCCATGAATGTCAGCACGCGGGCGCGTTGGTAGTCATGCAGGAAAGACCAGGCGATGGGGGCTGCACCGGCTGCCAAGGCCGCCGCGATCCCAAACTTCCACCATGCCACACCCGCCAGAAACAGAATGGTGACGCCGCCTGCGCAAAGCAACACGGCTGTGCCTAGGTCTGGTTGTTTCAGAACGAGCATTGCAGGTGCCGCAATCAGCAAAAGCGCTGGCCCCAGAACGTGCAGCCGGTCCGCGCCGTCTGGTCCCGCTTCATGCAGCAATCGTGCGAGAGCCAGCACCAACGCGATCTTCATGAGTTCAGAGGGTTGTAGGCGCATGACACCAAGGTCGATCCACCGGGTCGCACCAGAGCCTGAGCCCGCGACTTCAACAACAACCAACAGCAGGAAACACGCGCCATAGCCTAAATAGGCCATTGAATACCAACGGCGAAGGCCGCCAAATGCCAGCACCAGCATGATGATCAGCCCAACCGCATAGCGCACGCCGTGGCGCCCTGCCCAAGGTGTTGCACTGCCACCGCCTGCTGAATACAGCATTGCCGCGCCAATGGCGGCAATGGCCGAAACGGTCAGCACTAGAAGCCAATCAACCCGTGCGATGCGGGTCGCCATGTCCACCGGGCGCATTGGCGGAAGAGGCGTTGGTCGTGCAGCGGCGATTGATCCGCGCCAGCGTTGCATTAACCGCGCTCCCGCCTAATCGCTGCTTCGATGGCGCTTTGCCCTGCCCCGCCATGCCATTCGGCAGACCCACGGGTTTGCGCCTCCAGTAGCACATCACGTCCGATAGGGGCCGCGTTCTTAGACCCGCTGCCGCCGTGCTCAATCACAACGGAAACCGCATAGCGCGGTGCGTTTAAGGGCGCGTAGCCGACGAACAGTGAATGATCACGCTCCTTGCGTGGCAGGTCTTCATTCTTGCGAACGCCCTTACGGCGTTCCTCGCGCGTAATCCGGCGGACCTGAGACGTACCCGTTTTGCCGCCCATGCGCAGGGCGCGGCTGGGAATTTGTGCCTCGCGCGCAGTGCCGAGGCTATCTGTCATCACACCGCGCATACCGCGCGCGACAGCCGCTAGGTGGGAGGGGGGAAACCCAAGGCCCGGTGGCGTTGGCGGGTCCGCTTCACCGCGAACCATGCGCGGCGTCACTGCGCGCCCGCCATTCACCATCCGTGCGGTCATAACGGCCAGTTGCATTGGCGTTGTCAGCACGAAGCCTTGGCCGATTCCTGCAATCAAGGTCTCGCCGATTTGCCATGGGTCCTTGAACCGGGTTTTCTTCCAGGGCTTATCGGGGATCAGGCCGCTCGATTCTGCAGGAAGATCAATCCCGGTCGGCACACCAAGGCCGAAGCGCCGTGCGGTTTCAGCCAAGCGATTGATGCCGATTTTCCGGGCGATCTCATAGAAATATACATCGCAGGATTGCGCGATCGCATCATGCATCGCCACCCAACCGTGGCCGCCGCGCCGCCAGCAATGGAACCGGCCCTTGCCAACTTTATGCACGCCCGAACAGAAGAACGCCTTCTTGGAGCTAACAATGCCATGCTCCAATGCGGAGAGTGCGACGACCATCTTGAACGTTGATCCAGGCGCATATTGGCCAGATACGGCCTTGTTGTTCATCGGTGCCAAAGGATCGGTTGAAAGTGCGCGCCATTCGTCATCCGTGATACCGTGGCTGAATAGGTTTGGGTCATATGTGGGATTTGACGCCATGGCCAGCACGTCGCCGTTATGGATGTTCAATACAACGACAGCGCCTGTTTGTTCGCCCATGCGGTTCTGGGCGAAGCGCTGCAGCTCGGCATCCACAGTGGAGGTCAGCACAGCACCGACAGCGCCGGGGTCGCGCTCTAACTCACGGACGACACGGCCAATGGCGTTGACCTCGACCTTTGCTTCTGCCGCACGGCCGCGTAGCGCCAGATCATGTGATCGCTCGACACCGCCTTTGCCGATACGAAGGTCTGGCAGGCCCAGGATCGGATCACCTGTCAGGTCTTCTTTCGCCACCGGACCGACATAGCCCACCACATGGGCAGAGGCTTCCGCTTCTGGATATACGCGGCGGCTGGTCTCAACCACATCCACGCCCGGCAGTTCAGGCGTGTGGGCGGCCACGCGGGCGATGGCATCCCAATCCAGCTGATCATGGGTCGCGATTGGGATGAATTTCGCGTTGCGCTTGGCTTGCCGAAGGATGCGTTCGCGCTCTTCCGGCGAGATGGGCACGATGGCGTGCAGGCGGTCGAGCGCTGCATTCAAGTCTCTCGCCGCTTCGGGCGTAATCAGCACACGGTAACTGCGCTTGTTTTCCGCTAAAGGACGACCAAACCTATCGAAGATGACGCCGCGACGGGGTGCGAAATACTTTACGTTAATGCGGTTGTCTTCTGCCAACGTCTCATATTTGTCGCCGTGGATCACCTGGAGCTGATACATGCGCGCGCTTAGCCCAGCGAACAGCAAGCCTTTGCCAGCCGCCAACAAAAATGCGCGGCGGCCAAAGCGGCGGCGATCTTCCTGCGGCGAACTCATGCCAATTTCCTGTTCAGGCCATTGTTCATGCCCTGCGGTTCCTAAGGCCAGCAGCAGAGCGGACAATTCTAAGCAAAATAGCCACAGGCGGATAGAGCGCAGCCGTCAACGCGACCTGCGCCAAGCTGGGGCCAAGCGGCTGCACATGAATGTAGTACAGCGAGGCCACAAGCCACGAGCCAGCGCCAAGTGCTAGGGCCGTCGCGACCAACCCGATCCAGGCATGAGCCAGGCCACGGGGTGCTAAAAAGCGCCGCTGGGTTGTCGCAGCAAAATGCGCGCCAAGTGCTGTGATCGCGCCAAGGCCAAAAATAGGCCCAGCGACAACATCCAGCAGGATGCCGATGATAAAGGCGCCAATGATCGGCATGGCTTCCGGTCGACGAAGTGCCAGATCAAAGATCGCTGCATGGGCGATAGCAGGGGGCGCCAGGCCCACAATTACGATCGGCCAAGGGGCGGCTGCCAGCACTGTCAGCGCTGCCGTGAAGCCGACCCCGACCGCGAAAGCGAACCAGGGGCGAAGATGGGTTTTGGTCTCAAATGTCGCCTGGTTCATGGCTGCACGTTGGTAGGCGGCTGGCGCACTGGCGGTTGATTGAGCGTGTCGATGGGCTGTTCGGCTGGTCCAAAATCGACGAGGCGCACATAAGCCAGGTTCCGCCAATCAACAAACGTTTGTGCCAGAATGCGGCCCTCAACCTCGCCAGCGATAACGCCGACGGGCAGGCCAGGTGGAAAGACCCCGCCATGGCCGGAGGTGACGATCAACGCACCGGCCTCTAAGACCACATCCCCATCAATGAATTTGAGCGTTGGGTTGTCGCGGTTGTCACCGGCCAGGATGGCGCGCACAGGCGGATCGCCGATCACGACGGGTGTGCGGGCGTTAATGTCCGTTAGCAGCAACACGCGGGACGTGCGCGCGCCCACATGCACGACGCGGCCAACCAAGCCCTCGCCTGTCATCACGGGCAAGCCAACGCGTACGCCTTTGCTCTCGCCAACATTCAGCAAGATCGCACGGGCGAAAGCGCCGCCAACATCAGCAATGGCGCGGGCGGAAATAAAGCGGGCTTTCGGGCCGGGGTCAAAGCGCAGCAGACCCTTCAGGGATTGGTTCTCTGTCTCAAGTTTCTTGGCAAAAATGCGCCATTGCAGGAGCCGCGCATTTTCTTGGGTGAGGCGCTCGTTTTCCTCAATCAGATCGGCGAGGTCGACCACATGCTCTGCACCTGTGCGGGCAAGCCGGACGGGCTCTGAAAGCAATTCCAGAACCGGGGCTACAACATCAGAGAAGTTAGCGCGGACGCGTTCAATTAGAACGGTTTCGATTTTACCGATAAGGATCAGCGTTACTGCAACGCCGATGAGAAGCAGATAGGCAAACCGGCGCAGCAACGCCTTGATTGGGCGTGACGCATCGACGAGGTCATCGATCGGGATAAGGTCCGGTCTGCGCGCCATTTGGGGAGTCTGGTTCCTCCAAGAACGGTTCCCGCAGCCGACACCCCCACCGGGGGAGAGGGGCAGGGTGAGAGGGCGCTTGCGGTCGGATAGTAATTCTGCAGCGCCAAGCCGCCCTAGTTTCTTATTCTAGCAATACGCCAGCTAATGCGCTGCCTTCTTCGAGGCATTTTCCGGTGCCGATGACGACGCAATAAAGCGGATTTTCTGCGACGGTGACCGGCAGGCCTGTTGCCTCGCCAAGTGCTACATCTAAGTTCCGCAGCAGCGCGCCGCCGCCTGTCAGGACGATGCCTTTGTCCACGATATCTGCAGCCAGTTCGGGGGCAGTATTCTCAAGTGCCGCGCGGCAGGCATCTGTGATGGCTTGAATGGGCTCAGCCAAGCATTCAGCGATTTCGCCTTCAGAAATCGTGATTTCGCGCGGGACCCCGTTCATCAAGTCGCGGCCTCGAATCGCAAGGCGCATTTCCTCAGGGCCGGTCGCAACAACAGCGGACCCAATTTCTTTCTTGATGCGCTCCGCTGTGCGTTCGCCGATCAGCAGATTATGGCGTCGGCGCACACTGGCGATGATGGCATCATCCATGGCGTCGCCGCCGATGCGCACGCTGCGGGCGTATACGATGCCAGACAGTGCCAATATAGCGACTTCCGTTGTCCCACCGCCGATATCAACGATCATGGAACCTGTTGGTTCCGTCACTGGCATGCCAGCACCAATAGCAGCGGCCATAGGCTCTTCGATTAGGCTAACCCGGCGGGCACCCGCGGCTTCTGCCGATTCCATAATGGCGCGACGTTCAACTTCGGTGGCACCAGATGGCACGCACACGATGACGCGAGGGGCCGCAAAGAACCGCCGGTTCTGCGCTTTTTGGATGAAGCGCTTGATCATCTCTTCAGCGATTTCGAAGTCCGCGATTACACCGTCGCGCAAGGGTCGGATGGCTTCAATATTACCGGGCGTTTTCCCAAGCATATCCTTGGCTTCAGCGCCGACGGCCAGCACTTTCCTATCCCCATGCACCGTGACCATGGCCACGACAGAAGGTTCGTCCAGGACGATGCCCTGGTGCGGTGCGTAGACCAGCGTGTTGGCGGTGCCCAAATCAATCGCGAGATCAGAGGACACGAGGCCGAAAAGGCGTGCGAGCATTGGCTATAAATCCGCCATATAAAAACAACGCCCCCGCCATCCCTTCAGGGCAGCGAGGGCGCGTCGTTATAGACCCGGTTTGAGGCTGCGAAAAGGCGCCTCTCTGGGTTTAAGCGCGATGGGTTAGGCGGAGAGTGCCGCCGGAGCCGTTTTCTCACGCTTTGTCATCAGCTTATTCAAGGCATGAACATAGGCGCGGGCAGAGGCAACCATGGTATCTGGGTCAGCCCCTTGGCCGTTCACAGTCTTGCCGTCTTCTTCCAAACGCACCGTGACTTCGGCTTGTGCATCGGTCCCGTGCGTCACGGCATGGACCTGGTACAATTGCAGGGTAGCGTCATGGGGGAACAGCTCGCGGATGCCATTGAAGATGGCGTCTACGGGTCCATTGCCCGTTGCTTCGGCTTGTTTGACTTCGCCGTCAATGTCCAGCTTCAGGCTCGCTTGCTGCGGTCCTTCAGACCCGGCGACGACGCGCAAGGACACGAACTGAACGCGCTCATGCTCGCGCAGGATTTCATCATCCACCAGGGCGATGATATCTTCGTCGAACACGTCCTTTTTCTGGTCGGCGACGGCTTTGAAGCGGCGGAATGCATCATTCAACGCATTCTGACCCATTTCATAGCCCATTTCCTTCAGCTTTTCGCGGAAGGCATGGCGACCGGAATGCTTGCCCATCACCAGCTTGGATTCAACCAAACCAACGTCCTCTGGCAGCATGATCTCGTAGGTGGACTTGTTTTTCAGCATGCCGTCTTGGTGGATGCCAGCTTCGTGGGCGAAGGCGTTGGCACCGACGATGGCTTTGTTCGGCTGCACTGCGAATCCAGTGACGGTGGAAACCATGCGGGATGCTTTCATGATCTGCGTCGTGTCGACACCCGTTGTGTATGGCATCGCGTCAGACCGGGTCTTCAGCGCCATGACAATTTCTTCCAGCGAGCAATTGCCCGCGCGTTCACCCAAGCCATTGATCGTGCATTCGATCTGCCTGGCACCCGCATCCAATGCGGCCAGGGAATTGGCGACAGCCAAGCCTAAGTCGTTATGGCAATGTACAGAAACGCGCGCTTTATCGATATTCGGCACGCTGTTCATGATATCCGTGATCAGGTCCCGGTATTCGGCGGGTACAGTATAGCCGACCGTATCGGGGATATTCACCGTGGTCGCACCAGCCTTAATGGCCGATTCGATGCATTTGAACAGGAAATCCCGGTCAGCGCGGGTCGCATCCTCACCGGACCATTCTACATCGTCGCAGAAGTTCCGGGCATGGGTCACACTGTCGATGACGGCGGCATGCACATCTTCCGGCTTCATCAGCAGCTTGTGTTCCATGTGGATGGGCGAAACGGCGATGAATGTGTGAATGCGCTTGCGTTCAGCAGGCTTCAGCGCTTCAGCGGAGCGTTCGATGTCTTCGCGGCCAGACCGGGAGAGGCTGCAAATTGTGCTCTCGCGGATGATTTTGGAAACTTCGTTGATCGCTTCAAAGTCACCTTCAGAAGCGATGGCGAAGCCTGCTTCGATCACATCGACGCGCATGGCCTCCAGGATTTCAGCGATGCGCAGCTTTTCTTCCAGGTTCATGGACGCGCCCGGGGATTGCTCGCCATCGCGCATGGTGGTGTCAAAGATAATGACTTGGTCTTGCTTGCTCATTGGATTGGTCTCTTCTGAAAATCTGTCTGTTTAGGTGCGCTGCGGCTCAGCCGGCGCAAAATTGATCTCTGTCCCCTGAACGCTGCTAGGCTTTGATATGCCTAAAACAACCCGCTCAGGGGCGAGTAAGTCGTAGAAGTAGGTCGAGCGGAAGCGCCGGCGCCGCAAGGGCCGGGCTGCAGATCAAGCGGGTGTTCGTCAAACAAGACAACACAGGCTTCCATTCGCTCAAGACATCAGACGTGGATCATCCACTAGCCGTAGTTAACGCGAAACAAACATTGATGGCAACACCTCTAGCGCAACAATCTGCCGTTTGGCCGACATCAGTTTGCAGCGCGTTCAATCGGGTCGCTCGTCTGGCTGTTGAAGGTCTCGGAGGCGGGCCTCGATATTCATACGACCATGGAAGGCTTCAACCAGTTCAAGCGTGTCGCTGGTCTCACGTAGAATAAGGTAGTGCTGACCTTCGCGGTAAAAGCAGAGACCTGCAACCTTTCGGTTGGTTCGGACCAATTGAGCGCAAGGCCGTGGCTTTGGCCCCTGGCCCGCGGCCAAAAGTGTTAGCCGACCAATGAGTTGGTCTGTGTATTGTTGTGCTTGTACATCGCCAAAGTTCGCAATTGTCCATGCAAAGATGTCTTCTAGACTGGCAAGCGCAGCTGGTGCGTAGACAAGCCGTTTCATCCGGTATGCCTGCTTCGCGCAGCGTCGAGGACGGTATTTAGCACTGCGTCCGGGGTGCCGGTGACGCCGTCGCCGCGATCAAGTTGATCGAGTGCGGTACTGATCCGGTCGCTGATCTGATCCAGCGTATGGGTGTGTTTCAACGCACGTAATCCGGCACGCATGACCTCACTCGCATTGGCGTATGAACCGGATGCCACAAGGTCATCAACGAACGCATTGAGTTCGGGCGTAAGTGCGACATTGCGGGCATGGTTGGCGGGCATAAAAGTGATCCTGACAAATTTATAGGTCGGGTATGTCAAAGGGGTGGCCAAGATTGCCACCTTTGTCAAGATTCCTTCGCCTGCTGATCTTTACTGAACGTTGGGTAAAGGGTGGTGTGATGCAGGCCGAGTTAGCTTTGGCACCTAAGGCAAATCCACCCCCTTGTGTGACGAAAATGCAACACCATATTTGTGTACAGGGCCGGTCCTCAAACGTGAGGGACGGAGGTTGCCGCGAAGTGGGGCCTTCTTTTGCCGGTTGCTAACGATGGAGAAGTCATATGAACGTGGAATCCTATACGGATCGCTTGCGCGGGTTCCTGCAATCCGCCCAGGGCTTAGCGCTCCGCTCCGGCCATCAACGGCTGGTACCAGCGCATTTACTCAAAGTATTTCTGGACGACGAGGAAGGCCTTGCGGCTAACCTGATCGCATCCGCTGGCGGCGACGCCAAGAAGGCCTATGCCGCGACAGAGGCTGCGCTTGCTAAATTGCCAAGCGTTGAAGGCGACGGTGCGGGCCAGGTCTATATGTCCCCCGAATTCGCCAAAGTTACGGATGCGGCGGAAGAGGCTGCGAAGAAGGCTGGTGACAGCTTTGTCACGGTAGAGCGCGCGCTTGCCGCTTTGGCATCAACCCAGAAGGCCGATACATCGGGCATTCTGAAGGATGCTGGCGTGGAGCCAGAGCGGCTGGATAAAGCCATCCAGGACCTCCGAAAAGGCCGCACTGCTGACAGTGCAGGGGCGGAGGATGGCTATGAAGCACTCAACAAATATGCGCGTGACCTGACGCAGGCAGCCCGAGATGGCAAGATTGACCCCGTGATCGGGCGCGATGAAGAAATCCGCCGCACGATCCAGGTTCTGTCCCGCCGGACCAAGAATAACCCGGTGCTGATTGGCGAACCTGGCGTTGGCAAAACCGCCATCGCCGAAGGCCTCGCCATGCGCATCATCAATGGTGATGTGCCGGAAGGCATTAAATCCAAGCGTCTTCTGGCATTGGATTTGGGTGCCCTTGTCGCTGGTGCGAAATATCGCGGTGAGTTTGAGGAACGCCTGAAAGCCGTGCTGCAGGAGATTGAAACTGCCGAAGGTCAGGTCATCCTGTTCATCGACGAAATGCACACGCTGATCGGCGCAGGTAAGGCTGACGGGGCGATGGATGCGTCCAACATGCTGAAACCGGCCCTGGCGCGCGGTGAACTGCATTGCATCGGTGCCACGACGCTTGATGAATACCGCCAGCACGTGGAGAAGGACGCTGCACTCGCCCGCCGTTTCCAACCAGTATTTATCGCCGAGCCGACGGTGGAAGACGCGATATCGATCCTGCGCGGCCTTAAAGAAAAGTATGAGCTGCATCATGGCGTGCGAATTTCGGACGGTGCGATTGTAGCCGCCGCCACGCTGTCCAACCGCTACATCACGGACCGGTTCTTGCCGGATAAGGCGATTGATCTTGTCGATGAAGCCGCGAGCCGCCTGAAAATGCAGGTAGATTCGAAGCCGGAAGCCATCGATGAGCTTGATCGCCGTATCATCCAGCTGAAAATTGAACGTGAAGCGCTGAAAAAGGAGACCGATGAGGCCTCCAAAGATCGCCTCGGCAAGATTGAGGCTGAATTGGGCGATCTGGAAAGGCAGTCAGCAGAAGCGACATCTGTATGGCAGGCCGAAAAAGAACGCCTGTCCTCCGCCAATAAGGTGAAGGAGCAGCTGGACCATGCGCGGTCTGAACTAGATGCAGCGCAGCGTGACGGCAATCTGGGTCGTGCCGGTGAATTGGCATATGGCGTGATCCCAGAGCTTGAGCGGAAGCTGGCAGCAGCCGAAGACTCAAGCGAAGCCGCCATGTTGAGCGAAGCCGTGACCGATGAGCATATCGCTGGCATCGTCTCCCGCTGGACTGGCATTCCCGTGGAGAAAATGCTGGCGGGCGAGCGTGAAAAGCTGCTGGCAATGGAAAGCCATATCGCCAAGCGCGTCATTGGCCAGGAGGAAGCCGTCACGGCTGTCTCCGAAGCCGTCCGCCGCGCCCGTGCTGGGTTGCAGGACCCGAACCGTCCAATCGGCTCGTTCCTGTTCCTGGGGCCAACGGGCGTGGGTAAGACAGAACTTGCGAAGTCACTGGCGGAATTCCTGTTTGACGATGAGCAGGCGATCACGCGCATCGATATGTCGGAATACATGGAGAAGCACGCGGTCTCTCGCTTGATTGGTGCACCGCCGGGCTATGTGGGCTATGATCAAGGCGGCGCTTTGACTGAAGTCGTCCGGCGGCGGCCCTATCAGGTCATTCTGTTTGATGAGGTCGAGAAGGCGCATCCGGACGTGTTTAACGTCCTGCTGCAAGTGCTGGATGATGGCCGCTTAACAGATGGCCAGGGCCGCACGGTCGATTTCCGCAACACGCTGATTATCCTGACGTCGAACCTCGGCTCCGAACATTTGGCGAGCTTGCCTGATGGTGCCGATATGACGGATGCGCGGGAGCGGGTGATGGGCTCTGTCCGGGCGGCATTCCGGCCAGAATTCCTGAACCGGTTGGATGAGGTGCTGCTGTTCCGTCGCCTGGCGCGGGCTGATATGGCCTCCATCGTCGATATCCAGTTGACGCGTCTTGATGCGTTGCTGGAAGACCGGAACATCCGTCTGAACCTGGATAACGCTGCCCGTGAATGGTTGGCGGAACAGGGCTACGATCCCGTATACGGCGCGCGTCCCTTGAAGCGCGTAATCCAGCGGGAACTCCAGAATGCGCTCGCCAGTAAAATCCTGGCAGGCGATATCCTGGACGGCCAAACCGTACGCGTGTCCATCGGTGAGGGCGGCCTAGCCATCGGCGCCATCGCGGCGAATGCGGCTTAAGGAGCCTGCCTGATTGTACGGAAGCAATAAGCAGTTTCTCCGTGACTGCCGCTTTCTCTAAGCCGCTATCTTCCACCCTCACCCTGTTCCCTCTCCCTCCGTTGGAGGGCGAGGGGGCCCTCACGAGAGCTTTCTGTGTAGAATCCTCGCCACCCATTGGGGGGAGAGGGCAGGGGGAGGGGGGAAGTTCGCGGGCTTGGTACAGGCGCTAGAGCGCCGTGTGTCGCTTGGCCACGCAGCCCGGCGCTCTATCATATTGATTGCGGGAATTGCCCTAGCCACTAATGCCGGAAGTGGCGCATGCCGGTGAAGACCATGGCGAGGCCGGCTTCGTCGGCGGCGGCGATGACTTCATCGTCGCGGATGGAGCCGCCGGGTTGGATGACGGCGGTGGCACCTGCTTCAGCAGCAGCAAGCAGGCCATCGGCAAAGGGGAAGAACGCGTCTGATGCGACGACGGAACCCTTCGTCAGGGCCTCAGTCTCACCGGCGGCTTCTGCTGCATCCATGGCTTTGCGAGCTGCAGTGCGGGCACTGTCGACCCGGCTCATCTGGCCAGCGCCGACACCAACTGTTGCAGCGTCCTTCACATAGACAATCGCGTTCGATTTAACGTGTTTTGCAACGCGGAAAGCGAAGAGCAGGTCACGAAGTTCGTCATCTGTCGGTGCGCGCTTGGTGACGGTTTTCAGTGTCTCCAAGGTAACACGCCCGGCATCCCGGCTTTGAGCCAATAAACCGCCCGCCAAGTTTTTGAAGGCAAGGCCCATGGTTGCCGGATCTGGCATGGCACCAGCGCTTAGCACGCGCAGGTTCTTCTTCTTTGCGAGGAGAGCGGCTGCATCTTCGTCAACACTCGGTGCGATGATAACTTCGGCGAAGAGTTTGCCGATTTCAGCCGCTGTCGCTACATCCAAAGCACGATTCATGGCGATAACGCCGCCGAACGCGCTGACAGGATCGCACTTCAGCGCCTGATGCCATGCCGCTTCCAGCGATGCGGCTGTCGCAACACCGCAGGGATTGGCGTGCTTGATGATTGCAATTGTCGGATCATCGAATTCCGCCGCCAATTCAAACGCAGCATCTGTGTCATTCAGGTTGTTGTAGGACAGTGCCTTACCTTGCAGCTGCATGGCGGTGGCAACACCGGGCCGGATTTGGCCGCGGGCATCGGGCATCCGGTAGAATGCGGCCTGCTGGTGCGGGTTTTCACCATAGCGCAGCGTCTCACCCTGGGTTCCGGCGAGCGGCAGCGTCGCAGGCAGGGCTTCATCACGTTCTGCAGCGAACCATCCAGCGATGCGCGCGTCATAAGCCGCTGTGCGGGCATAGGCTTGGCCAGCAAGTCGTTGGCGCAGCGTTAGCGTGACAGCGCCAGCATTTGCTTCCATGTCCGCCTGAATGGCGGCCAAATCTTCTGGCGCTGTCGCGACAGTGACATAGCCGTGGTTCTTGGCGGCGGCGCGGATCATCGCAGGCCCGCCGATATCAATATTCTCAACCACGGTTTGGGCGCCGGCACCCGCAGCAACCGTTTCTTCGAACGGGTACAGATTGACAACCAGCAGGTCGATCTCCGGCACGCCGTGCTCTGCCATTGCAGCGCGGTGGCTTTCCAGGCCGCGCACGCCCAGCAGGCCGCCATGAATGCGGGGATGTAGTGTTTTTACGCGGCCATCCAGCATTTCGGGTGAGCCCGTGACTTCGGCCACTTCAATTGCATTTACGCCCGCATCCATCAGCGCTTTGCGCGTGCCGCCGGTGGAAAGCACTTCCACGCCCTGGCTTGCTAGAAATTGGCCGAACTCAACAATCCCGGTCTTATCGGACACGGACAACAGCGCCCGTTTGACTTTGACCTTATCGGGCGCGGGCGGCAGATCGAGCGACATAGCCATCGAAGGCGACTCCTTGCACGGGGCTGCATAGAGGCCAGGAAGCCTAAGGATTCAGCGCCCGCATCCATTGAATTCAGGTGTGCGATTGGCCGGATTGTATTCGACCGCAGCGCTTCGGAGTCAATTGAAGGCTGAGCGATTCCAGGGGCGGCGGAACGTCCCAGACGCCTCCGCCTGGGGAAAAGTCAGCCCCGTTGCGGTTCCATGCGCAAGCTCCAGCGCACTTGTTCGGTGCCAGAGGGCCCGACTGTCAGCGGGAGTTCTATCCGCGCAGATGCTGCTGGTTGACCAGGGCGGCCGCGATAGGGTTCCGCTGCAAGCCGTGCGGGGCGGTCAGAACGGAACCGCCAGCCCTGGCCGGAGCGCGCGCGGATCAGAATGCCGCCGTCATCAAGCGCAATCGCATCTGATCCAGTGTGCAAGTGGAACGCAAGCATTGCTGGACTGTTAGGGCTGGCAACGGCAGCGTCTTCGCCGCGTAAATCCTTGCCATCACCGGAAAGGAATACGCGTCGCTGCCAGCGCGCATCTGGTTTCTGACAACGCCATTGGAAAGTAAGCAGCGTGGCACCATCGCCCTGTTCGCGCTGGATAGGGTCTGCGTCAACCAGCTTGGCCAGCCCGTTTGAAGGAGCGGAAAATGCGGATACGCCAGGCACTGCGAAGCGGCTTGGCGGTGCGTCCGATTGGGCACCAATGCTGGTGAAGAGCCGATCAGCACCGTGGGAAAACTCCAAAGCGCCGAATTTGTCTGCTGCCAGGATCGCCCGGCCCGCCAAGCTTCGTGCATATCCGGCATCTGGCATGTCCAGCGGCGCGCGCCCGCGCCAGCCCGATACCGCGAGCGCCAAATCCACAGTCCAGGGATCACCTTCACCACCACCGAAGGTCGCCAACCCACCGTCGCCCAGTCGCCAGGCTGCGAGCGGTGCTGCAATCGCTTGCGCTGCATCTGCACTGGCGGGCGAAGGGGCGCGACCGACTGCGGCTGCAGCGGCGCGCAGGTCTAGCAGGCGCATAAGGGCGTCAAGCTGATCCAGCGGCGTCGCCCCGGCGATAACGCCATCACTGCCAATCTCATCCCGGATGGCGCGCTTGAGAGAAGCGTCGATTTGCTGAAATACAGCGTCACTTTCGCCCAGGGCCGCGGCTGCTGCCGCTAATCCGGCAAGGGCTGCAAACCGACCGGGGCCGGGTGGGGCGGCGTCAATGCGTCGCCGAAGCCAAGCGGCTTGGACTGCGGCCTGCTCCATGAATTCCGTGCGGAACTCAGCACCCGCACTGGCAGCGAAAAAATCATACGCGCCAATCCATGCGGCTAACCGTTCGCCCACGACATCAACACGCCAACCAACAGGATCGGAGCGTCGGTTGGTCTCAATCCATGCGGACGTGACCCGCCGTGCTGTCCGTCGTGAAGCATCCCCGCCCAGTGAGCGTAAATCCCGCAGCCACCCAAATGACTGCGCCCTGGCACGGCGAACGGCGTCTCGCGCCAATTCAGGGTCACGTGGAGCGGGATCTAGGGCTGCAATCAGCTCTGCTTCATTGGCGATGATAGAGTCTGCGCGGGCGGCATTGCCGGGCCACGGGTCTTTGAGATGTACTTGTGGCTCTTCTGGAACGTCGGGGATGGTCTGAAAAAGGTCCGCGAGCGTGTGGATCCACTGAAAGCGCTGTGCAGCAGGTATGGCGACACGAGGCAATAGATTTCGGCGCGCGACCGCTCCCATCATGCAGACCCCGCCGTCACGCAGCAGCGTCCGCGCGGCCGACTTCTGCCGCATCACGGATCGCTTGGATATTGCGGGCAAGGCCGTCGCGGCCATCTTTGAAGACTGCCGTTCCTGCAACCAGTACATCGGCACCAGCCGCTGCAACTGCGCCAGCTGTGGCAGGGGTCACGCCACCATCGACTTCAAGCCGGATATCTCGGCCCGATGCTTTGATGCGTTCATGCACCGCTGCGATCTTGGCGACCTGGCTTTGAATGAAGGATTGTCCTCCAAAGCCTGGGTTCACAGTCATCACCAGCACCAGATCAACCATATCCATCACATTGTCGATCGCTTCGACGGGCGTCCCTGGATTAAGGGCAATCCCAGCCTTTTTGCCGAGAGACTTAATGTGGCCGATTGAGCGATGCGCATGGGCACCGGATTCGGGGTGGATCGTTACCCAATCAGCACCGGCTTGAATAAATTCAGGCGCAAACATATCCACGGGCTCGATCATCAAATGCGCGTCGAATGGCTTGTCGCTGTGTTTACGCAGCGCTTTCACTACCATCGGCCCAAAGGTGATGTTGGGCACGAACCGGCCATCCATCACGTCCAGATGCAGCCAATCCGCGCCAGCGTCCGCAACAGCGGCGGCGTCAGCGCCCAGGTTTGCAAAATCTGCAGCGAGCAGTGAGGGTGCGATAAGGATGTCGTTTGCCATAAGATGTTACGTAACAGTGTGCGACTCGCGCGACAAGTTGTTCGCGACTTGAAACGTCATAAAAACGCCGCGCTTGCATTGCTAGATGACTCTCGGCTATCGAACGCCGTATTGTGCGCATCAGCTACCTGCTGGATTGGCGGGTCTCTGCGTAAACCGTAGTTTGGATTGAGGGAAAGCTGATGAGCCCCCGCATGGCCCACTTCAGCATTGGCGACGTGGTCCGCCACAAGCGCTACGCGTTCCGCGGCGTCATTTTTGACGTTGATCCGGTATTCGCCAATTCGGAAGAATGGTGGCTGTCCATTCCGCCAGACCTGCGCCCGACCAAAGATCAGCCCTACTACCATTTATATGCGGAGAACGAGGAGACGACCTATGTCGCCTACGTTTCGGAGCAGAACCTTCTATCCGATGAGGATGGCGGCCCATGCCGTCATCCGCAGATCAAAGAAATGTTCGGCGCGTTCGGTGATGGTCACTACGAAATCCGTGACGCACGTTTCGCGAACTGATTGCGATTGTGCCGGAAAGCCAGGGACAGAGTGACCGGGTTCTAATCGTTGGCGCTGGCCCTGCCGGGCTAACAATCGCAGCCTGCCTGGCGGAAGCTGGCCTGGAAGCGACGGTGCTGGAAGCAGAACCGGCGCTACCGACAAACCTCCGCGCCTCAACCTTCCACCCACCCACGCTTGATATGCTGGATCGCTTTGGGGCTACCCAAAAGCTGCTGGAACAAGGCCTGATCGCGCCGACATTTCAGTACCGAACCCGCAGCGAAGGTATCCTTGGCGAGTTTGATTTCGGCGAATTGCGGGATGTAACAACCCGGCCCTTCAGGCTGCAATGTGAACAGTACAAGCTGAACTTCGCGCTTCTGGACTATATCGATGCGGCACCTTCAGTGGATGTGCGTTTCGATGCTGCGGTCGAATCGGCCATGCAGGATGAAGATGGCGTGACGGTCCGCCTCGCGAATGGGGAAACTGTGCGCGGCGGGTGGCTCGTTGGCGCTGATGGCGCGCGCAGTGTGGTCCGTGAAGCGCTTGGCATCCCGTTTGAAGGCTTCACCTGGCCGGAAGCTTTTCTGGTGATCAGCACGCCGTTTCCGTTCGAGGAGCATTTCAAGAACCTCTGCCTGGTGAACTATTTTGCGGAAGCAGAAGATTGGTTCTTCCTGCTGCGCGCGCCAGATTTTTGGCGGGTCATGGTTCCCACTAAGGATGGTGATGACGAAGCGGATATCTTCGCGCCAGACTCAGTTCAGGCTAGGCTGTGCCAAGTGTTGCCGCGAGATGAGCCCTATGAGGTGGCGCACACAACGCTTTATCGTGTGCACCAAAGGGTGGCTCCCAGATACCGGGAGGGCCGCGGATTCCTCGCGGGTGACGCGGCACATATCAATAATCCGCTGGGTGGCATGGGGATGAATGGCGGCATCCATGACGCGTTCAATCTGGGCGAAAAGCTCGTCCAGGTGATCGCTGGCGGGGCCGCACCCGTGCTGCTTGACGACTATGAGGCGGAGCGAAGGCCTGTGGCGCTCGATTATGTGAACCGCATCACCATCGCCAATAAGCGCAACCTTGAAACCAATGACCCGGCAGAACAGGCGGCGTTTCGCGCCATGTTGCGGGAAACGCAGGCAGACCCGGCAAAGCGGCGGCGTTACCTGCTGCAGGCTTCTATGCTGGCGAGCCTCGGGATAGGGGTGTCGGTTGCGTAGGTTTGTTCAGAATTAATCAGGTATACTCTGCAGAAATAGGGGCAGAAATCGGGCGATCTTTGGCGCGTGATGTATAGGTGGAAAACGAATGAGTCGTGATTTTTTTGGGACTGACGGCGTTCGCGGGCAAGCGAACCAGGAGCCTATGACGGCAGAGACCGTGCTGAAATTGGCCATGGCTGCCGCCAGTGTTTTCTCCCGTCCTGGCGGACACAACACTGTCGTCATCGGCAAGGATACACGGCTTTCCGGTTATATGTTGGAAGCGGCGATGGTTGCCGGGTTTACGGCAATGGGCATGGATGTCGTTCTGACAGGCCCAATCCCCACACCAGCAATCGCCATGATGACGCGCTCACTGCGGGCGGACCTGGGTGTTGTTATTTCAGCTTCCCACAATGCCTACCAAGACAACGGCGTGAAGCTTTTCGGGCCAGACGGTTACAAGCTCTCAGACGAGATTGAAGCAGAAATTGAGGACCGGCTGAAACGCCATTCTGCCGTCTTGCCGTCAGCAGACCGGCTTGGGCGTGCCCGTCGCCCGGATGATTCAACCGGCCGCTATGTTGAATATGCAAAAGGCGCATTCCCGCGTGGCTTGTCGTTGAGCGGCATGCGCATTGTCGTGGATTGCGCCCATGGCGCTGGATACCGCGCAGCACCTGCCGCGCTCTGGGAGCTTGGGGCGGAAGTGATTTCCATTGGCGTCTCGCCCAATGGCGTCAATATCAATGACCGTTGCGGTGCTACCCATCCTGAGGCACTGCGGGAAGCCGTGCTCACGCACCGGGCTGACCTTGGCGTTGCGCTGGACGGTGACGCGGACCGGGTCCAGCTGGTGGATGAAAAAGGCGGCATTGTGGATGGTGACCAATTGCTGGCCGTGATCGCAGAGGGTGCGATGGCTGAGGGGCGCCTGCGGGGCGGCGGGGTTGTCGCGACACAGATGTCCAATCTTGGCCTTGAACGCTACCTGGAACGCCGCGGGCTCACCCTCGCGCGCACCCAGGTCGGCGACCGCTATGTTGTTGAACATATGCGAGCCCATGGCTTCAATGTTGGCGGCGAGCAGTCTGGCCATATCGTGTTGAGCGACTTCACCACGACAGGTGATGGCCTGATCGCTGGCTTGCAGGCTGCCGCTGCGATCACAACGGCCGATAAGCCTGCAAGTGAGGTGCTGCATCGGTTTGAGCCTATGCCGCAGGTGCTCAAGAATGTGCGCTATGAGGGTGCGATGCCGCTAGAGATGGCATCCGTTCAGAAAGCCGTGGAAGAGGCTGAGGGTCGGCTTCAGGAAGTCGGCAGGCTGCTGATCCGCAAGTCTGGCACAGAGCCGCTGATCCGCGTCATGGCTGAGGGTGATGACCCTGCCATCGTCTCCAATGTCGTCGATGAACTCGTTGGCATAATCGCGGCAACGCAGAAGGCTTGAATTGATGCTTGGTCGCGTATTGATCGTCGCTGGGTCTGATTCCGGCGGCGGGGCCGGTATCCAGGCTGATCTCAAAACCGTTATAGCGCTTGGCGGGTATGGCATGACGGCCATTACGGCACTAACGGCGCAGAACACCGAGGGCGTGTTTGGCGTGCATGCACCACCGCCGGAATTCATTACCGAACAGATGCGGCTCGTATTGGATGATATTGGTGCCGATTGCGTGAAAATTGGGATGCTGCACAGCGTGCCGGTCATTGAAGCCGTTGCTAATGCGCTTGAGACCTATGCCGCTGACGTTCCGGTCGTGCTGGACCCGGTCATGGTCGCCAAGGGCGGCGCACCGCTGCTAGAGCCCGATGCGATTGACGCCTACCGCTCGCTGATGCCGCGCCTCGCAACGGTGATGACGCCGAACCTGCCGGAAGCGGGCGCACTCACGGATCGTGTGATTGAAACGGTAGAGGACCAGAATAGCGCCATTGCCGCTATTCGCGTACTCGGTGCCAAGGCGGTTCTGTTGAAGGGCGGACACCTGGAAGGGGATACCGTGCGGGACCTTCTGATCGAGCAAGATGGGGTGACTGATTTCGTCAATGACCGGATCGCCAGCCGTCACACCCACGGCACCGGCTGCACATTAGCGTCTGCGATTGCGACCGGCGTGGCAGACGGAATGTCGCTGCGGGATGCGGTTGGGCGCGGCATTGCCTATGTGCGGGAAGCGATCCTGACCGCACCGGGGCTTGGGCGCGGCCATGGTCCGCTGAATCACGGTCACACTGTAGCCACCTTCGCCTGGACGCATTCTGATTAGGCCATTTGGGCCAATGAGATTCTGGCCCCGATTTCAGGCTTTGTTAAGCGTAGCCCCATAGTTTGGCCCTTGAGCAAAGCGCAGGACGCGCTTGCATAGATTATCCATCTGGGACCGAAACCGATGTTAAACGCATATCTAAGCGCTATCTCGCTGATCGAACGCCTGCACCGCCAGTTTCTTGACGTCGTGAAGGCGGAACTGGACGGCCAGCGCATCCGCGATATCAACAACGTTCAGGCGTTGATCCTCTTCAATATCGGCCAAGACGAGCTGACCGTCGGCGAGCTGACGCAGCGCGGCTATTACCTTGGCTCCAACGTTTCCTACAACGTAAAAAAGATGGTCGAACACGGCTATCTGACACAGGAACGCTCCGAACATGACCGCCGCTCCGTCCGCGTTCGCCTGTCCGAGAAAGGCCAGGCGCTTTGGGACCGGATGGACGCCATGTTTGAGCGCCATAAATCCATGCTGGAAGACAGCCGCGTCACCGTCGAGCAGATCGATGCTGCTACTGGCGCACTGACTGACCTTGAACGCTTCTGGATGCAGGCCGCCACCATGGCACCGCGTGCACCAGAACCGCTGATCGGCAAGGCTGTCGATCGATCCGCTGCGAACGCCTATTTCCAAGCGGACTAGCTGCCGAAAATCTTCGCAAACCCTGCGTATTGCGTTTTTGCGGCCATGATGGTTCAATTGCGCATTCCCAGATGTGCGCGAGAGAATCACCATGGCCGCTTTGCATTGCGAACCCCTTCACGCGGATTTCGGCGTCCGTGTCACTGGCATAGACCTGCGCCAGCCGCCAGGGTCTGAGCTGGCGGAAAAGATTTGGGCGTTGATTGACGAATATTCCTTCGTCCATTTCCCAGATCAACCTGCCGACGATGATATTCAATTGGCCCTTACACAGAGCCTCGGCCCACCCGAACCAAGCCACGTAGCGCTGGGTGAGGAAGGTCGCATTGAGTATTTCGGTACCATTGGCAATGTGCAGCCAGATGGCTCCAAGCTTGGCAATGATCACCGCAAGACTAAGTTCCTGACCGGAAACAATATGTGGCACACGGACGCTTCGTTTAAGGCTGTGCCGGCTGCGCTCTCCATCATGTGCGCCTATGAGACGCCAAGCGAAGGTGGCCTGACAGAGTTTGTCAGCACCCGCGCTGCCTATGGGCGATTGCCGGCGGCAGAACAAGCAGCGCTAGATCCGCTGATCACGATCCACGATTATACGTATTCGCGCTCCAAAGTGTCGCCAGACGCAGTATCTCCAGCGCTCTCTAAATCCTTACCGCCCGTACGCCAGAAGCTTGTACGGCGGAATGCGCGCGCGGACGCCAAGAACCTATTCATCGGCTCCCATGTTCGGGAGGTCGAAGGCATGGAGGCGAGCGAAAGCCGGGCATTGCTAGACCGGTTGGTGGATCATGCTGCGAAGCCAGAGAACATCTACGCTCACGCCTGGAGTCCTGCAGATTTGGTTATCTGGGACAACCGTTGCCTTTTGCACCGTGGTAGCGGTTATGACGCCGACAAGCATCGCCGCCGGATGCGCCAAACGCGCGTCACGGGTGCCGCATCCTCACTGGAAGAGTAGCTGGCCCTAAGGCGCATTTGCAGCGACAGCAGCGCGGGCTTTAGCAAGTGCTTCGGCACCGCTCATCAGGTCCGCGTATTTCTGGCCCATGTCGAACAAGTTCGCTTCGTGGGGTTCAATTGCTCTATCGCCGCAACAATCCGCTGCAACCACAGTGCGGAGCGCATAGGAGCAGCTATCGACGACGCTGGCACGGACGCAGCCGGATGTCGTTGCACCGGTGACGATCAACGTATCGACGGACCGTTTCGCCAGCCAACTCATCAACGGCGTTGAAAAGAATGCGGAGGGTCCGATTTTGCGGAGGACGAGATCACCCTCCACTGGTGCCAGTTCTGGCACGATCTGGCTGATCGGCGCATCATCTGCCAATTGGTATAGCCCCGGGACTTTCATGGCGAATGTGCCGCCATCCCCGGCCTCGGCATCGAATACGGCGCGGGTATAGGCTACTGGCGCGCCAATCTCCCGCATGCCTTCCAGTAAGGGGCGTGTGGCGTTAACGGCATCCTGAACATTGCCGCCGCCGAACACATCTGGATCGGCAAAGCCCACCTGAAAATCCACGATCAGCAATGCAGGTCGACGCCCAAACCCAACGGAATTCCCAAAGTTCTGGCGGTCATACACGGCATCTTCGGTCATAGTGTTTCTCCGTTAATTAGGCGGATTTCAGGCCTCAACACCCTGTTTAGCCTTTGGTTAGATGATATAGAACGCGCCAACCGCCATCCGTTGAGGAATTCAGGATATGAATGTGAACGCCATACCGCCAGGGCAAAACCCGCCTTGGGATTTGAATGTGATCATTGAAATTCCAATTGGCGGCGAACCAGTGAAGTATGAGGTCGATAAGGCGTCCGGCGCGCTGTTCGTTGACCGTTTCCTCCACACTGCCATGTACTACCCCTGCAATTACGGCTTTGTGCCGCATACATTGGCTGAAGATGGTGATCCGGTGGATGTGCTGGTTGCTGGGCGGAACCCGGTCATTCCGGGTGCCGTCGTGCGTGTCAGGCCAATCGGGGCGCTGATCCTTGAAGATGAAGCTGGCATGGATGAGAAAATCTTGGCAGTGCCGGTTGATGCGCTGCACCCGTATTTTTCCGGCGTATCGTCATTCCGGGACCTGCCGCAAATTCTGCTCGACCAGATCAAGCATTTTTTCCAGCACTACAAAGACCTGGAGAAAGATAAATGGGTGAAAGTCCAAGGCTGGGCAGAGGCCGACGAAGCCTTTCGTCTGGTCGAGGCATCAATTAAGCGCGCGGCTGAGGAAGACGAAACCAAATAGCTCCAGACCGTTTGCCTGCGAACGTTCGGTCAGGAAACACCGTTCGGTTACTGTATCTTTCTGGAGACGACCTATGCGCCTGTTTTCCTGCCCTGCCTGCAATGCCATTGCTTTCTTTTCGAACATGACCTGCGTCTGCGGGGCTGAATTGATGTTCGATCCAGTTCAGCATGGTTTCAAGGTGAATGTGCCTGCATGCGCAAACCGCACAGAAATCAGGTGTAATTGGGCTGCTGAAGCGGAGGGCGCGGGGTTTTGCCGATCCTGCGCCATGACCAAAGTTATCCCGGATGCATTTCGCGGCGATAACCGCATGCTCTGGGCCAGTGCTGAGGCTTCGAAGCGCTGGGTGCTCGCGACATTGGCGCGCTGGGGCTGGTTTACAACGGAAGACGCGGGGCAATCGCCCGAGTTTCATCTGCTATCGGAAAATACAGCATCTGGCCCTGCCGTCGTCGTGATGGGCCATGCCAACGGCTTGGTCACAATTAATTTGGCTGAGGCTGATCCGGTTGAGGAAGTCCGCCGCCGGGAAGCGCTGAGCGAGCGATTGCGGACAATGACCGTCCACTTCCGCCACGAGATCGCGCATTTCCTATTCGAACGGCTGACAGCCAGCAGACCTGAATTCCCCGATGCCTTCAGAGCCATTTTCGGTGATGAGCGGGAGGATTATGGCGAAGCCCTGAAGCGTCATTATGCCAATGGCCCGCCAGCGGGTTGGGCCGATCAGTTCATCACACCTTATGCCTCCAGCCATGCCCATGAAGACTGGGCGGAAACGGCGGCCCATGTCATGCACCTAACGGATATGCTGGATAGCGCCGTCGCATCGAAGCTGCTGCTGCCCCCGCTGAATAACCTGGATTATGACGCCTATGCCGAGCAAAATCCCGATCCGCTGATAGACGCCGCCGCTTCATATGGCGTCGCACTCAATCACGTTAATAGGGCGATGGGGCATGATGATATCTACCCCTTCGTCCATAAACCTGTTGTTCGGGCGAAGCTCGTGGCGGCCCATGGTTGGCTGTCAGGCTTCGCTGCCTAGACTGGCACGTTATAGAGAATGAAGTCTGACTTCGGGCTGTATGTGTCATAGAGGCGGCGGGCCGGGTAATTGAATTCCTGTGTTAGCCAGCGGACATTCGGCAGGCCACGCGCTTTCGCGAATTCCCGCACATAATCGATCAGTGCGCGGCCAACACCTCCGCCACGCAGATCGGGCAGGGTGTAGAGGTCGCTCAGGTAGCAGGTCATGCCACCACCGAGTGAGCGGTGCATCAGCTGGTACTGCGTGAAGGCGACCACATCGCCATCTGCGTTTTCAGCGACTGCGCACCAGAAATCGTTCTCGGGATCGAATATCCAGCCCCAAACCGTGTCGAAACCGCCTTCAGGCACGCTGGTTTTGTAGAATTCCGCATAGCTCTGGAACATTTGTTCCCAGATCGCGCGGTCCCCTTCGGCCAAGGGGCGAATGGTGGCGGGCATGGTCAAGTCTCCTTTGACGGGCGGATGAGCGTTACAGCGACGGATGCGACGATCATTGCAAGGGCCGTATATTTTTGCCAGGACGGCGGATCGCCCAGCAGCGCCATCGCTGACCCTACGGCGACAACTGGTGCGATCAGCGTTGAAATAGCGGCGATGGTTGCTGGCAAGCGGGCGAGCAGCACTGTCCAAAGCACATAGCAAACAATCATCGGCCCCAGTACGTGGAATGCCATGGTTGCCATTACGGCAGCGCTTGGCAGGGCCTGTTGCCAGGGCGGTTCGAACACAAAGACGATCGGCCAGCAGACCAAGCCAGACGCAACGAAATACCACACGGCTTGCGACAGTGCTGGCAATGTCCAGGTTCTTGTCTTCAACAACACATTGCCGATCGACCAGCTTAATGCCGCCAGCAGCATAATTACTGGCCCAAGCGGCTCCCTGACGATGGCACTGAAGTTCTCAGATGCCAGGACGACTAGTGCTGCCATGCCGACCGCAAGCGCAATAGCGACGCGCTTATCAAACCGCTCACCAAGGAACCCGGCGGCAAGGCCTGCCGTTACGGCTGGCATGGTGTAGGCAATGATGGCGGCCTTGGAGGTCTCCACCAGGATCTGGCCAAGGGATGTCATGGCGTTAAAGCCAAAAACCAGAAAGAACCCAGCAATGAAGATCGGCCAGACCGCATCGCGCGGCGGCCGCATCGCCAAGCCTTTAGCGCGGACGATTGCGGTTAGACCAAGGGCCGCAAGCGTGAAAGCGACTGCCCGGATCGTCAGCGGCTCAATCTCCGTCAGCATGAATTTGACAGCAGGCCAATTCAGCCCCCACAGCACGCCTATCAACAAAACGGCAAGGATGGAGGCTCCGCTGACGGATGAGCGCAATGGATATGCTTTCTGCGGCTGACGAGGCGGGATGGTCGCGTGTCAGCGCAGTATAGGCCCAGGACTATATCTGCCAAGCAATGCTCCAGCGTGATGAAGCGCTATCAGAAGTCGCCGAAGCTATGACGTCGGTGGGCCTTCGGGCGCTGCGTTTTGCGGTGCAGGCGCTGGTTTCTGTGCGGGGGGCTTTGTGGCGTGGCGGGAGAAAATGCTGCGGAGGCGTTCGCGGCCATTGTGACCGCGGAGTGTGAGCTTACGCTCGCCTTCGCCGTTGAAAATCATCAGCGTGACATGGGCAACGCCGTGGCGGGCAGCGAAGTCCCGACCCTCCGGCTGGCGAATATTGGCAACGACATACTTGATCTCGCCATCACTGAAGCTGCCCAACGCGGCCCGGGCCTCTTTTTGCAGCGCTAAGCACTGGCTGCACTGGGGGTCATGAATCTGGACGACGGTTGGAATGCCATCGCCGATCCTGGAAAGGTCACCTTCTGCCAGCGCTTCCTGGAAATTGGAGGCACCAATCCAAAGCCCACCGCCGATCACGGCTACGGCCAGCCCATAGTTGCGCGCCTTAACAAGCAGGCCCCTGCGGCTAACGCTTGCTGTGGAGTCCGTCGCAGACGCCCGGCGCTTTGGCGCGACCTGGCTACTGGCGGCCCTTGCCCGTTTCCGTTGCTTCTTCATCGCATCATCTCCCCCAGCGAAATACTAGTAGGAGACTACGGGCAGAAGCCGCCAGCTCTTAGTTAACAGACGTTAATGTTCATTCACATCCGCGTTAGCGCCTAGTACCTATTCTTGCGGATAGCGCCAAGGCTCCGCTGGTTGCTCGGCATCTTCGTCGATCACCCAATGGGGCAAGCTGAAGCCGTCTGTTACGTGTTTGAAGACCATGCGGACGCGGGTGCCGATGCCGACGGATTTGATCATCTCTGGCGGTGCAAATTCGCCGTCTGCTGTCAATAAATTCCCCGCGATACGGAGCGCCTCATGTTCAGACGGCGCGCCTTTTTGCGTGTCCAGATCGACCAGCAGCATCATATAGGGCGTGTGGCCCTTAAACGCTGGCTGGATGGCGTGGTGGACCTCTGCATAGGAATGCACCGTGCCTTTGCCTTCAACCGCGACCCAGTCGTAGTCGCGGTCTGTGGTCCAGGGGCAGGCGGTGGTTGGTGGGTAGCGCAGCAGGCCGGATTCTTTGCCGCGCTGCAGGCGGAATTCGCCCTTGTCGCAATAGCCGAAGAATTCCCGGTTTTCCTTATCGACATCATCGATGGTGAGGGCCATGCCCATGTAATCGCCGACGATTGGCATTGTTCTATCCCCCTTGTCAGCGTGTGTCTTTGGCCATGACCATTGCCGAGCCCGTGCCCGGCATGGCCCAACCAAGATTGGCAGTGATTTCGGCATCTTTGACCTGTCGGCACCCGCCTTCGCGGTAATCGTGGGTATGTTGGCGTTTGCCGTCTGGGCCAATAGGGCAGCTATCATCGGCGTCCCCGCGGAGCTGGCGGGTGTTCTCGATCACCATGTTCATGCCGTGGGTATAGCCTTCACACAAATGCCCGCCGGATGTGTTGTTCGGTCTGGCACCGCCAAGCTCAATAATACCGGACGATACATAGTCTCCCCCTTCGCCCTTCTTGCAGAAGCCATAGTCTTCCAACTGCAGCATGGCGGTGAAGGTGAAGGCGTCATAGGCGCCTGTCACGTCAATATCCTCCGGCCCAACACCAGCGTTCGGCCAGAGCAGGTCTTTGGCGTAATGGCCGGCGACTGTGGAGATTGGGCCGTGCTGATAGTGCATATCCGCGCGGGGCTTACAGCAGCGGCCAACGACGGATTGGATCACAGCGGGCGGTTGCTTCATATCCCGCGCCCGGTCCAGCCGGGTTACGATGATGCAGGTCGCGTTATCAGTTTCCACGCAGCAGTCCAGTAGATGTAGCGGCTTGCAGATGATGCGGGAATTGACCACGTCATCCACCGTCACGCGCTGTTTGTAATAGGCCTTCGGATTGTTGGAGGCATGCTTGGAATGCGCTGCCTTTACATGGGCCACTTGCTCTGGCGTCGTGCCGTAATCATACATATGGCGCAGGAATGAGGGCGCAAACATCTGCCCCGCAGACTGCCAGCCATACGCCCGGTGGTGAATTTGATCGCCATTGATCGGCACGGCAGAACGCGCGCCCGTACCGCCAATCCGTACTTGGCTGAACCCGTTCATGGCGCGGTAGATGGCGACCGTCTTACACATCCCCGCTTCAATCACGCCAATCGCAATGCCGATCAGCGCTTCGATGGAAGACCCGCCGCCATGTACATCCATATAAAAGTTCAGCCGGATGCCAAGGTCACCCGCCACCCAGGGGGCATGCACCGAATCATTGCCTGAATATGACAGCATCCCGTCAATTTCATCAGCACCAATGCCCGCATCATCCATGGCGTTCTTAATCGCCCAGGTCGCGAGATTGCGAGTGCTCTCCTCAGATCCCCGCCGGTAGGTCGTCTCCCCCACCCCACAGATCGCATATTTGCCGCGCAGAAACTTAGGCGTATCCGCATCGAACTCACTCACGCTCGACAATGTCATGATGCTCTCTCCCATTGGTTTCTCGGACGAAATTAACGCACGGGCTTAAGCCGGAGGGAAGGGGGGTGACATCTGGCTGTTTTTGGCAATACTGAAGAAATTACTTAAACGGGAGAAATATTGTGGGAATTCTTCATAAGTTAATGGATGCTGTCGGCCTTGGCAGTGAGGTCGCTCCGTTGACGCCTGAGGAAGCAAAGCAGGCTGAAGCTGCGTTTCAGGATGCAGACTATGCAACCGCGCTTCCACTTCTCGAGCGTGGCGCTAAGGCAGAGGACGCTCAGGCACAACATAGCCTGGGGCTAATGTATGACGAGGGCTGGGGCGTAAAGCAGAACGTCAAGCGTGCACACGGCCTTTATGGGCAAGCTGCTGCGCAAGGCCATGGGGCAGCGCTGTTCTGTCTTGGCTTCAATAGTCAGTTTGGCATTGTCGTATCCGAGGATATTGGGAAAGCGCGCCAACTTTACGAGCAGGCGGTGGAGGCTGGCGATGTGCAGTCACTGGTCAACCTTGCGGCGCTCTACCAGGAAGGAGCTGGCGGCGTGCAGGACTTTGGCAAGGCGGCAGAATATTTTCGCCGCGCAGCTGAAAACAATCGCGTCAACGGCCATTACGGCTATGCGGAATGTATTTTAGACGGACATGTTCCAGACGTAGATAGGTCGGTAGCGATTGATCACCTGGTCAAGGCTGCTGAGCAAGAGCATTCAGGTGCATTGGCGCGGTTGATGGATCTTTATGCTGAGAACGATGGGAAGGATTTTGAGGTTGAACAGGAGAAGATACTGGACCTAGCTAAGCTGGGCGCAGAGATTGGCGATCCTGCCAGCTTAATGGTTCACGTTGCATCATATTGGAGCGGAATCGGTAGGGCGCAGGACCAGATTAAGGCCTATGAAGAGGCTGCTGTTTATTTGGCGTTGCACTTGGAAGACCCGAATTTTCAAGCCGAAGTGGCCGCCACGAACCTTGAGCGTATGCGCGCGCCCCTATCGGATGACGATTTAGAAGCCGGCCGTGAAGCAGTTGCCAAAAATGCTCAGTTAGAGGCCTTACTTATCCTGGCTCATATCTATGGTCGGCGAATGGGAAGCGACGCAATGCCAAGTTTGGAGCCAGATGAAGAGGAAGCCGAGCGCTGGATCGAGATTTCGTTCGATCACCACGGCCCGCATTCACGCCGCTATGTTGGGATGTTTAACGGCAGACGTGCGTTCTCAGACGTAGGCTAGAAACAGAAAACTTCAGAACGAAAAGACATAAGAATCATTTAGGTCCTTAAAGAACGCTCGAAAACTGCTTGATTTTGATCGCAGGCATTGGGCTATTCAGCTTGCTGAATCTTCAGAATGTTCGCATACTGTTCACGCCAGTGGCTGCGAACGCTAGAGCTAGCTCTGGTTTCCGCTAGACGCCCTTACTTGTGCCATATATGGTGCATGGGTTTTGGGTGATCCCTATATGTAGCGGGTTGTGGGGGTGGAATTGTCCCCAGGCTGTGGATGGAGTTGGTGATATGGACGGTGCGGGGCGGATTTCTGCGGATGATGGGGCCAATGCGGCTCTGGATAAGGCGCTGGATATTGAAGAATCGACTCTGCTGGGCCATGCGCTTGGCGGCGAAGTTGGCCGGGATGTGTATCAGAACGGCCGCGGCGTTACCGTCCACATGGACCGGGCTCGCGATGCAAAACTGACAGCATTCGGCAAGGCGACCATGGCGGATCGGTATTTGCTGGAAGGCGAATCCTTCCAGGACCTGTTCGCCCGGGTCGCCGGTCATTTCGCGGATGACACGGCCCACGCCCAACGGCTGTATGACTATATCTCAAACCTTTGGTTCATGCCGGCTACACCTGTGCTCTCCAACGGCGGCTCAAAGCGGGGCCTGCCGATTTCCTGCTTCTTGAATGAAGCGGGCGACAGCCTGGATGGCATCGTTAATCTCTGGAATGAGAACGTGTGGCTTGCGGCGCGCGGTGGCGGGATCGGCAGCTATTGGGGCAATCTTCGGTCTATCGGTGAGAAGGTCGGCATAAACGGCAAGACCTCCGGCGTGGTGCCTTTTATCCGCGTGATGGATAGCCTGACACTTGCGATCAGCCAGGGCAGTCTCAGGCGTGGGTCTGCGGCGGTATATTTGCCAGTCCACCACCCAGAAATCGAAGAATTTATTGAGCTTCGCCGCCCGACCGGTGGGGACCCAAACCGCAAAGCGCTGAATCTGCACCATGGCGTCGTGATTTCTGATGCCTTCATGCGCGCCGTTGAAAATGACGAGGAATGGGGCCTGTTGAGCCCGAAGGACGGTGCCGTGCTCCGCCGCGTCTCCGCCCGCTCTATCTGGATTCGCCTGCTGACGGCGCGGATTGAAACGGGCGAGCCGTACATGATTTTCTCCGACACGGTGAACCGCCAAGCGCCGGAGCATCACCGCCTTGCCGGGTTGTCGGTCAAGATGTCCAACCTCTGCAGCGAAATCACGCTGCCGACGGGCAAGGATCATCTGGACGGTGACCGCACGGCTGTATGCTGCCTCTCCTCCATCAATATGGAGACTTATGAGGAATGGAAGGACCAGCCGGGCTTTGTTGAGGACATCATGCGCTTCCTCGATAACGTGCTGCAGGACTTCATTGATTCTGCGCCGGATGAAATGGCGAAGGCCCGCTATGCGGCGGAACGTGAGCGCAGCGTCGGCCTTGGCGTGATGGGCTTCCATTCCTTCCTGCAGTCCAAGAATATTCCGTTCGAAAGTGCGATGGCCAAGTCCTGGAACATGCGCATTTTCAAGCAGATCAAGGAAGGTGCCGACGCTGCATCCGTCAAGCTCGCGGAAGAAAAAGGCGCTTGCCCGGACGCTGCAGATTACAACGTGATGGAGCGCTTTTCCCACAAAATGGCGATCGCGCCGACGGCATCGATCTCCATCATTTGCGGCGGCGCGTCCCCGGGGATTGAGCCGAACGCGGCCAACAGCTTCACCCACAAAACGCTGTCCGGCTCCTTCGGCGTTCGCAATCGCTATCTGGAACGGCTGCTGGAGGCCTATGGCCGGAATGATGCAGACACCTGGTCTTCAATCACAACCAATGAAGGCTCCGTCCAGCATCTCGATTTCTTGACCGATGATGAGAAGGATGTGTTCAAAACCGCATTCGAGCTGGATCAACGCTGGGTCATCGAGCTCGCGGCGGACCGCACGCCCTATATCTGCCAGTCCCAATCTGTGAACCTGTTCATCGCGGCGGATGTGCATAAGCGTGACCTGCATCAATTGCATTATCAGGCCTGGAAAAAGGGCATGAAATCACTCTATTACCTCCGCTCTAAATCGATCCAGCGCGCAGGCGTAGCCAGCCATGGTGCCAATGCGCCAGTTGCAGAATCGATCGAAGGCGGAAACTTGGATTATGAGGAATGTTTGGCCTGCCAGTAGGGCTTGCCGCACCCCCTCACGCACTCGTCACTTTCTGTGAGGGCGCATTTCTAGGCGGACACCCCATATCTCTCCTATTGGATTTTTCAAAATGAGGAGAGATGGCATGAGGCATGCGTTCTTGGCGGCGGCAGCGTCGTTGATTTTTGCGGCGGCACCCGCATTGGCCGGCGAGCAGTATATGTCCGAAGGCTACGCCGTATCGGGCTATGATGTGGTGGCTTATCACGACATTGAACAAGCAGATGTTGGCACCCCGCAGCCCAAGGCCGTCCGTGGATCGCCTGCATTCCAGACAGAATACAATGGCGCTAAGTGGTTATTCTCAAGTGCAGCTAACCGGGATGCGTTTCTGGCCCAGCCAGAAAAGTACGCGCCCGCATTTGATGGCCATTGCGCATTCGGGGTCGCTCGGGGTGGCAAAGTGCCGGGCAATCCGCATCTCTGGCGGATTGTTGACGGCAAGCTCTACCTGAACATCACCCGCCGGGTCGCTGGGTTCTGGGAAAAGGATATTCCGGGCAATATCTCAACTGCCGGGTCCAACTGGACAATGCTTGAGGCCGCACCAGCGTCCCAACGGACTGTGCCGCCATCCTAATTTGCGAGCGTAGCCCAAATGTGCTACATTGAGTCCACAGATTGGGAGAAAACGATGTCCAAAACAGATGCTGTGCGTGCGCGGATTGACCCGAGTGTTAAGGCAGAGGCTGAGAGAATTCTAAGCCGCCATGGACTGTCCCACAGCACATTCATTTCAATGGCTTATCATGCTGTCGTGAATCAAGGCACGGTGCCGCTCTCTTTCAACATCCCTAACGATGCGCTGGCAGCGGACTTGCGTGCCGCTGACCAAGCACACGCCGCAGGTGAATTGAAATCCTACAAGTCAGCATCTGAAGCATTTGATGACATTTTGGCGTCTTCGGACGCTTAGTCTGCATGCGCTCCATTAAGCCGACCAAGCGCTTCGCGCGTGATTTGCGACGAATGTAGCGTCGCGGCAAGGCATTGGAAAAGCTTCAGCGGATTGTAGACGCCTTGGCTACCGATGAACCGCTGCCGCACAATGCGCGCCCGCACCTTCTGGCTGGGGACTGGAGAGGCAAGATGGATTGCCATGTAGAGGGTGATTGGGTGCTGATCTACGAATTGGTTGATGATGATCTGATTTTGCATGCAACAGGAACGCATCAGGACCTATTCAAAGGCTACTGATTTTTGGGAGATAGCGTGAGTTATCCTGTGCTTTATCAAGCGGGCGGGGTTCCGGTCGCGCGGTGGCTGGCCTAGGCTCCATTTTCGCCGAATGAGGATAAGAATCGATGCCGCTGTTAGACGCCAAAGCCACCTATAAGCCCTTTGATTATCCCTGGGCATTCGAAGCCTGGCAGACGCAGCAGCGGCTGCATTGGCTGCCGGAAGAGGTGCCGTTGGCGGATGATGTGCGCGATTGGGGGCAGAAGCTCACAGAATCGGAACGCAATCTCCTCACCCAGATTTTCCGCTTCTTCACCCAGGCCGATGTCGAGGTGAATAATTGCTACATGAAGCATTATTCCCAGGTGTTTGAGCCGACCGAAGTGCAGATGATGCTGGCGGCATTCTCAAATACAGAAACCATCCATATCGCCGCCTATAGCCATCTGCTCGACACCATTGGCATGCCGGAAATCGAATATTCCGCCTTCCTCCACTACAAGGAGATGAAGGATAAATATGATTATATGCAGCAGTTTGGCGTCAAAACTCCGCGCGATATCGCTCTAACTCTGGCCGTGTTTGGCGGCTTTACGGAAGGGCTACAGCTGTTCGCCAGTTTCGCGATGCTGCTGAACTTCCCGCGCTTCAACAAAATGAAGGGCATGGGGCAGATTGTAGCTTGGTCCGCGCGGGATGAGACCCTGCATGCTGACAGCGTTATCCGCCTATTCCGTACGTTCATTCGTGAATATCCAGAAGCGAATGTCGGGCTTGAGGGGGAACTGCGCCATGCGCTTCGCACCATTGTTGAGCATGAAGATGCGTTTATTGATCTTTCATTCAGCCTTGGTGCCATTCAGGGCCTGGAAGCGGAAGATGTGAAGCAATATATCCGCTATATCGGCGACTGGCGCTTGAGCCAACTTGGCTACGATGCAGAATATGGCGTTGCCCGGAACCCGCTTCCTTGGATGGATGAAATGCTGAACGGGTTGGAGCACGCTAACTTCTTCGAAAACCGCGCCACCGAATATTCAAAGGCAGCAACCCAGGGCAGCTGGGATGAGGCTTTTGCCTCCTGATCCCAGCGCCGCCAGGCCTAAGCGCTTTACGCCGATGGATGCGTTTGCTTGAAGGCGTCCGTTGCTTCCAGGCGGGCGACGAGTTTCGCCAGATTGGGCGCTTTTTCTGCCACACCTAGCTTTGGCCGGGCCAGGGTTGCGAAGGTGAAAGCGACCGTGGCGGAGATGTCCGCCTGGGTCATGCTGCTGCCATAGAGCCAGCCATCGGGCCCTGCTTTGGCCGCATGGGCGTCGAGCGCTTGTAGGGCTGAAACCGTTTGATTGTCGCAGCGTTCAACCCAGTCTTCGGCAACTTTTTCTTTGGGGTGGAAGCGCAGTTCATATGCGGAATTGACGGATTTTTCCATGGCGCCGACGGCAATGGCGACAAGCTTCAGCACATCACGCCGTTCCTTGCCACTGCGTGGAACAAGCGCATTGGTGCCTGCTTGCTCATCCAGGCTATCCAGGATGGTCGTGCTGTCGATAAGCACGTCGCCATCGTCCAATTCCAGCGCTGGGATACGGACAACCGGGTTAACGCTGAGCGCCTTGTCCCATTCATCGAACGGGGCCACTTGGACCTGCTCAAACGGTTGATTCATAACATTCAAAGTCGTCGCGACGCGGCGAACAAAAGGTGAGAGATAGCGGCCGTATAGCTTCATAATAGTCTCCAGTATTAGGGCTCGGCACCATTGCGCACGCGCCAAAGGATTGCGTCGTCGCCTTGATCTAGGCGGCGGGTGAGGGTGAGAACAACAAAGCGATCATGGGAGGCGAGAAGGCCTTCAATCAAGCCGTGCCAGGCTTCGAATACGGCAGGATGCGGCTGGTCCATGCCGCGCCCAAGCCGCCAAAACGGGCGGCGGACCAGCCATGCGCCGTCGGCATCCTGGGATATCTCTGCGGAATCGCCTTCTGCAGCGGCCATAGCTTGCAACAGGTGAGCAAAGCCTTCAGCCCCGCCTTCAGATGGCGTGAGGCCGAAGCCTTCGGCCATGGCGCGATAACCTTGCGCGCCAATCAGCCGCCCCGCGTGCCGACCAAGATAGCCACCATCGCTCGGGCCGAACAATTCCGTCAGCAATGGTAACCCGGTCCGGACATATTCCATCGCGTAATTGCGATTGGCCTTAGCAAGCCGCTCAGCCGGCCACTCATTGGCGGGCAATGTGGGGGCCTTTGCGGGATCAAAGCGCGGCGGCATTTCACCTGGGCGAAAGCAAAGTCGCTCATCGGCGGATAAGTCCCGGCCATGTTCCAGGAAATATCCGGCAAGGCCGTGCTGGCCATCAGTCGTTTGGGAGGTGCAGACAAAGCCCAAGCGTGGATTGTTCAGGCTGAGTCCATTCTCCGCATACCAGCCTTCCAGCATGGCGCGGGAGACTTCTCTCGGGATGCCGCAAATGCTGGCACCCGGATAAATCCAGCGAGGTGGCGGGAAGCGGACCCAGGCCTTTTTGTCTGACTCCGCCACATATTCCACATCAACACCGCCCACCTGATTGGCCAGGTAATGATAGGCGGCAGCGGCCTGCGCATCCGGCATGCCCGTCAGGCCAAGCTTATCGAAGCTGGAGCGGAACTTGGCGTGATGCTGGCGGCGAAACAGTGCGCGCGTCCAATCGGCTGCATCTTCGCGCCCGCGCTTCAGGGCGACAGTTAGCATCAAACCGGTCTGATAGGCATGATAAAGCCCAGCGACGGCGGCCAGATGATCGGCTGATGGATTGGGGGCCGTAGAGCTATTCATTCCGCCTCAATCGGACGCCATACAGCGTCTTCCAAGGCTTCCAGGCCAGGGAAGCGGCGCTTGTAATCCATAGTGGCGCTGCCTTCGATCCAATAGCCCAAATAAACGTGGGAAAGGCCAAGCTTCTGCGCCCGTCGCACCAGGTCCAACACCATATAGACACCTAGGCTGCGGCGGGGCTGATCCGGATCAAAATAGCTGTAGACGGCAGAGATTGAATCATCCGCCAAGTCGATCAGGACAGCGGCTTCAAGCAAGCCATTCTCGCCGCGATGTTCAATGATGGCGCTGTCGATGGGTGTATCCTCAACCATCGCCCGATAGTCCCGCCAGCCCATCTCTGCCATGTCGCTTTCGCCGTGACGACGCGTCAGGTAGCGCTTGAACAGAATGAACTGCTCTTCCGTCGCTTTGGGCGGGCGCTCATGGGCCGTCAAATCGCTATTGCGATTACGGATGCGGCGAAGGGATCGTGAATCCTCGAACCCATTGACCGGAATACGCACGGGAACGCAGCTATTGCAGCCTTTACAGGTGGGCTTGTAGGCAAGGCCGTGGCTGCGCCTGAACCCAGCGCGGGACAGCTCGCCAAAAAAGGCACCGGCGTCCTCGGTCTTCAGTTCCAGCACCAGTTTTTGTTCCGCCAATCCAGCCACATAGGGGCAGGGTGTTGGCGAGGTCGCAAAAAACTGGCGGATACGGGGCGGGCGGGAAAAGTCCATTGGTGCTGTTGGGCTCTTTCAGTCCATGAAATTGTAACAAGACTATAGCGCTATTCGCCCGTCCGGCAATCGTTGAACGGTGCACATACGCGTACTCGCGAAGCGGGCGCGACGATGATAGGCTTGGGGTCAGAACACATAATAAATCACGGCTAGGGTTGAGAAACGATGATCGACGCGCGCACATTTCGCGACACCATGGGCCGCGTGCCGACTGGCGTTTGCGTCATAACGACGAAACACGCAGACGGCGCGCTGGATGGCGTCACCGTTGGGTCTTTCGCATCCCTTTCACTTGATCCGCCGCTGGTGATCTGGAGTCTCGATAAGAAGGCGAATTGCCATGAAGGCTTCATGACGGCGACGCATTTCGCGGTCAATGTACTGTCTGAGGATCAGACGGACCTTTCCCGTGTGTTCGCCACCAAAGAAGCGCGCCCCTGGGACAAGCTGGAACACACGCCGGCTGATCAAACCGGATCGCCGCTTTTCCGGGGATGCTGCGCCTATATGGAATGCGCGATGGAAACGATCCATGACGGTGGCGACCATGATATCTTCGTTGGCCGTGTGCTGAATTTACAGCCCGCACCCGCTGGCCGCCCACTGCTGCATTTCGGCGGTGCCTACCGGCGGTTGGACGAAGACAAAGTCGACTAACAAAGGAAGCCAGCCTATGCGTATTGCCCGCATCAACGCCACATGGCTCCGCGCGCCGATCCCTGCGGAACGGCAGCATGTGTCTGACTTCGGCCGCATGACCTCATTCGACACAACGCTTGTTCGGGTTGAAACGGAATCCGGGCTGGTGGGCTATGGCGAAGCGAAGGCGGCCGTTGGTTCACAGGGGAACTGCGCCAGTCTCGTAGCGTTGATTGAACGCGAGCTGGCACCCCTGCTGATTGGTGAGGATTCTGGCGCAATCTCCCGTATTTGGGATATTTGCTACAACGGCAGCCGTGCCCATTTCGCCATAGACCGAGGCCATAGTTTCCCGGTGATGGGGCGGCGTGGGCTGACGACTGCCGCTTTGGGCGGTATCGATATCGCGCTCTGGGATATCCTCGGCAAGTCGCTCGATCGGCCCGTGCATCAATTGTTGGGCGGCAAGCGGAAAGACCGGATGCCAGCCTATGCGTCTGGCGGGTGGAAGCCTGCAAGCGAAGTTGGCGCAGAGCTGCAAAGCTTCATCGACCGGGGGAATTTCAAGGCCGTCAAAATGCGTGTCGGGTCCCAGGACGGAACGGTTGCCCATTCGGTTGAGCGGGTAAAGGCGGCCCGGGAGGCACTCGGGCCTGAAATCGACATCATGGTGGACGCCCATGGCACGTATGGCGTTGCGGAAGCCAAACGCTTCGCGCGCGGTGTCCGGGATTGTGACGTCGCCTGGTTTGAAGAACCCGTGACCGGTGACGACAAACGCGGCATGGCCGAAGTCCGCGCCTACACGGATATTCCCATCGCTGCGGGTGAGAGTGAGTTCACGCGCTTTGATTTCCGCGATCTGGTTGAATTGCGCGCGGCAGATATCCTCCAGCCTGATCTAGCGATTGCTGGTGGTATCACCGAAGCTATGCGGATTGAGGCGATTGCGGCTGCGTGGCAGCTGAAATACGCGCCGCATCTCTGGACCGGCGCGCTTGGCTTCGCGGCTGGCTTGCATACAGCGGCGGCGGCGACATCGGGCTTCATTCTGGAATACAGCCTTGGCCACAACCCATTGCTGCATGATCTGGTGAAAGAGGATTTCCCGGTCGAGGATGGCGAGGTGGAAATTCCAGATCGGCCCGGTCTTGGTATCACG
>Ga0181601_10000281_pt1 | contig 40693 bp, 35 predicted proteins | sample 041ome_8_FD_133020 | JGI IMG/M metagenome (GOLD analysis project Ga0181601, IMG submission 133020) | Coastal salt marsh microbial communities from the Groves Creek Marsh, Skidaway Island, Georgia - 041407BS metaG (megahit assembly) | ecosystem: Environmental > Aquatic > Marine > Intertidal zone... | reverse complement strand
TGCACTAGCTGAGGTGGAATAATTGTTAAAACTCTTATCCCCTAGATCACTTTTATATCGAATATCATCATAGCGCGCACCTAACTCTAGATTTAACTGCTCACCTTTGTGTTGGATGATGCTGAATATGCCGGTTCGATCCATATCGACAGGCTGTAGTAATGACTCTTCGCCAATAGCTGAGAGTTCTCTGGCATTGTTTTGAAGACCTAATGCATAGGTCCAGTGCTTAATCGTATGGCTACGAAGTTCAATTCGATTTTCCCATTCCTCATTATCAAAGGTGATAGCTATATCGCCATCATCTAATTTTTCATGGTGTTGATAATCTGTATAAGAACTACGGAGCAATATTGAGGCTAAATAAGGGTTTTGTTTGAGGAATTCTGCTTCAAAATCATAACGTTTTTGTCGCATGTCGATACTGACAGCAGAGTGCTCTTCTTCATGTCCTTCTTCTTCGTCTTCATGTTTGGAAGGAAGGCCATAATCATTATCATTGTTAGTGAAGGCAAAGGCAGCTCTAAACTCTGGTGTGATATAAGCTGTACCGATTGCAAAAACATCTCTGTCTAGATGTGTATTGTTTATCTTACCCTTGTGTTCGCGATCATCGCTATCGGCATAGCCTTTGATTTCAGTATCTTTAGCATCTTGTTTAAGTGCATCTAGATGCCATGCAAAATTCTGATAACTACCGTTAGTATCAACGCTAAAAGTCTCGCCATTAGTAGCGCTATCATATTGACTGCTCGCCGTTAGTGAAAAGGGTTCTTTCGTTTTTACCAAGCGCTTATTAATGATATTGATAACTCCGCCACTGGCACTAGGGCCATAGCGTAAGGCTGCTGGGCCACGGAGGATTTCGATTTGTTCAGCAGCATAGCCATCGGCAGTAAGGGCATGATCATCGCTTAGGCTTGAGACATCTGAGATATCACTGCCATTGTCTAAGATTTGTACCCGGTTGGCGCCAAGACCACGGATAGTGGGGCGACTACTACCGGCTGAGAAATGGGTGGAAGAGACTCCAGGGATGTTACGTAGAGTTTCTCCTAGTGTTGTTGAGAGGTTTCGCTGTACTTCGTCTTTATTGAGTACGGTCAAAGCAGGGTTTAATTGCTGATCTACCGTAGGTTTAAAAATACTAGATTGGACTGTTATTTTAGGCAGTTCATCTGCTGTTACGTTGGTAATGAAGGCCAAGCTTAATACACAGCTAAGTAAAGGGGGTCGAAGCATTATTATTCCTAATACGATTATTGTTCTGGAGCGATTTGTCTTGTAGAATGTTATGTTATAACAAAATGTTATATTATAACAACTCTTAAAGTGCCGATGTTTAAAAATCATACACATTCGAACTGCATGAATACTGCGATGAAGAGGGCTGAAACCCTTTGTAATCAGCGGAATATTCGCTTTACTCCGATAAGAAAAAAGATCTTGGCGTTGATTCTGGAACAACATATGCCGATCAAGGCCTATGATATCTTGGCCAAATTGAGCGATGCTGATCACATTGAAAAGCCACCAACGGTTTATCGCGCGCTAGAGTTCCTACTTGAGAATCAACTGATCCATAAGATTGATAGCAGTAATAGCTATATCGGTTGTGAGTTCGCACATAAGCAGCATCAGAGCCAGTTTCTAGTCTGTGACAGCTGTAATGAAGTTATGGAGTTACAAGAGCCACTGCTGAACTCTGCCTTGACTGAGACGAGTCAAAGTAAGGGATTTGTTGTGCGACAGAGTCATGTCGAAATTCATGGGGTTTGTGCGGATTGTGCGAATTAACATGAAGATAAATCTCGATCGTATAGCTATCTCTCTATCCGCTTTCTGTGCACTGCATTGCGTGATAATTGCGTTAATTGCTGGATTACTGCCTCTATTGTTCGGGTTAGGGCAGCATGGTCATGGTGTGCATGACTTTTTATTCCATCAAATTGTCTTATTCCTAATTCTACCCATTAGCCTGCCGGCACTGTGGTTTGGCTATAGACAGCATAGGCAGCTGCTGCCGATCGTTGTATCTGCTTTTGGGCTTCTATTGTTGCTGATTGTTACCACCTTTATTGATGATTTGATTGATCAAGGCCTACTTGCTTTAGAGTATGAAACCTTGCTGACTTTAGCGGGTGGCATCATTCATGCCATTGGCCATTGGCTTAACCTTAAAGCAACGGCTAGGGTAGGCTGCGCAAAAACAGAGCTGGCTTAATCTTTTTCAATAAGCGAAAAAAAAGAGGCGTTAACGCCTCTTTTTTAAAACATTAATAGGTTTTTTTAGAACGTATATTTTGCTGAAGTAAAGAATGTACGTGAAGGCCATGGGTGGTAAACATAGGCCTCTTCATTAAAGACATTATCAATCCCTGCTGAAATACTCGCAGCGCTATTCATCTGCCACTTTGCCTTTAGATTGACAAAGAAATAGTCATCTTGTGCACCGAAGACCTCCTTAGCCTTATCACTGTTATCGAGCTCACCATAGCTATTAGAAGCGTAGCGGAAATTGGTCGATAGATTCACATTTGAGCTGTAGTGATAAGTCAGACCAAGGTTAGAGCGCCACTTCGGAATGCGAGGGAAGCGCTTACCTCCAATATCTGTATTTAACTCATTCTTAGTAATTTCAGCATCGGTATAAGTCAGATTGAACTGCATATCCAGTAGAGGGTGGAAGAATTCTGCCTGCTGGAAAATGAACTCAGCACCACTAGTCTCTACTGTGTCTACAGGTAATGTTGTAGTGATGCTGGAATTATTAATATCCATTGCTGAGAAGGTGAAGATGACATCATCGACTTCTTCATGGAACAGATTAACCTTTACCAAACCATTTTTGAGTTGCTTCTCTAGTGAGAGGTTATGGTGGATACCATCTTCTGGTTCTAGATCAGGGTCTGAATTGAACTGGCGATCACCAGTGGACTCATTACGATACAACTCTTCTACAATAGGGAATCGGACTGCACGTGCCACAGAGTAGCGTAGGGTGACGTCTTGACTAGGAAAGTAACCAATCGATAGTTTTGGAGACCATGCTTTTTCATTGCGATCTTTAGCCGTGGTAGCACCATCTGAGCTAAAGGCACCATCACTAGACCAGTCTTCGTAGCGTATACCTAGAGCCACATCAACTTGATCATTTATGCCATAGCCAAACTGTGCAAAGACCGCATGGGTCTCAGTTTTGCCACCACTAGCACCGCGACTATCACCTTTGACCTTGTTTACAGAATCGTATTTGAAAGGCTTAATCGATAGCTCGTAATTATCATAGTGATAACCTACTGAAAGACGTGCCTTCGGATTGCTAAATAGAGATTCAGTACCTGCCTTGGCGTCAAAGATTTCCCAACCGGTATCTTCGGCATCGGTAAAGCGACCCTTGAAGGAGGCATTTTGTGAAACATAATCAGGATCGTTTGGATTACGAGCGGTACGGATCTCTTCATCTTTGAGTATGTCGAAATCGCTATAATAGAGATCAAATAACCAATCACTCTGTGCCACTGGACCAGATAGACCTAGACCATAGAGTAGGCTGTTACGTTCTTGGTAGCGCTCTTGGAAGTTAGAACCGCTAATGCTGAAGCTCTCAGCACCGACTTTAACGTCACCATTCCAAATGGTATTACCTGAAGCATCTTTCGCGTAACTATTTAGATTTTTAAGATCACGCTCACGCGTCTCATAAGCCACTCGAGCACGTAATTCATACTCACCTAATTGATAATCAAGCTTGAGCTTAAACAAATCAGTTTGTGCACGCTCCTGGCCATTGTCACCATAGTAATAGCCAGAGACCTTTTTGTTATTAATCCCAGTCTCAGGGCCATTGACTGCTGTAGCACCGCTATCTGAGCCAATATTACTGGCAAAGAAGTAAGACTGAGGTTGACCATCATTGTCTAAGTGGTTAAACGAGGCATAGATGCCTAGGTTGCCGATGCGATCAGCAAAAGACATAAAGGCACTTTCACCGCGATACTGATCGTTGGTCTGTAGCTCGTCATAATCTTGTAAAAACAGGCTGCCAGATAAGGTGATTTCACGCTTAGTTGGTACTTTAGTGCGAATATTCACGACGCCACCCATGGCGTTACCAGAATATTCTGCTGAAAATGGACCATAGATGACATCGATCTTCTCAATCTCATTGGGTGAGACTAGTGACCAACGTGGTGCACCAGAGAAACGAGTCTGTAAGTGATAGTGCAAAGGTAAACCATCACTAAAGACCATAGAGCGATGGCCTTGAAACATATTCGAACCGCGAATGCCGATAACGCCATTAGGGTCCCCGATAAAACGCTTTCGCACAATCAAGCCAGGCTGCATTGAAATGGCATCTTCGGTATTAACGATATTCATGGTTTCAATCTGCTCCGCAGTTACCGTAGAGGTGGGAGCGATTGTCGTTGTGTCTTGAAAGAGTTTATCTTCCACTGAGATACTTGGTAGTTCTTCAGCAAATGAATGTCCAGAGATAGAGAGTAGGACTGCTCCAAAAGCAGAAATAAATGTACGTTTTTTAAGCATAATATGTTCAGTGGCAATTCGAAATTAGGCCGCGATTTTAAGATAAATACAGTGCTTTAACCTGCGGCATGATGTCGCAGGCGAGAGTCCTATAAAGTAGTTAAAATCGCGTCATACTTATTTGAAATTGGTTAGAAATTTTTAATGAAAGCACCTATCTATCGATTTTTATTCAGCCTGGTCTTACTTAGCTCTCTCAGCGTTATGGTTGCCTTTGGAAAGACAGACTGCGAAGGTTCAATAGTGGACTGTGGTACTACGCCTGAGGCTATATTCGATCAACAGGGTCGGCTCTGGCTGGTTAATGTCCATCAAGGATTTTTGTATCTACAGTACTCAGATAACCAAGCGCAAAGCTTTTCTACGCCAGTAAAAGTGAATGCCGCTGTTGAGCGGATTGAGAGCAGGGGAGATTCAAGACCTCAAATTGCTGTAGATAAGGCGGGTCGTCTCTTTATTTCATGGATTCAGAAGACCGAAGGTAAATACGCAGGTCGCGTGAGATTTACGCGTTCGCTAAATCAAGGGAAAAGCTTTGATGAAGTGCGCACGATTAATACTGATGAGGGCCTGATTGGCCATCGTTTCGTGCGTATGCAATTGGATTCCGAAGGTAATATCTTATTGGCATGGCTGGATAAGCGAGATCGTGTTGCAGCGAAAAATAAAGGCAAAGAATATCGTGGTACAGCGCTCTACTCAGTACGCTCTAATGACCATGGTGTTAGTTTTAGCCCGAATACAAATTTAGCTAATCACAGTTGTGAGTGTTGTCGCCTGGCTAGTGCAGTAGATGCAGAAGAGGGCATGTATCTTTTTTGGCGTATGATCTTTAACAAGAATACACGTGATCACGCTCTCCTATATCTACCTAAAGATCAGCCAGCTCAAGCTTTATTTAGAGCTAGCCATGATCAATGGCAAGTTGATGCCTGTCCCCATCATGGTCCGGATATGGAATACATGGATGGCAAGCTGTTCCTGACTTGGTTTAGTCAGGGGGATGCGCAGTCAGGGCTGATGTATGCCTCGTATAATCCACAAAGCAATCGTTTTAGTGCAACACAGTCGCTTGATGCCTCACCACAGGCCTCACATCCTCAGATAGCAGGAAATGGTAAGCAGCTCTTTCAAGTATGGAAACGTTTTGATGGCGAGAAGACATTGATCCTGAGTAGGGTGTCTTCTGATCAAGGACAGAGCTGGTCAAAAGATAAGGTGTTAACTCAGACGGCTGGTTCATCCGATCATCCGATGTTGATTCGTACGCAACAGAAGGTCTATCTGTCTTGGCTTAGTGCCGATGAAGGCTATCAATTATTAGCCTTGGAGTATTAAGTATGCGTAGTCTAATCCAGCTAATACTGCTCTCATTACTATCAATCTCATCGGTGCAGGCTGAGCTGTTAGATTTCAAGCCTGACAGCCTCCCTAGTATTGTGGAACGCCATGCAGGTGATCATTTTTTACTCTTTGTTTGGTCTATTGACTGTCCTGCCTGTAAGAATGACCTGGCAAACTTCAGCAGACTGAAGCAGGAAGTCCCTAACAATAGAATCATCCTACTCAATAGTGATGGTGAACTCAGTAGCGAAAAGGTAGCACAGACCATCGCAGAGTTCGGCCTACAAGATTTAGAAAATTGGAAATTCGCTGACAGTGCGACCGCACGTCTGCGCTATAAATTGGACTCAAATTGGGCTGGTGAGTTACCACGTAGTTATTTTTATGCTGCAGACGGCTCACGCCAAGCGTTCTCTGGCAGTTTGGACGCAGATAGGCTGAAGGTGTGGTTGTTGGGAGAGTAGCTGCTTAAAAAGCAATGCTCTGGAACTCACTAGATAAGAGTGGACCATCTTCATCTAATTCCAGAGCATTGAGGGAGACACTTTTTAAACCAATAAAGTAATTTAAAAAGTGCGGTACAAAAATAATACTTCTATCTTTCTTGTTTCCGGTAATGCGTACTTAACTGTTAGCTAAACTTCCATGTCAACGCAAAGCCACCATGGTAAGAGTGGACTTTAAGCTCAGTGCCAGATAGGTCATATTTGCGTTTTTCAGGAAGCTGGTAGCTAGCATGAACATCGAGAGTTATTTTTAATTTTCAGCATAGAAGCCCTTATGAGCTTTTACTACTAACAACCCTTAACATCCATATATTCTCATTCGTTCAACTAAGTCATCTACTGCTTTCCGTATTATCGGGTGGGGGCGGCATTGCCTCATAGTTAAAACTGCGAGCCTGCTATTATGTGAGATTGTTTTTTGGACCGAAGGGTGATGATGGAAAAGACGCTGATTAAGGGAAAAGATAAAGACTTGGAGTCGAGTATTGCGTCTATGCAGGGGCAATTAGCGACCTTGGGTTTTGATATCGAAGAAGTGTCTTGGCTTAACCCCGTTGAAGGCTTGTATTCAGTCCATATTCGAGATAAACAATGTCATACGCTCTTCACTAATGGCAAAGGCAGTTCAAAAAAAGCCTGTCTAGCCAGTGCCTTAGGTGAGTTCTTTGAGCGCTTAAGTTGTAATTACTTCTTTGCCGATTATTACCTCGGCGAAGCCATTAGTCAGCACGCATTTGTGCACTATCCTAATGAACGATGGTTTGAGCTGGCGGCCAATCAGCGACCAGAAGGCTTAATGAATGACAGTTTATGGGCCTATTTTGATCCAGAACAGAACTTAGACCCTGCCAACCTATTCGATACCAACTCGGGGGCAGGTGAGCGTGGTATCTGTGCCTTGCCCTTTGAGCAATTATCGACCGAACAAACGGTCTATATCCCAGTCAATGTGATCGCCAATATCTTTGTCAGTAATGGCATGTCAGCGGGCAATACGCCTGCCGAAGCAAAAGTGCAGGCCCTGTCAGAGATATGTGAGCGCTATGTTAAGCATCGGGTGATCTCAGAAGGCCTATGCCTACCGGATATCCCACAGACAGTGATTGAGCGTTTTCCAGCGATTGCCCAATCGATCCAAGCGATTGAAGATTACGGTTATCGCCTAAAAGTAGCCGACGCCTCATTGAATGGTATCTATCCGGTGGTCAGTGTGACCTTGATCAACCCCAAAGATGGCTCTGTGTTCGCCTCATTTGGCGCACACCCCTGTTTTGAAGTGGCATTAGAGCGAACAGTGACCGAATTACTGCAAGGCCGAGAGCTCAATCAAATGGACGTGTTTCAACCGCCGATCTTTGATTTAGATGCAGTTGCGTCACCGCAGAATATCGAAATGCACTTTATTGACTCCAGTGGCGATATTTCGAATGACTTTTTCCGCTCAAAGCCAGACTACGAATACTGTGATTGGAATACTGAGACCACAACAGAACAGGAATATCAGGCCTTAACGGCACTGATTCATGAGCAGGGCTATCAAATATATTGCGCAGATTATAACCATCTTGGTGTAGCGGCTTGCCGCATCTTAGTGCCGGGCATGTCCGATATCTATCCGGTTGATGAGCTGCTCTGGGAAAATAACAATGAAGGGGCGATCTTTCGAGCAACCCTGTTAAATCTCAAAAAAGCCGATTCTGCCGACTTGCAAGCCTTACTCGATGGCCTAGAGCAGGGCGGTTATAACGATCAGACCCTGGTGGCACAGTTCATTGGCCTGTTGCCGGACGCAGATAGCATCTGGGCAAGACTTCGCCTTGGCGAGGTTAAGGCGATGCTGTGTCTAGCCTTACAGGCTGAAACAGCCTTAGAGTGGGTCGAGTGGTGTTTAGCCTTAGAAGACCTAAGCGAGCAGCAACTGAAACACTACCGCTGCGTTAAAGCTCTATTAGAGATTAAGTGGCATAACGATCGTGAATACACTGACTATATGGAGGGTCTAGCCCTGTTATATGGGCAACAGACAGCAGAGGATGCCTTCGCCGTGGTACAGGTTGAAACGTCATTTAAGGGTCTAACCGCACCAGACTTGGCACTGAAAGGCATGAAGCAACATCATTGCTTATTAGAGGCTTATGAAAAATTAAGTAAGGTGAAGATAAATTAATAGGGAGCTTTAGTACCGAACTGTGGACAGTCTACAAGTAGGGCATTAGTTTAAATTAATGCCTTACTTGTATCCCTACAAACAGCCTCTTCAATACTTTTGACAGACTTATCTGCCGTACATATCTAATCCAGGGAGAGGCCGATGATACTGCGCAACCTCTGCATAGGTCTTGGATGCAGCAGAGATTCCCTTATCACTGTCAATTGGCAGTCCGGCCTCTTCAGCCGACTTCAAAAAGGCTATTGAAGCCATAAGCGCATGTTGTGGTTGTATACCGCCTGTTGCACAGAGTCGCCAGCCCATATCTGGATAGCCAGGAATAGCCGCCGCTTCTACGGCATGCTTGAAGTACATGATGCTTAACACTTCCATGATTTTTTTCTCACCATAACCTTCTGGTGCTTTGATGGCGGTTACTGCATTAGATGCAATACTGATATCTTTTGCGACTAACTCAAAGCCTGCAGCCTGTACGGCAGAGCGGAAGATTTCAGAGCAATCTTTATGACGCTCGCAAACGCGTTCAATACCTTCGATCGCAAGCGAATCTAGAGCCACAGCGAATTGGGCGTAATTTCCTGGCGTTTCGATGTGTAGACCATTAGTTTCCATGGCCTCAATCATCTTACTCAGGTTAAGGTAGTGTTGGCCTTTTTTAACCCCCGCTTCTTCCATCTGTTGTGCAGACTCACGAATTTTCTGCACAGCTTTTGGGCTGAGCGTAATCATTCCGATACCGGGTGTACCCATCATACCTTTTTGGCTACAACCCACGAGCATGTCGATCCCCATTTCAGTCATAGAGCATGGCATGCTGGCAATAGAAGAAATACCGTCAATAACAAGAAGTGCTGGGTGTTTTAGTTCATCCAGTAAGTCACGTAACTTCTTAGGGTTAGTAGTCACCCCTGCGCCTGTTTCGTTCTGTGGGGCCATCACCATCTTGATGTTGCCTTCAGTGTCATTGGCTAACATTTCGCGGCATTGATCCAATGGCAGGTCTCCACCTAGTTCGCCTTTCAGACGAATCACGCCTCTACCTAAGTTTTCAACGCAATTCCCCATGGCCATACTGAACCAGCCTATCTCTAGGGTTAGGATGACTGGCTTGTCGGAATTCACTTCGTCTGGAGTTTGCAGAGCACCAGCAGCAGCTTCTGTAGCAGCTGTGCCAGAACCAGTGAAGAACAAAGCCTTACCGCCTTCTTGCATATCCACTAATTTCGCGTACTCCTCGCGAACCGTTGTAAAAAACTCCGCGACGCCTGGGCCTCGCATACCTCTTGTTTGGGTAGATGAAAATTGAGAAACCAATTCAGACCCAAAGGCGGGGCCAGGTGTCACGTTTACGATCTTGTTATGTGGAGACCACACATAAGACTTATCGTTAAGAAAATCACCACTAGGCGCTTCTACCTGGTTAGACTCGATAAGACGTCTAAGCCCGGAAAGTGGAGAGATTAATTCATTTGTTTGTTTCGTCATTTTTAAGTAACCCTAAGTATGTACATATTTTACGCTTCTGATAATGAACAAAGGCTCGAAACAAACCATCCAGAAAGCGAGCCAAATTGTCTCGATAACCTATGTGAATAGGGATACTAGCTATGCTCTGTCTTCTGCAGTGCTTTTGAACATAGCCTTTTTCAATAAACAGCGATGTTATCACCGTGAACCTCGAGAGAAAAGTTAGAGGCAGACTTTAATGAAAGGAATAATGGTAAAGCTAGAAGTCAAACACAATATAATTAAGCGGGTTGGTGTTAATCATAGATAGGTAGGTTTCTTTTTTATTGATGTATAGTGGCCGCGCCTAATACCAATTTAAATAGTAACCGATATGACCAATACCCCTGACAACAAGAATAGTGCAGCCAGCGATATACCGGCAGGGCATCGCGTAGTAGAAATACCGGAAGAACCGGTCGAGCTATACAAAGTATTAAAATTTGAAGGGCTGGCAAGCAGCGGCGGTGAAGCCAAATCATTCATAGCCTCGGGCCAAGTATTGGTCAATTACGCAGTAGAAAGGCAGAAGCGCAAAAAGATCGGTCACGGTGACACCATCGAATTTAATAATGAAAAAATCTACATCCAGCTCGCAAAGCCAGCAGCAACCGATGCAGAGGCGAAAGCCAGCACAGATGAAGTTAAGCCAGGCGTTGATGCAGAACAAGACCCTGCGAACGCAGCCGTCGATAAAACCAGCGCCAATTAGCAGAAAAAGGAATAGAAAAAGTGAGAGCCAACGATTGCCTGAGACGAATACGCTACATCCTTGATCTAAGCGACGACAAAATGATCGCCGTATTTGCCCAAGCCGAGCAAGCAGTAACACGTGCCGAAATTAGTGCCTGGTTAAAGCAAGAAGAAGACCCTGCCTATGAAGAATGCACCGATGTCATGTTCGCAACCTTTCTCAATGGCCTGATCAATAAACTGCGTGGTAAGAAAGAGGGGCCCCAAGCAGCACCTGAAGAAAAACTGAACAACAACATCATACTAAGAAAACTGAAGATCGCCTTTGATCTACAGGCAGACGACATCTTGTCGCTACTCCTTACCGCGAACCTAGCCATCAGCAAACATGAACTATCGGCCTTCTTTCGCAAGCCGGGTCATAAACACTACCGCGCATGCAAAGACCAGATACTACGCAACTTCCTAATGGAGCTGCAGATCAAGTATCGAGGTGGTGAGCGGCCTGAGACTGAGGAAGGGGAAGAGGCTATTGAGAGTAAAGAGCAGGAAGCAGTTACTGATAAAGCAGAGTCTGAACTAAAAGATCAATAGAGGTCAGGCTCTATTGATCTTTTGAAGACTATTCTATTTCACGATTGATTTAGTGAAATTTATCACTCTAGTCAAACGGTTAAAGAAACACTTCTTAAAATCACCTTCACTATGCATATAGTGCTTTTTAAGCGCTTTCTTCACTTCCCAAGTACCTTTGTAGCCTAATGGAAATACCACTAAGTCGCCGGCCTTGAAGGTGACTGAAGGACCGCCATCAGTAGGCGTCATTTCACATTCGCCTTCCAAAATAAGGGCTGTTTCTGTCGTAACGAACTGCCATGGGAATACAGAGACTTCTTTTTCCCATGTTGGCCAATGAGCAGTACCCATTTTCTTTAAGAGTGCGTCGCCTGGGTTGCTATTAACGGTAATTTCTTTCATATCAATCCCTGAGATGTAGAGTTATGCCCAGAATCAGAATAATTTGGGATGCGACATAGTATGCTTTTTATCCTGTCTTTCCTATTTGATTAGCTGGCATTTAGTACGAGTATCAACAAAACAAAGCCAATAGTCCTTGCTGTTCCTCATAATCAACTGCACACCTGTATCCTGCCCCAGAGCTACTGCATGTTCTATTTCATAGCCTTCATCAATTAACTGACTAAATGTTCGATTGCTAGCACCAGCACTTCCAATCAATAACAGTAACAACAAAGTTATAATAATCTTCTTTATTCTATCTCTCCCTATTAGTTTCTAATCATAATTATTAAGCGCCAATATGATTGGCACGCTTTAACTTGCCTAACCGCAAGTCTCTAGATCGATAGCAGTAATTTCACTTGAATAAAGGAATCTTATGAATGTTTATGTTCTGCATCTCGACGCATATAGATTATATACATCATCAGAATAGCTGTTCAGATTGTTTCTGTGTTTGTAACAAAAGGGAGGGTTAATGAAGCTTAGCTAGTAGGTACGAAACCTCAACTCGTTAGAGTCGGAGGCTTCTTAATTTTGGTGGGGCAGCGGGAGTTGAATCCGCGTCCGAAAGTGCTGCACCTTACACATGTAAGCCTGCGCAATATCCTGATGCCCATGCCCATTGAAAATTATATCCACCTAGCCATCCTGTAACATCGAGAACTTCACCAATAAAATATAAGCCTTCAGTGTTTTTTGCTTGAAAACTTTTAGAGCTTATTTCATCAGTATCAACGCCGCCACGAGTCACTTCTGCAGTTCGATAACCTTCAGTACCTGAGGGTGTGATGCGCCAATGATGAATATTTTTTTCTAGTTCTAGTATGTCTTTCTCACTAAGTTGATTAACGGTCTTGTTTGCAAGCTCATCTTGCATCCAGATGTTTAAAAATCGTTTGGGTAGATATTGAGTTAATAGATTTTTTATATTTTGTTTGATCTTTTGCTCATGCCATTGAGTAATTAGTACTCGTAGGTCATCTTTTGGAAGAAAATTGATTGTTATAGTCTCACCAAGTTTCCAATAGTTTGAGATTTGGAGTAGAGCAGGGCCGCTTAAGCCCCTATGTGTAAACAGCATTGACTCATTAAATGATTGCTCTGCTGAAGTGACAACACAATCTAACGCAACACCAGCCAAAGACTGTGCGCGTTCTAACAAATGACCTGAGAGGGTTAGAGGCACAAGAGCAGCATCACGCTGACTTACGCTAATGCCAAATTGTTTTGCAATATTATAACCAAATCCTGTAGCACTCATGGTTGGGATGGATAGACCGCCTGTTGCAATAACCAGTGATTGACACTGTACGTCACCTTGATTGGTTATAAGTTGAAAGCCATCAGACTGCTTTTCAACACTTTCAACTGTGCAATGTGTTTTTGTAATCACATTATGAGTTTCACATTCTTTCACTAGCATATTTAAAATATCGCTAGATTTGTTATCACAAAAGAGTTGGCCAAGTGTTTTTTCATGGTAGGGAATATCATGGCGAGCCACCATTGCAATGAAATCCCATTGTGTAAATCGACTGAGTGCAGATTTACAGAAATGTGGATTAGGCGATAAATAGTTTTCTGGCTGGATATCTAAATTGGTGAAATTGCATCGACCACCCCCTGACATTAATATTTTTTTGCCAAGTTTATTTGAATGATCAATGACTAAGCATGTTTTCCCACGCTGTCCTGCAGTTGCAGCACACATTAGACCTGCTGCTCCACCACCGATAATTATTACGTCGTAATTGTCCAATGTCTTACTTTAATCTAGTTGAAGGGTTTACTGGCAGAGGTATTTGATAAGCCTCTTTGTTGCAATGAGTCTCTAAACTTGAGTGCATCTCTAGCGGTAAATCACGAAGTGTTGTCTTATGTCCAATGGCTTCTTTTAAGTATGAGGTATAAGGCCTGGCATGCTCAAAGAACAGTGGACTGCCACTTTGTCTTTTCTGCTCAAGGTAATAGTAAATTGTAACATCTGTAGTGAACTGTATGTTGGCTCAGATTTGATAAATCTGAGCCTTGACATGAGAAAGTCAGTAGCTTCTAGAAAGGAATAGCTGTTACTGATATCTCTTTATGAGGAATTAGTGATGGCAACTGCATTCCAAAATCAATCTAGCAGCCCGCTCTTTATGTGTTGGAATTAGCCAATGATTCAAAGTGGTTGCACAGGGACAGAAAAACTTATATTGACAGCTTTGACTTTATTATCGATGGGTGTGAGCATTTTCATCTCTGTATTTTATCGGACAAGGATAGCCTTTCAATCTGATACCGATCATAATAGTTTTTTTGTCAAACATATATAAGGGATTAGTATGAGGGGTTTTATTTTTTTCGTTTTGTTTCTATTTTCGCTATCCGCTTCAGTGGTTGCTCAAACCACCCTGACAGTGACTCATGGTCCACTCGCATCGCCCACTTATATTGATGGGGGTACACCAGGCGATTCTGTTGGTGACGTTCGTATTTGGAGATTTGATGCGCAGGCATCAACCAATGAGCCAGCCGTGATGGATTGGCTGATGACGACGACTGGGCAAGCAGATTCGGCGACACAATTAGAAAGTCGCATGACTACATCTGTAGTAACAATTGGTTCAGCAGGCAAAGATACAATCCTGCTGCAAGGGATTGGTATGTACCCGACTGCAGGCGCAACACTTAAGCGTAATGCACCATTAGAGCGTGCTGTTGTGGGTGGTACTGGTCGTTATGCAGGGGTAATGGGTACTGTTTACTCAACACATTTGCCAGATGGTTCTTGGAGCCATATCATCAATTTCAAATAATTTGTCAACGCTGGGCATTGTTGAAAGGAAGACAACATGGATGATCGATACAAAGAGGGATTGGAGGAGCTAAAGAGTCATCTTGGTGGTGAGGCTGAAAAGTATCTTGAAAAAATCGAAGCCATTTCTCCTTTCTTTGCGCGTGTGAATGTCGAATTCGCCTATGGAGATATTTATAGAGAGACCGACAAGGTCTTGGATAGTGTGACCCAAGAGTTGATCACAGTCAGTGCTCTAACGGTATTGGGATATGCTACTCCACAGTTAAAAGTCCATGTTGATGCCGCACTGAATCGTGGTGCGACCAAAGAACAAATCATTGCCACCATTACACAGATGATTGATTACTGTGGATTCCCTGCAGCAACAAACGCGCTTCTGGCAGCGAAAGATATTTTTGATGCTAGAGGCCTTTGAGTCAAGCAGGGTGATTTTAGTGTTGTCTGATTTTTTAGCATGATGATTCGGTTTCTCCGTAATGGGTTCTGTGTTGTTTTTCTTCTGACTGCAGGCTCAGTGTTCGCTGAAGGTACTCCATTGCGTGTTCAGCTGCAGTGGTTTGATCAAAGCCAGTTTGCAGGGTTCTACGTTGCGGAAGCACGTAAACATTTTCATGAGGAAGGTTTGGATGTGGAGATTTTGGGACGCTCCACGAATGAAGACCCTATTTCGATTTTGCAGAGTGGCAAGGTAGATATTGCAGTCTCTAATCTCAATAACGCTCATGGATCGTTTGCTAAGGGCCCCTCCATTACCAACATCGCTCAGATCTTTGATCGTAGTGGACTGCAGGTCCTGTGTCGAATCAGTCAGGGTGTTGTCAGAGCAAAGGATGTGGTCGGTAAAAAAATTGGAGTATGGGGTATCGGTGATGAGCACCTCGTTGCCAGTATGCTGGATGTATTGCAGATCCCGCTGGATCAGGTTGAAATTGTTCAGCAACGTCCAGATGGTCAGGATTTGATTGATGGTAGTGTGCAGTGTGCAACTGCGATGAGCTATAACGAATCAGTCTCTGTACTGAATGCAGGTGTTCCAAGTTCCGATCTGATTTTTTTGCGTCCTGAGCAGTTCAATCTAGCCAACATTGAGGACGGTCTGTATGTGTTAACCGAAAGACTGGAGGATCCTGCGTTTCAGGATACCTTGGTGCGCTTCGTTCGGGCGCTGCGTAAGGGATGGGGCGATGCCAGAATTGCTCCTACATTAGCCGTTGAGGCTGTGTTACGAGTCCGCCCTGAATTGGACCGGCAATTTCAGCATCATATGCTGGAAGAGATCCTGAACTTGATCCCAGAAGAGCATGAACACTTTGGTCTTCTGGACCTTGAGCAACTAAATCGACAGTCCCTACAGATGGAGGGGCACGCACCTGGTGTCGAATGGGTTGATCAAGTCTGGACCTATGAAATCATTGAGAATCTGCTGGCAGTTGACGGATTGAGTGCAGCATATACACCTGCCACTCTTCATTATGTCAATGAATTTGTATCCCAGACTGCGTTCAAAATCTTGGTCTTTTTCGGGGTCTTTGCTTATGCACTGACCGGTGTTCTTGAAGCGATCAATCGTGGCTATGACATTTGGGGCAGGGTCGTTTTAGCTATGTTATCTGGCGTTGGGGGTGGTACTTTGCGTGACATCATTATCGGTATTGAACGTCAGCCTTTTTATTATGTTGTGGATCCTACTTATCCGGTTGGGATCTTGCTAGTTGCTTTGCTGGTCTCGTTGCTGGTTTGGTTCAAGCCAGAGCTGCCAAGTTCAAATGGATTCAAGCTGGTAAAAAGTTACTCGGACATCTTGGGTTTCACTTTTCTAGCGATCACTGGTGCGGTGATCTCTATCAGTGCGGATATGCCTTGGTTTTGGGCACCGATCTGTGCCGCACTAACCTGTGCCGGTGGAGGTGTGCTACGCGATATTGTGATTAATCGTGAGCCGTCCACTTTCCGTGGAGTGGTGTATGAAGAAGTCGCTGTTTTGGGTGGATTGTTCGTTGTCGCCGGTCTGTATGTTTCAAATTATTTTGAGCATTCTCCAGAGCCTGTTTGGCTTAGTGTGGGTGGAGGGATAATTTTAGTTTTTGTATTGAAGTGGTTGATATATCACTACGATTGGCGCTATCCAGTTCGAGAAAGCGTGGTGTAGGTTTTGGTCTTCCGCATGGTCTACCGCACCTCTTAGCAATGAGAAATTAACTTGCTAATCAGTACGTTGTAGACCAAGCATCAGATGTTTTGGTGGAGGCGGCGGGAATTGAACCCGCGTCCGTCAGTCCTGCACTCTTGGTACTACATGCTTAGTTTCGTCTTTTAATTTTACAGTTAGCGACCGACGAGCAGGACGTTTAACCGCGAGCCTGAAAATTGTTTTAGTGACTCCACCTCAGGCAGATTTTGTCACGAGCTTGCTAAGGTGACGCCCGGATCCGATCGCGCAAGCTCAACCGGGCGGACGACTCTACGACTGGTTTTTAAGCAGCTAGAGCGAAGTTGTCGTCGTTTGCGACTATAAATTTGCAGTCTTATTTAACGAGGAGTACTACTTCCTCGGCATGCACCTCCAGATTCGCAACCGGCGTCGAAAGCCAGGTCGCCCCCCTTGATGTACCGCGAGTATAACGTAAAAAATAGCCTAGGTTATGCTGGTACTGGACCTAATTTTTACGTGTTACAGCGGCCAGTTTCATATAAAATCGGCGCTCTTTGATTGATTTCACGCGTTTCCAAGGGTTCGAATGCTTTTTCTCCGCGGTACAGCAGCTACCACGCCATTCAAACTTGAGCAGCAGCTCAGGGCTATCCAACAACAAGTACCGGCGTTGCAGGGTGTGCAGACGTCATGGCTTTATCTGGTAGAACACTGTGGTGTCTTGAGTTCCGATCAGATCGGGCTAATACGGCACATTCTGGGTGTGGAAGCGGCTATTTCCAGCCAAACGGCGTTGCAGGATCAATTTATTGTTAGCCCACGTATGGGCACGATTTCACCATGGTCGTCAAAAGCGACAGAGATCCTTGAGCACTGTGGTTTAGCTGCCGGTGGTCGAGTTGAGCGTGCAATTTTGGTCACGATAGAAGGCTGGTCAGCGCTGACCGCAGATGATCAGGCCTCAGTACAGGCTGCGATGCATGACCGTATGACGCAAAGTGTCTTACCGCAGCTGGGTTCTTGTATTGAGCTATTCAGCAGCCAACAGCCGGCACCGGTTAATCGCCTGGCTGATTTAAATACATTGAGCAGTGATATCGGCAGCCTGAATACAGATTTGGGCTTGGCCCTGTCGACCGATGAGATCGAGTATTTGGTGACTAATTACCAACGCTTAGAGCGCTGCCCGACAGACGTTGAGTTGATGATGTTTGCGCAGGCGAATTCAGAGCACTGCCGACACAAGATTTTTAATGCCGAATGGAAGATTGATGGTAAGGCGCAGGCCAATACCTTATTTGGCATGATTCGCGAGACCTATAAGCATTCACCGGAAAACGTATTGTCTGCCTATAAAGATAATGCGGCGGTGATGACTGGTTATTCTGCGGCGCGTTTCTATCCGCAGTCAGCAGATTGTAGCTACCGTTATTTTGAAGAAGATATTCATATCTTGATGAAGGTCGAGACACACAACCATCCGACGGCGATCGCACCGTTTGCCGGTGCCGCTACCGGTTCTGGTGGAGAGATCCGTGATGAAGGCGCTACCGGCAGAGGCTCCTTACCGAAGGCGGGGCTCTGTGGTTTCTCCGTGTCTAATCTACGTCTACCCGAGTTACCTGAGCCTTGGGAGCACGATTACGGTAAGCCAGATCGTATGGTGTCGGCCTTAGACATTATGATCGAAGGGCCTATTGGTGCCGCTGCCTTTAATAATGAATTTGGTAGACCAAACCTACTGGGCTATTTCCGTTGCTATGAGCAGGCCTTAAATGGTGTCGTGCGCGGTTATCACAAGCCAATCATGATCGCTGGCGGGCTAGGTAATATCCGTGGCGAAGATGTCGAGAAGCAGGTTATCCCTGAAGGTACGCCGATCATCGTTCTAGGTGGTCCAGCGATGTTGATTGGTCTTGGTGGTGGTGCGGCTTCTTCAGTCGATGCCGGTAGCAGCGCCGAGCAATTGGATTTTGCTTCAGTGCAACGCGATAACCCAGAGATGGAACGACGCTGTCAGGAAGTGATTAACCGTTGCTGGCAGATGCAAGACGAGAACCCGATCATGTCGATTCATGATGTCGGTGCTGGCGGTGTGTCTAATGCCTTGCCTGAGATTCTGCATGACTGTGGCAGGGGTGGCGTTATTGAGTTGCGTGAGTTGCCAAATGCCGAGCCGGGCATGTCGCCACTCGAGATTTGGTGTAACGAGGCGCAAGAACGCTATGTGTTAGCGATTAACATCGATCAATTAGATGAATTTGAGCGTATCTGCCAGCGTGAGCGCTGTCTTTATGCGGTGGTTGGGCATGCCACTGAGGAACAGCATCTGCGGGTGCATGACCGTCACTTTGATAATGTCCCGATTCAAATGCCGATGGAGGTGTTACTCGGTAAGCCACCTAAGGTGAAGCGTGATACGCAACGTCTGCCGCTAGCAGCGGTGACAGCGGATTACAGCGGTATTGATATTGCCGATGCCATTGATCGCGTGCTGGGGCAGGCTACGGTGGCCTCGAAGAAGTTTTTAATCACGATTGGTGACCGTTCGGTGACTGGCCACGTGGTGCGCGATCAAATGGTTGGGCCTTGGCAGGTGCCGGTGGCCGATGTTGCGGTCACAACCAACAGTTTTAGCGGCTATAGCGGTGAAGCTATGGCGATTGGTGAACGCACCCCGATAGCACTCTATTCAGGGCCAAAATCGGCGCAAATGGCGATTGCAGAGGCCTTAACCAACTTATTGGCGGCTCCTTGGGAGCACACGCGTCAGGTCAAGCTATCGGCTAACTGGATGGCGGCGGCCAATTACGAGGGTGAGGACGCTATTTTGTACGATACCGTAGAGGCGACCAGTGAGCTGTGTCAGGCCCTTGATATCGCGATTCCGGTGGGCAAGGACTCACTTTCGATGCAAACAGGCTGGCAGCAAGATGGCAAGTCTAAACTGGTGGTTTCACCGGTTTCTCTGGTGGTCACGGCGTTTGTCCCAGTGGTCGACGTGCGCCAGACCTGGACGCCTGAAATCAAGCATATTGATGAGCCTAGTTGCCTGTTATTGGTCGACTTAGGTGCCGGTCAAAACCGTCTGGGCGCCTCGGTGTTGGCTCAGGTGTATGAGTTTGCTGATAGTCGGGTGCCGGCCTTAGACTCGGTTGATTCATTAAAGTCTTTAGTGTTATTTATTAATAAGTTAAGAGAGGAAGATAATGTTCTTTCTTATCATGATAGGAGCGATGGTGGGCTCTTTGCTTGCCTTGCTGAGATGGCTTTTGCCGGTCGCTGTGGCCTTGATATCGAGCTGGCCGCTGACTTAGAGCAGGCCTTGCCGGCGCTGTTCGCAGAAGAGCTGGGTTGTGTCATGCAAGTAGCTGAAAGTGACCTAGATGCGGTCTTGAATTTAGCAAAATCAGTCGGTTTGGCTGAACAGGTCAGCGTTGTTGCACGGGTGCGTGATGATCAAGCGATTCATTGCAGTGTAGCGGGTGAATTATTGTTCAGTAGTCAGCGTGCTGCCTTAGAACAACGCTGGTCTGATGTCAGTCATCAGATACAAAGACAGCGTGATAACTCCGAATGTGCCGATTCTGAGTTCGATTTGATCGAGGAAGAGGGTGTGCACGGCCTACTGGCCGATTTGAGCTTCAATCCAGACGAGGATGTTGCCGCACCGTTCATTGCCACCGGTGTGCGTCCAAAGATAGCGATCCTGCGTGAGCAGGGGGTGAATGGACAGGTCGAGATGGCTGCTGCTTTTGATCGTGCAGGCTTCCAAGCGGTGGACGTTCACATGTCTGATTTGCTCGAAAATAGGGCCCAATTGAAGGACTTTCAGATGCTCGCGGCCTGTGGTGGCTTCTCTTATGGAGATGTCTTGGGTGCCGGGTCTGGGTGGGCTAGTAATATATTATATAACAGTAAGTTACTGGATCAATTTAAAGCATTTTTTGAAGATAAAAATGTGCTGGGTTTGGGCGTTTGTAACGGCTGTCAGATGATGTCTCAGCTACGAGAGCTGATTCCGGGCAGTGCCGCTTGGCCGCACTTTGTGCGCAACACCTCTGAGCAGTTTGAGGCGCGTCTATTGAACGTGAAAGTAGAGCAAAGTCCGTCTCTATTATTGCAGGGTATGGCGGGTTCTCAGTTGCCGATTGTGGTCGCCCATGGCGAAGGCCGCATGCAATTTGAGAGTAATGAGCAACAAACACAAGCTCAGGCGCTTATTGGTCTGCGTTATTGTGATGAGAGTGGCACGGCTAGTGAGCGTTATCCGCTAAATCCGAACGGTTCGGCCAATGGGGCCACCGCGATTACCAATGAAGATGGCCGTTTTAGCATCATGATGCCGCACCCAGAACGCCTATTTAGGAGCGTGCAACACTCTTGGGCTGACCCTAGTTGGAATGAAGATGGGCCTTGGTTACGTATCTTCCGCAATGCACGAACATTGTTTTAGTTCTTAATGGTATCCTTATGGAACTTTATTAACCAAATGATGACCAACGTCCATGCTTATAAAAATCCCCGCTAGAGATGCCTTAAGAGAGTCGGAGGTTACCGATTACTCGGTTTACCTTCAGCGTCGTGAATTCATTAAAAAATCGCTCGCCATGGGTGGCGGTATCGGTTTGGCGGCGACTGGCCTACCAGCCTTCGCTAAGCTCGATCTATCCGGCTACCGTATGGCAGAAGATAATCCGCTGATGGCCGAGCTGACAAAAGAAGATTCAATCACCTCGTATAATAATTTTTATGAGCTAGGCACGAATAAGAAAGACCCGAAAAAGAATGAGTCGATGTTAAAGACAGATCCTTGGTCGGTGAGTATCGAAGGGGAGTGTGAGAAGCCTGGCGTTATTGCCTTGGAAGACTTGATCAGGCCGCAAGATTTAGAAGAACGTATTTATCGTCTGCGCTGTGTCGAGGCATGGTCGATGGTGGTTCCTTGGATGGGGGTCGAGTTAGGACCTTTGCTACAACGCTTCCAACCTACCTCTAAGGCGAAGTATGTAGAATTCACAACGCTACATGATCCGGCTAGTCTGCCTGGTCAGCGTTTCCCCGTATTGGATTGGCCTTATGTTGAAGGCCTGCGGATAGATGAAGCAATGAATCCGTTGAGTATGTTAGTAGTAGGGCTTTACGGTAAACAGTTGCCAAATCAAAACGGTGCACCGTTACGTTTAGTCGTGCCATGGAAATATGGCTTTAAGAGTATTAAGTCCATCGTCAAGATTCGCTTCACAGAGACACAGCCGGATACCAGCTGGAATCTTTCAGCATCAAGAGAATATGGGTTTTATTCGAATGTGAATCCAGAGGTCAATCACCCACGCTGGAGTCAAGCGCGTGAGCGTCGTATAGGTGAGCTGCGTAAGCGTAAGACATTGCCTTTTAATGGCTATGCCGATCAGGTCGCTGCGCTGTATTCCGGTATGGATTTAAAGCGCAACTTCTAGACCAGTCTAGGTCATTAACCGTCTATCTTTTTGTATTTCACGCGTCTTGGTTGAGCAGCGTCTTCACCTAGGCGCTGTTTACGATCGGCCTCGTATTCAGTGAAGTTGCCTTCAAACCAGGTGACAACAGAATCGCCTTCAAATGCCAGTATATGTGTAGCGATACGATCTAAGAACCAGCGATCGTGAGAGACGACGATGGCGCAACCCGGGAAGTTCAAGAGTGCTTCTTCCAAGGCACGTAATGTCTCTACGTCTAGGTCGTTGGTCGGTTCATCGAGTAATAATACGTTGCCGCCACTAGCCAGTAGTTTGGCCAGTTGTAAGCGATTGCGTTCACCACCGGAAAGATCTTTGACGCGTTTTTGTTGATCGCCACCTTTGAAGTTAAAGCGTCCACAATAACTACGGGACTGCACGGTATGGTTACCGATCTGCATAATGTCTTGGCCATTTGAGATCTCTTCCCAAACAGTACGATCACCTTGCAGGTCATCTCGTAGCTGATCGACGTAAGACAGTTTAACCGTCTCACCTAAACGCAGTGTGCCGCTATCTGGTGTCTCGCGATTGACTAACATCTTGAGTAAGGTCGATTTACCCGCACCGTTACCACCAATAACACCTGCAATGGCACCCTTGGGTAGTGTGAAGCTGACATTATCAAACAACATGCGCTCGCCAAAAGCCTTGCTTAGGTCTTCGGCCTCAATCACCACATCACCAAGTCGATCACCAGTAGGGATGAAGATCTCATTAGTCTCTGCGCGTTCTTGGTATTCCTGTGAATTGATCTCATCAAAGCGTTTTAAGCGCGCCTTGGATTTTGCCTGGCGACCTTTAGGGTTGCTGCGCACCCAGTCTAATTCTGCCGCCATGGTCTTTTGTCGCGCACTTTCTTGGCGTTGTTCCTGCCCTAGGCGCGCTTGCTTTTGCTCTAGCCAGCTAGAGTAGTTGCCTTCCCAGGGGATGCCATGACCGCGGTCTAGCTCTAAAATCCAGCCTGCGACATTGTCCAGGAAGTAACGATCGTGGGTGACCGCAACAACGGTACCGGCAAAGTCTTGTAGGAAGCGTTCTAACCAAGCGACTGAATCGGCATCTAAGTGGTTGGTTGGCTCATCCAAGATCAACATGTCTGGGTTGGAGAGGAGTAGTTTGCAGAGCGCGACTCGGCGGCGTTCACCACCTGAGAGCACAGAGACATCGGCATCCCAAGGGGGGAGGCGCAAGGCATCGGCGGCTACTTCTAGTTTTCGATCTAGATTCCAGCCATCGGCGGCTTCAATTTGATCTTGCAGCTTGGCCTGTTGGTCTAAGGCGGTAGTCATCTCGTCGTCGCTCATCGGCTCGGCGAATTTCATGCTGATAGCGTTGAACTCATCTAAGGCCTGTTTTAGCGGACTTATACCGAGCTCAACGTTGCCACGCACATCTAATGTCATATCCAGCTGCGGTTCTTGTGGCAAATAACCAATATTAAGGCTGGCCTGCGGTCTTGCCTCGCCATGGAAATCGGTATCGACACCGGCCATAATGCGCAAAAGGGTCGATTTACCCGCGCCGTTATAGCCTAAAACACCAATTTTGGCGCCTGGAAAAAAGTTCAGGGAGATATCTTTTAAGATCTCTTTCTTCGGTGGCACGACTTTGCCGACACCGCTCATTGAGAATACATATTGGGCCATATTAGGGACTTTAGTGGTTGCACAAACTCTGGGCATAGTTCCAGACTTCTAAGCCCCTGTCCAGATACTGTTGCAGAGCCAAATAAACAAAAATGCTTGTATAGGATTTGGTGGCTCTCAGAAGGGATAATAGGGTATACTTCTGCCACTAAATTTTGTCAGAATAAACCTTTTGGAGAATTACTATGTTTTCTGCCGATATGAATATCGCCGAATTTGATAAAGAGCTAGCAGATGCGATGAGCAGCGAAGTGATTCGCCAAGAAGAGCACATCGAGCTGATTGCCTCAGAGAACTATGCCAGTCCACGTGTAATGGAAGCGCAGGGTTCAGTACTTACTAATAAATATGCAGAAGGTTACCCTTCAAAGCGTTACTACGGTGGTTGTGAGCATGTTGATAAAGTAGAGCAGCTTGCGATTGATCGTCTAAAAGAGCTTTACGGCGCAGACTATGCAAACGTACAGCCGCATTCTGGTTCACAGGCAAACGGTGCTGTTTTCTTTGCACTGCTACAGCCGCATGACACTATTATGGGTCTTTCACTAGCGCAAGGTGGTCACCTGACTCACGGTTGCCCAGTGAACTTCTCTGGTCGTTTCTATAATGCAATCCAATACGGTCTAACGCCAACAGGCGAGATTGACTACGATCAAGTTGAAGCTTTAGCAAAAGAGCACAAGCCTAAGATGTTGATTGCTGGTTTCTCTGCTTATTCTAAAGTTTGGGATTGGGCTAGATTCCGCGAGATCGCAGATATGGTCGGTGCTTACTTACTAGTTGATATGGCACACGTATCTGGTTTGATTGCAGCAGACATGTACCCGAACCCAGTATCAGTAGCTGACGTTGTTACTTCAACTACGCATAAGACACTTCGTGGGCCTCGTGGCGGCATCATCATTGCACGTAAAAACGACGAGATCACTAAGAAGATCAACTCTATGGTTTTCCCTGGTATGCAGGGTGGTCCATTGATGCATGTTATTGCAGCTAAGGCAGTCGCTTTTAAAGAAGCGTTACAACCTGAATTCAAGGAATACCAAAAGCAAGTCGTTGCTAACGCACGAGCGATGGTGAAGCAGTTCCAAGCACGTGATTACGACATCGTATCTGGTGGCACTGATAACCACTTGTTCTTAGTTGATCTAATCAAAAAAGGTATTACCGGTAAGGCAGCAGACGCAGCCCTAGGTAACGCTAACATCACTGTTAACAAGAACACCGTACCTAACGATCCACAATCACCATTCGTGACCAGTGGTATTCGTATTGGTGCTCCAGCGATCACTACTCGTGGCTTTAAAGAAGCAGAGTGTGTTGAGTTGGTTAACTGGATGTGTGATGTGATGAACGATGTTGAAAACATTGAAGTTCAAGATCGCGTGAAGAAGGCTGTTGTTGAGCTTTGCTCTCGCTTCCCTGTATATGAAGCTTCAAGAAGCAATAGCTAATACAGCTTTGCGAAATGTAGCGCGGCCACAGGGGGAACTCTTGGCCGCGTTTTTGTTTCTGAAATCTGTTTTTAACGACAAATAGGTAAAGCGTATGCGATGTCCATTTTGTGGTGCCACTGATACACGAGTAGTTGATTCACGTTTGGCTGCTGATGGCAGCCAAGTGCGTAGACGTCGCGAGTGTGTTGATTGCAAGGCGCGCTACACCACGCACGAGACCGCTGAATTAGATTTACCCCGTATTGTTAAGCGTGATGGTCGCCGTGAGAACTTTGATGTTGAGAAGTTACGCAGCGGACTATTACATGCGATTGAAAAACGACCTGTGTCTATGGATACAGTAGATGAGACGGTCGACCATATTCGTCACTTAGCGCTAGGTTATGGTGATCGTGAGATCCCAGCCAGCCAAATGGGCGAGTGGGTAATGGATGAGCTCAAGGTAATCGATCAAGTTGCCTATGTGCGTTTTGCTTCGGTCTATCGATCGTTTACAGACGTACAAGAGTTTAGAGATATTATTGATCACGTAGAAAAGGATCTGACACCTGAAATGCGTAAAAGTCAGCTTAAATTGATCAAGGATTCATAGGATTTACTATGATTAGCCCGCAGGACCAAGCCTTAATGGCGCAGGCGCTGCGTCTTGCAGAACAAGGCCGTTACAGCACTAGTCCTAACCCGATGGTGGGTTGCATCATTGCCAGCAATGATGGGCAGGTGTTGTCTCAGGGTTATCATCAAGTCGCCGGACAGGCGCATGCTGAAATTAATGCACTGAATAATGCGACGGCCGATGTTCGTGCCGCGACAGCCTATGTCACATTAGAGCCCTGTGCACATAGCGGCCGCACGGGTCCCTGTACGCAAGCCTTAATCGATGCCGGTATCGCTCGCGTAGTGATTGCAATGCAAGACCCTAATCCTCTAGTGGCCGGCCGCGGTATTGAGCAATTGCGTGGCGCAGGGATTACGGTTGAGCTGATGTCTAATGCGATAGCGGCTGAGCAACTGAACCGAGGCTTTATTAAGCGTATGAGCCATGGTCTGCCATGGTTAACGATAAAGACTGCGGCCAGTCTGGATGGTGGCACCGCGTTGCATAACGGCGAATCGAAATGGATTACATCAGAGGCCGCTCGGCTAGATGTGCAATATTTGCGCGCTAAGCAAGATGTCTTAATGACTGGTATCGGTACGGTATTAGCGGATGACCCTAATCTAAATGTGCGCCTCACTAGCGAGCAGTTAAAGACTGATGGCCCTCTGCCGCAACCGTTACGTGTGGTGCTTGATAGTGAATTACGCACGCCAGCGACTGCTAAAGTATTAGGCGAGCAGGGGGCTTATCTTATTTATACCGCGCAAGATGAAACCGCCTATGCAGATTTTCAGCCGGGGCGAGTGATACAGGCAGCAGTAGATAATTCTGGTTTATCGCTTGAATGGATACTGCATGACTTGGCCGCTCGTGAGATTAACTCGGTTATGCTAGAAGCCGGGCCGAAATTAGTAGCCTCAGCTATCGCCAGTGGCCTTGCCGATGAGTTAGTGCTGTATCTTGCGCCGACCTTATTGGGTCAGGGTACTCGTGGTATTAGCACCTTAGGTCCATTGGATACTCTGGCGCAAAGACAAGATCTTACGATCACCGATTCACGCAGTGTGGGTAAAGATTTACGCATTACTGCTTTATTGAATAACACCTAATTATGTCTACGATTGTTGCAGTTATTAAGAATGGTAAAGGTTGTATTGCAGCCGATACACTGACTACCTTTGGCGATATTCGTCAAAGTCATCGTTATGATGTCAGCAGTGACAAGATTCTTGAGCATGCCGGCAGCTACATGGGCATAGTCGGTAGTGCAGCACATCACCTCGTGATACAGAGTGTGTTTGCGCAAGAGGCTAAAAACATTCAGCTGGATTCACGACAAGCGATCTACCATAGCTTTTTGAATCTGCATCCGATCCTTAAGCAAAATTATTTCTTAAATCCAAAAGATGAAGACGATGATGCCTACGAGTCATCACGTATCGATGCCTTGTTTTTGAATAAGACTGGTATCTATGGTCTATATGCGCTGCGAGAAGTTTTCCAGTACCGTAGTTTCTGGGCTATTGGTGCCGGTGCAGAGATCGCCTTAGGTGCTATGTATGCAATGTATGATCGTAGTGATGATGCCGAAGAGATTGCCAGTGTCGCTATTGAGGCCAGTGCTGAATTGCATACCAGTAGTGCCTTGCCTATCCAAAAATTCACTATGGATGTCGAGGTTTGAAGCCCTATGTTTACCGGGATAATACAAGCTCAGGGGCAGTGCCAAGCGATAGAAAAAACAGAGGGTGGCAGTGTTTTTAGTATTGCGACGCCTGATGGCTTTTTGGATCAGTCGGTTGTTGGTGACAGTATCTGTGTACTCGGTACCTGTTTGACCGCTACCAGCATCACTGCCAATTCATTTACCGCTGATGCCTCGTTGGAGACCTTAGCCTGCACCACTCTTGGCGATAGAGTGGTCGGTGATGCCTTGAATCTAGAGCGGGCGCTAACACCAACAACGGCGCTGGGTGGGCATATGGTCTCAGGCCATGTCGATGGTGTGGCAACGGTGACTGAGCTACGTGAAGAAGGCGATGCCTGGTTTCTGCAATGTCAGGTGCCTACTGAATTGGCACGCTATATAGCACGCAAAGGCTCGATCTGTATCGATGGTGTAAGCCTCACGGTGAATGCAGTCGATGCTATACTGTTCAGTGTTGCGATCATCCCGCACACCTACAAAAATACAACGATTCATAGCTACCGCGTTGGCTCACGAGTCAACATAGAAGTGGACGTTATCGCACGCTATGTTGAGCGATTGAATACGTTTTCAGATAGCTAATCACCGACGATCCAAAAGTAGTGACTATGAAATTTAATTCAACAGAAGAAATTATTGCTGATATCACTGCCGGCAAGATGGTGATTATTATTGATGATGAGGATCGTGAAAACGAAGGCGATCTATTGATGGCGGCCTCTATGGTTAAGCCGGAAGATATTAATTTTATGGCGACGCATGGCCGTGGCCTGATTTGCCTGACCTTAACGCGCGAACGTTGCCAGCAGTTGAATCTACCGTTGATGGTGGATGCAGTAGGTGATAATTACAAAACCAACTTCACCGTATCGATTGAAGCGGCTGAGGGCGTTACTACGGGTATTTCAGCCTATGACCGGGCACATACGGTGCGTACCGCAGTGGCACCCAACGCAAAGCCTGCAGATATCGAACAGCCAGGACATATCTTTCCATTGATGGCCAAGCCAGGTGGCGTTTTGACGCGGGCAGGGCATACCGAAGCGGGTTGTGATTTTGCACGCTTAGCTGAGTTAGAACCGGCCTCTGTCATCGTAGAGATCATGAATGAAGATGGCACCATGGCACGCCGTCCAGATCTGGAAAAGTTTGCTAAAGAGTTTGACCTTAAGATTGGAACGATCGAAGACTTGATCAGCTACCGAATGCAGCATGAACCAACGGTACGCCGTATTTCAGTGCAACCATTTAGTACAGATTATGGTGATTTCAAGCTCCACACCTACCAAGATGCAGTGCTTAAACAGGTGCATTTTGCCTTGGTTAAAGGCGATATCACTGCGGATAAGGCAGTCCTAACGCGAGTACATCTTGAAAACACCATCATCGATAGTCTGCTCGGTAAGAGTGAGGCCTTTGGCTGGCCTTTGCGTGATGCGATCCAGCGGATTGCAGCGGAAGAGGCAGGTGTGGTTGTGTTACTGCGTATTGGCAACGACCCAGACAACTTGATTAAGCAATTAGAGCGCTTAAGTAAAAAAGAGCAGAATGTTGACGAGGTAGGGCAACATGCGAATATGCCAGTAGATCGCCGTACTTTAGGCATAGGCGGTCAAATTTTATTTGATGTGGGCGTACATAAAATGCGTCTATTGAGTGCAAAACAAGTATTTCACGGACTGGGTGGTTTCGGTCTGGAGATCGTTGAATATGTCAGTGGGAAGTAATTAAGATGAAAACAGGTCCAATTCAGACTGGTGATATCAGCGCAGGAGATGCCCGCTTTGCTATAGTCGCTGCACGCTTTAATCATGAGATTGTTAATAATATGCTGACTGCAGCCGAGGCAAGCTTGCTTGAGCATGGCGTGGCGCAGGCAGATGTCGATATTCTCTATGTGCCTGGTGCCTTTGAATTGCCACTGATCGCCAGTGAATTGGCGAATAGCGGAGGCTATCAAGCGATCATTACTTTGGGTTGTGTTATTCGTGGTGATACACCACATTTTGATTTTGTCTGTGGTGAGAGTGCGAGAGGCATTATGCAGGTTGGCTTAGACACCGGCGTACCAGTGATCTTTGGTGTATTAACAACTGACACGCTAGAGCAGGCACAACTACGCGCACAGGTGGGCGGTGAAAACAAAGGGGTAGACGCGGCTTTATGCGCGCTTGAAATGAACAATGTACTTAATCAAATTCGAGAAGACTAGTGGCTAATCCAGAAGAACGTAGTGCTAATTATGCGCGTCAAAGTTCTCGCCGTTTGGCGCTGCAAGCACTGTATCAATGTCAGTTCACGCAGAATTCGGTAACAGAACTAGTCGAGCAATATAAGACCGATGAATACTGGAAGAAGGCCGATCAAGATTACTTCGCTGAGATGATTAAGGTCTGTCTTGCCAGTGAAGAAAAGTTTGATGAAATTATTGATGGCGCTAGCGATTATAAAGTTGCGCAGATCGATCCTATTGAATTAGCTAGCCTGCGTATTGCGGTGTATGAATACTGTCACAGCCTATTTATTCCTGAAAACGTGATTATCGCTGAGGCGATTCGTCTGTGTAAGCGTTTTGGTGCGGATGAAGGTTATAAGTTTGTTAATGCGATTTTAGATAACATCTGCAAGACACAGAATCGTCTGACTATTTTGCAGTAATCCATTTCATTGGAAAGCCATAGCCCTTGCCATCATGACTGAAGCCGAGATTATTCAACGCTTTTTCCAAGTCCCAGCGCAAGGCATCAGTGACCCTGATCTCTTGTTAGGTATCGGTGACGATGCCGCATTAATCCAAATTCCAGAAGGGCAGCAACTCGTTGTCAGTAGTGACAGTATGGTGATCGCTCACCACTTTGTTGCTGAAACACCGGCTTATGACTTGGCTTATAAGTTGGTGACGGTTAATGTCAGTGATATGGCTGCAATGGCAGCGACACCACGTTGGATGACCTTGAATCTGAGTCTCGATAGTGTCGATGAGGCCTGGTTAAAGGCCTTCTCAGAAGGTCTATTTGCCGCCGCTAAGCACTACGCGGTGACACTGGTTGGTGGTGATGTGGTGCGTTCAGGCGAACTCAATCTCGGCCTGCAAATAATGGGTACGGTAGCTGCTGAAAAATCTCTGCAGCGTAATACGGCTCAGATCGATGATGATATTTACGTTACCGGTTCCTTAGGATTGGCGGCTAGTGCCGTTGCTTGCCTAAAGCAACACGGCAATGATCATGAAAAACTGACTGCGGCCCAATCACTTGCGTTATACCGACCCAATATTAATTTAGATTTTGCTCGAGGCTTGGTCGGTTTAAGCCATGCCGCTATGGATTTATCTGATGGTCTATTGCTAGATCTACAACGGCTATGCACCGCCAGTCAGGTCGGGGCTGTTGTTCAACTAGAACAGTTACCGTTGGCCGACTCAGTAGATGAATTGATGGCACTGACCGGTGGTGAAGATTATGGCCTGCTGTTTACTGCGCCACCCGCTGCTGCAAAAGAGTTAGCAACATTAGCCGATGAACAGGCTTGCGTTATCCATTGTATTGGCAGTATTACAAAAGACCGTGAATTAAGCTTGGTGCGAGATGGGCTAAGGCAAGCGATACCAACTAGTTTAGGTTTTGATCATTTTAAGTAGGGCAGGATAAGGATTTTTATTATGACAAAAGCGACAAACCCAAGCATCAAAGAATGCCTGACTAACCCGATACATGGTTTAGCCTTTGGTTTTGGTAGTGGTCTAGCACCATTTGCTCCCGGTACCTTTGGTACCTTGGTAGCTATACCGATCTACTTACTGCTACAGCCCTTATCACTGTCAGTCTATTTGGCTGTATTGCTGGTGTTGATCTTGCTCTCAGTCTATATCTGCGGCGAGTCGGCAAGGCAGCTAAACACACATGATCATAGCGGTATCGTGTTGGATGAGATCTGTGGTTATTTAGTGACTATGATCTTAGTGCCTGCTGGTTGGCTTTGGATTGTCCTAGGATTTTTACTATTCCGTTTATTTGATATTTGGAAGCCTTGGCCGATCGGTTTAATAGACCGCAAAGTGCAGGGTGGTTTGGGCATTGTTGTCGATGATGTAGTCGCGGGTGTTTTTGCCGCGATCTGTCTACAGCTTGTCATTCTATTTATAGGGCCTGCGTTGGTGTGATCGTTGGCGTTGACACTGTCTTTGCAGCTAGGCTGTAATGGCGTCCTAATTATTCGATCAAGCGGCGATTAAAAGTCGTTTAAAATAATCGTATTTATATAAGAGAGAGTTTTGATGCAAGTAAGAACACGTTTTGCCCCTAGCCCAACCGGTTATCTACATATCGGTGGTGCCCGTACCGCATTGTTTTCCTGGTTGTTTGCGCGTGCTAATGGTGGCAGTTTTGTCTTACGTATTGAAGACACCGATAAAGAGCGTTCTACACAGGCCTCGGTCGATGCAATCTTGCATGGTATGGAATGGTTAGGTCTGGATTATGACGAAGGGCCTTTCTACCAAACACAACGTTTTGATCGTTACAACGAAGTGATTCAAAAGCTGCTGGATGAAGGTAAAGCCTATCGTTGTTACTGCAGTAAGGAAGAGCTGGAGGCGATGCGTGAACAACAGATCGCTAACAAACAGCGACCACAATATGATCGCCGCTATCGTGACTTCAGTGGTGAGCCACCAGCAGATGTGGCGCCAGTGATCCGCTTTAAGAACCCATTAGACGGTGTGGTTGTGATCGAAGATCAGGTATTGGGTCAGATTACTATCTCGAATCAAGAATTAGACGATCTCATTATTGCGCGCTCTGATGGCACGCCGACTTACAACTTAACCGTTGTCGTCGACGATATGGATATGCAGATCACCCATGTTATTCGTGGTGATGATCATATTAATAATACGCCGAGACAGATTAACTTGATCGAGGCATTGGGTGGTACACCGCCAATCTATGCGCATGCGCCAATGATTCTGGGTGATGATGGTAAGCGTATGTCTAAGCGGCATGGTGCCGTCAGTGTTTCGGCCTATGCCGAAGAGGGCATCTTGCGTGAGGCGATGTTGAACTACCTAGTCCGTCTAGGGTGGTCACATGGCGATCAAGAGATCTTTAGTACAGCAGAGATGCTCGAACTTTTTAAACTCAGCAGAATCAATAAATCGGCCTCCACCTTTGATGTCGATAAGCTGCATTGGTTGAATCAGCAATACTTAAAAGAGGCGGTGGCTGACGACTTGGCTGATGAGCTGGTTAAGCGCCTACCAGAGGCCTTGCAAGCGGCACCGCGTGAGATGTTACTGCAAGTGGTTGAGCTACAGCGTGAACGCGTTAAAACCCTGTCAGAGATGGCTGAGACCAGCGTCTTATTCTTTCAAGACCCAACCGAATATGACCCTAAGCCAGCAAAGAAATTTCTAGGTGAAGCCAGTCTTCCGATCTTAAATGATCTAACCGAGCGTTTAGCGCAGTTGAACGATTGGCAGCCAGAGGCGATTCAAGGCTGTATCGCTGATTATGCCGATGAGAAGGGTCTGAAATTCGGTAAAGTCGGGCCACCGGTGCGCATTGCGGTCTGTGGTAACGGTAATTCACCGGCCTTAGACCAAACCTTGGCTACGATTGGGCAAGAAGCTGTAGTTAGACGCTTGAAAACAGCGACTAGTTACATTCAAAACTTGGTTGAGCCGGCATCCTAATGCGGGCATAATACGCCACCACCGTACAAACGGGGCTATAGCTCAGCTGGGAGAGCGCTTGCGTGGCACGCAAGAGGTCGGCGGTTCGATCCCGCCTAGCTCCACCAAATTTCCTATTTTCCTTGGGCCGTTTTCCTTAATCATCTGCCGCTACTGTGCGCGATCATTTTAAGTAATTCTTTGGTTATTCTAATTCTACTGAGCCCGCGGTAGACACTATTATATTGAGACATGCTATGACCTTTGATGACTTAGGCCTTTCTCCTGCTATTCTGACAGCGGTGACTGAAAAAGGATACGACACACCATCCCCGATTCAGGAAAAAGCAATTCCTGCTGTGCTCTCCGGTAGAGACGTGATGGCTGCAGCTCAAACCGGTACCGGTAAAACCGCTGGTTTCACTTTGCCATTATTAGAGATTCTCTCTAAGTCGGGTAAAAAGGTTCAGTCTAACCAAGTGCGCGCCTTGGTATTAACGCCTACGCGTGAGTTAGCTGCACAGGTTGCTGAGAGTGTTAGTGACTACAGCAAAAATTTACCGATTCGGTCTAGTGTTGTTTTTGGTGGTGTAAAGATCAACCCACAAATGCAGCGACTACGCCAAGGTGTTGATGTACTCGTTGCAACCCCAGGACGACTACTCGATCTATATAATCAGAACGCAGTAAAATGCGATAACCTGGAAGTGTTGATTCTAGATGAAGCCGATCGAATGCTGGATATGGGCTTTATTCATGATATTAAAAAGATTTTGCGTGTGCTGCCTAAGCAGCGACAGAATCTATTGTTTTCAGCAACCTTCTCTGACGACATTCGTAAGCTAGCTAAAGGGCTGGTGAATGATCCTATCGAAGTATCAGTGAGTTCACCGAACACGACTGTTGAAACTGTTGATCACTGGATTTGCCCAGTCGATAAAAAACAAAAAGCAGAATTATTGTGCCATCTAATCACTCACAATGAATGGAAGCAGGTATTGGTGTTTAGTCGTACTAAACATGGTGCTAATAAGCTCACTAAAAAACTAGAAGCAGCTGGTATTACGGCTACTGCTATCCATGGTAATAAAAGCCAGTCAGCTAGAACTAAGGCCTTGGCAGGTTTTAAGGACGGTCAGGTGAGAGCCTTAGTGGCAACTGATATTGCTGCCCGTGGTTTGGATATTAGTCAGCTACCTCATGTTGTGAACTTCGACCTACCGGATGTGCCAGAAGACTATGTGCATCGTATTGGTCGTACTGGCCGTGCGGGTTCTTCTGGTGAAGCGATCTCGCTAGTCTGTGCAGATGAAATCAAACAGTTATCGGATATTGAGAGATTGATCGGCGAATTATTGCCTAGAAAATTGATCGATGGTTTCGAGCCGGATCATGATGTCCCTGAATCACGATTAAGACAGCAAAAGCCTAAGAAACCAAAACGTACTAATTCAGGAGCTCGTCAAGGTAGCTCGCGTTCTGGAGAGCAAAGGTCTAGTGGTAATAGGGCATCTGCGAATAAGCCGAGTGGTAATAGCACTAGGAAATCTAGTGGTACTACCTCAGCTGGTGATAAGCCTTGGGGTAATCGTAGTCGTTCTGGTAATCGATAAGATCTAGCTTAAAGGACTCATTGCATCAGTGTATTGATGGCGTTGATGTAAATGACGGGCTATTAATTGATAAAGCTTATCTGTGCCATGAAAACCATCGTAATAGACGAATGAGCCATTCGTTAAGGCTGATTGAGTGCAGTCATTAATGAATTTTATGGCGAGCTCTCCATCATGCAGTATAAAGTGTTCTAAATTGAAGTAATCAGAGGCGATGTCTCGTACACAGGCTTGGTGTTGTCTCTGCTGAGGCCACTTATTTAACTCCTGGTTAAGTATCTCAGAGAGCGAGACAAAGGCTACTTGATTATCATTAAAGCGCTGTTTGATCTGCTGCGAGACCTCTTGCTCTAAAAGTTCAGATAAATGGTTTGCTTGATCCCTTGAAGATGTGTTGTAAAATTCAGGGATGTCGCCAATCTTTGGTGCGGTACTCACTAGGATTTTTTTCGCTCCTATCTTTTGCAATCTCTCAATCTGTTCAACATAAGCGAGAGCAATTTTCCGGATCTTTTGTTCTTTTGCGGATTGGTTGGAGTTCATATTCATAGCCATCATGATGTCATTGCCACCAATGATGAGGAAATGCAGGGTGTTGGGCGAGGCGAGTTTTTCTATTGGTTCTGACTGATGCAGATCAACTTGTTTGGCTAGTGAAAACTGTCCAAAAAACCTATTAAGTACACCTTTGTAAGGAATGATTGTGGCATTAGTTACCGCGTAATTATTACCCTTTGCCTTACGGCCCAAATTCTCCGAGATGAGTGTTATCGCCTCATGATGCTTTTGATGGGCTTCTCCGTTGTTATTGAAGCTTGTTAGCCACGAGGTAAGTCCTGGAACATCCTCGGCGTTTATATGTTTTAAAGCCTTTTTCTTCTGAGAAGTGGGTTCCCAAGCTATCTCTAAATCGAGGTCATAATGTGCCACAATATACTCAACCACTAGATAGCCATTAGAGAATTTTTGCCCGCCTAAGCTGGCTGGTGGCACTTCCATACGGATATTAGTATGCAAAAAAAGGTTATTAATAAGAGAGAATAAATTTCCTGTATCGGATAAGGAGTCTCCAAGGACGTATATATTGTCGATTTTTGCACGGGGCTCGTTCGGGTAAAGGTCACTTGCAGGTGGAGAGGGCTTAAGCGTATGAGTGCAACTTATGAGCAATAGTAAGGCTAGAAAAGCTAACGCATAAGCGCTGGGTTTTTGTAGCCGTTTGAAGAGGAGACTCATTTAGTAACTCACTGTTAATGGTGACTGCTAAATCACTTTATCACGCAATTATTGAAATAATAACTATTGAATTAGTTTTTTATTGGCATAAAAAACTAATTGGTTTTTAGCGTTGGCAGGTGGTTTTTATTGAATATCATTTGTTCAGTCGATTGGTAACCGGGTATCTCTTTCTGCGCCGTTGCTGCGGGTCGTGAGATATTCAGTGTCGCTAGTTAGAAGGTCAGCTATGGCTTAGTTGTTGTTGTTGGGCTTATTTTGTTATTAATTGTTAGTTTTATGCGCTCTGATTGGAATTTTGTTCCCATTCCAGCTAGGGTTAGCGCTATTACTAGGCGTTAGCCGTAACTCTTAATTAAGATGCATTTTCCAGTTGGAATATGTGACATTCGTGGACTCATCTCTCTATGTATAAGCTCATTATTGCCTTTTTAGGCTATTACTTATTTGGCTTCTTTGGTGCGCTACTTGGGTTTTTTATCGGTAGTAGCATTGATCGTGCTAGAAATTACGGTATCGGTGGTATTAATCCCTTAGGGAATGCCCAGCGTCAGGCTGTTTTTTTAGAGGCAGTCTTTGTATTAATGGGTAAGTTGGCCAAGTCCGATGGACATATCTCAAAAGATGAAATCAATCATGTAGAAGACTTCATTGGTAAGATGGGGATGACGTCTGAGCATAGACAATTAGCGATTCAGCAGTTCAAGCAGGGAAGTGCTGCGAATGATGCTGAGATCGATACTATTTTAGCTGGCTTCCTCGCCAGCTGTGGTCAGACCTTACACCTGAAACAAGCGTTATTAATGTATTTAATCGTCATGGCGCTGGCGGATAACAGCCTAGATTTAGCTGAAGAGGCATTTTTAGAGAAGGTTGCGTTGCGTCTGGGTTATCAGCAGACAGAGTTTAAGCAGCTGTTAGAGATGGTGTTAAACCAAAGTCGTTTCTCGCAAGGACGCCCTCGTTCTGAATCAAGTTTGGTCGAGGCCTATAAAGCCCTAGGTGTCGATAAAGACAGTACCGATCAAGAACTAAAGCGCACTTATCGCAAGCTGATGAGTCAGCATCATCCAGACAAGCTAATGGGGCAGGGCTTGCCAGAAGATATGATTAAGGTAGCTACTGAGCGGGCAAAAGAGATTAAATTGGCCTATGACCTAATTAAAGAGAGTCGTGGCTTTAAGTAATGTCATTTAGTCTGCATCCACAACTGGTCGCTGATTGTCATGTCTTGGGGCATTATCAGCACTGTCACGTTTTACTCCAGCGTAATGCCGCCGTGCCATGGTTTATTATTGTGCCTGAGACAAAAGAGACCGAATTTCTACTGTTAGATATGGCTTTGCAAATGGAAGTGCTTTCTCTAGCGAGCCAGTTACGGCACTTTATGTCCAAGCAATTAGCCATTGAGAAAACGAATATGGCGACTATCGGTAATATCGTGCCACAAATTCATATGCACGTGATTGGTCGCAGTGAGCAGGACGCCTGCTGGCCATTGCCGGTTTGGGGACATTTAAACCAGCAGGCAGTGTATGCCGATGACAGCTTGGCTGGCTTTACCCAGATACTCTGTAATGAGTACGGTTTGATGCGGTGATTATTCAGTAAACCGGTGTTAACAGCGGCTTATCTTCCTGGATAAATAAATGCGAGGATAATAAAGGCGTAAAATGGCACGGCCCCAGCTAGGGCGGCTATGACGCATGAGCGGATGAGTTTTTTGTATTCTAGATCATTCATGGCTTAGTCCTTTAAGATTTACTGTATTCTAATTCATTTTAGATAAAATTAAAATAAGTGCTCGGATATGACAGATAAAACACCATTGTTTCGCAAACAGTTATTCGTTCAGTTGGAAGGCATAGCAAAGGCTTTCTCTAATAAACTCCGCTTGGAAATCATCGATTATCTAGGTCAGAGTGATCGCAGCGTTGAACAAATAGCCCAATTAATTGGTACCTCCATATCAAATACCAGCCAACATCTGAGTGTTTTAAAGGCCGCTGGCTTAGTTGAGACGCGGACAAATGGACATTATGTAGTCTATTCTCTGACGGGTATTGAGATCTTGTCGATCTACAGTGCAATGGAGTCTCTAGCTAAAAAGCGCTCGCATGAAGTGCAGCAGCTGGTCGATAGCTTTCTCTTATCAAAGGACCCACTGAGTCCAGTGTCATTAGATGAGCTTGAGCAGATGCGTCAAACAGAGGATGTCATACTGATTGATGTACGGCCTGAAGATGAGTTTGCTAGTGGTCATATCACCGACTCCATCAATATGCCGTTGGATGCGCTGAGAGAACAGTTGGCGAAATTACCAAAAGATAAAATCATCGTGGCTTACTGCCGTGGACCTCTCTGTATCCTCGCTTTCGAGGCGATTGAATTGATGCGAGCAGGTGGGCTTAAGACACGTAGGCTCGAAAGTGGGTTTCCACAATGGTTGATACGCAGAAATGACCAGCTAGAACGAAGACTATAATAGGCAAAAAAAGGGGGGGGTATTGGGTTGTTTATGATAAAATCGTGCTACTTAAGGATTCTTTGACAGGATGTCATGTTCAAATTACGCGTTATTACGACTACGTTTCTTCTTGTTTTTTCCGTAAACCTCGTTCTAGCGGTGGATATGGATGAAGCGATCGATTTAGGCAATAAGCTTAAACTTGCCTCCAACACCACTAAAGACCAAGTCGTAGCCGATGCCAAGGTCTATGCCGGTAATAAAGCTGCTGGGGCATCTAAGTCTCTGTTAGAGCGTTATTTCCCAACGGTCGAGGCCAGCCTCAACTTTGGTGATCCGGATGATACTGTCGGTGGCTTATTACTCGTAGCCCCACTGTCTAATCAAGATGATGTGAAGAACACCGTGTTCACCCAAGTCAGTGCCTATCACTTTGATCGTCGTACTACCGTGAATCTAGGTATTGGTTACCGCCGTCTAGAGTTAGACAACACTCTTTTATGGGGTGTGAATGCTTTTTACGATCATGAATTTCCATACGACCACGGCCGTACTAGTGTTGGTTTCGAAATGCGTACCTCGATGGCTGAGTTTCATGCCAATCGTTACTGGGCACAAACTGGCTGGCGTGATGGACGTAATAACCAGGAAGAACGAGCACTTGATGGTTATGATCTTGAGTTCGGTCTACCACTGCCTTACATGAATTGGGTGAAAGCCTATGCACGTCTTTTCCGCTGGGATAGCGAGATTGATAACATCGATGATACCAAAGGTAACGACTTCTCTTTACGTGCCGATGTGCCGATCATTCCAGGCTTGGCTCTAGAAGTAGGCCATCGTCATTACTCCTCTTCTGAGAGTGATGAGAACTTCTTGAAGATTACATACAACATCTTTGGTGGTGCAAAAAATGCAGCACCAATGCCATTGTTTACGAGTACGGCTTATGCAAATACGAGCATGGTTGATAAGCGATTCGAGAAGGTTCGTCGTGAAAACATTATCTATAAGCAAAAGAAAGCAGGTGGCTCAGTCATCGTGAGGGGTTTCTAATATGAGTATTAAATTTAAGTCTGTTCTTTTTGCACCGACCCTGTTGATGTTGTTCATGTCTAGCGCAAGTGCGACTTGTGTGCGTGATGGAAATGGCGCTGTCCTCAGTGAGGACACGCCATCAGGAGGCCCAGGAGCACCACTGGTCTTGCAGGATAGTAACGGTTGGGGTGATGCATGTGGGGCAATTCCTGACGCTTATACTGTAAACTTTTTTAAACTAGGTATTTGCACAACACCTCCATCATTCAATGATTTGTCATCTTGTCAGTTCATACTAAATAGTAGTACTGGTGTGCCGCATGAAATCAAGTTCCCTGCGGAATCAGCCTTGGCTACTGGTGACTTTAGTATTGCCGCTGGGACCTACGGATATACCGTATTACTTCTCTCGACTAAGTTAGGAATTACCCATACTGAGAATTTTTCAGAGCCGCTTGTAGGTGCTAGTGGTACAGGTACTACCTGTTGGACCAATGGTAAAATTACATCCTTATCTGGGAACAGTTATAACCATACTGATTATGGGATGATATATAGTTCTTCACCCACTAGTCCTGCATTAGAATGTGGTTCAGCCGGTAGTGCTAGTCCGGTGATTTCTTATGAGATTATCGATACATTTAATGACTGTGATGGTCTGTTTTCTGGTGCGGCCACGTATCCTATGTCTGATGGTAGTGCCACCGTTGACTTACTACAAAATAATGGCACTAGTCCTGCGTCAAACTGTGATAACGCTAGTAAATTATTTTGGTCAACTGCTCTGAACACACCATTGATAGTTACATCAGATAGTAACTTCATTGTAAGCTTTAAACTGACTGATGCAGTGAGTATAGATGGTAGTGTAGATATGGGCACAGGCGATGGCGTGGCCGTAAAGATGGGTGCAGATCCATTCCAACTTAATATAACGACACAATAATAAAGTAATCGTGTAGTTATTAGCTTTTTTAAAAGTCAGTAGTTCATATAAAACGCCCACT
>Ga0181601_10000280_pt1 | contig 40707 bp, 38 predicted proteins | sample 041ome_8_FD_133020 | JGI IMG/M metagenome (GOLD analysis project Ga0181601, IMG submission 133020) | Coastal salt marsh microbial communities from the Groves Creek Marsh, Skidaway Island, Georgia - 041407BS metaG (megahit assembly) | ecosystem: Environmental > Aquatic > Marine > Intertidal zone... | reverse complement strand
CTCAATCCGCTCTAGTATGGCCGTGGTGGCGGAGAGACTTTCAACTTGGGAGCTGGTGCCGACATCGTAAAGGCAAGTGATGGTGCTGACATTGTTTCAGGTGGTGGCGGCAACGATACGCTGTTCGGCCAAGCGGGCACAGATACGCTAACGGGTGGTGCGGGCCGAGACCGCCTCATTGGCGGGGCAGATGCGGATACCTTTGTCTTCATCCGCGGTGGCGGGATTGATGTCGTGTTTGACTATCTTGACGGCACAGACAAGCTGGATGTCTCAGACTTCGGTTTCAGCAGCTTCGCCGCAAATATCGCCCCCCGGATCGATACAGTAAACGGCAAGGCCATCATCGATTTGGCTTTTGGGGACAGGGTTGTTTTGACTGGTGTGAATGCCGGTGACCTTGATGCTTCAGACTTCATCCTGTCATAGGACTGTCGGCATCGGCTAACACCCTTGCCACATGCGGATTGTATCGGGACAATGAGGCTAAGCAGCAGGAGCCGCCGCATTGCCCGATACAGCCGCCTCCCCCACTTTCGCTATCACGCCGTTCGATAGCCCACTTGGCGCTGAGGTCACGGGCCTTGATCTTCGTAATCCATTGGATGACGCCACGCGGGATGCAATCTATTCCGCATTTGTTGCGCGGCATTTGCTGGTGTTCCGCGATCAATCGCTGACGAAGCAGGAGCAAATTGCGTTCAGCCTGCAGTTTGGCGCGTTGGAACAACACACGCTCCGCAATCGTGGTGCGGCTGACGAGCCCTATGTGCATATTGTCAGCAATCTAGGGCCGGACGGAAAGCCGACAGGCAAGGTCGCCTCCACGCTTTGGCACACAGATAAATCCTTCCGCCCACAGCCATCACTTGCCACAATCTTGCATGCCAAGACGCTTCCGCCCAATGGCGGCGATACCGTATTCGCCAATATGCAGGCCGCATATGCAGCCCTGCCGGATGCGGAGAAGCAGGCGCTGGATGGCGTTAAGGTCGTTCATAGCTGGAAACTCAGCCGTGAGAATGTCGGGCGGCTTATGTCGGAGGAAGAGAAGCGCGATGCGCCCCAAAATGCTTGGCCCTTGGTCCGCATTCACCCGGATTCTGGCATAAAAAGCCTGTTCGTCGGCATGCATGCCTCGCACTTGGAAGGCATGGAGATGATTGCGGGCCGGGCGCGGATTGAAGCGCTGGAAGCCTTTGCAACAAACCACGAATTCACCCATCGTCACCAATGGTGTGAAGGCGACATGCTGATGTGGGACAATCGATGCTTACTGCATCGGGCCGACCCAAATTTTGACGCGACCATGCATCCACGCGTCTTGCATCGCACATGTTTGCGCGGAACTGCGCCCATCTGATCAGGGAGGAAACCATGCCCGACACTGTGAACAGCTTAGCCGAAGCGCCATCGGTCGCGTCCAGTCCAGATGACGCCGTGCCCGTCATTGATATCGCGGATTATCTGGCAGGAAAGCCCGGTGCGCTCGCGGCGACGGCAGCAGAACTGCAACATGCCCAGCAAAATGTTGGCTTCTATGTGCTGACGGGCCATCAGGTTGAGCAAGCGCTGATCGACGGCGTGTTTGCACAAACGGCTAAGTTCCACGCCCAGGGTTTGGATGCGAAAATGGCGCTCAAGGCCAATAAGGATAATGTTGGCTACATGCCGGTCAAAGGCTCCATCACCAAAGCAACGCCTGTCGCGGGCGTGAAGCCGCAGCCGAACCTGGTCGAAGCCTTTTTCATGAAGCGAGACCTGGCGACAGACCACCCGGATGTGGTTGCGGGCAAGCGCTTCCGCCCTGCGAACCAATGGCCTGATCCCCAAGCCCTGCCAGACTTCCGGGCGACGATGGTTGCTTACATGGACGCGTTGGAGGGGCTAGGGAAAAGCCTGTTGCCGCTCTATGCAGCTGCCCTTGATCTGGCCCGAGATTGGTTCGATGAAGCGTTTAGCGAGCCGCAATATGTCCTCCGCTGCTCCCACTATCCGCCCCATGAACCGGGGCCTGGGCAGTTCGGCATAGCACCCCATACGGATTCAAGCTTTATAACGCTCCTGCCGCAATCCGGCCTGCCGGGCCTTGCAGTGCTGTCCCAATCTGGCCAATGGATTGAACCGCCCGTGATCGATGGCAGCTTCGTCGTGAACTCCGGCGAAATGATGAAGCGCTGGACTAATGAACGCTTCCTGGCGACCCCTCACCGCGTCATCAACCGCACCCCGAATGCAGACCGCTACGCTGCCCCCTTCTTCTTCGATTGCACCCTGGACCACCCCATGGAATGCATCCCGACATGCACGGACGCGGACAACCCGCCCAAATACGGCACAACCAGCTATGCCGAATACATGGCCTGGTTCTACGACCGAAATTACGCGCATGCTAAGAAAGACCCTTAGAATACATCGTTAAATCAGATGATTAACAAAACCCCCGTAGAATCTTATTAATTTTAACTAAGCTTTATATACAACCTCGCGACCATGCCTCCAGCGCGCGATCCTGCGACGCATTACGACTTTTGGAGGCGGATATTGGCGACAAATATTATTGATTTTTTGGATGGTACAGATGGATTTGTTATTGAAGGTCGCAATATTGGCGACGGACTAGGGTCTAGCGCACGGGTTGCTGGCGATGTGAACAGCGACGGTTTCGATGATATTATTGTCGGCGCGCGAACAGCTGACCCAGGCGGGACGGTTAGGGGCGAAGTCGCGATCATCTTCGGCAAAGCCGACGGATTCTCTGCGTCAATCAATGTGACAGATCTTGATGGTGCTGATGGCTTCCGCATGGCCGGCGGCACCGCTGGTGACTTTATGGGCCAAGATGCCGCCACTGCTGGCGATTTTAACGGCGATGGCATTGATGACTTCTTTATCGGCGCCGCACGGGCAGACCACTCTGGCGAAGATTTCGGCGCGGTGTATCTCGTCCTTGGGAAACTAGGCGATTTTCCAAGTGACCTCGCCGTTCTATCGTTAAACAGCTCAACTGGTATCCGGTTCGAAGGCACATCCAATTCATTCACTGGGTTCAATACAAGCCATGCAGGTGACGTGAACGGGGATGGCATCAGTGATATTGTCATTGGCGCAATGAACGCATCGCCTGCGGGCAATAGCTCTGGCAGCGCCTATGTCGTGTTCGGATCTGAAACCGTGCCGAGCGCTGCAGTTTCCCTTGGCGATCTGGATGGTTCAAACGGTTTTCAAATAAACGGCAAGGTCGAATTTGACCGGGTCGGCGGCGGCGTTGGCGGCGGCGGTGATATTAACGGCGACGGCATTTCAGATGTCGTCATCGGTGCCATCGCCTCATCCGCCGGCGGTACAGGTGCGGCCCATGTCATCTTCGGTCGAGCAGACGGCTTCGATGCACGGCTGGACTATGACGACCTAGACGGCGAAGACGGCTTCTCCATCGCCGGCACCGCAGATGGTGACCAGATGGGCACGGAGATCAGCACAGAAGGTGATTTCAACGGCGATGGCATCAATGATCTGCTGGTTACAGCGCGCACCAATGACACAGCCGGCCATAACGCAGGTGCGGCTTACATTATCTTCGGGAAGTCCACCGGGTTCGATGCGGATTTTGATGTCTCCACACTCGATGGATCAGACGGCTTCCAAGTTATCGGCTTAGACAGGGCAGGCACCAACTCCAATTCCAGCGAGGCTGATAGCGTCGGCGACTTTAATGGTGATGGTATCGACGACATGGTGTTTGGCAGCCGCCAAGCCCATGCGGGCATCTTGTTCGGTAAATCGGACCCGTTCGCCAAGGTCGTTGATTTCCGTTTCATTACGGCTGCAGATGGCCAGGAGTTCATCAGCAATAGTGATAGATCAGGCACCGGCAAAATGGCTGCCGCTGGCGACCTGAACGGTGACGGCCTGATGGATATCGTGATCGGCGATACAGAGGTCGATAGCGATACGGGCGCTGCGCAGATCATCTTCGGTCATAGCGTTTCAGAAACCAAAATTGTTGGTACGATCACCAATGATTCCCTGGTTGGAACGCGCAATGGCGAGCAAGTACTGGCAGGCGCCGGGAACGATATGGTGCGCGCCCATGGCGGCGATGATGTCGCCAAAGGTGGTGCTGGGGACGATATTCTCTCCATGAGCACCGGCAATGATCGGGCCTTTGGCGGCAACGGCGATGACACGCTGATCGGCTCAGCAGGCGATGACTTCCTCTATGGTGAAGATGGCGATGATCTGCTGGCATATGGCCGGGGCGGCAGCGGTGCCGACCTATTGGATGGCGGTGCCGGCAATGACCGCCTGATGGTTTATGGGTCTGAAGTCGGCGCGGGTGACAGGCTGCTTGGTGGCGAAGGACTGAAAGACGTTCTGGTATTCGTTGACAACAGCACAGCGGACTTAACGGCCGCAGACGTGGTGCAAGGAATTGAGCGGCTCGCTCTGCGGGCCAGCCAGACCGTGACCGGCGTTGATAACGCGACCTCATGGTATGGACGCGGCGGCGCAGAAACCATGATCGGCGGCAACGCCAGTGACACAATGCGCGGCGGCAACGGCAACGATGTGCTGATTGGCAATGGCGGCGATGACATTCTCATCGGCGGCGGCGGCAATGATACGCTTAGCGGTGGGGCTGGCCTTGACCGGCTGGTGGGCGGCAGTGGCGTCGATACGTTCATCTTCGCCAATGGCGGTGGCTTGGATTTGGTGGGTGGATTCACCACGGACACTGACCAGATCGATGTGTCGGACTATGGCTTCGCTGATTTCGCTGCGCTCTCGGCCCGCATTAGCACTATCAACGGCAAGGCCGTGATCGACTTTGCCACGGGCGACCGCGCCATCCTACTCGGCGTTGACGCGACCACATTGGACTCAGACGATTTCATCCTGAGCTAGAGTCCTGCATTCGCATTGGCTATCCTGGCTGATCAAAGTTTTCACATAGGATAGCCCCCATGCAGCACCGCCGCCTTGGCCGCTCCGGCCTTCGTGTTTCGCCGATATGTATCGGTGCCATGATGTTTGGTGGGCCGACGGATGCCGCTACATCCTGCGCGATGCTGGATGAGGCGGCAGACCAGGGCGTGAATTTTGTTGATACCGCAGATGCCTATAATGGCGGGAAGTCGGAAGAAGTTGTTGGGCGGGCAGTCCGGGGGCGGCGGGATTACTGGGTATTGGCGACGAAGCTGGCGAACCCCATTGGCGATGGGCCGAATGGCGGCGGCACATCGCGCAAATGGGTGATGGATGCCTGTGAGCGGAGCTTGAAGCGGCTCGGCACGGATTATATCGACATCTACTACCTGCATAAGGAAGACCATTCAGTCCCGCTGGAAGAAACCGCGCGGGCGCTGGTTGACCTGCAGCGGCAAGGCAAAATTCGATATTTTGGCGTCTCCAACTACCGCTCGTGGCGGGTGGCGGAGCTCTGTCGGATTGCAGATGACCTGGGTGCCGACAGGCCCGTCATCAGCCAGCCATACTATAATCTCGTGAACCGCATGCCGGAGACGGAGCATCTACCCGCTTGCAATCATTTTGGCCTGGGCGTGTTCCCCTACAGCCCTATCGCGCGCGGATTGTTAACCGGCAAATACGCGCCAGGATCAAAGCCCGAAGCGGGCACCCGTGCTGCCCGGCAAGACAAGCGGATGATGGAAACGGAATGGCGGGAAGAATCTTTAGTGATCGCCCAGAAAGTCAAAGCGCGCGCAGAAGCCGGTGGCGTCACCGCTGGGCAATTCGCAACGGCCTGGGTACTGAATAACGCTCTCATCACCGGCGTTGTTGCTGGCCCCCGAACGCCGGAGCAAATGCGCGATTATTTCGGCGCACCTACCTACAAATTTACGGCGGAAGATGAAGCTTTCGTCGATGCCCTCGTCCCCTCCGGACACCCTTCAACACCCGGCTACAATGATCCTGGATACCCGCTGGAAGGCCGCGTCAGCCGCGCTTAACAGCAAAACTCCACAGCCAGAATTGCCGCCGCCAACGTATTCGCATAGGGTCGCCTAAATACAAAAAGGCGATGGCGAATCCATGCCATGCCGAGGGAGGGTAAAATTATGAATTTGTTGAAGAAATTTGCGGTCAGCACTGCCGCAGTCGCGTTTTCCATGATGGGAAGCAGCGCATTCGCCGCTGACGACTGCCATCGCGGCACGCTCGACGCGGCCTATTGCGACCGGAACCTTGATCTGACCGCGGATTTGCCACTGGATGAAAAAGATTGGGTTGACCCAAGCACACTCATCTTCGCCTACACGCCCGTTGAAGATCCTGCTGTATACGCAAGCATCTGGGATGGCTTTGTGGCGCATATGTCCAAAGTAACCGGCAAGAAGGTCGTGTTCTTCCCAGTGCAGAGCAACGCTGCGCAGCTTGAAGCCATGCGGTCCGGTCGCTTGCATGTTGCAGGTTTCAACACCGGCTCCAACCCAATTGCTGTTAGCTGCGCCGGCTTCGTGCCCTTCGGCATGATGGCCTATGACGACGGCTCCTTCGGCTATGAGATGGAAATCATCGTCGCTGCCGATAGCCCAATCCAGTCCCCTGCAGACATCAAAGGCCGGACGATGGCGTTCACGTCGCCAACGTCTAACTCTGGCTTCAAAGCGCCAAGCGCCATCCTGAAGGGCGAATTTGGTCTGGTTGCAGAAACGGACTTCAAGCCCGTCTTCTCCGGCAAGCACGACAACTCGATCCTTGGCGTGATTAATGGCGATTATGAAATCGCAGCGATCGCCAACTCCGTATTGTTCCGCATGGCGCGTCGCGGCGTCATCGATCAAAGCAAGGTCCGCACGGTCTACAAATCCCAGACCTTCCCAACGACCGGCTATGGTCACGCCCATAACCTGCACCCGGAAGTTGTCGCCAAGGTTAAGAACGCGTTCTGGACCTATCAGTGGGACGAGAACTTTAAGAAAGAGTTCAAGCGCGCTGATCGCTTCGTCGATATCCGTCACGCGACCCATTGGGATGTGATCCGGAAAATCGATAGCGCCAATGGCGTAAACTACGACTGCAAGTAAGGCAGCCGTAGAGACTACGTTACGCGGGGCGGCTGGGGGAAACCTCGCCGCCCCGCTTCATACGGCGATGACATTTTGACGTAAGGTATCCGCCAATGCTGCGTATCCAAGGCCTGAAGAAGCGGTACAAGACCGGCGATCTGGCGCTGCAAGGTGTCGACCTGGAAGTGCCGGAAGGCCAGGTAATGGCGCTGATTGGGCCGTCGGGTGCCGGCAAGTCGACGTTGATCCGCTGCGTCAATCGGTTGGTTGAGCCGACGGAAGGCGACGTCTTCCTGCGGGACATGAACCTGACCAAGCTATCCCGCTTTGGCTTGCGTAAAGCACGCCGCCGCATGGGCATGATCTTCCAAGAATATGCACTGGTAGAACGCCTGACCGTCATGGAAAATGTGCTGTCAGGGCGCTTGGGTTACGTAGGTTTCTGGCGAAGCTGGTTCCGCAAATTCCCGCCTGAAGACGTACGCGAGGCGTACCGCCTGCTGGATCGTGTCGGCCTTATGCATATGGCAGATAAGAGGGCTGATGAACTATCCGGTGGCCAGCGCCAGCGTGTCGGGATTTGCCGCGCGCTTGTGCAGAACCCGGACCTGATGTTGGTTGACGAGCCAACAGCTAGCCTTGATCCCAAGACCTCTCGCCAGATTATGCGGCTCATCAAAGAGCTGTGCGAGGAACGCGGCCTTGCCGCCATCATCAATATCCATGACGTGCTGCTGGCACAGATGTTCTGCGAGCGCATTGTTGGCCTGGAGCTTGGTGCGATCGTATATGACGGCCCGCCAGACAACCTGACGCCTGAGGTCCTGACCCGGATCTATGGCGAAGAAGACTGGTCCGAAACCATTGGCAAGGTCGAGGACGAGGAAGAAGAAGACCCAGAATTCATCAAGGCCGAAGAGGCGCTGATCAGCGCGGCAACGCCGTGACGACGCCTACAACAGAAGACCCACCCGTAGAGAATGCCGCCCCCTACAAAACGACCTGGAAGCGGCCCCCGTTCATTCAGAATGCCACCGTCCGCTGGGCTATCGTTGTGGGTGCGGCAGTATATTTCGCGACGGCCATAGGCACGATGGATGTGAACTGGGAGCGCATGTCGGAAGGCATTCCGCGCGGCCAGCGCTTCCTGGACGCCTTCTTCCCACCAAACTTCGCGGACAATCAGAACGTTGTGTGGGATGGCATTAAGGAAAGCATCTGGATGGCCGTTATCGCAACGGTCGCCGGTATTGCAATTTCTATCCCCGTCGGCCTTGGTGCTGCGCGCAATCTCGCCCCGCGCTGGGTCTATATGTCTTGCCGGGCTATCATTGCAGGATCCCGCACATTCCCTGAAATTATTCTGGCGATCTTCGCGGTCAAGCTTTTTGGCTTTGGCCCTTTCGCTGGGTTCATCGCTTTGTCCATCGGCACGATCGGCTTCTATGGCAAGCTGCTCGCCGAGGATATTGAGAATATGAACGCCAGCCAGGCGGAGGCCGTAAAGGCCACCGGCGCCAATTGGTTCCAGTGGATCAATTATGCCATCCAGCCCCAGGTCATGCCGCGCATGATCGGCCTCGCCGTCTATCGTCTCGACATCAATTTCCGGGAATCAGCCGTGATCGGCATTGTTGGTGGCGGTGGCATCGGTGCCACACTGAATACGGCCTTCGACCGGTATGAATTCGATACCGCAGCGGCGATCTTGCTGATCATCATCGGCATCGTGCTCGTGCTGGAATACACATCCGGCTATCTCAGGAAGTGGGTCCAGTAAATGCCCATGATTGAAACCCCGGACGGCCCCGTATGGCGCCGTCGCACGACCCGGCGCGAATTGGCGATCTGGCTTGGCTGGCTCATTGGCGTCGCCATCGTTGTTTATGCCTGGATCCCAATTTCCGACAAGACCATCTGGTTCTTCGTGCAGGATGCCGGCACCCAGGCGTTGGATATTGGTGCGCGCATGGTCCCGCCCAAGTTCTCCTATATGGAGAAGCTTTGGATACCGATTTGGGACACGATTAACATCGCGACCATTGGCACGGTGATTGCGCTGATTATCGCCGTACCAGTGGCGTTTGCAGCAGCGCGCAACACCACGCCGCACCCGGTTGTGCGGGCAGTGGCGCTGTTCGTGATTGTATCGTCCAGGTCCGTGAATTCGTTGATCTGGGCGCTGATGCTGGTCTTCATCTTTGGCCCCGGCGTGCTCGCGGGCACCATCGCCATCGGCCTCCGCTCCATCGGTTTCTGCGCCAAGCTTTTGTATGAATCGATTGAAGAAATTGACCACAGCCAGGTCGAGGCGATTGAAGCCACAGGTGCCAGCCGTGCCCAGCAAATTCTTTTCGGCATCGTGCCTCAGGTGCTGCCCACATTCGCCGGCGTCGGCGTATTCCGCTGGGACATCAACATTCGGGAATCGACCATTCTCGGGCTTGTTGGCGCAGGCGGAATTGGGCTGCAATTGAACGGCTCGATCAACACACTGGCTTGGACGCAGGTTTCAATGATCCTGCTGGTCATTCTGGCAACAGTGATTGTCAGCGAATGGATTTCCGCCCGTATTCGCCACGCGATCATTTAGCGCCTATTTGGAACAGATTGGGTCATTTCGTGGCCTTGACCCAATCTGATCCGAACTTACTCTAACGCAACAAAGCCGCCATCACCCGGTCCCGCGTGAAGGGCATGTCGTGCACGCGCGTGCCCAGCGCATGGGTGATGCCATTGGCGATCGCGGCGGCGGTTGGCCCGACGGAACATTCGCCAACCCCAAGGGTGGGCTCATCTGGCAGGTCCATCAATTCAGCCGTGATTTCCGGCACTTCGCTGAAGCGGAGAATTGGATAGCTATCCCAATCCAGTGTGGTCATGCCTTCACCTTCGAACTTGGCCTGCTCTTTCAGCGCCCAACTGGCACCCTGGACGCAACCCCCTTCGAGCTGGTTCCGCGCGCCTGATGGATTGATAACCAAGCCCGCATCACTGACAGTCCAGATGCCATTCAGCGTGACGTCTTCTTCAACCGTCAGGGCAACAATGACCGCGCAATAGGCTGCTGTATTTTTGTAGCGTGCGAACGCAAATCCAAGGCCTTCGCCGTCGCCGCCAGGGCCGCGCTTGTCCCATCCAGCAATCACACCGGTGCGCGCGACCACGGCACGGGCCCGCGGGTCGTCTAGCAGGTTCAGCCGGTATGCCAGTGGGTCAACATTGGCGCGGGCGGCCAGTTCATCCATCAGGCCTTCGATCGCAACAACGTTCGGCAAAGCCCCAAGGCCACGCAGCGCTGACGTGCGAATGGGCGCCCGTTCCGTCAAATGGTGCCGAACCCGTTGTGGGCCAGTTGTATACAGCGGGAACGCATTCCGGGTGCCGCCACCGCCGCGCTCCTCACCCGGATCAACGGGTGGCTCCCATGGTGGCGGTGGCAATAAAGCCTGTCCGCCAAGCATGACCACTGCGGGATTTCCAGGGCGTTGCACATGCACGGGGCTCCATACATCCGCCGTCCATTGCACAGGATTGCCCGCGTCATTCACCACGGCTTCCGCCTTGACCAGCATGGCTGGGCCAAGCGGCTCATAGCCGAATTCTTCTTCCCGCCGCCATTGCACACGGATGGTTTGGCCAGGATGCGCATGGGCAAGGATGGCCGCGTCGAGTGCTGCATCATCAGCACCATTGTGGCCATAACACCCAGGCCCATGCAGATGCTTCGCCCAGATATTTTCGATATCTATATCTAGCGCCGCGCCGATATTCTTGCGGAGATTATGCATACCCTGGCCGTGGGACCAGATTTTCAACTGCCCATCCGCATCCATCCGGGCGAGCGCACAGGACGGCCCCAGCGACGCGTGCGCCACGTAGGGCCGGGAGATTGTTAATGAAATGCGCGCACCATCTACGTCCGGCGCATCAACATCCCCCAGCACCCGTTCGACGGCGGGCTGATCCGGCAACCATGCGGCCTCAGCAGCAGCGGCGGGAATGTTCAGCGCGTTCTGCCATTCAGCATGCAAGGGAGCGGCTGCGGCAGCACGCTCGACGGCTGATTCATCTTGGCCAAGGAACGCCACAAAGTTTTTCTCACGGTAGACCGAAATCTCCGCCTTGGCCGCCCGGATGATCGCAGCTTCATCCAAGCTCACGAGTGAAGCTTCAGCACCGGGCTGCCGCAAGATGCGCGCGTGGGTAACGTTATCGGGTGCTGCATCATGGACAAAGGCAGCACCAGAAACCTTGGCCGGCAGGTCAAGCCGCGGCGTGCTTTGACCAACGATTGTGTATGCGCTCGCGGCCTTGGGTTCAGCGCTGGCGGTCGCCGCGCGGGACCAATCGATTTCCCCAGCAACACTCCAATAATCTAGGCCAGTATCAGCGCCGTTCTGTTTGAAGGCACCATCGACAACAGATAGATCATCTGGCGCGCAGTTCAGGCGTAGAGCTGCCCGTTCTTTGAGCAGTGCCACCGCCTCCGCCGCGACCAACCGGATTGACCCGCCGGACATAGAAATGGAGAGGCTGGACGTCGTGTACATCTCATCCGGGCCGATATCGGTATCGCCGGAAACCAAGGTTACCCGGTCGAGCGGCAGGTTCAGTTCCTCCGCCGCGATCTGGTGTAGTGCCGTGACGACGCCCTGGCCGATTTCCACCTTGCCGCTAGCGACACGGGTCGTTTTGTCATCAAGAAAGCTGATCCAACGGTCCATGCTAGGATTGGCGATAAGGCTGCCGGTGAGCTTGCTCATGCCGACCCTCCCATCACTTTCGCAGCCTGTTGGATGGCGGCGATGATCCGGGTATGGGCACCGCAGCGGCATAAATGTCCGTCGAGCGCTGTCACGATATCCTGGCGGCTTGGGTCTGCGTTCGCTGCAAGAAGCGCTTTCGCCGCCATCAAAATCCCGGCCAGGCAATAGCCGCACTGCCCAGCCTGCAAATCCATAAACGCTTGCTGTAGGGGATGCGGCGCGTCTGCCGTTCCAAGGCCTTCAATCGTTTCAACCGATGCGCCAGCCGTGGTTTCAACAGCCTGGGAGCACGCGAATGCTGGGGCCCCATCAACCAATACTGTGCAGCATCCGCATTGCTCCAGCCCGCAGCCATAGCGCACGCCCTTTAGGCCAAGCTGGTTGCGCAACACATAGATCAGCGGCGTATCCGGCAATGCAGATACAGTCTCCGCTTTGCCATTCACGGTGAGCGAAAAGGTTTCAGACATCGGCAAGGCTCCCTGTTCTCGGGCAAGCCTAATGCGGGATGTTCAGTTGCGGAAGCAGGCCTATCCAGCGACAGGGATAACGGCGGGCCGGACGGCAAGGAACAGCAGGATCAATCCCAGCATCAACGCGCATGAAACCCAATGACGGCGGGCCAATCGCACCTCCTCCGCCTCAAACGCTTCGGGTTTCCTCAGAATTTGAATATCCCGCATGCGCCAAGGTTCCTGCGCAATCTTTGCGCGGCGGCGATACCGGAACAGCTTGACCGTTGTGTCAATCAAGAAGCCCAGCGAGAGCATGACGGCGAGAGCGACAATTTGATGGAACTGCATAGAACCCCACGCGGACTATTGGGCGGTACAAAGCCCTATTCACCACTTGCCGCCGCCCATGTACAGTCCCTGCTGCAAACATTCATCTCAACCGGAGGCCTTAGCGCCATGAAACTCTACTCATCTGTCGGTCCAAACCCTCGCGTCGTCCGTATGTTCTTAGCTGAGAAAGGTGTCGAAATTCCAACGGAGGAAATCGACATCCGGTCAGGCGTTAATCGCCAGCCAGAATTCCTAGCGAAGAACCCATCTGGCCAAAGCCCGGCGCTTGAACTGGATAATGGCGCGGTTCTGGCCGAAATCACCGCGATCTGTGAATACATTGAAGACAAGCATCCGGAACCAGCATTAGTTGGGACGACGGCTGAAGAAAAAGCCAATACCCGCATGTGGACCCGGCGCGTTGATCTGAACATCTGCGAGCCACTGGCTGGCGGCTTCCGCTTCGGCGAAGGCTTGAAGATGTTCCAGGACCGTATCCGCTGCATTCCCCAAGCTTCAGACGGGCTGAAAGCTGCCGCCCAGGATAAGTTGACCTGGCTGAATGGTGAGATGGAGGGTCGCGCGTTTGTTGGCGGCGATAGCATCTCCATGGCTGACATCCTGCTGTTCTGCTTCGTCGACTTCGGCCAGATGGTTGGCCAGAAGCTGAACGAGGACAACAAGAACATCACGGCATGGTACGAGCGCATGAAAGCCCGCCCCAGCGCCGCTGCGTAACGTCAAACCGGCCCGCGCCACGGCCAATCTGGTGCGGGCCGCACTTACAGGAGACCAGAGCCAATGTCCGCTGATCCAAATCGCGTTTTATGCTGCGGCGAAAACCCGTTCATCCGCCTTTCAGAAACTGATGGCGGGCCGGAAACGACAATCGCCAGCTTCTGGCGCAATGTGCTCTCACCAGCGGGGCCGGGCCATGTTCTGTTTCTGCAAAGCGCGCTGACAGAAGGCCAATGGCGCATCTGGTCCGATAATATCGCCATGACACGCTGGTTACAGAACACCATTCAAGGCGTGCTGAACCCTGAACTGGCTGATACGTCGATCCCAGTTGAGGATGCAGTGTTTGAAAAAGAAGGTGATCCCGACCGGTTCTACAGTGAGCATGTGATCTCTGAAACCGGGAATATCTCCCTCACCTGGCACGACCTTGGCGACCCACTGATGATCCACACCCAACCCGGCACGGGTCCTGGTGAGCGGCCTTACGGCGTCAACACAGTGCTTATCCCAACGATGGGCACGCGGCTGGTCATGGATGGCATGCAGGCATCCGGTAATTCCTGGGCGCGGGAACGGGACGGCCGCCCGTTCAGCACATCCGCCTTGGCCTTCTGCGAAAGCTGGACGGAAAAGCGCTAAGGCTCCACAACCTTGTCCGTGTGGCGGCATAGGTCCGCCACCGGACAGCGCCAGCATTCGGGCTTTCGCGCTTTGCAGATATAGCGGCCGTGCAGGATGAGCCAGTGATGGGCGTGGGGCATGAATTCCATCGGCGTGCGCTTCAGCAGGCCTTTTTCGACAGCCAGAACGGTTTTGCCCGGTGCCAGTCCCGTGCGATTGCCGATCCTGAAAATATGCGTGTCCACCGCCATTGTCGGCGCGCCAAAGGCGATGTTGCGGACGACATTGGCGGTCTTGCGACCAACGCCCGGTAAGCGTTCCAGCGCCGCTTGATCGTCTGGTACCTCACCATCATGCTCATCCATCAGCATTTGGCTGAGCGCGATGACGTTCTTGGCCTTGGTATTATAAAGCCCGATGGTTTTGATGTGCTGCTTCAGGCCATCCTCCCCCAGCGCCAGCATTTTTGCTGGGTGATCGACCGTCGTGAACAGGTCCTTGGTTGCTTTGTTCACGCCGACATCGGTTGATTGTGCAGACAAAGCCACCGCCACCAGAAGCGTGTACGGATTGACATAATCCAGTTCCCCCTTGGGCTCTGGGTCAATCGTGCGCAGCCGGTCATAAAACGCCGCGACATCGGCTTTCGGCATAGGTCTCGGCATGGGGCGAATTCCGGGTTAGAAGAACGGGCATGAGATCAGCTTCCAACGATAAGCCGCTCTTCGAGGCGACGCTATATCCCCATCGCAGCTTGCCTGTGCAGGGTTTCTGGATACTGCTGGCCTCTGTCGCAGCGGTTAGCTTCACGCTGGGGTTGGTGTTTGCCGCAGCAGGCGCATGGCCGATCTTGGGATTTTTCGGCCTGGACGTGCTGCTATTCTACCTGGCCTTCCGCATGAACTATCGCGCGGGACGGCTGTTCGAGCATGTTCAGCTATTTGAGAACGAAATTTTGGTTCGCCGCGTCCATCCCAATGGCCGCGTGCAGGAATGGCGCATGCAGCCGAACTGGATGCAAATCACCGCCGTACCGTCATCTGAAGCGCTGAAGGCGCCCACTCCCGAAGTGCGGCTGCGATCCCACGGGCGAAGCATCGGCATTGGCCGGTTCCTGACAGACGATGAACGCGCATCTTTCGCAGAAGCGCTGAAAAGCGCCCTGGCAGACGCCCGCACCCCAAATTTGGAGCGATAAACAATGCACCATCCTCAAAGCCTGCTGGATGAACTCGCCAGCTTCGATACGCCAACAATCTGCAATGCGCTTGAAGTGCTCGACGATGGCTTCTGCGACTACGGCTATACCAAAGAGCCGTTGATGTGCGCCTTCCCCGACATGGCCCCAATGGTTGGCTATGCCGTGACAGCGATGGTTGCGACCAGCCCGCCAACAGAGTCTGCAGACGTGCTGAACGCCCGGCGCGGGGCCTATTACGCGGCGGTCGCAGCCGCGGATGGACCCAAGATCGTAGTTTCCCAGGATGTTGACGGTGCTCGTGGCCCCGCCGCCTCTTGGGGGGAAGTCATGGCCCACGCCCACCAGACACTGGGCTGCCTTGGTGTCCTGACGGACGGTGCCATCCGCGATATCGCCGGAATGCCTGCGAACTTTCAGTTCCTGGCAACCTGCGTAAAACCCAGCCATGGCCGCCTGCATTGGGTGGATTACGGCCAGGCTGTGACCATCGCCGGGTTACTGATCAAGCCTGGCGACCTGATCCACATGGATTGTAACGGGGCCGCGCGCATTCCCCATGAATTGGCAGCCGCCACGCCCGACGCAGCGCGGGGCATCCAGGCGAAGGAAGAGAAAATCCTGAATGCCGCAAAGGCTGGTGATAAAGCACAACTTCTAAAAATGTTCGGAGCCGAAAATCCATGACTGCGCCGTTTGATCTTACAGGCCAGACCATTTTGGTAACTGGCGCTGGGCGCGGCCTTGGCCGGTCTGCCGCCTTGATGTTGGCGGAGAGCGGGGCAGATATCGTCGCCGTATCCCGCACGCTTTCAGAACTTGAAACGCTCAAGGCTGAGGTCGAAGCTGCAGGCCAATCTTGCCAAATTGCACCCTTGGACGTGACGGACCGTGCCGCTGTCCGCACCTTCATCGGCGGATTAACGGCGCTCCACGGCGTGATCAACAATGCCGGGTGGAACAATCCGCAGCACGCGCTTGATGTAGACGACGAAAGCTTCGATCGGATTGTGGATCTGAACCTCCGCGCCGCATTTACAGTGGCGCAGGCGGCGGCAAAGAAGTTTGTGGCCCTGAAAGTTCCAGGCTCCATCGTCAACATGTCATCGCAGATGGGTCATGTTGGCGGCCCGCTGCGTAGCGCCTATTGCATGAGCAAATTTGGCCTGGAAGGCATGACCAAAGCCATGGCGGTTGACTTGGCGGAACACGGCATTCGCGTGAATACGGTGGCACCCACTTTCGTTGCCACACCGCTTGCCGGGCCATTCCTGGAAAACCCAGAATTTCGGTCCTTCGTTTTGGGATCAATCCCCATGGGCAAACTAGCGACGGAAGATCAAATCGCCGGGGCCTGCGTCTATCTATGCGCACCGGTATCCGCAATGACGACGGGCACCAGCATCATCGTTGATGGGGGGTGGACGGCAAAATAGCGATCCGCGAACGTGGGTCGTCGCCCGTTATCCCATCAGGGACCGGAAAGTCTCCGTGCTATTTGCTTGGCTGGAATCGCCAACACGCATCAAGCTGCTGTTCCGGGATAGCTGCGCCGTGATCAATGTCGAAAGCCAAGGGTCACCATGGCTTTGCGGCGGGCCTTCAGCGCCAGTTCTCTCCGCAGGCTTCGGCATAATTGCAGGCCGTGATGGTGCCGAAGAAACGACGCGGATCGAGGGACCAGGAATGAGGACGCCTGGAACTGGGAAGGACCCGGGCGCATCGTCCAGGTCATCGGCCCTGGCGGCAAGTTTAGCGCTGAAGCGCTCACGGATTTCGTCATAACTCCGCGCACGGTCGCCCTGATAGAAGATGTTCTTATTTGCCCGTGCGGCGGCGGGGAATGCGTCTGCCGCTGCAGCATCGGGTGATGATTCATGGCGTTGCAGGAATTTGGAAGCGCCGCCTGGGCCTAAGAAATGGGCCAGATACAGATCAGCGTCTTCAGGCTCCCGGCCAAGCTTGGCTTGCAGGTGATCCCTGTTTTCAGCCGCGAATTCCGCCCCCATCCGGGCTGCAATCTTTGGATCAAACCGGAGGTCCATGATCCGACGGCGTTCGCTTGCGGTTACATCACCTTTGGCCAACGCAGCCGCTTCTTTGCCAAGGCCAACCTTAGCGCCATGGCGCTCGACCATGCCTTCCCAGGTGGATTCAATGAATTGGAAGAGACCCGCAGCCGAACTTGTTTTGGCTTTGGCGTTCGGATTCAGGCTGCTTTCAACAGACGCTTCCGCCACCAGATAGGCAAAATCGACCCCTGTGGCGCGACTTGCCTGGGCCAAAGCTTGCCGCACGTCCGCACGGGTACTATCGCCCGAACGCTCGGTATTTCCCAATGATGTGAGTGCGTTGATCGCCATATGCGCGCTCTGTCGAAACCTTTGCAGTCGTCAACCGCGCCCAATCGCACGGCCTTCCTGCATAGGTCCTTGCAAGCAGCGCGCCAGTTGGCCGCTTACGCGTCAAACTCACTTGGTGCGAGGGAGATCATGCGGCGGATATCATCGGTCCGTGTGCCGATCGCCATTGGCCGCCGCACGCCAGTCACCATGGCCACATCGTAAATCTCAGAGACGATGCCTTCGAGGCGCACCCAGTGAATGGCGTCGCCTGAATCCAGGTCTATCACTATCAGGCCGCATCGGGGCTCAACGTCCCGGTCCTTCATCGCCTGATCCAGCGGCAGGCCAGAGAACGTTTTGTTATCACGCGGCATGGACAGGCCAATCAGCGCATATTTGCCCTGGATCGAAAGCCCACGGGCAAAGCCGGGGCAGAAGGTGATTTCTTCAAACTTGCCAGTATTGATATCGACATAGCCGAACTGGCCCGTGCCTGAATTCAGCATGTAAAGCCGATCCCCCACGAGGCGGGGCGAGTGCGGCATGGAAAGACCGTTCGCAACAACTTCGCCAGACGCGACATCCATAACAAGGCCGCCATCGGTCCGCCGGTCCCGCCAACCATCAACCGCGTCAGACCGACTGACCATAGTGACATATGCGGGCTCACCATCCTTGCCTGCAAGGCCGTTCAGGTGGCAGCGATCCTCCGCCGCCAGCTTGGAAATGAAGGGTGGGCGCCAAATCGGCTGGAAGCTGTGGGTTTCACTAAGCGTGCCAAGACAGTTGAACAGTGTCGCACAGAAGATCGGCTTGCCATCCTTGCCGACCATAACGTCATGGATATCCAAATCGCCCGTGGTGTACGCGACTTGCGGCAGGTAAACGGCGTCATAGCTGTCCTGCATTTGCCCGGCTTCGAGCGCGTTTTCAAACCGCCACATCTGGAAAATGGACGACATCCAGAGTGTATTCCGGTCCGCATGTAGGCCCATGCAGCGCTCAAACGTGCGCTCAAAGACCGAAAGACGCCCCGAAGGCTGCACACCCAGAAGGAACAATTTACCCGCCTGATAGGTGGTGAATGCGAGGCTGACCACAGCACCAGCGAGCCAGGTTTCAAACCCGCGAGAGGCCGAAAGCTCCAGCCTTGGCGCATCAGCGCCCTTGTCGGCTTCGGGCGCGGCAGATTGATCAGGGGTATCATTCATCACGGAAACTTTCGGAAATTTGGCTATGACGCGGTTTTGCTGGCGATACTAGCGGAGTTTTTGTACGATGACCGTGTAAACCGCTACAGTTTCATAGGATTTTCCGCCATGCCCGGCGATACACTACTGCAAGCCTTCGCGACGCCGATCTTCCTGCGCAAAAATGCAGGCACGCCGGAGATGAATAGGAAGCTGGCCGACACCATCCGTAAGATGTCCGCAGACAACACATCTGACGATGCCCACCGTGCCCATCAGGGCGGGTTCTATACCAAGGGTGACTTCTTCGATAACGACACGCTGCCCGGCGTCGCAGAAGCGCGGCAGATGGTGGGCAAGGCGGTGATTGACTATATCCGCCAGGTGACGGGCCGGAAGGATTTGCCCTCCCACATCCAAATCATAAGCTGGGCGGCCTTGACCCACGCCAATGATTATCAAACACCGCACGTTCATGCGGGCTCTACGCTGAGCGGCGTCTACTACGCCGTTGCCCCGCCACGGCCTGAACCACAGGGCTGCATTGACTTCCTAACACCGCTCGACCTGAAGGAAATGACGTTTCTGAAAGGTGACAGCAACACCTATTGCCGGGTCGTGCCGGAGCCGGGCGACCTTGTACTTTTCCCGTCATATCTGAAGCACTACACCCATCCGTTTTATGACGAGCATGAGCGGACCGTCGTCGTTTTCAACGCCCATATCTCCCGTGACTGATCCAGCCCCCCGCCCACAAGGCGGTGAGCGCGGCGTCGTATATGTGGCGACGAAGGACGCGCGCTTCGTTGAAGAAGCAGCACTTTCCGCCATAACCATGAAGCAGATGGCACCCGGATTGCCAGTCTGGCTCTATACCGATCAAGCCGATTGCCCACTGAACCGCCTCAACGTGTTCGACCATGTGGAGATCATCGAGACCTGCACGGATTATGAGGATGTGTCCGCCGGCGCCAAAATTGACCGCCTGCGCGTCCTCACCAACGCCCCCTTCGAACGCTGCCTGCAAATTGACACCGACACGCGCATCAAGTCAGACGCGATCCAGCGGATTTTCGGCTTCCTGGATCACGTTGATATCGCCATGGTCGAATGTCACCCGGACAGCAGCATTTCCCGTGGTATCTATGGCCAGCCGATGTTCAATGGCGGGCTGGTGCTGTTCAAGCGCGGGGCCAAGACGCAGCAATTGTTTGAAGCGTGGCGGGATTTGTCCGACAAGCATTTCCGCATCGCCGATACGCCTGATCTAGCAGCGGCGGCGACCGAATGCCCCTATATCGCCCATGTCTCCGCACTTGATGAACGCCGCACGCTGCTCCGCCGGGACCAGCTCGCATTGGCGCAGCTTTTCAGCCCCGTGAACAACCGCTTTGACGTGACCTATGCGCAATTGTCCGAAGGCTGGAATTTCCGGGGCATGGGGGAGCATCGACGGTTGATGGAGCCGGTGATTATTGATCACCGCAACGCCTACAAATTCACCACCCTGCAGGACCTGCTAGCAGAGGCGTTCAGGCGCTTCGCTACGGGTGACAGACCATCCGCCGGGCTGATCTACAATCACGCGGCCACCCACCACGCGCCGGAGATCGCAAATATTCCTGCGGCGGAATTAGCGAACGCCTTCGCAGGCGTCGAGGACCCCATCGCCACCGCCATCGCGGCAGACGCCAAGGCAGCACTTGCCGCTGCAGATGCAACGCCACAATCGCTCGATAATGCACTAAGGATCGCGGCCCTCCATCTCCGCGCCGGGCAAACCCAGATGGCCGCCAAAATTGGTGAGGCCATTAAGGGCAAGGCCGCCAGCGGCTAACACGTAACCATTACCCTAGCGGAGCCAACCCATGCGCTTTCAGAACAGCACTCTCATCGTCACCGGCGGTGCCTCTGGCATTGGCCGGGCGACCATTGAACGCGCATTGGCGGAGGGTGCGGCTGTGCTCGCCGTGGACCGGGATGCCGATGCGCTGGCCGCCCTCAAAGAGACATTCAAGGATGCAGCGCTGGAGGTGTTGAGCGGCGACGTTGCCGATGCAGACCTGGCAGCCAAGGGCGTGGAGATCGCGCAAGGCATGGGATCGGCGCTGAAAGGTGTCGTCACGGCAGCGGGGATTTCTAAAAGCGGGCAGACCATCCAAGGTGTGTCAGCAGAAGATTGGGACGAGGTATTCCGCGTGAACGTGCGCGGCTCCTGGACCTGGCTGAAGGCCGCATTGCCAGCGTTTGAGGCAGGCAATGGCGGGTCCGTCGTATTTCTGGCAAGCCAGCTTGCGTTCGGCGGCGGTGTCACGAACGCTTCCTATATCGCGAGCAAGGGTGCGATTGTCTCCCTGGCGAAAGCGGCGGCCTTAGAACTCGCCCCCGTCAATGTCCGCGTGAATGCCGTCGCCCCCGGTGCCATCGACACCCCCATGCTCCGCCGCAGCATGAGCCTCGCCCCAGACGAACAAGCCGCCCGCGCCCGCTCCAAAGACCGCCACGCCCTAGGCCGCTTCGGCGAAGCCCCAGAAATCGCCAGCCCCATCCTCTACCTGCTTTCGGATGAGGCCAGCTTCATCACGGGGCACACATTGCTGGCGGATGGCGGGTGGACGGCGGCTTGAGGCAGAGGCGGCGCAATTCGCTTGGCGGCGCATACAACCGCGCTTATGTTTGAGAGATGGTCGATGACTTTGACAATTTCGATGAGGCACCACGCGACGTAGCCCAAGACCTTGAGACCGTCGCAAACATGGCGTCGGCATTACTGGATCGTGTCGAAGGCTCCAATACCCGACTAGAGCCACCCGTTGATAATGCGCTGAAAGAGATGTTGCGCGGCCTAAAGCACTTGCCCCAAGGGCTTTGGCGCGAAGCCAAGACACCGCTTGAGGCCGCGAGCGAGTTCCTGCCGGAAGTCCGCTCAAAGTACCTCCCATTCGCGTTCTCTGATGACCCGCCGGAAGACCCGGACGCTCCCCCCAAATGCAACGCAATGAAGGTTGGGATACCGCCTTCCGCGACCTTATCGGTGAAGTCGTTACTGCGCACCGATCAGTCTTACGCGCCTTGGGCGAAGCCGAACCAGCACCGAGCTTTGCGACAGACTTAGCGCCAGAAGATACTGACGCAGCAGAGGCAGCAAGCGCCCGTGCCCGAACGGTGGCAGAAGCCAGTGAGATCTCTGCAACAGAGCTAACGGAGGCCCGCAATCCAGAGTCCGCCCGAGCCAACGCCCTGGAGCGCACGCTTTGGTCCAGCGCAACCCTCGCACGTGCCGCCGCCGCGGTTTCAGGCTTGCCGCGCGTCCTCACTGAAAAGGCCCGTGCTTTATCAACCGCGATCGGTGGTATCTCCGGTAAACTCCGGCATCTGGCGCGCGGCCTAGAACGCGGCAAGGATATCCTTGAACCATCTTGGCATCTTTGGAAGCGCATAGAAGAGCGGTTAGAAGATGTTATTGAAACTGGCCTGAATGAATTGCCCGATGTGCTAAGGGAAACCGCAGACCGCATCGATAAGAATGAAGACGACGACCCCGAGCTGGCTCACGAAATCCGCAAGGCGGCAGAAGCAGAGGCGCGGGCGAATATTCTCGCCGGCAAAGCAACACCGGCAGAGGCGGCAAAACGCGTCCGGAGCCTCGATATTTCTGGCCAATTTACTAGCAAGCAGGAAATCCCGGATCCCACATTGCTCGCCGCATTCCCAAATTTGCGCGAGCTTCTTGCAGATTACACAACGATAAAACCTCTAACGCCGCTGGCCAATCTCACAAAATTACAGAGACTTGACCTCACCGGAACCGCCGTGAGCGATATCGAACCCCTGGCCGGGCTCGCGCAATTGCACACGCTTTACCTCAACGGAACCGCCGTGAGCGACATCGAACCCCTGGCCGGGCTCGCGCAATTGCAGGCGCTTGACCTCAAAAGAACCGCCGTGAGCGACATCGAACCGCTCGCCGGGCTCGCGCAATTGCACACGCTTTCCCTCATCGGAACCGCCGTGAGCGATTGGAGTCCGGTTGATCATGTTGACAGCGTTATGGGCCGCCCAAAGGACTGGCGGCGCAGGAAACTGTAGGTCGGTCGCCTGCTGCCGGGAATGGGTTGCGGATTGAATTGAAACCGCCACCACGCATTCTCCTCGCCCCCCAACGGGGGGAGAGGGACAGGGTGAGGGGGGCTTTATCAGGATGGTATGATGGCGTGAGGGCAGAACGGATTCTGTTGCTTGTCGGGGCGTTCGGATATGGGGCTAGCGCCCCCCTCACCCTGATCCCTCTCCCCCCGTTGGGGGGCGAGGGGACCGTCTGATAGGTCGCATTTAAAGTTCTTAGGTCAATGTTGAATGGGGGGTCCGTTAAGCCTTTCCGCCAATTCACCGCACCAGTCTAAAGCACGCCCGCACCTCATCCACAAACGTCCTCGGCTGCTCAAACGCAGCAAAATGGCCGCCCTTATCTAGCTCATTCCAGTGGATGATGTTGGTGTAGGTGCGCTCAGCCCAGGGGCGGGGTGGGCGGAAGATTTCTTTGGGGAAGAGGCTGCAGCCTGCGGGTAGGGTGGCGGGGCCGGTTTCCTTCAGGATGGGTTTGCCGAAGCTTTCCCAGTACAGCCGGGCGGAGGACGCCGCAGTTTCCGGCAGCCAGTAAAGCATGATGTTATCCAGCATCTCATCCCGGCTGAGGGCATTTTCGGGGTGGCCGTTGCAATCGGTCCAACGCCAAAACTTCTCTATGATCCATGCAGCCTGGCCAACGGGGGAATCTACCAGCCCGTATCCCACACTTTGCGGCCGGGTGCTCTGCTGCTTGGAATAGCCCATATCCCAATCATTATAGGCTTTGAGGGCGGCGATCCCGGCTTTGTCCTCGGCAGTGGGGTTTGCCGTCTCCTCCGCCGTTGGGCGGCCAATCGGCATGTTCACGTGGATCGCCTGACAGGCACCCAAGTTCTGCGCGCCTATCATCGTCGTGATCATAGACCCCCAATCGCCGCCCTGGGCGAAATAGCGATCATAGCCAAGGTCGCGCATCAGCCGGTCAAACAGGGCCGCGATCTTCTGGACGCCGTAGCCTGTTTCCGTTGGTTTATCGGAAAACCCGAAACCCGGCAGGGAGGGTGCCACCACATGAAACGCATCCGCCGCATCACCGCCATAGGCCGGCGGGTCCAGCAGCATGGGGATCGCCTTCGCGAGCTCCACAATCGACCCCGGCCAGCCATGGCTCAACAAAAGCGGTTTGGCCTGGGGGTGCGGGGAGCGCATATGGACGAAATGCAGGCCAAAGCCATCAGCCTCCGCCCGGAACTGGTCTAGCGTGTTCAGCTTGGCTTCCCGGGTGCGCCAATCATACTCCCGCGCCCAATAGGCTGATATCTCCTGCATATAGGCCAAGGGCGTGCCTTGGGACCAATCGCTGACCGTTTCTTGCTCCGGCCAGCGGGCGTTTTCCAGCCGGGCTTTCAGGTATTCCAGCTGGCTATCGGTCGCGTGGATTTGGAACGGCGTTGGTTTTGTCATGGCCTATGCCGCCTTAATCCACACAGCCGTGTCGTGATAGACGGAGCCGCCAACGGGGCTGCCGGGTTCTGCCGATGTCAGCACATTGATGCCAATCCCGGTTTCAAACGCGGCGTTCGGCCAGATCGATTCCACGATGACCACGCCCGCATTGGTCGTATCGCTAATGGCCAGATGCAGGATGGTTTCGCCCAAATCATTGCCGATCCTCACGCGCTGGCCGTCGCTCAACCCAAGCTTCTCCGCATCCTCCGCCCGCATCTGCACGGTCGGGCGACCTTCGCGTTGTTGGGAGGATTTGGTTTCGGTGAAGGTGGAGTTCAGGAAGCTCCGCGCCGGGCTTGTCGCCATGCGGAACGGTTTTGCCTCCGTCGCGGCATCGATGACGGCCCAATGGTCCGGCAATGTCGGCATATCGGCCGGTTGATAGCCGCCAAAGCCCTTAGGTGCCGGCTCAGACCAATCGGCCTTAAAGTGGAATTTGCCGTCACTATGGGCAAACCCGCCGATATAATGCGCCTGCTCAAACGGCGGCTGAATGTCGAACCAGTTCTCCTCCTCCAGCTTATCCAGGCCAGGGCGGTTGGAGGCTTTGAGCGTAGCGTCAATCAACTCACGCGGACTCATGGTAAAGCCTTGGTGTTCGGTGCCCAACCGTTCCGCCAGCGCGCAAATCACTTCATGGTTCGAGCGGCATTCGCCCGGCGGCTCCACCACTTTGAGGCCGTGCATGATGTGCTGATGCCCGCCGCCCTGATAGAAATCATCATGTTCTGTGAACATGGTCGCGGGCAGCACGATATCGGCCATTTGGGCGGTTTCGGTCATGAATTGCTCATGCACAACGGTGAACAGATCATCCCGCTCAAAACCTTGGCGGACCTTAGTGTGATCGGGCGCGATCATCATCGGGTTAGTGTTCTGGATGAATATCCCCTTGATTGGCCCCCCGCCCTTCAGCGCATCTGCACCACCTGTCAGCACCTCACCAATGCGAGCCTGGTCGAGCAAGCGCACATTGGGGTCCCGCGCATCCTGGCCTTCGATGATGGTTTTATTCCAGCCATAAATCGCACCGTTATTGTGGAACGCACCGCCGCCCTTGTGCTTCCAGGCTCCCGTGACGGCGGGAATGCAACTGGCGGCATGCATTGCAACGGCACCATTGCGCTGGCGCGTAAAGCCGTAGCCCAAGCGGAAGAACGTGCGTTCCGTCTCACCAATGGCTTCCGCGAAGGCCTCAATATCCTTAACCGGCGTGCCACAGATTTTGCTGGCCCATTCGGGGTCACGGGTTTTCAGGTGCGCTTCAAGTTCTTCCGGCGCATCAGTGTATTGGTTCAGATAATCCCAGTCCGCATGGCCATCCCGGAACAGGATGTGCATGACGGCGCAGGCGAGGGCTGCATCCGTGCCCGGATTCACGCGCACGAAGATATCCGCTTGCTTGGCGGCACCCGTTTCATACACATCCACCACAGCGATCTTACCGCCCCGGTTCTTCCGGGCCTTGATCGCGTGGGTCATGACATTGACCTGGGTGTTGACCGGGTTCGTGCCCCAGATCACCACCAGATCACTCTCCGCCATCTCCCGTGGGTCCGCGCCCCTAAGCGCCCCAGTGCCAGCGATAAAACCGGTGAAAGCCAGGGTCGTGCATACGGTGGAATGCTGGCCGGAATACCCTTTTACGTGGCGGAGGCGGTTGATACCGTCCCGCATGACCATGCCCATGGTGCCAGCATAGAAATACGGCCAAATCGCTTCCGGCCCGCTGGTCTTTTCAATCTCCAGGAAGCGCTTAGCAATCACGTCAAGCGCTTCATCCCAGCTGACCCGCTTAAATTCTTTGGACCCCTTCGGCCCCGTCCGCATCAATGGATGCATCAGGCGATCCGGGTGGTGAGCGCGTTCGGCATAGCGCGCGACCTTCGCGCAGATCACGCCATCCGTATACGTGTTCGCCGATGCGCCACGCACCCGGCCAATCGTATTCGCATCCAGCCGCTCTACTTCCAGCGCGCAGGACGATGGGCAGTCATGCGGGCAGGTGCTGTGGCGGATTTCGATGTTCGCGGGGGTCGTATCAGGCATCGGCGCTCTCCAAACGGGATGTTTGGGAGAGTGCCGCCTCGCCTCGATCTCTGCAAGCTACTTCGATGTATCAGCCAGATAGCGCATGGCGGCATCAACGCCGCCAGCCTGGTGCGGCACGCCCGCAAGCTTCAGGCCAGCTTCAACAGCACCCAGGGTTCCCAGCAGCATAGGCTCATTGAAATCACCAAGATGGCCAATGCGGAAAACCTTGCCTTTGATCTTGCCCAAGCCATTGCCCAGGGACACATCAAATTGCTTCAGGATGACGGCGCGCAGCGCATCCGCATCATGACCGTCCGGCAGGCGAATGGCCGTCAGCACGTTGGAGCGTTCGTCCGGGTTCTCGCACTGCACGTCCAGGCCCCAGGCCTGCGCCGCGTGTCGGGTCGCTTCACCAAGGCGGAAATGGCGGGCGAACACGTTATCCAGCCCTTCCTCCAACAGCATATCGATCGCTTCTTTCAGCCCGAACAGCAGGTTGGTGGATGGCGTATAGGGGAAATAGCCGCTTTCGTTCATAGACAGCATCGGCCCCCAATCCCAATAGGATCGCGGAACCATAGCGCTCTTGTAGGCTTCCAGCGCGCGCGGGCTAAGGGCGTTGAAGCTTAGGCCCGGCGGCACCATCAGGCCTTTCTGGGAACCGGAGATTGAAACATCCACACCCCATGCATCATGCCGATAATCCATGGAAGCGAGGCCGGAAATCGTGTCGACTAGGAACAGCGCTTCATGGCCCGCCGCATCCATGGCTTTCCGCACTTGCTCCACATGGCTGGTGGCACCAGTGGAGGTCTCGTTGTGGACCATGCAGACCGCACGGATTGCACCGGCCTTATCGGCCTTCAGTCGCGCTTCAACCTGCTCGGCCTGCACACCCCGGCGCCAATCGCCTTCAATGAACTCTGTCTTGTAGCCAAGCCGCTCTGCCAGCTCTTTCCAGAGCGATGCGAACTGGCCGGTTTCTACCATAAGCAACGTGTCGCCAGGATTGAACAGGTTGACCAGCGCGGCTTCCCAAGCCCCCGTGCCTGAGGACGGATAGATCACCACAGGATGTTCCGTCTGGAAGATCTTGCGCATGCCCCCCAGCACCTCTTTGCCAAGCAGGGCAAAATCTGGGCCGCGATGATCGAGCGTCGGCTGGCCAATGGCATGGAGGATCTGGTCTGGGGAGTTCGAGGGACCAGGGATCTGAAGGAAGTGGCGGCCGCGACGGACGGTCATGGGCTGGGCGCTCCAGGCAATTACGAATTTAGAAGCCGTATTGATGCACGAAGTCGCTTCTGAACGCGAGGGCCTGTTTCAGCAAGTGGAAGACCGGCCTATAATGTGCCCCTGACCCGCTAAGGACGCTGCACCCTCCATGCCCCAGCCCACCCCCAAATCCCGCCCCAAAGTCGTTGTTACGCGCAGGCTGCCCGACTCCATCGAAACCCGGATGATGGAGCTGTTTGACGCGGACTTGAACGATATAGACGACGCGCTCACTAAAGATGCGCTGAAGGCTGCCATGGCAGAGGCTGACGTGCTGGCCTGCACCGTAACAGACCGGATCGACGCAGAGGTCATCCGCGCCGCTGGGCCAAACATGAAGCTGATCGCCAATTACGGTGCGGGCGTCGACCATATTGATCTGGAGGCCGCCCACGCCAAGGGGCTAACCGTCACCAACACACCAGGTGTGCTAACAGAAGACACAGCCGACATGGCGATGGCGCTGATCCTGGCCGTAATCCGCCGCATTGGCGAAGGCCAGCGCTTGGTGCGCGCGAATAATTGGGACGGGTGGCGCCCGACCGGCCTGATGGGTGCCAGCTTGCGCGGCAAACGGCTGGGCATTGTCGGCATGGGGCGGATTGGCGCTGCGCTGGCCAGACGGGCCCGCGCGTTCGGCATGACGATCCACTATCACAACCGCCGCCGTGCCCACGGTGAGATTGAACAAGAACTGGAGGCCACATACTGGGATTCATTAAACCAGATGGTCGCGCGGATGGATGTGATCTCCGTCAACTGCCCGCGCACGCCCGGCACATATCACCTGCTGAACGCGCCACGTCTTAACATGGTCAAGCAGGGCGCGGTGATCATCAACACCAGCCGCGGCGATGTGATTGACGAGGCCGCCATGGTCCGCGCCCTCACTTCAGGCCGAATAGGCGGTGCAGGATTGGATGTTTACGAGCATGAACCCGTCGTGACGCCGAAGCTGCTGAAGATGGAAAACGTCGTCCTCACCCCACACATCGCGTCCGCCACCGTCGAAGCGCGCATCGCCATGGGCGAAAAAGTCATCGCCAGCATCCAAGCCTTCTCCGACGGCCACGCACCACCGGACCGGGTGCTGAAGAGTATGTTTTAGGGTCAGGACCCGAACGCACGAGAATCTGTGCGCTATGGCGCTCAGAGAACAAGCATCTTTATTGCCGTCACGAATAAAAAGAATGCGAACGCGCGCTTCAGCAATTTGGGCGAAAGCAAATGTGCCAGCTTTACGCCGAATGGCGCAAACAGTGTGGTAAAGGGTGCGATTAGGGCAAGGCCAAGCAAGTTGACATGCCCAAGACTTGCCTGGGGCAAAGCTGGAATGCCCCAGCCAGTCACAATGAAGCCGATGGCAGCGGGCGTCGCGATTATCAGTCCGATGGCGGCTGCCGTGCCGACGGCGCGGTGCACTGGGAAGCCAAATGCGTTGAAATAGGGCACACACAGCGTACCGCCGCCGATCCCCATCATCGCCGACAGCCCGCCAATGCTGAATCCGCTCGCCCAGCCCGCGATCCCGGATGGCAATCGGTCACGTAAGCGGAAGTCCGGCGGCGTTAGCGCCATATAGAGGGCGACGGCTAACGCAACCACACCGAACACAGTCGTCAGCGCGCCGCCGCTAATCGCATTTGCGATCAAGACGCCCGCGATCGATCCTGCGAAAATCCACACACCCCAGGATTTCAGCAAGGCCACATCGACCGCACTGCGTTTATGATGGGCCCGTGCAGAGACAAATGACGTCAACACGATACTGGCCAGAGACGTACCAACCGCCAAATGCATGCGGACGGCCATATCGATATCGATAAATCCCAACATCGTGAAAAGTACAGGCACCACAATGATGCCGCCGCCGACGCCAAGCAGGCCTGCCAGAACGCCTGCAATGCAGCCCGTGCCTGCCAGTATCACCGCCAGCGGCAGGATCGCCATTAGATCAAATTCCATCCGGATACCCCTAAATGGCCAAGCCACCAATGATAACAGACCAAGCGCATCGTTAAGCTTGCGGTCGACAAGCAACCCGGTTTCGGATGAAGGTCTTGAGCCGTGGACGTTGTATTTCAGGCGACAGCCAGAATCGAGGGCCTAAAGCGTTGTGCACCCGATAGGGTGCCGCCCAACGCTTTAAGACACTGATAGCGCGCATTTCTCCAGATTTGATCTGAATCGGATCAAATGTGGATGTTCTAATGATGCACGAAGACTGGGACGGGGCTGGCTGTCAGCAGGCGCTTGGTTGTTGAGCCAACGAACATGCGGCGGATGCCGCCTTCGTGGCCGTAAGCCCCCATGACGAGGCGGCCAGCGTTGCAGGTGCTGATCGCACCAAGGACGCTGTCTGACACTTTGCCCCGGGATGCGACACCGTTAGAGAGGGCCGCATAACCGTGGCTACGGAACAGAGCGGCCCCGCGTTCGGCCAGGGCGTTGGCTTTGGCGGCGTCCGGGTCCACAGACACCACATGCACTTCGCGGCCTTTGGCGAGCCCCAAAAGCAGGAACATGTGCATGGCGCGGGAGGACGTAACATCCCCATCGAATGCCACCACAACAACATCATCATTCGCGTTGGAATAATCTGTTTCAGGGGCCACGATCAGCGGGCGCGGATTATCATGCAGCAGCTTTTCAACTGTCCCGCCAATTTCATGGTTTTCGCCGCCATGGAAATTGGTTTCGCGACCTATGACGATAAGGTCATGGCGGTCGGCCTCAGAATCCAGTTGCACAACTGGGTCGCCTTCTGTGCCGACGGCCGAGCACTCTAGCTCTGCAGCGGCACATTCAGTGCGGAAAGCATCAATCCGATCCCGGATTTTCTCCCGGCCTTCTTCGATCAGCTTGTCATTCCGATGCGTTTGGTAAGAGCCCGCGCCGATAGGCGTAGCCCGGGGTTCCGTAATCCACGGTACATCCAACACGCCGATACCGACCAGGCTAGCGCCAGTCCGCTTGGCGACTTCAATCGCTGTCTTGCGCGCATTTACGCTGGAGGACGAGCCGTCCAACGCGACGACGATGCTCTTCATCATGCCGAAATATCTCCCCGCCCGTAAAACCTATCCACGGTTTAGCTTAACGCGCCAAACCGCGCCAGATGATAATCACCATCGCCATAGCTGCGGTCGATCATGGTGAGGCGCTTGAAGTAGTGGCCGGCGGCATATTCATCCGTCATGCCAATGCCACCATGCAGCTGAATAGCCTGTTGGCCGACAAAGCGGGCGGACTTTGCGATCTGGACTTTGGTCGCAGACGCAGCCTTACGCCGCGCGTTCGGGTCCTCATCATCAATACGCATCGCCGCCATCATTGCCATAGATTTGGCTTCTTCATGGGCGATGAACATGTCCACCATGCGGTGCTGGAGCACCTGGAACTTGCCGATAGGCTGGCCGAATTGTTCGCGGGTCTTGATGTATTCAAGCGTCATGTCGTTCAGTGCGCTCATGGCACCGACCGCTTCTGCCGCCGTCGCTGCAATGGCGTAGTCAATGGTTGTTTCGAGCGCGCCGAAGCCTTCGCCCTCCGCCCCCATCAGCGCGTCCGCACCGACTTTGACGCCATCCAGCGTGACTTCACCAGCGCGCATGCCGTCTACCGTTGGGTAGCCGCGCACGGACACGCCAGACGCATCTGCATCCACCAAGAACAGCGATATGCCGCCTTCGTCCCGCGCGGCGCCGCCGGTGCGCGCAGACACGATGAATTTGTTGGCCGTCGGCGCACCAAAAACAACGCTCTTCATACCGGACAGCACATAATCAACACCAGATTTCTCAGCCTTGGTCTGGACATCCGCCAAATTGTAACGGGACTGGCGTTCTGCAAAACCAAGCGCCAGTTTCAAATTGCCTTCCGCGACCTGAGGGATCAGTTCCTGCTGCTGCGCCGCTGTGCCGCCATGGACAAGCGCACCACCGCCAAGGACGATTGTGGAGATATAGGGTTCTGCCACGAGGCCTTTACCGAATTCCTCTAGCACGACCATGGTTTCAACCGGCGTGCCGCCATAACCGCCGACATCTTCAGCGAACGGCATGCCGAGCCAGCCCAATTCCGCAAACTGCGACCATTGCTTATCAGAATAGCCCTGGTCGGTATCAACTAGCTTCCGGCGCTGTTCGAAAGAATAATTGTCAGCCACGAAGCGGGTCACGCTTTCCTGCAGCAGCACTTGGTCTTCGGAAAGTTCAAAATCCATCTTCGAATAGCTCCCTAGAGGTCGTCAGCGCTCTTCTGAAACGCCTGTATTTCATGTGAAAGGCTAAGCGCCCACAGCCCAGGACGCAAGCATGGGTTAGAGACCGAGCGCACGCTTTGCCAGGATGTCTTTTTGAATCTCGTGGCTGCCCCCGGCGATGCTCATTGCACGGCTTTCAAAATAATCTGGCGACATGCGGTAGAGGTAATCTGGCCCCACCCATTCTGTATTCGCTTCACCGCGGATATGGCCGCGTTCGAAGGGCTGCGCGTAGTAGGCGCCAGCCTCCATCATCAGCTCATGGCATTGCTTATAAGCGTCCATCACGCGGAGTTTCATGATGGATGCTTCCGCACCTACCGGCTTGTCGGCCGAAGCCGCCGCGAGTTGCCGCATCGCCATAGTCGTCGTCGCGAGCATGTCCTGTTCCAGGTCCGCCAGCTTGCGAACGAATCCGGGATCATCGGCAAGGCGTTCACCGTCAGCCCGCTGGTCCGCCATGATTTCCTTGAGCTTACGCAGATTGCGCTTGTTCATAGAGACATATGTGGCGTTGGAGCGTTCATGCCCAAGCAAGAACTTCGCGATCTTCCAGCCGTCGCCTTCTTCGCCAATGCGGTCCGAAACCGGCACGCGTACATTGTCAAAGAATTCCTGGTTAAAGACATGCTTCCCATCGAGCGTAATGATCGGACGGATCTCAACGCCAGGAGCTTTCAGGTCAATCAGCAGGCAAGTGATGCCTTCTTGCTTGCGGGCCTCCTTGGAAGTCCGAACAAGGGCGAACATGCGGTCTGCGCAATGGGCGGATGTCGTCCAGATTTTGGTGCCATTCACCACATATTCGTCACCATCCAATTCGGCGGAACATTGCAGTTGGGCAAGGTCAGACCCGGCCTGGGGTTCTGAATAGCCCTGGCACCAGACTTCTTCGCTGGTCAAAATTTTGGGAACATATTTGGCTTTCTGCGCGTCTGTGCCGAAAGCCAGCAATACCGGGCCAACCATGCGGGTGCCGAAATGCACCATCTTTGGCGCACCATTCATAAAGATCGCGTCTTCGGCCAAGAACTTCTCAGCGATGGTGAAGCCAGGGCCGCCATCTTTCTTGTCCCAATTGGTCGCTGCCCAGCCTTTCTGCCCCAGGATTTCCATCCAGCGGCGGACCTCCTCGCGCGTCAGCTCAATGCCGCGATCGACTTTGTCCTTGATATCGGCCGGCAGGTTTTCAGATACGAAAGCCGCGACCTTTTGCTCGAACGCCAGTTCATCGGCGGAAAAATTCATATGCATGTCAGAGCCCCAGAGTGCGCTTAGCGATAATGTTCTTTTGGATTTCGTTGGAACCGCCCGCAATAGAGCGCGCCCGCATTTCAAAGTAATCCGGTGCCAACTTGAAAATGTAATCCGCACCGATGGGTTGCTGGTTGCCCCAGCCTTCCCGGATCGCCTTTGGATCAAATGGGTTCGCGTAATACGCCCCCGCTTGCATGCTGAGTTCCGAAATGTCTTTGCGAATTTCGGCCATGCCAAGCTTCACGACCGAGGCCTCCGCCCCAACGGGCTTATCGGCGGATGCGCGGGCCAGGTTGCGCATCGCTGTCATCCGCAGCACTTCAAGCCGCGTTTCAACGTCCGCGAGGGTCCGGCGGAAATCTTGGTCCTGCATCAGCGTTTCACCTTCGGCGCGCTCCGCCTTGGCGATGGCGCGGAGCTTCTTCAGCATGCGCACCGCACCCGCAACGCCCGCAGCATTGGAGCGCTCATGGCCGAGAAGATATTTCGCAATCCGCCAGCCATCCCCAGCTTCGCCAACGCGGTCCGCCACAGGGACGCGCACGTCATCGAAGAATTCCTGATTGAAACGGTGCCGGCCATCAATGGTGATAATCGGACGGACGGTGACGCCCGGCGCTTTCATATCAATCAACAAACAGGTAACGCCATCTTGCTTGCGGCCTGAATTATCGGTGCGGGCAAGGACGAAAATCATGTCAGCCATATGCGCTTGGGTCGTCCAGATCTTCGTGCCGTTGACGACGTACTCATCGCCATCAAGCTTCGCTGAGAGCTGTAATTGCGCCAGGTCAGACCCAGCCCCAGGCTCCGAATAACCCTGGCACCAGAGCATTTCACCAGAGACAATGCCAGGCAGGTATTTCGCCTTCTGCTCAGGCGTGCCGAACGCCAATAGCACGGGGCCGACCATGCGCGTCCCGAAAGGAATGATGTCCGGCGCGCCTGCAGCAGCACATTCTTCTTCGAAGATATGTTTTTGCGCGGTGCTCCAACCGGGACCGCCATCCTTCTGTTCCCAATTGGTCGCGAGCCAGCCTTGCTTGGCCAGGATCTGCATCCAGGTCGACATGTCGTCCCGGGTCATTTCAACACCATCAGCCACCTTGCGGGCGATCGGGGCAGGCAGGTTTTCCGCAACGAACGCCTGGACTTCGCGGCGGAAGGCCTGTTCTGCTGGCGTGAACGTCATATCCATGAAAGTCGCTCCTCAGATTCAGGAAAGCAGGATAACCACCGCCGCCAGAAAATGCGAACGCCCGCCGTTCAGTGAGAACGGCGGGCGTTGAGACCACTTCCCCAACGAGTCTGAGGGCGGTCAGGCAGGACTTGAGAGACCTTGTGTGACCTCTGACCCACGCAGCGTTACCACTGCACTTGGTGGATTTAGCTGAGCAGCACGCTCGGCAGATAGAGCGCCAGACCAGGGAATGCCATGACGGACCCAAGGCCGATCAACTGCAGCATCACGAACGGTATGATGCCTTTGTAGATGTGCTGCATCTTCACTATTTTTGGTGCCACGCCCTTCAAGTAGAAGAGCGCAAATCCAAAGGGCGGGGTAAGGAACGACGTCTGCAGGTTCACCGCCACCAGAATTGCGAACCAATAGATGATGTCGCGGCCTTCGACGTGGACGCCGAAGTCCAGCAACTCCACGATCGGCGCGAACACCGGCAGGATGATCAGCGTGATCTCCAGGAAGTCGAAGAAGAAGCCCAGGATAAAGATCGTGAACATTAGCAGGACCAGCAGGCTCCAGGAGTGCAGATCCATATATTCAACGCCAGCAATGATCAGATGTTCGCCGCCCAGGGACCGGAACACGTAAGAGAACGTGGTCGCACCCAGGAAGATGAAGAAGATCATGCCCGTGGTCAGCGCGGTGCGCTCAGCCACATCCCTGAGGGTGCTAATGCTCAAACGACCGTTGAACACCGCGAGCATCAGAGAGCCGAATGCACCAACGCCAGCTGCTTCCGTCGGCGTCGCAATGCCGCCGAAGATTGAGCCCAGCACCATGACGATCAGGATAACCGGCGGCACAAAGCCTTTAAGCACCATCAACATCAGCGTCTTGCTGTCGACCATTTTGTCGTCCGCAATTGGCGGCGCGATATGTGGCTTCAACGCCGAAATCACGATGATGTAGATGAAGTAAAGGGAGGACAGCAATAGGCCCGGCAAGATCGCGCCGATGAACAGATTGCCGACTGAGATCGCCAGCAGATCCGCCATGATGACGAGCATAATGCTTGGTGGAATGAGAATGCCCAATGTCGCCGACGCTGCGATGGTGCCGGTGGCCAGTTCTTTCTGGTACCCGGCCCGCAACATGGCGGGCAGTGCCATCAGGGACATCATGACAACGGATGCACCGATAATGCCCGTGGTCGCCGCCATGATCGTGCCCATGGCCGTGACAGCCAGCGCCAAGCCGCCTGGAACACGCTTCAGCAGCAGTTCCAGAATTTTCAGCAGATCTTCCGCGACGCCTGATTTCTCAAGCATTGTTCCCATAAAGATGAAACAGGGAACCGCGACCAGAACAGGGTTTTCAGCAGCCCCGCCCCAAATGCGTTCTGGAACGTTGAAGAATTCGATCATCGAGAACACGTCGAAATACATGCCGATGAAACCGAAGGCGATGCCCGTACCGCCAACGACGAAGGCAACCGGGAAACCTGTGAACAGTCCGCATGCAAGCATGGCGAACATAATGACCGAAAGGAAATCCTCGAAATACATAGCTATCTATTCCTTCCGCTCAGGACGACGTGACGATGGGATCATCGTCTTCGCGGTTCAAGTCTTCGTCTTCAATGCGCGGTAAATGCGCCGATTCTGCTGAGGTCAACATATTCATCGGCACGTCATCTCTAAGATGCGCTGGACCGAACAAATACACGATATGACGCAGCAACGTCGAAATACCGGCCAGAAGCGCCAGGAAAAGACCGATGAGCAGGAAGGACTTGATAATCCAGCGCTGGCTCAGGCCCGTCATGGACTGTGAAATTTCGTTCGACGTGTATGCAAGCTCAATGAAGCGCATCGAAATGATGCCGATCACGATGCAATAGGGGAACAGTGCCAGGATAATGCCAAAGAACTCGATCCAAGCCTGGGTCCGGTCTTTGCACTTTTCGCGGATCAAATCGACCCGAACGTGAGCGTTGTTGACGTAAGCATAGCCCAGGGCCAGCAGGAATAACGCGGTGTGGAGATGCCACTCCCACTCCTGCAATTTAGTGGGCGAAATATATTCATATAGAGGAGAGTTCAAAACGGCTTGCTGAATAAACTGCAGCTTCCGGGTCGTAATGTCATACATGATCACAATGATCAGCGGCACGATGAGCCACGCGCCAAGCTTACCAGCTTTTTGCGGGATCCATTCGCAGACATCCGCTATTTCTAAGAGCTTGCGCATTATGACGTCAGCCTCTCTGCAGCATCTTGTTGTTATATCGCCACGTTTTCCGTGGTCGTTTTGCGCGCGGGATTAAGCCATCCCGTCAGTCAGTAAGAGAAACGACGCCGACCGTCCCGAAGGAACAGCCGACGTCGCTGTCTCAGATCGTCGTAACTACAGCAAGCCCTACTTCAGGTAGCCGTGGTCTTTCCAAATCGCATAGCCTTCGCGGAATTCGGAATAGCTCGCCCAGATCTTCTTGGCATCTTCGCTATCAGCGATTTCAGCTGCGATAACTTCCTGCCACTTGGCTTCGAGCTCGTCCAGAATGTCCTGGCTCCAACGATGGATGGTAACACCCTTCGTCTGATGGAAAGCCATAGCCTGATGCTGGAAGCCTTCAGATTCTGCGAAGGAGCGCATAACCTGAGCCTGGCAAGCCTGCACAAGCATTTCCTGCTGACCTTCTGGCAGAGCCTTAACCTTGTCCATGTTCGCGATCAGTGAGCCGAGCGTGGACTGCTGATGCCAACCTGGGAAGTAGTTGTGCTTAGCGATCTGGTAGAAGCCCAGATCTTTATCAATCGCAGGCATGGAGAATTCGGTCGCGTCGATCGTGCCGAGTTCTAGAGCCGGATAGATGTCACCGCCAGCGAGGAGCTGAGTGGAAACGCCAAACTTTTCCATAACCTTTGCGCCAAGACCGAAGAAGCGCATCTTCAGGCCTTTGAGGTCAGCAGTGGACTTGATTTCCTTGCGGAACCAGCCAGATGACTCAGGAGCAATCAGGTTGCAGAGGTAATATTTGATGTTGTCACGTGCATACATCTCTTCAGCGATCTCTTGACCACCGCCATGACGCATCCATGCGAGATATTCGCCGCCACGAGGACCGAACGGAACAGCGCTATAGAAAGCATAAGCGAAGTTCTTGTGCGTGTCGTAGCCAGGCGTGCCCCAAGCAGCGTCGATGGAGCCGGTGGAGACAGCATCAAAGTACTTCGTGCCTGGCACAAGTGCGCCTGGCTCGAAAGGCTTCATGATGAAGTCGCCTTCGGACATTTCCTCAACAGCCTTAGAGACGTTGTAGATGCCAGGCCCGATAACGAAAATCTTGGAGCCGAAAGCGCTGTGCACTTTCCAGCGTGTGCGGGCTTCAGCGTCAGAAACAAACGCTGGGGCCGTAATAGCGATACCAATCGCGGCAGCCGCGACGGTCCGCAGAAGCGTACCTAATTTCATATAGTTTCTCCCTGTTTAGACCGCCTTTAGTAAGCGGTCTTGCTCTTCAAACCGTAGTATTTCCATCACGAAGATGGCGCGCGGCACGGTCTAACCCCGCGAGCGCCTGGATGCTAGACGGACAGCGATCGATACACAAGCCAGAAGACTCGATACTTTACCGCTGCGGATCGCCACACCCGGGATCGTTCGTTATAGTCCAAGCATGCGTTTTGCAATAATATTGTGCTGAATCTCATTTGATCCGGCGAAGATCGAATGCTTGCGGTTGTTAAGATACTGCGGCGTCTGGGAATTGGCGTATTCAGCGCCAATCGGCTCCTCGTTCCACCGCTCCGTCAAGGCCGCCTTGATATAAGGCGAGGAATAATACCCCACGGCTTCCATTTTCAACTCTGTCAGCCGCTGCAAAATCTCAGACCGGCGAATCTTAATCATGGACGCCTCGAAGCCCATCTCCCGATCGGCCGAAACCGCAGACAACAAGCGCATCATCTGCACTTCCAAGGTCATCAGTTCGATTTCGGTTTGGGAGACTTTGCGGCGGAATGTGTCGTCATCCCAAAGCGCATTGCCGAATCCATCGTCCTCTTCCCGTGCGATGTCTTTCAACTGGCTCAGGAGCTTTTTAACCCCGCCAAGTGCACCGCCGCCCATGCGTTCATGGCCAAGCAGGTATTTCGCAACCGTCCAACCTTGGTCGACCTCACCAATGACGTTTGCTGCTGGAACCCGAACGTCATCGAAGAACACTTCGTTGACCTCATGGGTGCCGTCCAGCGTAATCAGCGGCTTCACCGACACACCCTTGGTCGCCATATCCAGCAGAATGAACGTGATACCTTCCTGCCGCTTGCCCGCACTAGACGTGCGCACCAGGCAGAAAATCCAATCGGCCATATGGGCTGATGTCGTCCAGGTTTTCTGGCCGTTCAGGACAAAATCATCGCCATCCCGCACCGCCTTCATATTCAAGCTGGCAAGGTCTGACCCAGACCCCGGTTCCGAATAGCCCTGGCAGAAAATGATCTCACCAGACGCAATCTTTGGCAGATAGTAGTTTTTCTGCTCTTCTGTGCCGTAGCGCATCAGCACGGGGCCGCACATTGTAATGCCGAACAAAATCGGACGTGGTGCGCCGGCCAGGGAACTTTCTTCGTCAAAAATGTATTTCTGGTTGGCCGTCCAACCAGGGCCGCCCCATTGCTCCGGCCAATTTGGCGTGATCCAGCCCTGCTTATGTAATGCATGATGCCAGGCCATGATGTCTTCACGCGGGATGTGGCGCCCGTTGATGACTTTGTCTGAAACATCCTTTGGCAGCGCCTCACTCAGGAATGCGCGTACTTTGCCTCGGAATGCTTCGTCTTCGGCGGAAAAGGCCATGTCCATCGCTGGAGTCTCCTAAATTTTGCATCGCTCGCCCGATCAGGCGATAGTTGTCGCCATGCTACGCAACGGCTTGGATTGATTCAATGACCACAGCAAAACCCTATTGCCACTACATGACACCCACCTCCCCGTTCGCCCGCAAAGTCAGGATGGTCGTGCATGAATGCGGCCTGACAGACCAGGTGGAGGACTTCAACACCCGCGTGCGAACGCCTGAAAATGAAGTATTGGATGTCAGTGCACTTGGCAAAGTACCAACGCTCACGGGCCCGGACGGGCTGATGCTCGTAGATTCGACGGTGATCTGTGAATATCTTGATCGCTTGGGCGGTGCCCCCCGTCTCCACCATGATATTGGCCCAGCGCGCTGGGCTGCATCCAGGCTGTGGTCACTATCCGAAAGCCTGCTTGAATCCCTGGCATGGCGCGCCCGCGAGCTTCGCCGCCCCGTCAACGAACGCAGCCCCAGCTTTCTCAGCTATGAAACGGGTCGCCAAGCCCGGGTTTATGACTGGCTGGAGGCAAATTTGCCATTTACAGGCCCACGCGATGTTTCCGCCATCGGGCTCGTTATCGCCATGGATTACGCGGATTACCGCTTCCCGGAAGATAAGTGGCGCACCGGGCGGCCAAATCTCACGGCTTGGTTTGAGGCGGAAGCGGCGCGGCCAGCATTTCAAGCAACACTTCTGCCGCCACTACCTTAGGGCCCTGACCCTAGGGTCAGGGCCTTAAACTATAATTTGCCTTAACTTAGATCATAGTAAGTGTTTGGTTTCAGCTTTGCCTATATCTTGGGCAATGCATGAAGATATGAGAACAAACGCGAATTCACTTGATTTTGGTGCAATAAACCCTACCTTAAAGGAGGGAAATTCGCTGTGGATTTTTTTTGAGGGCTTTAGTACGCGTGCCCGCGCAGCTTCTAGGAAAGCGTGCGGTATAATAACAGGCGATCCGCTTAAGCATCGTCGGCGCAGACCTGAAGACGCATTGTCTTTCAGAGCAAGGCCAGTAAAAAAGCACATACAAGCAGCGAGTTTTGTTCGCGCCGTTGGAGCTGCACTGTTCCAATGGCTGAACAGGCGAATATTGGATGTGGTCCCTCCCCGCATCGGTATGTGTAGGGGGCGGGCAAGATGATCCGACCCGGGGAATGAGTGCGCTATGGCTTTTCAGGATGATCAACAACCGACAGAGACAGATGTCGATGTCACGGTAAAATGGTTCAACAGTGTCAAAGGCTACGGCTTTGTAACGACACCAAGCGGAGATGACGCATTTATCCACGTCACCTCACTGCAGGCTGTCGGGCGGGACTCAATCCCGCCGGAATCAAAATTGAAATGTGATTTGGTGGCGGGCCGACGCGGTTTGCAGGTCGGCACCGTAAAGGAAATCGTGGAACTTGGCGAAGAAGTCGCACAGGCTCCACGCCCGCAGCGCCCTTATGGCGGCGGCGGATATGGCGATGATCGCGGCGGCTACGGTGGCGGCGGTGGTTACGGCGGCGGGGGTGGCGGCGGTTGCGGCCAGGACCGCGGCGGCTACGGCGGCGGCGGTGGCGG
>Ga0181601_10000279_pt1 | contig 40721 bp, 47 predicted proteins | sample 041ome_8_FD_133020 | JGI IMG/M metagenome (GOLD analysis project Ga0181601, IMG submission 133020) | Coastal salt marsh microbial communities from the Groves Creek Marsh, Skidaway Island, Georgia - 041407BS metaG (megahit assembly) | ecosystem: Environmental > Aquatic > Marine > Intertidal zone... | reverse complement strand
TTTAATGTTACTTAACGTATACTCATGGCCACAATAAATTTTTGTATCAAGAGGAAGAGACTTAATTTTTAACAAACTTTCCCAAAACATTTTAGGGTCCCCTTCAAACATTCTTCCACAACCTGCATTAAAAAGAGTATCTCCAGAAAATAAAATATTATGTTCTTTAATAAAATAATTAATGTGCTGTAAAGTATGGCCTGGAGTATGTATTACTTCATATTTTTGACCATGAATTTCAAATATTTGACCTTCATCAACTGTTTGATCAGGTTTAGGAATTTGATTATCTTGTGAATACCCAATAATAATTGAATTAAATTTACTCTTTATCTTTTCAACTGCTGCTACATGATCCTCATGATGATGAGTAATCAAAATATGAGATGCTATTGAGTCATTTAATTCTAAAATTTTTAAGCACATGTCATAGTCAGAGGGATCAACAAGAACCCCCTCAGTCGCATGAGGATTTTTTATAAAATACCCATAGTTATCACTTAGCTGAGGAAAAAGATAAATGTTAGGTATGCCCATATTCGTGGAATGTTAAGTAAATCTTGATAAAATACAACTATGGATATTAGCGCATCTGATATTTATAGTTTTTATCAATCCAAATTAGGAAGCCTTGTCAAAAGAACTATTCGGCAAAAAATTATTTCTTCTATTGATGAAACAAAGCACATTGATGTTTGCGGTTATGGATATGTAAGTCCTTATTTATCTTTCATTAACAAACATTTTCCTAAATCTAATGTTATAGAATTCAGACCTGATTTTCTAGATGGAGCAGTTAAAGAGACAGTTGATTTTAATCAGAAATTTATCCACGAATATTTCCTACCTTTGGAGCCTAGTATGGTTGATGTTGTTGTTTCAACACATCTTTTAGAATTTGTTGAGAAGCCCCAAAGTTCAATTGAAGAAATATGGAGAATTTTAAGGCCAAATGGTTATTTTATTTCAATTTTACCTCGTCGCTCTGGTATATGGACTAGGTATGATAACAACCCCTTTGGTTTTGGAAGGTCTTACTCCTCTTCGCAATTTAAAAATTTAATCGATAATTATTTTGTTTTAGATAAAAAAAACTCATTTTTACACTTTCCCCCTTGGGGTCATTATCTAAACTATAAGTTTTACCAGACATTTGAAAATCTTGGAAATCACATATTTCCTTATATGGGAGGTCTGATGGTTTTTGTTTGCAAAAAAATTGTTTATGCAAAAACAACTTCCACTTCAAAAAAGATTCCCATAAAAAATGTACTAACAACTTAAAAGTCTTTTAATTCTAAAAAATATTTTTAATTTTATCATTTATATGTAGATTAATGGCTTGTTTGATCTCAGTTATTACTTAATAGTGTCATTTTCAGTTTTGCTATTTGCTATTTCTAAATCTGGTTTTTCAGGTGGGGGGTTGGCATTGATATCTGTAACATTATTGTCAATTACTTATGGGCCCCTAACTGCAATAGCTATTCTTATGCCAATGCTTCTTATCTGTGATGCTATAGCTGGATACCTAAACAGGAAACACTATGAACATAAAGTTATATGGTCACTTGCACCTTATTCTCTTTTAGGAGTTATAGCTGGAATGTTTTTATTTAAATTTATTAACTTATCAATGATAAGTATTTTTATAGGATCAATTTCTTTAGTTTATGTTGTATTTAATTATTTAGTAACAAATTCAAAAATTAAAAATATTCCTTTTTATGGTAGTAAATTATTTTGGGGAACTTTATCGGGTTTTACTAGTTTTTGTTTACACTCAGGAGGCCTACCGATGAATATTTTTTTTATGTCTTTATATAATAAAAAAGTTCAATTTGTTGCTGGTCTTGTATTTTCTATGGCTTTGATTAATATTTTTAAAATTATCCCATATTTCTATCTAGATATTATTAATCTTCGCTCATTAATGGGCTACCTAATATTCTCTCCCGTGGCTGTAGTAGGGGTTATAGTTGGACATTGGATGAATAGTAAGTTAAGTGATAAATCTTTTTTTATGATTATAAACTTTTTTATTGTAGTAGCTTCTTTAAGGTTAGTTTATCTAGGTTTTGTGGATCTATAAAAGCTTATTTAAATTATTTATTAAATCAAATTCGTTTTTAAAGGTATCCATTTTCTCTTTATCAATAATGATTTGAAATTCTTTAGAGTTTTTTTCTAAACAAATTGGGAGTTGATTTTCATATTTCTCTAAACCATGATCACTCAGCTCTTCTGAATGTAAAAAATAAAATTTATGAGGTGTTTTTTCGACAAAATCTTTCCAGGCTTTTTTCATTTTCAGATCATATGTAATTTGACATAAACTACATTCATATGTACTAGGTGAAACATATTTATGGACAGTATCGACAATATAGTTCCATTTCCCTCCTTTAGCATTATATATAAAATAAATTTCTTTTTGTTTAGTCATTGGCAATATGAAATAAAACCTCTCTACAAAAAAGATTAGATGGAATTTTTCCATTTAAAAATTTTTTTTGATTATTCACATTAAAAGTATTAATAATTCTTAAATCAAGGTCTAGAGCTAATTTCTTAAAATCTTTGATACTACAGGGATGAATATAGTCTGTATTATACCATTGATCGCTATCGGATTTTTTTAGTAATGAGTCAAAGCTACCGGAGACAAGAAAACTTAAAACCTTACTTAATCGAGCAGAATTATTAAAGCCTACAATAATATTTTTACCAATTTTTTTTAATGTATTGAGTAAAACATCAGGTTTTTGAACAGCTTGTATAGTTTGAGTAAGAATACAGTAGTCAAATTGGTTATATGGAAAATCTTCGACCATTACATTTATGTCACCATGAATAACATCTAAGCCTTTTTCTAAACAAGAGATAACTTTTTCTTGATTGAGTTCTACGCCTTGTGCACTGATATTTTTATTTTCTAGTAAGGATATTAACTCACCATCTGAACACCCTATATCAAGCACTTTTGAGTTTTCTGGAATAAGATCTAGTATTATTTTATAATCGCTTCTCATTATTTAATTCCTTTAAGAAAACCATCACAAACTTTGAAGAATTGAGGTTCATCAAGAAGGAAACTGTCATGCCCTCTATCTGAGACCACTTCTGCAAAGCTAACATTGGACCCTACAGAGTTTAATAAAGATACTATTTCTTTAGATTCTTTTGTTGGAAATAACCAATCACTTGTAAAAGATAGTACAAGAAATCTAATCCCATTTTGAATGATTTTATTTTTATTATTTTGTATCTCAGAGGATACATCAAAATAATCCATTGCTCGAGTCATATACAGATAGCTATTTGCATCAAAGCGATCTACAAAAGATTTACCTTGGTAGCGTAAATAACTTTCAACTTGAAAATCAATACCAAATCCAAAAGATAAATCTTTTTTCTCTTGTAAGTTTCTTCCAAATTTATTTTGAAAGGCTTTTTCTGAAAGATAAGTAATATGAGCTATCATTCTAGCAACAGATAGACCATTTTCTGGCTTTTTATTTTTTTCTGGGTATCTTCCATTGTCCCAATTGGGATCTAGCATAATTGACTGTCTTCCTGCTTCATCAAAAGCAATATTCTGTGCTGAGTGTTTTAAAGAACCGGCTATGCTAATAATGGATTTTAAAGATTCAGGGTATGTGGCTGCCCATTGTAGAACTTGCATTGCACCCATAGATCCACCAATAACTGATAAGAGCTTTGATATTCCTAATTCATCAATCAAAATTTTTTGAACTCTCACCATATCCCTAATTGTAATAGTTGGAAAATCTGGACCATAAATTTTATTAGTTTTAGGATTAATGTCATTTGGACCTGTAGTACCAACACACCCTCCTAAAACGTTAGAGCAAATGACAAAATATTTATTTGTATCTATAGGTCTATTGGGACCTACCATTAAGTCCCACCAGCCCTTTTTTTTTGTGATAGGGCTTTCTTCTGCAGGAAATTGATCTCCGGTTAAAGCATGACATATTAAAATAGCATTATCTTTATTACCATTAAGCTTTCCATATGTCTGATAAGCCACTTGGAAATCAGATATTATTTTCCCAGAGTCAAGCAACAGTTCTTCTTGGCATTTGAGTAAGTATCCAGGATATTCAGAGTTATCAGTTATTTTTCTCATAATATTTTAGTATGATTGATAACTGCAGGGAAAACGCTTTAGCTGTTTATACACCCGCAAGCTGCAATCAAATCGGTGTTGATAGCAACTTATGACTTTTCAAAAAATAATTCAATATAAAATGATGATATTTTTCCTATATAGTTTATTTATTACAATCAAAAATGATTAAAAATCAGCCAAAAAATAGCTATCAAGGTGGATCTGAAAATTTTAAAGGTTTTATAAGATTATCTTCTAATGAGAATAATTATGGCCCATCGTCCAAGGTTATTTCTGCCATAAAAGATAATTCTAAATATTCTAATATCTATCCAGAATTAGATGGAAATAGCTTAAAATTACAAATAGCTAAAACTTTTAAAATTAATTCAAATCAAATTATCTTAGGTGCAGGGTCTGATGAAATTTTACAAATGGCTTATGCCGCTTTCACAAAACCAGGTGATGAAGTATTGTTTACAAAGTATGCTTTCGCTATGTACTCTATTTATGCAAAAAATTTTAAATGCAAGGCAATTAAATTTAATGATAAAAACCTGCAATTTTCTTTAAATGATTTACTTAAACTATCATCAGCTAAAACTAAAATTATTTTTTTAGCCAATCCAAATAATCCAACAGGATCAATTTTTTATAAAAAAGAATTAATTAATTTTTTAGATAAGGTTAATAAAAAGACTATTGTGATATTAGATGATGCATATTGTGAATATATTCAAGATAAAGGCTATGATAATGGCATGAATTTAGTCAAAAAATATCCAAATTTAATGATTACTAGATCGTTCTCCAAAATTTTTGCTTTAGGTGGTTTGCGAATTGGATGGGGCTACTCCCAATTACATAATATCTCTAAAATTTATGAATTCAAAAAACCATTTAATGTTTCACGCCTATCATGTATTGCAGGCATAGAGTCCTTAAAAAGTAAATCTTGGTTAAAGTCAAATATCCAAAAAAATATAATTAATAAAAATTATACTATTAATAATCTTAAAAAAATCTTTTTTGAAATCATTGATACAAAAGCAAATTTTATTTTATTAAAATTTAAGAATGAAAAATTAGCAAATTCTTATGTTAATTTTTTAAATAAGAAAAAAATAACAGTTAGATCATTAACATCGTATGGATTGCCAAATTATATTAGGATGACTATTGGTACACAATCAGATATGAGAAAAACTGTCAAAATTTCAAATAAATTTAATGTTTAAAAATATTCTTATTATTGGCTTTGGAATGATTGGTTCTTCAATTGCTAAGACTGTCTTCAAAAATAATAAATCAACTAATATTTATGCCTTAGATAAATCCCCATCAATTAAAGAAAGACTCAAAAAAGCAAAACTTTCATCAGTTACTTGTTTAAAATCTTTTGACGAAATTGATAATTCGAAAATTGATTTAATTATAATCTGCACCCCTGTTCTTCAATATAAATCAATATTCCAAAAATTATCTCAATTAAAACGGAATAATTTTATTGTTACTGACGTGGGATCTACAAAGCACAATATTGAAAAAACCTATAAATCTGGGAATTTCAAATTTAGATTTGTACCTTCCCATCCAATAGCTGGTATTGAAAAATCAGGATTAGAGTATGGTTTTGTTGGTTTGTTTGACAACAGATATAATATTATTTGCCCTTTAAAAGATACTTCAAAGTCAGATTTAAATAAAATTTCTAAATTTTGGCGATCTTTATCCATGAAAATTGATGTTATGACATCTAAAGAACATGACCATGTTTTAAGTCTTACATCTCACTTACCTCATATTATTTCATATTCATTAGTACTAACAGCTATGAAAAAAGAAAAATCTTTAAATTCTAAATTAGTTAAATTTTCAGCTGGAGGATTTAGAGATTTTACCCGAGTAGCAGGAAGTGATCCAGAAATGTGGAGAGATATTTTCTTAGCAAATAGTAATCAAATACAAAAATTGACCGACTCTTTTATCAAAGAATTAAAGATTTTTTCTCAAAGCCTGACATCTCAGAACTCTGATAAACTTTTAAAGAAATTAGAAATGACTAAAAAAGTTAGAAATCGAATAGTAAAAGCTCGACAAGCTGGTAAATTTATCCCTAATGATTAAGAGCATTAATTTCAGAATGAAGTTTTTTTAAAAATTCTTGCTTAGATAATCCTGGCTGAATAGGATCACGAAATTCAATAGAAATAGTTCCTTTGTGTATTTTATTGTTTTTAGGCCAACAAAAACCAGAGTTCAGTGCAATAGGAACGACAGGTTTGCTAAGTGATTTATACATAGAATAAATCCCTGGCTTTAATTCAGGGTTGTATTTGAATGATGTTCTTGTTCCTTCAGGGAAAATAACTACAGGTCTGTGATCAATATACTCAGCTGTTTTTTCATTCACGTGTCTTAGACTTTGTATTCCTTGAGATCGATCAATTGCAATCATTCCTAGTTTTTTTAGATAAATACCAAATAGAGGAATAGATAAAAGCTCCTTTTTTAAAATATATGAGGGATTATTAAATAAATGGTTATAGTAAATTGTTTCAAACATAGATTGATGTTTACTTGCAAACAAATAACCCTTTTGATTAGCTAGATGACCATTTATAACTTTGATTTTAATTCCAAAGATTTTTAATACCATCACCATGTTTTTGGTGAATAAAATCACAAAAAATCTAAATAATTTAAATTTTAGAGGTACTCCAAGTAGGGAAATAATTAAAACAATAGCTGTTGTAAAATAAAAAAGAATTAAAAAACTAAATCTCATATTTTTTTACAAAAACCATTTTAGATATAACCAATTTAATATATTCCTCTAACATTTTTTCAAATGGTATTACTGATTGATTATTATTGATTGCAAAGGGTGTAACTTTTAAACCTGATAATTGGTTGAATAGAAATTCAGCTCTAGGCATATGAAGAGTTGAGGTGATGAGTAAAATCGAATTTATTTTTTTTTCTAAAGCCCAATAACGGGTTTCGAGAGCATTTTCATAAGTATTTTTTGATAAATATCCAACTTCAATACAGCACTCCACTTTTTCTTGATCAAAATTTAACATATTTATAAGTACTACTTCAGAATTAAAAGTATTATCGACACCTGAAATAAATAATTTTTTTTCTTTAGAGTTATTTATTTGATTATATCCCTCTATAATTCTCTCTCCCCTTCCTCCAGTTAATACTACGATAGCATCCACATTAAAGGATTCTTGATTTTGTTGAGGTAATTGATTTTTAAATTTAATTAATCCTAAACTGAGCGAGATAATTATTAATGCTAAAATAATATTGACTCTTTTTAAAAGGAGAGCCATCACATAATTTCATTTTTACAGAGATCTTCCAGGGTATCTCGTGATCTTATTACTCGATACTCCTCTTTATTTTTTAAAATCTCTAGTGGACGAGGACGACTATTATAAGTAGAAGACATTGAGGATCCATAAGCTCCAACATTTAATAATTTAATATAATCACCTTGTTTAACCTTAGGTAAGCTGACATCTTTTGCAAGAAAGTCTGTTGACTCACAAATTCCTCCAGCAATATCATAAGTATCTAAGTCATTAGAATTATTTAAAACTTCAATTGGAGGGTTAATGTCGTAAAGAGCAGGTCGAAGATACTCAGAAAAAGAACAATCTGTTATTATTATTCTTTTATTGCCACTAGTCTTAACATAAAGAACTTTTGTATATAGTTCACCACTATCGGCAACAATATATCTGCCAGGTTCAAATAAAATATTATAGGATTTGGCTTTAAGTAATTTATTTAGTTCATTTTGCCAATCTTGAAAATTTAATTTTTTATCAGAGTGATCCATTACCCCAAATCCTCCACCAAAGTCTAGAGTTTGTATTGTTTTTAATGATGAGTTTATTTTATCAGCCAATGATACTAATTTTTGATATGAGCTTATCAATTGAATGTGGTCTACAATTTGACTTCCAATATGCTCAGATAAAGTTGTAAGTTTTATACCTTTAAAGTTAGCAATTGAGTCAAAGTCAATTTGATCAATAGATACACCAAATTTACCACCTGATTTACCAGTAGTAATTTTATCAAGTGTTTTAGCATCAATATCAGGATTAATACGGATTCCGATATTAGTAACCAGACCTTTGCTCAGAGAATATTCATTTATAAAAGCTATTTCTTCTAAATTTTCAACATTAATCGATCTGATTTGTTGTGTTATAGCATATTTTAAATCGAACTCGGTTTTACCAGGTCCATCAAAAATAATATTCATGGGATCAAATCCAGCTTTAAGAGATTTAAATAGCTCACCTGCTGATACTACCTCAGCACCAAAGTTATGCCTTTTAACTAAATTAAGAATTGCTAAGTTTGGATTAGCTTTTACGGCAAAATGGAATTTAAAATCAAATTTAAAATCTAATGAATTTAGAAAAGATATTTTATTTTTAATTATTTCTTCATCATAGAGGTAAAAAGGAGTTGAAAATTCTTGTAATAGCTTATCAGTCATTAATTTTCTTCAGGATAATTGTACTCTTCATTAGGGGGAAATGGATAATTTGATTTATCTACAACGCCATCTGCAAGTCTATTTGGTTTCTTATTTCCACATGAAACAATTGAAAGGCAAAAAATTACTATTAAAAATTTTTTCATATTTATTTTAGTAAATTTGAATATTTATCAATTTGTTTAGAGACCAATTTTGGATTAGTGCTCATTTTTGTTTTTTTTCTATAAAGGCTTTTTTCTACATCGATATAAGCATAAATATCTTTATTTATTGATTTTTCAAAATGTTGAAATTCTTTTAAAGATATATCAGATAGGTTTTTTTTATTTTTTTGAGCAAAGTTAACAATTTGTGCAATTATTTTATATGAATTTCTAAAAGGTATATTCTTTTTTATGACTAAATAATCAGCTAAATCAGTAGCAGTTGCAAAATATTGATTACAAATTTGTAGACCTTGCTTCTTTTCAAATTCAGATTTTTTCATAACATCAGTCATCACTCGAAGACATATTAATAATTCATCATAAGCTTCGAAAATAATTTTTTTATCCTCTTGGAAATCTTTAAAATATGTAAGAGGAAGTCCTGAAATAATATTAGAAAACTCCATATTCTTTGTTCTGATTATATTAGCTTTGGCTCTAATTAACTCTAATGAGTCAGGGTTTCTTTTTTGAGGCATAATGGAACTTCCAGTTGAGTACTCCGCGTCAACTTTAAACATTCCAAAAGAATTACTCGACCATAATACTAATTCTGCTGATAATTTACTAAGGTGTATTGCAGTCATTGCGCAGGCATTAAGAAAATACATACAAAAATCTCTATCACTAACACCATCCATTGAATTTTCTTTTGATTTAGTAAAATTTAGTTTTTTATTCAATAAATTCGTATCAATAGAATAGTTACTTCCTGCCAGTGCAGCGCTACCTAAAACATTTTCATCTGACCCTTTATAAGAAAAATCAAAACAGTTTAAATCTCTATTTAACATTTCCATATAAGCCAAAAGATGATGTGCTAATAAAATAGGCTGAGCTACTTGCAAATGAGTAAAACCAGGAATGATGGTATATTTATGAGTTGAAGCTTGTTTTAAAATATATTTCATTAATTTTTTTATCTCATTTTGTAAATTAAGAGATGATTTCATTACCCACAATCTAGTGTCGGTTGCTACCTGATCATTTCTTGATCGACCGGTATGTAATTTTAATGCAGTATCTCCAATCTTTTTGTGGAGAAAAAATTCGATATTCATATGAATATCCTCATTTTGTTTAGTAAATTTAATTTTTTTTTGGTTAAAATCTTTTTGTATCGAAGATAAACCTTTATTAATTTTAGCCAAGTCACTCTTTGTAATTACACCAAGTTTAAAAAGAGCATCTACGTGAGCTCTAGTAACAGAAATATCTTCTTGGATCAGTCTTCGATCAACATCAATTGAACTATTAAAATCATCCATTAAAGTTGATGTTTTTTTATTAATCGAAGTTGATAATATTTTATCTTTCTTGATGGGCATAATTAAAAACTTTTATCTTGATAGGTATATAATGGCAGCAAATACAAAGACAGCAATGCCTTGAAATAGCACTCTCATTCTCATTAATTTATTGCTGTGTTTTTTATTAAAGTTTCCGTTTTTTGCCATTGCAATAACACCTATGACAACCATTAACAAAGCTAAAATCATAGATATAACTAAAATTACTGGTAGTATACTTGTAGTGAACATAAACAATAGTTATCAAATTCCTGAAAAATGTCTAATTATTAAGTATTAATGAAAAAAATTGTTCTTTTTTTACATGGTTATGGCTCTAATGGAAATGATTTAATATCATTAAAAGAGTATATTTCTGTTGCAAAGCCTGTTGAATTTATATCTCCAAATGCACCAGAACCTTGTGAATTAAATTTTTTTGGGTATCAATGGTTTACTTTAAAAGAGAGAAGTTTCGAAGAGTTGACCTTAGGATTAAAGTCTGCATTTAATTATCTAGACAATATGATTAAGGACATCACTGATAGGCATTCAGTAAAAAGTGATCAGATTTCAATTATAGGATTTTCTCAAGGATCAATGTTGGCAACATATTATGCTCTATTAAAAGAAACTGATTTTCATAGTATTGTTTCGCTTTCAGGATCGCTTCCAGAGTCAATATTGGAGTCGTTAACAATTTTGGAAAACAATACAAAATATCTTATCTTTCATGGAAGGCTAGATGATGTTGTCTCTTATCAACAAGCATTGCAAACTCATCAATTTCTTGAGTCCAAAAACATAAAAAATAAATTAGTTTTAGACAATGACTGCCAGCATTCTATCAGCCCCCTAGCTATTGAAGAAATCAATTTATTGTATCAAGATTGGTTGTAATTAAATTTTAACAACATTTTAATTGTTTACTGTGCTATTATAGACAAATGATCAGTACGAATCATTGCCCTTCACTTGTTTTAAATGCTGATTACCGTCCTTTGAGTTATTTCCCTTTATCTGTTTGGAGTTGGAAAGACACTGTAAAGGCTGTTTTCTTAGATAGGGTAAATATCGTTGAAGAGTATGATCAAAGGGTCTCATCTCCATCATTTGAAATGAAACTACCCAGTATAATTGCACTAAAAGATTATATCCCTCATAATCACACTCCTGCTTTTACAAGATTTAATGTTTTTCTTAGAGATGACTTTACTTGCCAGTATTGTAGTGAAAAATTTTCAACTAAAGAACTTACTTTTGATCATTTGATACCTCGCTCAAAAGGAGGCCTTACTAATTGGGAAAATGTTGTCACATCTTGCTCTCATTGTAATTGGACTAAAGGAAGTAAAAGTTTATCCCAGGTAGGTTTTAAGCTTTTAAGAAAACCTAAAGAGCCATCCCAATATTCTTTAAGATTAAAAAGTAAAAATTTCCCCTCAGATTATCTTCATTCAAGCTGGAGAGATTACTTATATTGGGATAGTATTTTAGAAAAAGATTAGTATTTTTTAGAGATTTTTATTGCTGTATAGCAAAGTTGCTTAATTGTTTTTGAAAGGAGAACGTAGCCTGTAGTCATTTCTGCTTGATGTTCCACACCAGTATCATGGTGCTCAAGCTCATCTTCGCGAAATTTTTTTACTGTTCTGAGTAATTCAGGCTTGATTTTTCTTTTTTTTAATTCTTCAGCTTGTTCTTCATAATGTTGGCCAATTACCTCTTCTACAGCAACGGTGCATGCCATAGCAGCTTTTTTACCTAAAAGTGCAGTCCCAACACCTAAAGCGTAACCAGCTAAGTTCCATAATGGGAACATTATAGTAGGCTTAACATTTTCACTGACAATCAGTTCATCAAATTTAGTTTTATGAATTTCTTCCTGCTCTGCCATTTCAAGTATTTCTTTACCGAAATCAGTATTTTTATTAAATATAGCTAATTGCCCTCTATAGATTTGAGTAGCACCATGCTCACCTGCGTGATCAACCCTGACAATTTCTTCAATTAGTTTTTTATCTTGATTATTTAATTTCTTATTTCTTTTTTTTATAGGCATTAAGAATAATTATTAGCAGAAAGAATGCTGAAAACAAAGTGTTATAAAGAGATAGAGGTATGCCAAAGAATTTTAGATTTGCATTAGAACAAGTAACTACAAGACTATCGTTTAATAGAGCTTCCTTTAATTGATTAATATCAGTGGGTAAAGTGGCACTTTCACATCCAGTATATTCAATAATCCCAAAAGTACTTAAAGTATGATAGCCAGAAATAAATAATTCACTCAATAAAAGTATTGAAATTAAGAAAAGTGAAAACTTTAGATATTTATTAAATAATAAATTAATTAGTCCAATAGCAATAATTAAATAATAAGGAACTCTTTGATATATACATAACTTACAAGGAGCGTGTCCTAAGATATATTGTAAATAAAAAGCAAAAAGAATTGATACTATTGAGAAAAAAAATATCCCATAAACCATTTTTTTTATATCAAGCATGCTTACCTACCATATATATTAATCCTATTGCTAATATTGGAACAATAAAGAAAATCAAATATTTGTTTTTTTCTAAAAATGAAATTCCAAGATCTCCATATTTCTTCACGATATAACCTATAATTATAAATCTCATTCCTCTCGAAAGTACTGATAATAGTATAAAAGAAAAAAAATTAAATTTTGCATAACCGCTCGTTATAGCAATAACTTTATATGGAATCGGAGTGAATCCTCCAAGAAAAATTGCGATTAAACCCCAATCATCATAAAAATTAAAAAACATTTTTTGTTTTTCTAAATCTAGAAAATTTTTAACAAGGTCAAATAAATAAAATCCAATTAAATAACCTACTGCTCCACCAAGCACTGAAAAAAAAGTACAGTTTATTACTGTTTTCAAAAATTTATTTTTATTAAAGTAAATAATCGGTACTAATACAATATCCGGCGGTATGGGAAAAAAAATACTTTCTACAAAAGCTATTAGACTAAGAAAATATTGGGAAAATTTTGATGTACTTTTTTTTTCAATGTATGAGATAATATTTTTCCACATAAAATTAATATTATAATAACTCTAGCCAATAAGATAATGCCAAAGATAAGCAATAATCATTGCTGGAATAGCACTATATAATGTTGCAACAATTGCCGCTTTAGCAGAAATAGCTATAGCTGGGAAAAGAGCATCACCATCATTAGAGATAGAATTACCTATTTGGGCGGACATTGGTATTTGCCCACTGACATACATGGATGTAATCATAATTTGGGGTCCACAGCCAGGTATAAAACCAATAAGTATTGCAATTAAAGGTAAGAAAGGACCAAATAGAATTAGCGACTCAAATATAGCACCATTAGTAGAGAGATTAATTAACTCATATAACACGAATGAAATTATTACCCATACTGTAACAAAACAAGTTGTATCAACAACTCTTCTGTAAGAGTTTTCATGAATAGATGCCATTTGAATATCAGTTAAAGGGTTTAAGACCCATAAGAGAACACAAAATAAAGCTGCAGAGAAAGAAAAAACCAAAACTACATCCATTCCAAAGATTTCAAAATTTGTATCTATATTAAAAGCATTAATCAGTCCCAATATAAGCCCTGGTATTAATATGAAGAACCATAGTTTATAAAATTTATTAGAGGTTTTGTTCTTTGGTAAATCGCTTATTGAAATTGATTTGTTTATCTTTTCTTTTAAAAAATTTTTTGTAAAAGGTTGAGCTATATAGCCAGATATAATCCCCACAATAAATGTAACAGGTAAGATAATTAATGCAGCTTCAGGTTTAACTGCGATGAGTAAAAAAGCGGCATCGCCCATTGTGCTTATCAGTGCTGCTAATACTGCACCAAAAGAGACAACTCCTCTTGTAAATAAGCTCATAACCATTATTGCACCACCACATCCAGGTATTGCTCCTAAAAAAGAGCATATCGGTATTTCAAAACGTCTGTTATTCAAAATCAACTTTTGGAGATTAAAATTTTTCTTTTCTAAAAAAGTAAAAATTAGGAGTGTCATTCCAACAAATGATGAAACAGCAATAAAAGCATCACTGGATGAATTTACTAAAATTTCTCTAGTTTTATCATTTATCAAAAGGAGAAGAATACAGATAAAAAGAAATATTTTTGAGAGTCTTAAATATTGAAACTTTCTACTTAATTGTATTACAAGTTCAGTCATTTTTAGCCTAGGCTAAAAATTATAGATATAACTAAAAATTAGTCAATTTATTCTTTATATGTTATGTTTGTTCTATTAAGGATTTTAAATGAAAAAATCTAAATCTCAGTATTCCAATATTAGAAATCAAAATAAAAATGAAATTTTAGAAGATTATGTTGAGGCAATTCAAGAAATTTCAGAAATTAAAGGTGATGTTAAAAATGCTGATTTAGCTATTCATTTTGGTGTATCTCAGGCCACAATTAATAAAAATCTTAAAAGATTAATTACTTCAAAATTAGCAACTTCAGAACCTTATCGTTCAATTTTTTTGACTAATGAAGGAAAAAAACTAGCCGCTATTTCAAAAGAAAAACACAATATAGTTTACCAATTTTTAATAAAATTAGGAGTATCTAAAAAAGTAGCTCAATATGATAGCGAGGGAATTGAGCATCATGTCAGCGATGAAACTCTTAAATTAATGAAGAATTTCTCAAAATAAAATTTTTATCTAGTTTTTAATATTTGTTTTTTTTCAATCACACTATCAAAAAGATAAATCACTAGTGATAAAAATAGAATTATAGTTAATGCGTGAAGGCTGCCATTTTCAAACATTTCATTTGAAGAGTACTCATATAAACTTGTAGCTAATGTATCAAAATTAAATGGTCTTAATAAGAGAGTAATTGGGAGTTCTTTTATTGTATCAACAAAAACAAGTAAAAACCCAGCTAATATACTAAGTTTTATTTGAGGTATGATAATTCTAAAATAAGTTGTTGAAGATCTTCTTCCTATCAATCTCGATGCATCATCTATTGATTTACCAACCTTTTCCAATCCTGAATCTATTGAATTATTGGAGATTGAAATAAGACGAATTATAAGCGCGAGTATTAATCCTATAAGAGTAGCTAAAATTGTAAAATGAGAAAATTGATTTAAATATTTTATAAAAATTAGAACACCTAAGGCTATAACAACCCCCGGTACCGCATATCCCAAATTAATTATTTTTTTATAATATAAAAATTTTTTATTTCTTGAAAATCTACTATAAAAATTAATAAATATCGAAACAAGAATACAAAAAAACCCCACAAGGCTCCCTAAAATCATTGAATTAACAAGAGACGATAAATAATTTGAGTAATCAATGATTTCATAATTATTAATAAATATGAAAAAATTAAAGAGCAACGGAACAAAAAAACCAAAAAATATTGGAAGAAAGCTCAAACTAAAAACAAGAATAGTTTTACCTTTGCTTAATTGATACCGAGACCATTGAATACTTTCATAGCTAGAATTGTTAAATTGTTTATCGCCTCTCATTTTTTGCTCAAAGATATAGAGTAAAAGCATAATTATTAAAATTATAAGAGACAAAGAGAAGGCAGATGGTAGATCATTAATTACGGAAATATATTGAAAAACACCAATAGTTAGTGTTTGTAATCCAAAAAAATCAGCAACACCAAAATCATTAATTGTTTCCATCAATGCAAGTGCCAATCCTGCTGCAATACCTGGTATCGCCATAGGAAGACAAATTTTAAAAAAACATTGCCAAGGAGATTTCCCCATTGTTTTTGCAGCTTCAATAAATCTTGCTGAAAAATTTATAATAGCAATTCTAGTAAGTAGATAGACATATGGGAATAGGGATAGTCCTAAAATTATCGATGCAAAAAATGTATTACGTATAGAGAAACCGTAAAAACTTGAAAAATAAATAGATAGATAGCCACCAGGTTCTAATATTTCTGCATATGCGTAAGCAGATATAAATGCTGGAACTCCCAAAGGTAATATACAAAATATTTGAATAAATTTTCGTCCCCAAAAGTTAGTCATTGTGTTTACCCATGCAAGGGGAATGCTAATTAAAAGAACAACTAAACTTACAAGAAAAATTAATTTTGAAGATCCAAAGATATATCTAGGCGCATAAAGTTCATTAACATTATTAAATGAATATAGACCTTGAAAAAAAATTATTAAAATTGGTGTTAAAAGAAAGAAACTAATCAAAAAGAAGATAAATAATTTTATATAATTATTATTCATAAAATAATAAAAGAAATACTCGATAGTAAAAGGACTGCCATAATTCTATTAAATATTATAATTTTTTTTTTATCATTCAGATATTTTCTAAACGAATGACCAATAGCTGCCCAAGCGATGGCACTAGTAGAAGTAGATATAACAAAGCATATAAAAATCAGTATAAATTCAATTTGATATGAAAACTTATTTTGAATAAAAATAGCTGAGCTTGACATAGAGACTGTCACGGCTTTAGGATTTATAATCTGAAAAAAGTAAATATCCATAAATGAAAACTTTTTAGAATTTCCCCCATCAGAAAACGATGAGGAAAAAAATATTCTAAAAGATAAATATACTAAAAAACAAGTAGCTACAGTTTTGACTATTGCAGCTATTGCTGGAAATGATTGATACAACTCCCCAATACCTAAAAGACATAAGGTTAAAATTGAAAGAAAACCAAAAAATACACCCATCATTAGTGGGATAGTTTCTTTAAATCCATAATTAACAGCATTGGTAGATAAAATTATATTATTAGGGCCCGGTGTGATTGCAGCAGTCATCGCAAAAGTTAATACGGGTGCCATAAAATAGATGTATTCCAAAGTATCGAGATATTATTCTTAAAATTCAATAATTACAAAATAAGTATTAAATTTGCTAATTTAGTCTTATTAATATAATTAAATATGACTATTTAAGGCGTTGTGGCGGAATGGTAGACGCGCCGGATTCAAAATCCGGTGAGGGCAACCTCGTGAGAGTTCGAGTCTCTCCAGCGCTACCAAAATTACTAAATATGAAGAAAAAACCAACTTTAACATCAGTATTTTCTCTTTTTACTACTGGTATAACTATTGTAACTAATGGAACAAAAAAGCCTGAATATTTTGGATGCACAATAAATTCTTTCACTAGTGTTTCTCTTAAACCAGCGATGTTTTTATTTTGTTTAGGTAATGATAATAAACACCTCAAGACTTTTAAATTAAATAGCCCACTCAATATAAATATATTAGCAAATTCTCAAAAATCTCTTTCAAATAAATTTGCAGGCAAACTTGAAGATAGATGGAAGGGTGTAGATTATGATATCAGTAAAAACAAAGTACCTTTTTTTAAAAATTCATTAGGAATAATTGAGGCTAAAGTTTTCCAAAAAATGTTAGCAGGAGATCATACAATTTTACTTTGTAAAATTACTAACCACTATAATTTTAAATCAAAGAAACCACTTATCTATTATAAAAGTAAATATCAAACTATTTAAATTTTATGCAGCATATATGTACAAGTTTCAAGAATCTTAGTGTTGAAGATGAAATTATTTTAACTATTGGTAATTTTGATGGAATTCACAAAGGTCATAGCACTATCTTGAATAAAATTAAAAATGAAGCTGAAAACCTCCAAGTTAAAACGGCAATCCTATCTTTTGACCCTCATCCTAAAGTTTTTATAAATGGTGAAAAAAATTTTTTAATTAATTCTAAGTTAAAAAAAATCTCTATTTTAAAAGAATTAGGTATCGATTATTTGATTGAATTATATTTCGATAAAGATCTTATAAATTTAAGTTTCAATGATTTTGAACAATCAATTCTAATTAACAAATTAAATATTAAAAAGCTCTATCTTGGTAAAGATTTTAGATATGGGAATCAAAGAAAAGGAAATATCGAAACAATAAAGAATCTTTGTATAGATAAAAATATACTTTTTGAGGAAGTGAGTTTAATTAATAATGTGACTTCCAATTCAAAAGTTTCCTCTAGTCAAATACGTCAATTTATAAAGGATGGTGACATTCATTTAGCTAATGAAGTATTAGTTCATAAATTTAGTATTTCGAATACTGTTATCAAAGGAGACCAGCGCGGAAGAACCATTGGTATTCCCACAGCAAATATTGAGTACCCTCAAAATATAATTAAACCACCTTATGGTGTTTATGCAGTTGAGTTGAAGATTTTAGATAACGTACATTACGGCATAGCTAATTTTGGTATGCGCCCAACATTTAATAAAGACTCTGCAATTTTAGAAGCACATATTTTTGATTTTGATCTTGACATCTATGGCAGTGATATTGAGGTCATTTTTCATTCAAAAATTAGAGATGAAATAAAATTTGATGGAATAAAAGAATTGTTAAAACAGATTAGTTTAGATATCACTGTAGCTAAACAGAAATTGAATTATGGAAATTAAAGATACAATACTTCTCCCAAAAACAGACTTTTCTATGAAAGCTGATTTACCCAAAAAGGAACCTTTAATTCTTGAAAAATGGCAGAAAAGTGAAATTTATAAAAAACTGAGAGAGACATCCTTAGAAAAAGAAAAGTTTATACTTCACGACGGTCCTCCCTATGCAAACGGTCACCTTCATATGGGCCATGCCTTAAACAAAGTATTAAAAGATATTATCGTAAAATACCAGCAGCTATTGAATAAAAATTCTATTTACGTTCCTGGTTGGGACTGTCACGGCCTTCCTATTGAATGGAAAATAGAAGAGGAATATAGAGCTAAGAAAAAAAATAAAGACGATGTACCTGTTTTGGAATTTAGAAAACAATGTCGTGATTTTGCAAATAATTGGATTGAAATTCAAAAAAAAGAATTTCAGAGATTGGGAGTGATTGGTGATTGGGAAAATCCATACACTACTATGCATTACCATGCAGAGGCTCAAATAGTTAGAGAATTAGGAAAATTTTTAGAAAATGGAGGAATTTATAAAGGACATCGACCTGTGCTATGGTCGGTAGTAGAAAAAACAGCTTTAGCTGATGCAGAGGTAGAGTACCAAGACCATAAGTCAACTACGATTTATACTTCTTTTCCAGTTTCTGAAACTAATAATGAAAAATTTAAAGATCAATCTATTGTAATTTGGACAACGACTCCTTGGACTATACCTGGAAATAGAGCATTAGCTGTTCATGAAGATATCAATTATGTATCTATATCATTCAATAAAGATGAAATTCAAAGAAATATAATTTTAGCATCAGATTTAAAAGATAATTTTTTGAAAGAAAATGAAATTGAAAATGTAAATATTAATTTTGAAATTAAAGGAAAAGATCTTATTGGAGTTAAATGTAAACATCCATTGTATGATTCAGGCTATGACTTTGAAGTTCCTGTTCTTCATGGAGACTTTGTAACTACTGAACAGGGAACTGGAATTGTTCATATTTGTCCTGTTCATGGAATGGATGATTTTCTTTTAGGTAAAAAGCATGATTTAGAATTACCTATGACGATAAATGAGTCTGGAATTTATTATGATCATATACCACTTTTTGCCGGCAAACATATTTTTAAGGTAGATCAAGATGTATGTGATGAGATTAAAAACTGTTCTAATCTTATTTCACAAGGAGTATTAATTCATAGCTATCCTCACTCTTGGAGGTCTAAAGCTCCTTTAGTTTATAAGAACACGTCTCAATGGTTTATATCAATGGATACTAACGACTTAAGAAAAAAAGCGTTGAAATCAATTGATGAAACAGACTTTTATCCTAAGCAAGGACAAAATCGTCTTAGATCTATGATACAAGACAGACCAGATTGGTGTGTGTCTAGACAAAGAGTATGGGGGGTACCTCTTCCTATATTTGTAAATAAACAAACAGGAGAGCCGTTAAGAGATCTAAATATCATAGAAAGAATTGCTAAAATTTATGAGGAAGAAGGTGGAGACGCATGGTTTAACTCAGAGCCATCAAGATTTCTTGCACCGGAATATAAGGCTGAAGATTACGAACAAGTAAGAGATGTTGTAGAAGTGTGGTTTGATAGTGGCTCAACGCATTCTTATGTACTTGAGTCACGAGATGATCTTCAATGGCCAGCTTCGATGTATTTAGAGGGTTCTGACCAACACCGAGGGTGGTTTCACTCCTCTCTACTAGAGTCTTGTGGCACTAGGGGAAGGGCTCCATTTGAAAGTATTCTTTCCCATGGATTTGTTGTGGATGGCAAAGGAAGGAAAATGTCCAAATCAATTGGTAATGTAATTTCTCCTGATGAAATCATCAATAAATATGGTGCTGATATCTTAAGAATTTGGGTTGTTGCATCTGACTATTCTGAAGATTTAAAGATTGATAACCAAATTATTAACTATCAAATTGACTCTTATCGTAAGATTAGAAATACAATTAGATTTTTACTAGGAAACTTAAATGACTTTGATCCAACACAAATAGTTGAAATTGATGAAATGCCGGACCTAGAGAAATATATGCTTGGTAGAATATCCTCTCTCAATAAAGATTTAAAAATTCTTGTCAAAGAACATGACTATCATGGTATTTATGTAAAACTACTCAACTTTTGTACACTAGATTTATCAGCTTTTTATTTTGATATAAGAAAAGACTCACTTTATTGCGATGATATTAAGAGTCAAAAAAGAAAATCAGTATCAACCTGCCTTCATACTTTATTTAACTTTTTAACCAAATGGCTTTCTCCCATTATTTCATTTACCGCAGAAGAGGCTTGGCTTGCAAGAAAATATGACAATGAGGATAGTATTTTAACACAAACAATAAAAGATGATGATTTTTCTTTTGAAATAAATGGATTAGATAAAACTTTTAATGAATTAAAAAAGATTAGAAAATGTGTAACAGCAGCTTTAGAATTAAAAAGAAATGAAAAACTTATTGGCTCTAGCCTTCAAGCTAAAGTGACTTTATACATTTCTTTGGAAAGTCAAAAAATTCTTGAAAAAATAAACCTTGCTGAAATGTGTATTGTCAGTCAAATTGAAATTAAAGATATAGCTGACAAATCAACTGATGCTATCAATTTTGATGAAGAAAATATTTTTGTTTCTATTTCTTTAGCCTCTGGAGAAAAATGCGAAAGGTGCTGGACTATCCTTCCTGAAGTTAAATCTAATCCTCGTAAGCTATGTGAGAGATGTGATACTGTATGGCAAAATTTTCAATAAAGAAGAATATTTCATTAATAATTATTTTTTTTTCAATTATTTTATTTGATCAAATCACTAAAATTCTTGTTATTAAAAATTTTCAATTATATGAAAGTATGTCAATCTTTCCTCTTTTTAATTTAACATTTGTAGTGAATTACGGCTTTGCTTTTGGTTTTTTAAACAACTCTTCATTGAACCAAATTATTGTAATTTGTGTAATTTTTTCAATTATTGCTTATTTTTTGTATCTTTTATTCAAAACACAAGATCAATTTTTTCGTTTTTCTCTAATACTTGTTTTGTCAGGAGCTGTAGGAAATTTTATTGATAGAGTGATTCATGGTTTTGTTATCGATTTTATAGATATTTATTTAGGTTCTTATCATTGGCCAGCTTTTAATATAGCCGATAGTAGTATTACTCTTGGATTTATCTTAATCATGTTTAATATTCTCTTTCTAAACAAAAAAATATGAAAAATTTTTTAATACTTTCTTTAGTTCTATTATCTATTGGTTGTCAAAGAGAAAAAATGAATGAAGTTGGTGTTGGTTATAATAAAACGCTTATCATACCACCTAGTAATGACCTACCTGCACCAGGATCAATCGACTCTAATCAGACTAATCCTATAGAAGAAAGTGAGAATCCGCTCGTAAACTCCATTTTAGAACAGACAGAAGCTAATTCTGCGAACAATTCTATTATTGATAAAATTGATGAAGATAGTGGTTATAAATCAGATGAAGGTTTCTTTAAATGGCTTTTTAATGGTGAAAAAGAAAGATAATTTTCTTTTAATAGAATAAATATCTTCTATAAGTATTTTTCATGAAAATAAATAATAACCTAAAAGATTTAAAATTTAAGAAGCATTATTCTCTTAATTATTCAATCGATGAATTTATGAATTTATCTATGTTTAATCCCATTAATGAAAAAAAATATTTTTCTCAATATAATTTAAAACAATTTCAAAATAAAAAATTTAGAGTTCACGTATTTGGTATGGGAGGGTCATCTTTAAGTAGTAAGTTACTTGCTCAATTTATAGACCCAACGCTAATTAATAATTATCTTTATATTTATGATAATCTTTCATTGGCATATATTTCATCAACTATTTCAAAAATAAAAATCAGCAACAAAGACCGCTTCATATTTATTTCAAAATCTGGGAATACTATTGAAACAAAATATTTCCTTCATTTGGTTACTAAGCTCTTAAAGAAAAAAAATATTAAAAATCCTTTTAAAAATTTTATTTTTATTACTGAAAATAAAAAAAACTATATGAAAGAATTTTCGAGAAAAAACAATATTTTATGTTTTGATCATGATCCAGATATCGGCGGTAGATTTAGCATTTTTTCCATAACGGGTTTATTGCCATTAATAGTTATGGGACATTCCCTAAATTCACTCATCAAGTCATTCACGAAAGCCAAAGAAAAGTTTCTTAATAATCATAATTTTTTAGCAAAACAGACATTATCAAGCTTGAAATTTGAAGATGATAAGAAACTTAATAATGTAGTCGGCTTAAGCTATCATGATCGCATCAATGGTGTTAATGAATGGTATCGACAAATTTTTGCAGAAAGTCTTGGTAAGAACAATAAAGCCAAAAACTATATATCTGCTTATGGTTCAATAGATCAACATAGTCAATTTCAATTATATATTGATGGTCCACATGATAAACAATTCATATTTTTTTCGATAGTATCTAAGTCCTCTAAATTGAAAACTAACAGCGATCTTATTAAGGGATATAATTTAGCTTCAATTTTAGAAAAAGGCGCCATCACCACTCTAAAACAAAAAAAATTCCTTGTTAATCAAATTACTATTGAGGAAAATTTTATAGATTACACCTACCTTCTTATATACTTAATATTTGATATCTTTCTAAGAGCTAAAGTTTCAAATATTAATTTTTTAGATCAGCCTGCAGTTGAAATTTTAAAGAAAAATACAAGAACTTAAATTGTTAAAAAAATTAGTTGATATATTTCAAGCAAGATCATTATTACACTTAATTAAAATTTTTATAGTTTTTGGATTAGCAGGTTCTTTATCTGTCATTCTATCAGAGCCAATATTAAGAATAATAAACTTAGATAAAATAATTACTTTTTATCCTTTATATATCGTCATACGTCTAATAATAATTTTCCCTCTTTATCAATTAACACTTCTTGGAACCGCATTAATTTTTGGAGAATATGACTACTTTCAAAAATTTTTTAAAAAATTTTTTAATCTTTTTAAATTTAAATAATTTTTTTTATAAAATATAAAATTTTATTTTTATAAACTTTTTCTAATAGTATTTCTGAATAATCTAATTTTTGATTACTTTCTAAAATTATTAAACAATTTGGACTTACTCGATTAAAAATATTTTCTTTTAAAAAATTAAGATCATGATCATAAGGTGGGTCTAGATATAATATATCGGACTCTTCAATTATATTTCTTTCTTTGTTGTAGCTATTGAGATTATACAACTCAAAATTAGAAGCTTTTGATTTTTGTAAAAATTTTTTTACAGACTCTATATTTAAAGACTCGATATCATTAAAAATCACTTTTTTAGCTCCCCTTGATAGGGCTTCTATTCCAATAGAACCAGATCCACAAAATAGATCACAAAAAATAGACTCTTTTAAATCAATATTTAGTTTTGAACTATGCTCAATTAAATTGAATAAGTCTTCACGTATTCTTGATAGGGTGGGTCGAAAACTTTTATTGGCATTAATTTCAATTATACGACCTTTATATTCTCCACTAATAACTCTCATTGATTTGCATTACCTTATAATTTGCATGGGGTACTGTTTTAAGGAAAAATTTACCAAATGATATACGTTTTAGTTTCTCTACTTTAAGATTAAATATCTCACATATATTTCTTATTTCTCTATTTTTACCCTCTAACAATTCAAACCTTAATGTATGTTTGTTTTTATTGGTATGGGCCATTATAACTTTTGGTTTTTGATAATTAAATGATGAATAAATTTTTTGATTCATTGCTTTTAGTTTTTCATTATTCAGCGAACCTATTGTGTTTACTAAGTACACTCTCTTTACTTTAGATTTTGGTGATTCCATATATCTTTTATAGGGAGTATGATCAGTAAAAAGTAATAAGCCTTCTGAATTATAATCTAATCTTCCTATATAATGAAAATTTGAAAATTTTTTAGGTAAATAGTCATAGACAACTGTTCTATTTTTTTCATCTTTTTTAGATGTAATACAACCCTTAGGTTTGTGGAATAAAATCAAATTAATTTTTTTACTATTCTTTTTTGGAATTTCTATTTTATCATTATCAACAACAATGATGTAAGGTCTTTTTTCTATTTTTCCATTTAAGATAATGCCTTGCTCTTTAATCAAAGCCTCAGCTTTCTTTCTAGATATTTGACTTAATTCAGATATTTTTTTACTAAGAGTTTTTTTTAACATTTTCAACGAAATCATGAATAACAGATTTATCGAATTCTGTAATTAAAAACTCAGGATGCCATTGCAAGCCTACACAGTAGGAGTGTTTTGTATGACGAAAAGCTTCGATTACCCCATCTAATGCCTGAGCTTCTATTTGCAAACCTTCCCCAAGTTTATCTACAGCTTGATGATGAGCGCTATTTACATAGATATCCTTTTGGTTTGATAAGTTTTGAAGATAAGAATTTTTTTCCAAAATAATTTGATGGCTTGTCTCATTCCTAGGATTAGGCTGTTCATGTTCAATATGTGTATTTAAATCTTGAATAAGAGATCCTTTAAAATAAACATTAATCAGCTGACTTCCTCCACAAATGCCTAAAATAGGTTTATTTTTTTTGATAAAATTATCTATCAATTGCATTTCAAAATCAGTTCTATCAGGCATTATATTTACCTTATCAGAATTTATGTCTTGTCCATAAAACTTGGGATCGATATCAAAATCTCCACCAGATATTAACAACCCATCAAGAAAGTCAAAATTACTGAACTTTCCTATAGGCAGGATAATTGGGATGCAATCAAAAATTTCTAAACAATGGGAATAATGACGCCGAAGAGCAAACCAAGGATATTTTGAATAACTGTCTACTTTTTCTTGATAATCTACTGTGATACCAATAACAGGATTGTTTTGCATGAAGAATACTTTAACAAATTTAATTCAAATTGTATTGAAGCAAAGTCATATTGCTTACAATAAGGGTGAAATTCCAATTGGCGCAGTTATCTTTGATCCTGTGTCAAATAAATTAATTTCAAAAGCACATAATAAAGAAATAAGTGATAATGATCCAACTGCGCATGCAGAAATACTTTGCATAAGAAAGGCTTGTAAAAAACTTAATCAAAAAAGATTAGATAATTTAGAATTAATTACTTATTTAGAGCCATGTAGTATGTGTAAAGAAGTTATTAAATCAGCAAGAATAAAAAAGGTTTATTTCTTACTAAAAAATAATAACCCTAAGAGAAAGACAATCTATAAAGCAAAATATAAGCATATTGAACTAAAGGGAGAGAATATTATTAAAAAATTTTTTAAAGTTAAAAGATTTAATAATTAGCTCCTATATCTTTTCTATAGTATTTAAACTCCCAGTCTATTTTTTCAGCGACCTCAAATATTTCATCTCTACATTCAGCATAAGTTTCTTTAAGGGAAACAATAGATAATACTCTACCACCATTTGCTAATATTTGATTATTTTGAGTTTTGGTAGCAGCGTGAAAAATATAAAAATCTTCTGAATTTTCAAATTCGTTTAAATTTTTTATATGAGTATCTTTTGGATAATTTTCTGGGTAACCTTTTGATGCTAAAATTAAACATATTGCTTTTTTATTTTGATAGAACTCCAAATTAGCAAAGCTTAGATTTTTAGTTGATGTTGCGTGTATTAACTGTAAGAAATCAGATTTTAATCTCATAGAGATACTTTGAATTTCGGGATCCCCAAATCGAGTGTTATATTCTAGTAAATAAGGCTGGTTAAATTTATTAACCATGATACCAAAAAATATTACCCCTTGAAAATCAATCATATCTTTTTGAAGTCCATTGATGGTTTTTTGAACTATTTCATCAATAATTTTATCTTCTAAATTTTTATCAAGAATAGGGGCAGGGCTAACTGTTCCCATTCCCCCGGTATTAGGGCCAGTATCTCCCTCACCAATTCTTTTGTAATCCTGGGCAGAGCCAAAATTCATAAAATCTTTACCATCTGTAATAGTAAAATAACTTATCTCTCTACCCTCTAGGCACTCCTCAATTATGACGGTATTTTCATTTTGATTAAAAACCTTTTGTATAAATATCTTTTCACAGGCATTTATTGCCTCTTGTTTGTTATTGCAAACAAAAACTCCTTTTCCTGCAGCTAGACCATCATACTTAACAACTATTGGCCCATCATTTAGATCTAAGTAGTTTTTTGCATCTTCAAAATTATTGAATGATTCAGATTTTGCAGTAGGTATATCATGATTTTTACAAAATTTTTTCATGAATTCTTTTGATGACTCTAATCTTGCTCCTAATTCATTTGGTCCAAATACGTTAAGGCCTAATTCTCTTAATTTTCCTGCGAGATTTTCAGATAGATAATTTTCAGGTCCAATGACAACTAAATCAGGTTTAATACTTTTACACTCTTCAATTATAGCCTCTATGTTGGAAATATTTCGACATGTTGCTATCCGACTTATACCATAGTTACCAGGGAAACAATAAAGTTGGTCACAAAGATACGATTTACTAATTAATCTGCATAGAGCATGCTCTCTTGCACCAGAACCAATAACAATGACATTCATTTATAATTTAAAAAAGATATATTAATATAGTGAATAATATTCCTGAATATACAGTAACGCAACTTAATAGATCTATAAAAAATATACTTGAGGAAAAATTTCAGTATATCAAACTAGTTGGTGAGTCAGGCCCAATAACTATAGCTAATTCAGGACATGTTTATTTCTCTATCAAAGAAAATGATGAAGTGATTTCATGCATTTGTTGGAAAGGTAGTTATGAAAATTTAAATTTAAAATTAGAAGAGGGAACAGAATATAATTTTTTTGGTAGAATCACCTCCTATTCAAAATTTGGAAGATCTGTGTATCAACTAATAGTTGATGAAATAGAATACAGTGGTGATGGCTCTATACTGAAGTTAATTGATGAAAGAAAAAAAGAGATATCGGCAAAAGGATTATTTGACCAAAAATATAAAAAAACTATACCTAAATTTCCAAAATCTATTGGAGTTTTAACCTCAAGTTCAGGTTCGGTTATTCACGATATTATTCATAGAATTGAAGACAGATTCCCTCTTACAAAAATTTTTCTTTTTCCAGTTCCTGTTCAGGGAAAAAACAGTCATATCGAAATCATTGATTATCTAAATCTAATTGAGTCAACTAAGAATATTTATAAACCAGATACAATTATTTTTGCCAGGGGAGGGGGTTCTTTAGAGGAAATGATGCCTTTTAATGAACCTGAATTAATTGAAAGAGTATTTGAGTGTAAAATTCCATGCATTTCAGCGATCGGCCATGAAACGGACTATACTTTATTGGATTTAGTGTGCGATCTCAGAGCGCCCACTCCTACAGCTGCTGCAGAAATTGCTGTTCCAGATCAAAATCAATTATTTAAGAATTTAAGTGAAATGAATTCAATATTTATCAATTTATTAAAAAATAAAATTATGCACCCTATGCAGACACTCATGGCATTTGAGCAATCGACTAGTTTAATTTCTAAAAAACTCTTTGATACTGAAAAAAAGTTAGATCAATTGATTAATGTTAATCTCAAAAGTATAAACAGTTTTTTTGATAAAAAGAAAAATTTAATTTATAACTTCCACATTAAGGTTAACGACTTTAATCCAAAACAAAAAATTATTTACTTTAATGAAAAAATTAGAGTACTTAATAATAGCAATTTAATATCGATAAAAAACAAGGTTAAATTTTTTAAACAAAAAATTTCCCTTCTTCATAGATTAGTAAATAGCTCATCTATCGATAAAAATTTAAAAAAAGGGTATGCTATTCTTCAAAAAGATAAAAAACTCATCAAAGATATTAAATCTCTGAAAGGTATAAATGAATTTTTAATTAAAATGAAAGATGGATCTTTAATAATTAAAAAATAACTAAATTCTCCATCTTTCATGAGCCCAAAGCCATTGTTCAGGATTTTTAAATATCCACTTTTCATAATAATCAGAGTAGATTTTTTGAGTTAATTTCTTTGAGTCACAATTTTTGAATTCATTATAAGGCAATGGATTGTCATAAATGAATTGAAAGCTATTGTCATTATTTCTGACTGTATAGACAGGACAAATCATTGTCTTGTATTTGAGGGCTAAACTAGCAAAGCCATCAGTGGTATAGCCTCTTTTCCAAAAAAATTTATAAAAGGACCACTGCTATCTCTTTGATCTACTAGAAGTGCTAGATCTTCATTATTTTTTAATGCCTTAATCATATTTTTTGCACTTTCTGATCCTTTTTTATAAAAAAATGCATTCTCTTTATATCGTTTTGATTGAATAAAATTATCTATTTTTGAATTATTTGCCTGTCTATAGACTGAATGAAGACTAAATCCTTGATTCAGTAAATGATTTCTGGTGATTTCCCAATTTCCTATGTGGGCTGATATAAAAATTCTTGATCCTCTATAATTTTTTATTTTTTCGAGATTATAGTTATTTTTAACTTCCAAATTATTCCAATCAAATTTTTCTAAATTTAAAAATTCAAAAAAAACTCTGCCAGTCTGTTGTAAATTTTTGATTGTTATTTCATCGATTAAATTCTTATTAAAATTTAAAACACCCAAATTATTATTTATTATTTTATTATATCTTGTATATCTTCCAAAAAATCCAACTAGTATAGAGCCAAATTTTGAGCTTTGATTAAAAGTAAAAATAGTTAAAACTTTTAATAAGCTTATAAATATAAAAAATTCTATGTATATTTTAATTTTTCTTAATATGTTTTTCAATTTCTGTAACTAATTTACTTGGATTATCAGATATAATTTTACCATATATTATACCAACAGAGCTTTTAAATTCATTAGGTATCCTAATATGATCTTTCTCAGTGGTTATTAAAAAAGCATCTTTTTTATTAGCTTCATCAAGTAATTGAAAGATATCTTCAACTGTATAACTATGATGATCTGGAAATTCTTTAAATTTAACTATATTCAAATTTTCTGACTCTAATTGATCTAAAAACTTTTTATTAAAGCCTAAACCTGAAAAAGCCAAAAGTTTTTTTTCTAAAATTTCAGGATTTACAGAAATTTTATATTTTAATATATGTCTAGATTTTTTTTCACCTAGTTCATTGTCTGATGTAGAATTAATTAGAAAAAAAATTTGGGATTTATCTATTGCGCTTTTTATGCTTTCTCTTAGTGGCCCAGCTGGCACCAAAAGCCTGTTACCAAATGATTGAATACCATCATAAATATAAATTGATATATCTTTAAAAATATTAAATGACTGCAGCGCATCATCTAATACCAATATATTGGCACCATCTTTTTTAGCTTCATTAAAAGCGCTATATTTATTTTTACTCACCCAAGTAGGAAAGTAGTGTGACATCATCAAGGCTTCATCTCCAACTAGAGCATAGTTCATCTCGGGCCTTACTCTTATTAACTCATTAATGGTTCCACCATAACCTCTTGAGATTATATGAGGGTGATATCCCGCTTTAGTAAGTTGTTCACAAATATAGAGCACTGAGGGAGTTTTTCCTGAACCGCCGATTATAGCGCTCCCCACAGCTATTACAGGTATTGGAGCTTTGTTAACGTTAGTAAAACTTTTTCTTAATAAGGTTCCAATTATCCAAAATAAAGTTAAAGGCATTAAAATTATTGCAAAAATTCCAATTTTTTTTTGGTACCAGAATTTTGGTGCTTTTAACATTTATTGATTAAATCCATCATATTAAAAAATTCTTTAGTATTTTTCTTAAAATAATTACTTATAACTTCAGAATTTTGTATGTCAGTTGTAATTAAATTATTTATTTTTTTTGATATCTCTTCAAGTGAAGTTTCTATAATAGAAGCTAAATTAAGTTTATCTAAATCGTAATATTCTTTTTTAAAATTACCAATATGTTTTCCCGTTAGTAAATAACATCCTCTCGAAAGGGCCTCTAAAGGGTTTTGCCCACCATGGTTGAATAAAGATCCCCCCATAAAAACTAATTTAGATTGATCAAAGAAATCAACTGTATCTCCAAATTTATTATGAATATATATTTTATCATTTAATTCTGAATCAAGCATTGATCTTAACTTTTCAGAGTACTGAACATGACGGGGTATAATAAAGATTTTGTTAAAAAGGCTATGATCTAAATTTCTAATTATTTCAATAATTTTTGAAAATTCAAATTTATGAATACTTGCAAAACAAATATTGTTTTTTTTTCTTGATTGAAATTTAATATCTAAATTAAATTTTAAGTTTCCATAATAAAGAGCGTCTTGTAAAAATAAATTCTCAAACTTTTTTTTATCATCCTCGCTTTTAGTAAAAATTAAATCATAATTTCTACCAATAAGTTTTGCAAATGATGAAATTTTTTTCCATTTGTTGTAGCTTTTATCTGAGAGCCTACCATTAGCTAATATATTTTTGATATTATTCTTTTTTGACTCCTCAAGCCAATTTGGCCAAATTTCTGAGTCAATCCATATAAATTTTTTTATATGTGTATTTTTCAAAAATTTTTTTACATTCCAACTAAAATCAAATGATAAAAAAATAATTTGGTATTGGGGATAGATTTTTTTTGCTAAGTTATAAGATGACAAAGTAGAGCAAGATAAAAGAATTTTTTTATTTAATAAATTATCTGTAATAAATCTTATAGAATTTAACTCACCGATACTAGCAAAGTGAATAGCTACCTCTAAATCTTTGAATTTTTGAAAGTCATAAATACAAAATAATTTTTGTTTTATTGAGAAAATATTATCTTTTTTAAGTATAATCCGGATAAAAGAAAAAATAACTACAATAGGAAATATTATTAATTGAAAGCATTTGTATTTAAACATATGACTCAATTATTTTTTTATTTTCATTAAGTTCTTTTATTATTCTTGAATTAAATTCCTCTTCTGATTTGAAAAGATTTGCATCAATTATTTTTTCTCCCCATAAGTATATTCCTTTACTAAATGGAAGGGGTATCCTTAATTGATCCCAATTTTTTAATTTAAAAAACCTATTAGTTTTAAAAGACAAAATAGCTAATTTCATGTTGTATTTTATTGCTAACTTATAAATATTTGTATTAATCTGATACTTAGGTCCGTGGGGTGCATCAGGAGTTATGTAAATACAATCTCCATTTGTTTGAGTTTTTGAAATATCTCTAATTAAAAAACTTGGGTTATCTTTTTTTCTTAAAAGAGGGTCTAGTCCAAATTTTTTTTGAACTAGGACGCTGAGTTGCCCATCTCTATGAGATGTTGCGATTGGCCTTAGTTTCGGTTTAAATTTCCAGCTAAATGTTGAGCCCATCAGTTGGTTATGCCAAATTAATACAATTATAGATTTTTTATTTTCTAATTCTTTTTCTATGATCTTTTCGTTAATACCTTTCCAATGACTGGTATTTTTTACAAACCAAAGTGCAAAAAAAACTAAATTTGCAAATAAATTTAAAAAAAATGAATTTTTACTAAGGCGTTTAAGCATTCTTTTGAATTTGCTTTTGATATAGATGATAATATTTTTTTCTTTTTGCCATCAGAGATTTATGATTTCCTTTTTCAATCAATTTACCACTCTCAATAAAGTATATTTCATCAAAATCTTTTATTGTGCTAAGACGATGAGCTATCACTATTAAAGTTTTATTTTTTAAATTTGATAAGTTTTTAAATAAAGTTGCTTCAGTTTTTAGGTCTAAGTTCGAAGTAGGTTCATCTAAAAGTATTACTTGGTTTTGCTGAGCAAGAGCTCGGGCTATCGCGATCCGCTGTCTTTGACCTCCAGATAATTTTACACCATTTTCACCAATATTGGTTTCTAGTTTTTCAGGTAAGTCATCGACAAAGTCATTTACACAAGAAAACTTTATAGCATCTTCAATATTCTTTTTAGAACTTGATGAATTGTATTTTATATTTTCATAAATAGATCCATCAAATAAGACTGTATCTTGTGTTACTAAACTGAATATCTTCCTCAAATTTGCTAATTTAAGTTTTTGAATATTATTATTGTTAATTGATATATTTCCTTCTTGATTATCAAAAAGTCTAATCATCAATGCCATTAACGATGATTTTCCAGACCCAGAGGGACCAACCAATGCAATTTTTTTATTCTTTTGAATTACAAAACTTATTTCATCTAAAATATTTTTATGACTGTTGGGATATTGAAATTTAACTTTTTCAAATTCAATTTTTTCAAATCGATTGAGGATTTTATTCCCCCCTCTAACATCATTTTTCATGTCTATGAATTCAAATATACGAGAGGCAGCCCCAAGTCCGCCTTGAAGAGTGACATTGACATTTATTAAGTTTTTTAAAGGAGCGTAGGCTAACATCAGACTTACTAAAAAGCTCATAAGTTCGCCTGCAGTCATATTATCATTTATAACAAAAACACCTCCTCCAAAAATAGCCAATCCGGCTGCCATAGAACCTAATGTTTCAGTAAAAGGTCTTGATCTTGCAGTAATTTTTTCCTGTTTAAAATTTAACTCTCTGGCAAAAGAAATTTCTTTATTAATTCTTTTAATTTCAAAATTTTCAGCATTAAATGATTTTACATTTTTAATACCCTTAAATGTTTCTTCTAATATAGATGCTAAATTTCCAACTTGATGTTGTAAATTTTTAGTAACTTTTCTAATTTTTTTACCTAAAACTCTTATAGGTATAATAGCAATAGGAAATACAATTATAGATAAGAAAGCTAATTTCCAATTTTGATAAAACATATTTCCTACAAGTACTATTAATGTTAGTGAGTCTTTAATGAGTGCTGTATAAGTATTTGCCATAGCCCCACTAAGATAATATGTATCAGTGGTTATTCTTGTTATAAGAGAGCCTGTTTTATTTTTTACAAAAAACCCATAATGTAAATTTATAACATTATGAAAGACATCTTTTCTTAATTTTTCAATAATTCGATGACTCATAAACTGCAAAGATACAATTTGTGTATAGCTAGCAATACCTTTAATAAATCCAGTTAGTAAAATAGCTAATGGAATAAAGTATAAATAAAAACTATTTGCTTCTATTAATACTTGGTCTAATGCAGGTTTTACAAGCCAAGCATGAAATCCAGTACATAGTGCAGCGATGATCATGCAGGTAATTGCAATAAACATTCGCGATTTATATGCTAAAAATAATTTTGAAATTCTTATAAAATCTTTTCGACTGCTAGACATTTAATTGACTACCAATCATTATACTAAATAGAATTATTAAAGCGTAATGGTTATTTCTTTTAAAATATGCTAGTGAGTTTTCAGGCAAATTTCTCCATTTCAAATGAATATCTAATAAATTCACAATAAGAATTGAGAATATTATTATATAAAAAATGAAGTGGTAGTTCAAAGAATAAGCAAATAAAGATAAAAGGGCATATTTTAAAATAATTAAAATATTTAAAGCTTGAAATCTTCTTTTACCAAAAAATATGACACTTGAGTAAAGTTTCATTTTTTTATCATCAATTTCATCCTGAATAGCGTAAATTGTATCGTAAACAATTGTCCAAATAATTAGAGCAAAATATAAAATTAAAATATTGCTAAACTCATAAGGTGATTGAATTGTAACCCAGCCTATTAAGCAACCCCAATTATAAATCATTGCTAGTACCAGCTGAGGAAAAATAAAAAATCTTTTCGCTAATGGATATAAAATAATCAATGGAGAAATCACAAGTCCTAATATGATAGAGGGAATATTCAAATTAGTTAAAATATAAAAACCAATTATAAAAAGAATTAATAATAAAGTTAAAGCATTAGTAAGTGTAATTTGATTAGAAGCCAAAGGGCGAAGTTTCGTTCGGTCAACTTTTTTATCAATATTTCTATCAAAGATATCATTAATAATGCATCCTGCTGATCTCATTACAAAAGCTCCGATAAAAAATATTATTAAATACTTTAAAGTGTCTAAACCAATTTTTCCGTATGAAACAATTGCAAAGCTCACAGGATAGAATAAAAGCAAAAAGCCAATAGGCCTATCTAAACGAATTAATGTAATAAAAGGGTGTGTAAAAGATGGTAAAATTTTAAAAATTAAATTATCTTTATTAATATCGTTCATGAAAAGGATCTATTGTAATTCAATTTTAAACGAAGGTAGCACTTATCAACTAGAAGAAAAGTATTATATCCACTTAATTAGAGTGATGCGATTAGATATTGGAAGTGAAATTGCATTGTTTAACTCTAATTCAGGTGAATGGAAGGCGATAATAACAAAGATCAATAAAAAAAATCTTACTGCAGAAGTTGTAAGCAAAATATCTGACTATGTAATTGAGCCAAATATTAGTCTTCTATTCTCGCCCATTAAAAATCTTAATAGTGAAGCGATAATTAGGCAATCAACAGAGTTAGGTGTAAAAAACATTTTTCCCACTTTTTTTCAAAGAACAGTTATTAAGAAAATTAATACTGATAAATTTTTATCATACTCCATTGGAGCAGCTCAACAATGTGGGCGAATGTCTATTCCAAGCATTGATAATTATCAAAAACTAGATCAAAGAATTAATTTATTATCCAAGTCTAATGTTTTAATGTTTGATGAGAACTTAAAGGGTAAATCTATCCAAAATATTGATCAATTTAATACTGATGATAAAACTGAAATTATTGTAATTATTGGTCCTGAGGGTGGTTTTGAGGAAAAAGAGAGACAGTTAATATTTAAAAATAGTAAAACTTTCCAAAATGTTTCACTTGGCCCTCAGATTCTTAAAGCAGACACTGCTGTTATTGCCGCACTGAGCTTAACATTTCATTATTTTTCATAATTATAGCCAATTTAAGCGACAACCTGTCAATATACTGCCATTAAAAGTTAACTAATATAAGTAATATGAAATTTTTAATATCAGCATTTATTTTATTTTTTAATACAAATCTTTATGCAAGTGCTAGTGATTGGCAATTAAGCTTCCAAAATCCTGCAACTGATTTAATGCAAAAAGTAATTACGCTCCACAATGGAATCCTCATTGTTATGACAATTGTAACTTTATTTGTTTTATTTTTGCTTTTTTACGTTTCTTTCCGTTTTAGTGCTAAAAGAAACCCCACACCCTCTACAACGACACATAACACAGTCATAGAAGTTCTATGGACAGCTATTCCTGTCGTTATATTAGTGGTTATCGCTATACCATCTTTTAAATTGCTATATCAGCAAGAAAAAAGTGATGCTTATGACATGACAGTCAAAGTTATTGGTCACCAATGGTATTGGGAGTATGAATATCCAGATCATGGAGATTTTTACTTTGAAAGTTACATGATACAGGATGAAGACTTGCAAGAAGGTGATTTAAGACTATTAACAGTTGATAATCCTTTGGTTATTCCTGCCAATAAAAATGTTCAAATTCTTATTACCGCTGGAGATGTTTTACATAGTTGGGCCGTTCCTTCTATGGGAATTAAAACTGATGCTGTTCCAGGAAGGTTAAATGAGACTTGGGTGAACGTTAAAGAACCAGGAACATATCGAGGTCAGTGTTCTGAAATTTGTGGAACGGGTCATGGATTTATGCCTGTTGTGGTAAAGGTATTACCTGAAAATGAATTTATGGCATGGGTAAATACTGCTAAAAATAACTATGCAATTAATGAAGATATTCAAATTGATGTAACGCCATCAGAAGAGATAATTGTTTCAGAAAATAAGATTATTCAAATAGAGGAGAAAACATTATGAGCGCCGATATAGCTTCACTAGATGATCATCATGATCATAAACCTAATTTTTTTGTAAGATGGTTTTTTTCTACAAACCATAAAGACATAGGGACTCTTTATTTTTTATACGCTATTTTAGCTGGCATCATTGGCGGGGCTCTCTCTGTCATTATGAGGATGGAATTAGCGGACCCTGGTATGCAAGTAGTGACCGATGGTCAAATGTGGAATGTTATAATTTCTGCTCATGGACTCTTGATGATTTTCTTTGTCGTAATGCCAGCATTAATAGGAGGATTTGGTAATTGGTTTGTGCCACTAATGATTGGTGCACCAGATATGGCATTTCCTAGACTAAATAATATTAGTTTTTGGTTATTAATTCCCTCTTTATTATTAATTGTCGGCTCGATGTTTGTTGGTTCTGGAGCAGGAACTGGATGGACAATTTATCCTCCATTAAGTTCAATGACTGGCCACAGCTCACCAGCAGTTGACATGGCTATTTTCTCTCTTCACTTAGCTGGAGCTTCTTCAATACTTGGAGCTGTTAACTTTATTACAACAATCCTTAATATGAGGGCGCCTGGAATGACTCTTCATAAAATGCCTTTATTTGCATGGGCGATGTTAGTTACAGCTTTTCTTTTATTATTAGCTGTTCCTGTGCTTGGTGGAGCTATTACTATGCTTCTGACCGATAGAAATTTTGGTACAACATTTTTTGATCCTGCAGGAGGAGGGGACCCAGTTTTATTCCAACATCTTTTCTGGTTTTTTGGCCACCCTGAAGTTTATATTATGATCCTCCCTGCATTTGGCATCATCTCACATATTGTTTCAACATTTTCAAAAAAACCTGTTTTTGGCTACCTAGGAATGGCTTATGCCATGGTTGCTATTGGTTTTATTGGTTTTGTAGTATGGGCTCATCACATGTACACAGTAGGTTTTAGTGCAAACGTTAGAGCTTACTTTATGTTAGCCACAATTGTTATTGCTGTGCCCACAGGTGTAAAAATATTTAGTTGGATTGCAACGATGTGGGGTGGCTCGATCACCTTTACGACCCCAATGCTTTTTGCACTAGGGTTTATTTTCTTATTTACACTAGGTGGTGTAACTGGAGTGATTTTAGCAAACGCTGGTGTCGATGTGGTATTACATGATACATATTATGTGGTTGCACACTTCCATTATGTTTTAAGTATGGGTGCAGTTTTTGGAATTTTTGCTGGTATCTATTATTGGTTTAGTAAGATGACTGGAAAAGTATACTCTGAATTCTTTGGAAAATTACATTTCTGGTTATTTTTTCTTGGAGTTAATTTAACTTTCTTCCCACAACATTTCTTAGGCCTTGCAGGTATGCCACGACGTATTCCAGATTACCCTGACGCTTATGCTGGGTGGAACGCAATTTCATCAATTGGATCTTACCTATCTTTTGGTTCTTTCCTATTATTCCTAGTAGTGATGAGTGTTGCATTGTTTCGAGGTAAAAAAGCAGAAGCAAATCCATGGGGAGAGGGAGCAAAGACTCTAGAGTGGACTTTACCATCGCCGCCTCCTTATCACCAGTTTGAAACATTACCTGAAGTAAAAAATTAATTTGTGCCTTTGAACAATAAGCACAACAGCAACATTAATTCTAGCGGCTTTAGCGAGCCATTAGTTTTATTGGTAAATTTTTTAAAACAGATTTATGTTTTAATAAAGCCAGGGGTAATATCTCTTGTCATTTTTACAGCTTTGTGTGCAATGTTAATAGCACCATCTGATAAAAGTCTTTTTTTAAAGGCAGTCTCTTTATTATTAATTGCAATGGGTGCATCTGGTTCAGCAATACTAAATATGTGGAATGATAGAGTGATTGACTCAAAAATGGAGAGAACTAAGTTCAGACCAATACCTGCTGGAAATATTTCAGCAAACACTGCTCTTGCGGTAGGACTAATTTTTTCCTTTTTTTCAGTAGTTTTACTATTCTTTTTTGCGAACATTAAAGCTTCTTTGTTGCTGGCATTTACAATAATTTATTATTCAGTTTTTTATACTATGTATCTTAAACACCGAACTGCACAAAACATTGTTATTGGAGGTTTAGCTGGTGCTCTTCCACCAGTTATTGCTTGGATAAGTGTTTCAAACGAAATGTTAATTTATCCCATCATTCTATGTTTAATTATTTTTCTATGGACTCCGCCACATTCATGGGCTTTAGCTATTTATCGTAATCAAGACTACTCCAAAGCCGATGTACCGATGTATCCAGTCAAATATGGTATTAAAAAAACTCTAATGATGATGAATATTTATACTTTCGCTATGATTATATCTGTAAATTTATTATTTTTTACCGGCTTAGCTAGTTGGTTCTTTTTAATTACCGCAAATATACTTAACGGTTATTTTACATTGAAGCTTTATAAATTAAATTATTCCAGCAACCTTAAAAAAGACTCCATTAAGCTTTTTGGATTCTCAATTGTTTACTTATTTTCAATTTTCCTTTTTGCTGTTATAGATAAATATATTTAGATGAATAGAAAGAAAAAAAATTTAGTAGTACTATTTATCTTATGTTGCCTTGTTGTAGCTTTTTATTTTATTACCATCCAAAGAATTAAATCTGGATTTTGAAATTTACTAACAAATCTAAAACTGTCTTCGTATTAGTTTTGGTGCTCATGTTTATGTCAAGTTTAGTTATATTTTCAGTTCCCTTATATAAGCTTTTTTGTGACTTGACTGGCTTTCAAGGATTTAATCAACAAACATCAAATATTGACTCAAACTCCGAGTATTTAGAAAGTCAGTTAGATATTAATGTCATCTTTACAAGTCAGGTTGAAGAGGGCTTGGATTGGATATTTGAAGCACCTCCTAACATGAGTATTAATGAAGGTAAAAAGTATGATGTTATATTCAAAGCTAAAAATAATACTCAACTCATTTCTACAGGCACTTCTATTTTTAATGTTCTTCCTCCAAAAATAGGGCCATATCTCTTAAAAATTGAGTGTTTTTGTTTTTTAGATCAAACAATCAATCCGGGAGAAAGCGTCGAATTTCCTGTTACGTTTTACATAGACCCTTTAATACTTGATGACCCTGAAGCGAGTAGGGTAAAGAACGTCACTTTGTCATATACCTTTTTTGAGAAAAAAGAATGAAATGGTTTAAATGGTAGATTTAACATTTAAAGATTCCGAAAAGAAACACCAGTTTCATCTTGTTAATCCTAGTCCTTGGCCTTTAGTAGGTTCATTTTCAGCATTATTTCTTGTTTCTGGAGCTATTTTATACATGCACTATGAAATGTTATGGCCATTGATCACCGGTTTAGTTTTGATTTTCTTCACCATGTTTATGTGGTGGAGAGATATAATTAAGGAGAGCACATTTCTAAAAGTTCACAACTCTATCACTGAAATTGGTCTTCGATGGGGCATGGCTTTGTTTATAACTTCTGAAGTCATGTTTTTTGTTGCTTTTTTTTGGGCTTTTTTTGATGCAAGTTTACTTCCGAAAGCGTTTATAGAAGATTACAAAGATGTTTTCACAGGATCTCTAGGTATTGGTATTTGGCCTCCTGAGGGAATTGAAACTTTTGATCCACTAGACATACCTTACTTAAACACCTTAATTCTCTTATTATCTGGAACAACATGCACATGGGCCCATCATGCTGTTCGCGAAGGTCATAATGAAGAAGCCCTTCAAGGATTATATTTAACAGTTTTCTTGGGTGCGATATTTACTTGTCTTCAAATTTATGAATATCAGCACGCTACTTTTGGTTTTACGGAAGGTATTTACCCTTCAACATTTTATATGGCTACTGGTTTTCATGGGTTTCATGTCCTTGTAGGAACACTCTTTCTTTTAGTTTGTTTAATGAGAGCTAGGAAAGGTCATTTAACTCCTGAAAGACATTTTGGTTTTGAAGCTGCTGCTTGGTATTGGCATTTTGTTGATGTTGTATGGTTGTTTTTATACATTGCTATATACTGGTGGGGTAGATAGTCCCTTTAAGTTAATTTCTTTTAATTGTTTATTTTTCAGCAATGAGACATAAATCAATAACAGTATTTTTTTTATTTGTCAGTCTCTTGACTTTCACTTTAGGATGTTGGCAACTTTACAGACTTAGTTGGAAAAATGATTTAATAGATAATATTAACTCTTCAATTACTAATCCCGAATTGTTTTCCCAAGAGATAATTGATTATAATGAACTAACTGCTGTAAAATTGAATAATAAATACAAAGCTATAAATCAACCTATTTTTATAGA
>Ga0181601_10000278_pt1 | contig 40773 bp, 36 predicted proteins | sample 041ome_8_FD_133020 | JGI IMG/M metagenome (GOLD analysis project Ga0181601, IMG submission 133020) | Coastal salt marsh microbial communities from the Groves Creek Marsh, Skidaway Island, Georgia - 041407BS metaG (megahit assembly) | ecosystem: Environmental > Aquatic > Marine > Intertidal zone... | reverse complement strand
GCGGGTAGAGGTAGATGCCCGCTTCGCCGAGGAAGCGTGCGTTGCCCGGAGCGGCGTGGCGCGCGAGATAGTCCTCGATGGAGCGCACGGAGGTCGTCCCGACCGCGACCCGTCGACGGCTGCGATCGAACAATGCCGCCTGGGTTGCGACCGGCACCTCATAAATCTCGCGATGGATGGCATGTGCCTCGATGGAGTCGGTCATGATCGGCCGGAAGGTACCGAGGCCCACGTGCAGGGTCAGCTCGGCTGTCCGCGTACCGATGGCGGTGAGGGTGTTCAGCAGCTCGGGGGTGAAATGCAGTCCGGCGGTGGGGGCGGCGACTGCGACCTGGCGGTCCCGCTGCGCGTAGACGGTCTGGTAACGCTCAAGGTCCTGCCCGGCGTGGGCATCACCCGTTTCACGGGCAATGTAGGGGGGCAGCGGCATGGCGCCCACCCGATTGGCCAGGGCGGTGACCGAATCCGCCTGGATGGTATCGAACTGCACCAGGCCGATGCCCTCATCCTGCCGCCGCAGCACCGTGGCGCTGAACGCCTCGGGGGCGGCGAAGCGGGCGCCGACGGGTAGTTTTTTGGCCGGTCGCAGCAGGCACCACCACTGCTCCGGCTGGCCGGCAGCGGTGGACTCGGGCCGAAGCAGGAAACATTCAACGCCACCGCCGGTCGGTCGCTGGGCCCGCAGGCGCGCCGGCAGGACCGCGGCGTTGTTGCGAAAAAGGGTGTCTTTCGCACCGAGATAGTCGGGCAGGTCGCGGAAGGACCGGTGTTCCAGCGTCCCGCTCGCGCGGTGCACCACCAGCAGGCGCGACTCATCGCGTCGCGCCGCCGGGGTCTGCGCGATCAGATGATCGGGCAGATCGTAGTCGAAGAGATCGGTGGAGAGGCCGGGCAAGGCGCGCAAGGTGGGCGGGAACGACCCGGCTTGGCAACGCTGCGGCGCCGGGATCAGCGCAGGAGCTGCAGGACCACCGCCCAGTCGTCGTCCGGACCGCCGTTGGGAGGGAGAAGGGCAATTACGTCTTCACCCGCGACCGTGTAGCTGGGCTGGTATTGCCCGTTCCGGGGGTTGAACCAGTCGACCCGGAACTGGCCGGGCTCAGCGCTGAGATCGAGGGTCGCCTCACCGCCTTCCGGCAGGTAGACGACGTAAAACTGGCCCGGTTGAGCCAGGCACCAATTTCCGTTGTCGCCCGGGGGGGGGCCGACCAACGCGTCGTGCGCCTGCAGGTCGTTCAGGTCGACCCCGAGACTGTGGAAGAAGGCGAGGGCGATGCGGCAATAGTCCCAGGTGTGATCACGGCTGCGCAGGTCCTCGAGCAGCAGGTCGTTTTCGGCGAGACGGTAGCCGAAGTAGTACTCCACGCCGGCGCCGCCGGCCATGAGGTTGCCCCACAGGGTGTATTTGCGGATGTCGTCGAGCGTGTAGGGCGCGCGGTCGGCATCGGCGACGCCGTCGAATCCGCGGTAGCCGGGGTCGGGCGGCACGCCGTACTCGAACGGATTCTGTTCGTCGTTGGCCACCACCCACTGGCGGCCGGCGGCGGCGCTTTCGCGCAGCCATTGCAGGGTGCGGGCATGCGCCCGGTCGAAGCGGTTCTGCATCGAGGGGCCGGTGAGGTTGGAGCGATCGCCGAGGAGGGTTTCGTAGATGCGGTCCTGATCCTGCGGGAAGGTGTGAATGACGCGATGATGGTCATAGGGGTCGACCGCCTCGACGTAATCGAACATCGCGATCTGTTCGGCGTAGGTCTGGGTGTTCTCCTCGCCGAAGTTCCAGTTGAGCGCGAGGTGATGACCGAAGCGGGCGATCATTTCGCGGAAATAGAGGCGGCGCTCGGGACCGGTCTCGCCGGCGTCCATCGCCTCCGGGATGCGACGGGGTTCGCGACGCTGGTCGAAGCGATGATCGTCGAGTTCGTTTTCCTGCAACTTGAAGTGCAGATAGATACCGTGAGCCTGGGCGTGGGCGAAGAGGATGTCCCATTGGCCCAGCTTGGAGACATCGTAGTGCAGCTTGTCGTCCCGCTGCACAAACGGCCAGACGTTGTCGCCGTCGCCGCCGGCATTGTAGGTCAGAAACGAGAACACGTTCATGCCTTTGTCCGCGAGGTAGTTGATCGCGCCGATGATGCCCTTGCCCCGGGCGTCATCGCCCCAGGTCGGGTCACCCTCGCGCCAGTCGGCCTCGTGCGGGGCCCAGGTCTTCAGGGGCACGTTCGGCTTGCGGGCGACGGTGTTGTCGAAGCCGGTGTAGGCGAGGAAGGTCTCGGGCGCATCGGGGCCGGCTTTGAGAAAGAGCGATCCATCGCCGGCGAAGCGCAGGTAACGTTCGCCGGTGTAGGTGAGGCGGCCCCGGGCGCGGAAGTCGGGCGAGACCTTGTCGGTCGCAGTCACTGTGAAGCTGCCGGTCAGCCCGTCGTAAGGCTCCAGGGGTAAACCGCCGTGATAGGTCGCGGCATTCGGGCCGCGCACAAACGAGACCGCGTAATCCCAGCGGCCGTCGCGATCGGGCGAGAGGTGGGCGCGCCAGACGGTGCCGGCCATCGCGCCGGTCTGGGCGGCGTTGCCATCGGCGGCGAAGTAGCCGGGCACCACGTAGCTGAGTTCACCGGACTCGTGGGTGAAGGTGACGGTGAGGGCGTAGTCGGTGAACGGGTTGGGCGAAACATCGAGCTCGTGCGCGTAGGGCCCGGCCATGTCGAGGGTGACGGCGTGCCATTGCTTGAGTTCGCCGTGCACCGTGACCGCAGGCTCGGCGTCGGCGCGCGCGTGATCGGGAAACTGCCCACGGGCGGTGTCGGCGGCGAGGTGCTGGCCGATCCAGTTCGCGAGCGTGCTGCTGCCCTCGCCGTAGCCGCCGGGCAGCGGGCGGAGGTCACGGGTTTGAATCGGCGGTGGTTCGCCCCAATGCTCGGGAAAGACGGGTTGGGCGAAGGTGAGGGTGGCGCTGGCGAGCACCGGCAGCAGGCAGCGGGAGAGGGGACGAATCATGGCTAAGAGGGGGAAGGGATCAGGACAGGGGAGAATGTAATTTGGTCACCGTGTCGGCGAGCGCCTCCGCGTCGCCGACATTGCCCGGGAACACGACCAGACGCAGCCCGGGAAACCGGGTCTCGGCGCCGAGTGCCCACACCGGTACGCCGGGCATGATCTGTCCCTGGATCAGGGCCCGCTGCACCCCCAGGGCCCGGGTGGCGACGTCGCTGGAGGTGATGCCGCCCTTGGCGATGAGGAAACGTGGGGCGGCAGTGGCGCCGCGCACCACGTCGATCACCGCCTCTGACACGCGGGCGCCGATCTCCAGATTGTGGGCTTCGTCCGCCGCGCTCACGAGTTCGCGGCTGGTGAAGACCAGAGTGTCCTGGCCGCGGGCCAGCGCGTCGTTCATCCGTTGGGTGGCGAGGGCCACCGCTCCGGCCCGGGCCGCGGGCTCCAGCAGGTCGGGGACGGACAATTCGATGGCCTCAAGGTCATGGCGGGCCCGCAGCCGCTCGATCTGGGCGGTGGTCTTGGGCACATGGGATCCGGCGACGATGAGGCCGCCGTGCGGGGTGCGGTGGATCAGCTCCGGTCCGCGCAGGAGTGGCGGCGGTCGCTGGCCCAGTCGCGCGGACACCAGGGCGGCGGCGGAGCGGGCGAGCATGCGCCGGCCCGTCGCCTCCGCGGCGAGCATGCCGGCGGCGACCACCTCCATGTCGGCCTGGGCGACGGCATTGACGATCATGACCGTGCCTGACGGGGCGGCGAGAAGGGTGCGTTCGACCCCGGCCGGACCTTCGCCGCGAATCGTCTCAAGTGGCAGCGACCGGCAGTCGGCGGCGGCGATGCGGCCCGCGGTCTTTGCCTCGACCCAGCGCGGCAGGTGCGATTCGCGGTAGCCGAACACGGCGTCGCGGGCAAAGGGGGTGGCGGCTGCCGGCACGAGTTGGCCGGCCTCGGCCACGTAGTGGATGTCGTTCAGCGTGTACCGGCCGCCGGCCTCGAAGAACGGTGCGATCAGCAGCAGGTCGAAGTCGCCCAGCACCTCCGTCAGCACGTCGGTTTCGAGCGGGAAGTGTCCCCGCAGAGTCGAATCGCTCCGGCTGATCACGGAAAACGTCCGCTCTTCGGCGGCGGTCCGAAGGTTGCGGGCAAGCTCCTCGTGCAGGGTGCGAGAAGCGGCGGCGGAGAGGCCGCGGGAATTGGTGAGTACGAAGCAACCAGCATGCGGCTGGTCGAATTCGGCGCGCAGCGTGGCGGTGTCCCAGTGGGTGAGCACGGGAATGTCGGCCACGGTCTGAGTGCCGGTCGGGTCGTCGTCCAGAATCCAGACCTTGTGCGGCGCCGCGGTGAGTGCGGAGCGAATCGATGCCAGAGCGTCGCCGGGCCAGGGGGCTGGCAGGGCGGCGAAGGTGCGGGCCTGGTCGAGAAAGTCGCTCATGGTTCAGGGTCCGGTGACCTCGACCTGCACGCCGCCGGTGGCGGTGCGGTCGAGGAACAGCGCGCGCTTGCCCCGGGTGCCTTGGTGCGGAGCCGGGGCGGTCGGCACGGGCGACGCGCCCTGCGCTGCGCCCACATCGGCGACTTTGAGACAGAAATGGTGCAGGCCCGGGCCGTGTTCGGCCAACCAGACCTGCAGGGGGTGGTCGGGCGTGAGCGGCTCGACCAGCTGCAGATGGGTGTTGCCCAGGTCGAGATGGGTGAGGCGCACGGTGCCGCCGTTGACGTCCTCGCTGTAGAGCACCGGGAAGCCGAGGGTGTCGCGCCAGATTTTCAGCGCCGCCTCGGTGTCGGGCACAGCGAGGGCGAGGTGGTCGAGGCCTTGATGGGAGAAGGGCGGTTTCACGGCAGCTGAGGGGATTCGACCTGGCCCGATTCGTGGGAGCGGTAGGCGGCCTCGACGAGGGCGACGGTCTGGAGGTAATCTTCGCCGCTGCTTTCGAACGGCGTGCCCTGCAGCATGCAATCGGTGAAATGGCGTTGCAAACCATGAACGCAGTCGCCGGCGAAGCCACGGCGGACGTGGACGTAGTCAAGGAGGCGCGGCGGTTCGCCGAGCGGCTTGAGGGTGAGGCCGCCCTCAGTGTCGAGCTCGAGATGGCCGCGGGAGCCGTCGAGCCGGACGGTGCCGAAGGTGTAGCGCGGATCCGCCGTGTCGGCCTCGTTGTAGCGACTGGCGTCCAGGACAGCGGTGGCGCCCGAGGCGAACCCGCACACAAGCTGGCCGGCATCCTCACCCTGGATGACGGGGTTGCGGCGCTGCAGCCGGGCGTAGACGGAGGTAATCTCGCCGCCGAGATAACGGAACGTATCCAGAAAATGGACGCCGGTCTCGTAGACGAGCAGCCGCGGGTAGTCGCGGAAGAAGGGCTGGCGGGCCAGGTAGGCGTCCTCGGGCCAGCCGTCGCCCATGCGCATGCGCACGCTGAGGGAGAAGAGGTCGCCCAGCGTGCCGGCCTCGAGCTGGCGACGCATTTCGCGGTACCACGGTTGCCACCGCCAGTTCTCGTGGATCATGAGGCGCGCGCCGTGGCGCGCGGCGGTCTCCACCACCGCGCGGCTGGCGGCGGCGGTGGGCGCGACGGGCTTCTGGCAGATGATGGCGATGCCGCGCGGGGCGATGCGTTCGACCAGCTCAAGGTGGGTCTCCGGTGGGGTGATGATGTCGACGAAGTCGGGCTGCTCCTCGTCCAGCATGCGGTCGAGCTCGTCCCAGCGGTAAACACCGGGCACCCCGTGGCGTTCGGCCGTGGCGACGGCGCGGTCGTGGTCGCGGTTGGCGAGGGCCGTGATCCGCACCTCCGGGATGCGGTTCCACGCCTCGTACTGGAAGTGGCTGAAGTAACCGGCGCCGAGGCCGACGCCGCGCAGGGTCGGGGGGGTCATGGGACGGCGGGCGTGAGCGGCTTGGCCGGATTGGCGAGGATCCAGCACAGGATGGCGACGGCGTTAAGACCGGCGCCGACGTAGAAAAAGGCCTCCGGCCCGCCCGTCCAGGCCAGCAGGTAGGGGAAGGCGATGGAGACGACCGCCGAGCCGATGTTGCCCGCCATGTTCATCGTGCCGCTGACCTTGCCCGCGTGGGCGCCGCCCAGGTCGATGCAGAACGACCACGACGGACTCAGCGTCATGTCGGCGCCGAACACGGCGACCGTCAGCCAGAAGACCGCGCCCCAGACCGAGTCCTGGCCGACACTGCCGACCAGGCCGACCCCGGCTAGGGCAAAGCCGATGATGGCGGGCCCGCGGCGGGACAGGGCGGTGCGGCCCGACCGGTAGAGCGCGTCGACCAGGCCGCCCGAAACCAGGTTGCCCGCGGCGCCTCCGAGCAGCGGGATCATGGTGTAGAACCCGGCTTCGGTGTAGCCGAGGTTGTAGGTGCGCTGCACGTACGGGAAGAGCCAGCTGAGGCAGAAGAAGAACGTGAAGTTGCTGCCGAAGTACTGGAGCATCACCAGCCACATGTTGCCGCTGGCCAGCAGGCGGGTGAAGGGCAGCGGCGGCGCGTCCCCGGCCGGTCCGCCGCCCTGGCGATGGGCCGTGATATAGGCGAGCTCCCCGGGCGTGATGCCGGGGTGATCCGCCGGTTCGTCGCGAAACCACCACCACCATGCCGCGGCCCAGCCGAACCCGACCAGCATGAGCAGGAGGAACGACAGCTGCCAGCCCACCGCCGCGATCAGCATCGGCAGCAGGGGCATGGTGGCCGCCGCGCCCAGGCGGGAGGCGGAAAAATTGATGCCCTTCACCAGCCCGCGCTCCCGGACGGGGATCCACGCAAACACGGTACGGGCCATGCCGGGAAACGCCCCCGCCTCGCCGGCGCCGAAGAGGAAGCGCACCACCAGCAGCGAGACGAAGTTCCAGGCCACCGCGGTCAGACCGGTGAAGACGGACCACGCCGTGACGACGGCGGTCAGGACCCGGCGCGCGCCCAGCCGGTCGGCCATCGCGCCTGACGGGGTCTGGAGCAGCGCGTAGCCGAAGGCGAAGGCGGACAGCACCCACCCGAATTCGCGGTCGGTCAGCCCGAGGTCCTCGACGATCGGCCCCTTGGCGGTGGAGATGCAGACCCGGTCAATGTAGAGCAGCAGCGACAGGCCGAAGGTGGCGGCGACAACGAGGTAACGTCGGGGCATGGCTCAGGGATTGGGGGTGAAGGCGTCGGGATCAATGCCCTCCAGGGCGAAGGCCCGGACCGGCGAGCCGTCGCTGCCGGCGAGCTTGAGCGGAAAGGCGCCGAACCAGACGCGGGGGGCGGCGAGTTGATCGAGGTGGCAGAGACCCTCGACGATGGTCACGCCACCGCGCAGCAGGATCTCATGGATGTGCGTCACTTCGGCGAGGTTGTTTACGTCCGCGACCGAGGGAGGCTCCACGCCCAGGAGTTTGACCCGGTGCGCCACGCACCAGGTGGCCAACGCCTCGCTCAGGCGGGGCAGTCCGTCGCGGTACACCGCGCGGTCGTCCCGATGCCGGCTCCAGCCGGTGTGCAGCAGCAGGCTTTCGCCGGCTGGAAATTCGTCGCGGAGCGTGCCCAGGTTGTCCGGGGTGAGCAGGGCGCGCGGGGCGCAGGGTCGCAGGTCGGCCACCCAGGCCGGTCCGCAGCAGCCGGCCAGCGGGATCTGGTCGATGGTACCCGGTCCGGCCGCGAAGTGCACGGGCGCATCCATGTGCGTGCCGCTGTGTGAATACAGATGCCAAGTGGTCGCGTTCCAGCCGTCGCGTTCGATGGTGGTCGCAATGTCCCGGCTTACACCGCGGTCGTCGGGTACGACGGGCAGGGTCAGGTCGATGATGCGGGGCATGGCGGGGTCAGCGAATCAGAGTTCGGCGAGAATGGCGGCGGTGAGACGGGAGGTGGAGCAGGTGCCGCCCAGGTCGGCTGTGCGATGGTCCGGGCGGGTCAGGGCGCGGGCGACCGCATCCTCGATCATTCGGGCCCCGCGCCGGGTCTCGGCGTGATCCAGCCAGTCGAGCAGCAGCGCGGCGGAGAGGATGGTGGCGACCGGGTTGGCGACATCCTGTCCGGCCAGATCGGGGGCCGTGCCGTGTGAAGGTTGGAACACGGCGTACTGATCACCGATGTCGGCTGATGGAGCCATGCCCATGCCGCCGACCAGGCCTGCCGCCAGGTCGGACAGGATGTCGCCGAACATGTTTTCGGTGACGATCACGTCGAAGGTGTGCGGCCGCTGCACCAAGAACAGCGCCATGGCGTCGATGTACACGCGGTCGGTTTTTACGTCCGTGAATTCGGTGGCGACCTCGTCGAACACCCGGCGGAAGAACGCCATCGACGGCAGCACATTAGCCTTGTCCACGAGTGTCACGTGCCGGCGGCGGCGGAGGGCCAGGGTGAAGGCGGCGCGGCAGATGCGTTCAGCACCCTGACGCGTGATGCGCAGCGTGTCGGTTTCGAAGTCACGGCCGGCGGTGCGCGGATCGAGCCGGGAGGCGAACAGGCCCTCGCAGTTTTCGCGGACGATCACGAAATCGATCGGCCGGCCGGCCGGGCCGCCGTAGCCCTTCAGCGGTGAATGGTCGGGCTGGAACAACCTGATGGGCCGGACCCCGTTGTAGAGATCGAGCCGTTCGCGAATGTCGATCTGTGGTGTCATTTCGACCCCGTTGGGCCAGCGGACGTCGGGTAGGCCCATGGCCCCGAGCAGAATGGCGTCCGCCGCCTGCATGCGTTCCACGGCGGCATCCGGCAGCGGATTGCCGCCACGCAGGTATTCGCCGGCGCCGACGGACAGCTCCTCGAAATCGAGCTGCACGTCGTCCAGTCGCGCGGCGACCGCCTCGAGCACGGTGCAGGCGGACGCAGTGACTTCCGGACCGATGCCGTCCCCCGGCAGGACGACGATGTGATGGCGGGGCATGGTTGCGGGGGTAAGTTGGCGAAAGGGCGGATCGCAGGGGGCGAGGGGCGGGAAGGGCATCAGAGTGACCGGGTGCGCCGATGCAAAGGCTTATCAGGCTGGCCGTTGAACAGGTGGTGAACGGTAGGCGGTCGGGGACTCGCCGTGCCGTCGCGTCTGCGCGATCCTGCGCCCCATGATGCATCGAGTTTCGACCTGGAAGCGATGGGTGTTGGCCGGCGTGATCGGTGGGGTGATGGGTGTGGTCCCTGCCCTGGCGGAGGGATGGGAAACGCTCGACCCGCAGGGTCGGCCGCATGCGAGGCACGAGGCGGCGTTTGTGAAATGCGGGACCAAGTTCTATCTCCTGGGCGGCCGCCGCGTGCAACCGGTGGACATCTATGATCCGGTTACGATGACCTGGTCGGAAGGTTCGCCGCCGCCGGTCGAAATTCATCACTTCCAGCCGGTGGTCTGGCGGGACCGCATTTATTTTGTCGGGGCCATGACGGGCGGTTATCCGCGCGAAACGGCGTTGCCGCGCGTGCTCATTTACGATCCCGCCACGGATGTGTGGTCGGAAGGACCGGAGATCCCCGCGGAGCGCCGTCGGGGCGGCGCGGGCGCCGTGGTGGTCGGCGATCAATTGTATCTGGTGGCGGGCATCATCAACGGACATTGGGACGGCAACGTGCCCTGGCTGGACCGCCTTGACCTGACCACTGGGCAATGGACGGTGTTGCCGGACGCGCCGCGGGCCCGCGACCACTTCCAAGCGGCCGTGATCGACGGTCGCATCTACGCGGGTGGTGGACGCAGGACCTCCGGGGTGACGAATCAGGTTTTTGATCTCACGATCGCGGAGGTCGATGTCTTCGACATGGCGGCACAGATTTGGATGACCTTGGAAGAGCCCTTGCCGACGCCGCGGGCCGGATCGTTTTCCCTGGCTTGGCGCGGACAATACCTGGTGGCCGGTGGAGAGAGCCTGACTCAGCGGACCGCTCACGATCAAATTGAGGCCTACGACCCGATGGCGGGCACATGGCGGGCCTTGCCGTCCTTTGTGCGGGGGCGCCACGGGGCGGGACTCGTTGAGTACGAAGGTGCGCTTTACACCTGCAGCGGCAGTGGCAACCGGGGTGGCAACCCTGAACTGGATTCGCTCGAAGTCTGGCGACCGTAGATGGTGTAAAGGGTAGGGCGGTCGAGCCGCCCTGCTTGGCAGATTGCGAAGCCAATTGTTGTCTTGCGCTGGGGTTGGCGCAGGGTTTCCTCCGTCAACTCTGCGATGCCGCTTTAGCTCAGTTGGTAGAGCGACTCATTCGTAATGAGTAGGTCGTCGGTTCGAATCCGACAAGCGGCTCCAGTTTTTGCCCAGGCCACGGCGGGCAATCCAGCAGGTGCTTAACTAAGACGGTATCGCGCTCAGTTGTTGGCAATGTCCTCGTCGGCGAGGTCGCCTTGCAGTTTGCGGCGCAAGCCCAGGGCTTCTACTTCCTGGCAGAGCGCGCGGGTGTAGATCTGCAGGCGCCGGTGCACATCGAGGGTTTCCAGCAGGCGTTGCTTGAGTGCGGCGTCGCGGCAGAGGGTAAAGGCGGCCAGGTCGACAAAGGTCTCGGGATCGTCGACGGAGTGTAGAAAACTGGCGAAGTCAGCCGGGATCTCAGCTCCGAGTTTTTTCTTCAGGTCGAGGAGTTGTTCCACCTGTTGGCACAATTTGCGGTTCTCCGGCTCAGGGGCGCTCGACTCGCTCGCCAGGGGTCGGACGCGGACGACGCGGTAGGGTCTTTCGCGCACGATCCCCAGGCATTCGACGCGGATGAGGCCCTGCAGCAGCAGGTTGGATGTGCCGTCGTCGTTTTGGTTGCAGGCCCGCACTATACCCACGGTGGCGACCCGATGGCCGCGCTCCTCCGTGGGATCGCCCGCCGGATCGATGCCGGCGACGGCGAATTGACGATGGGTGGACAATGTCCGCTCCAACATAAGCCGATAGCGGGGCTCGAAGATGTGCAGGGGGAGCAGTGCCTGCGGGAAAAATGCCATATCGGGCAGCGTCATCACCGCCAGTTCCTGGGGAATCACGATCTCGGTCTCCATTGGTTTTTAATACGAGCAGCTTTGAGCGCTTCGCAAGTGAGACAGTAGGTGAGACAACGCCGCGGCGCTCCGGTGCGACCATGTCACAATGTGTGACAGGCTGGCCCAGGAAAGGGCTGCATGCTTTATGGATAAGCGTGCAACATATTTCATAAAGTATTGTTCAAAAAATAGATACGATGGTCTATCGAGACAAGGCATACCTATTGCTGATAGAATGGCATGAGCCGTATTCTCGGAATTGATTTAGGCACGACCAACTCGTGTATGTCGGTGATGGAGGGTGGGGAGCCCGTCGTAGTCCCCAATGCTGAGGGTGCCCGCACGACGCCGTCGGTAGTCGCGTTCACCAAGTCGGGTGAGCGCCTCGTCGGCCAGGCAGCCAAGCGCCAGGCCGTGACCAACCCGCGCAACACCATTTTCTCCGCCAAGCGCTTGATTGGTCGCAAGTTCACTGAGGTGAAGGAGGAGGCCAAGAACCTGCCCTACAAGGTAGTGGAAGGCAAAAACGGCGACGCCTACATTGAGGCTCAGGTAGGCGACAAGACCGAGCAATTCGCCCCGCAGCAGATCGCGGCTTTCGTGCTGGCGAAGCTGAAGGCGGATGCCGAGGCCTATCTTGGCGATGCGGTCACGCAGGCCGTGATCACGGTGCCGGCTTACTTCAATGATGCCCAGCGGCAGGCGACCAAGGATGCCGGCAAGATCGCGGGCCTCGAGGTGCTCCGCATTATCAACGAACCAACCGCTGCTTCCCTGGCCTACGGCCTCGACAAGAAGGCGGACGAAAAGATCGCCGTCTATGACCTGGGTGGCGGCACCTTCGACATCTCCATTCTCGAAATCGGCGACGGTGTGTTTGAAGTTAAGGCGACCAATGGCGACACTCACCTGGGTGGCGACAATTGGGACGAGGCCCTCATCGACTGGCTCGTGGCCGGCTTCAAGTCCGAGCAGGGTATCGACCTGCGCAGCGACCCGATGGCGCTGCAGCGCCTCAAGGAGGAAGCTGAAAAGGCCAAGATCGCCCTGTCGTCCTCCCAGTCGATCGATATCAATCTCCCGTTCATCACGGCCGACGCCAGTGGTCCGAAGCACCTTAACGTCACGCTTTCCCGCTCCAAGATGGAGCAGGTGTGCGAAAGCCTGTTCGATCGCACGGTCGCGCCGTTCAAGTCCTGCCTTAAGGACGCCGGTCTCGGCTCCTCCGAAATCGATGAGCTCGTGCTCGTCGGCGGCATGACCCGCATGCCGAAGGTGGTGGAGCTGGCCCGCCAGCTTGCCGGCAAGCAGCCGCATCAGGGGGTCAATCCGGACGAGGTCGTCGCCATTGGTGCGGCCATCCAGGGCGGTGTGCTCAAGGGCGACGTGCGTGACGTGCTGCTGCTCGACGTGACGCCGCTGACGCTTGGCATCGAGACCGCCGGCGGCATTTCCACGCCGATGATTTCCCGCAACACCACGATCCCGTCCAAGAAAACGCAGACCTTCTCGACCTACTCGGACAATCAGCCTTCGGTGGAAATCGTGGTCCTGCAGGGTGAGCGCCAGATGTCGCGCGACAACAAGACGCTCGGCACGTTCCGGCTCGACGGCATTCCGCCGGCGCCGCGCGGTGCGCCGCAGATCGAAGTCACCTTCGACATCGACGCCAACGGCATCCTCCACGTGACCGCCAAGGACCTCGGTACCGGCAAGGACCAGAAGATCACCATCCAGGGGTCGTCCGGCCTTTCCAAGGAAGAGGTCGAGAAGATGACCAAGGAGGCCGAGCTTCACGCCGAAGAGGACAAGAAGAAGCGCGACGCCGTCGAAACCAAGAACCAGCTCGACAGTGCCATCTACCAGATGGAGAAGGCCCTGAAGGATAACGGCGACAAGCTGCCCGACGACATCAAGGGCAAGATCGAGCCGGCGCTGGCCGAGGCCAAGCAGGACCTCGAGTCCGACGATGTGGATCGCATGAAGGCCGCGATGGAGAATCTCTCCAAGGTCGGCCAGGAGCTCTACGCCAAGGTCGCCGAAGCCGCCCAGGCCGCCGGAGTCGATCCGGCGGAGGCCGCCGCGGCGGCTGCCGGAGCCGGGGCCCCGCCCCAGTCCGAGAAGAAAGCCGACGGCGATGTCGTCGACGCCGACTTCGAGGTAGTCGACGAAGACGACAAGAAGAAGTGACCCCTTTTGCCCGCCGCGTCCCGGTTCGCCGGACCGGCGGGCTTCATCATCCCTGAAATTCAATCCTGAAACCCAAACCCAACCCATATGGCCAAAGTAAAAATCAAGCCCATCGGTGATCGCGTACTCGTGCAGCACATCGAGGAAAAGGAACAAGTCCGCGGTGGCATCATCATCCCGGATTCCGCCAAGGAAAAGCCGCAGGAAGCCAAGGTGATCGCCCTCGGTACCGGCAAGAAGGACGACGCCGGCAAGAGCGTCGCCTTTGAAGTCAAGGTCGGCGACCTGGTGCTCCTGAGCCCCTACGGTGGCTCCGAGGTCAAGGTCGACGGCGAAAAATACAAGCTGGTGCGCGAGGACGACATCCTCGGCGTGATCGTCTGATCACCTTCAGTATTTAACCCTTAACTACAGATAATTTAATTCTATGTCCGCCAAACAACTTCTCTTCGACGAAGCCGCGCGCTCCAAGATCCTGAAGGGCGTCGAGATCCTTTCTCGCGCCGTCAAGGTGACCCTCGGCCCCAAGGGCCGCAACGTTGTCATCGACAAGAAATTCGGTTCGCCGACCGTCACCAAGGACGGCGTGACCGTCGCCAAGGAAGTCGAGCTGCCGGACGCCTATGAAAACATGGGCGCCCAGATGGTAAAGGAAGTCGCCTCCAAGACCTCCGACAACGCCGGTGACGGCACCACCACCGCGACCGTGCTGGCCGAGGCCATCTATCGCGAAGGTCTCAAGAACGTCGCCGCGGGTTCCAACCCGATCTTCCTGAAGCGCGGCATCGACAAGGCCGTTGAGGCCGCCGTCGCCCAGCTCCACAAGATCTCCAAGAAGGTCAATGACCGGGAGGAGATCCGTCAGGTCGCGACCGTTTCCGCCAACTGGGACACCGAGATCGGCGACATCATCGCCGACGCGATGGACAAGGTCGGCAAGGACGGCACGATCACCGTGGAGGAGGCCAAGTCGATTCAGACCACCCTCGACGTCGTTGAGGGCATGCAGTTCGACAAGGGCTATCTCTCCCCTTACTTCGCCACCAACCAGGAGGCTATGGAGGCCGTTCTCGAGGACGCCTACATCCTGATCCATGAGAAGAAGATCACCTCCTTGCAGGACCTCCTTCCGTTGCTCCAGGCCGTTTCCAAGTCCGGCAAGCCCCTCCTCCTCATCGCCGAGGACATCGAGGGCGAGGCCCTGGCCGCCCTCGTGGTCAACAAGATCCGTGGCACGCTCAACGTCTGCGCCGTCAAGGCTCCGGGCTTCGGCGATCGCCGCAAGGCCATGCTGGAGGACATTGCGGTTCTCACCGGCGGCAAGTGCATCACCGAGGATCTCGGCATCAAGCTCGAGAACGTCCAGGTGTCCGACCTCGGCCGCGCCAAGCGCATCTCGGTCGACAAGGAGAACACCACGATCGTGGAAGGTGCCGGCAAGTCGTCCGACATCCAGGGTCGCGTGAAGCAGATCCGTCGTCAGATCGACGAGACCACCTCCGACTACGACCGCGAGAAGCTCCAGGAGCGTCTCGCCAAGCTCGCCGGTGGCGTGGCCGTCATCAACGTCGGCGCCGCGACCGAGGCTGAGATGAAGGAGAAGAAGGCCCGCGTTGAGGACGCCCTCCATGCCACCCGTGCGGCGGTTGAGGAAGGCATCGTCCCCGGCGGTGGTGTCGCGTTGCTCCGCACCGCGGCCGCTATCGACGGCGTGCAGCTCGTCGGCGACGAAGCCATCGGTGCCACCATCGTGCGCCGCGCGATTGAGTCTCCGTTGAAGCAGCTTTGCGCCAACGCCGGCGTTGACGGCGGCGTGGTGGTGCAGACCGTGCTCAAGAGCAAGGGCTCCAACGGCTACAATGTGGCGACCGACGAATACGTCGACCTGCTCAAGGCCGGTGTTGTCGATCCGACCAAGGTGACCCGCACCGCCCTGCAGAACGCCTCCTCCATCTCGGGTCTGCTGCTCACCACCGAGTGCATGATCACCGAGATCCCGGAGAAGAAGGACCCGGCTCCCGCCCCTGGCGGTGGCATGGGCGGCATGGATTACTAAGCCCCTTCGCCAGGCTTATCGGCGGACTTTGGTCCGCTGCCATCTTACGACGCCCCGTCCCGATGTGGACGGGGCGTTTTCTTTTGCGCTTTTCAGCACCGCGTTGGCCGGGTTCGTTGAGTCCCTTCCATGGACGTCACCTTTCTTGGCACCGGCACGTCGCAGGGCGTGCCCATGATCGCGTGCGATTGCCCGGTCTGTACCTCGGCCGACCCGCGCAACCGTCGCACCCGGGCCTGCATCCACGTGGTCATGGATGGGCTGCATGTGCAGGTGGACGCCTCGCCGGAGTTTCGTCTGCGGTGCGTGGAGGAGAAGATCAACTGGATCGATGTGTTCATCCTCACCCACGGCCATGCCGACCATATCGTGGGCATGGACGACCTGCGGCGCTTTTGCGACATGCACGGCGGCGAGGCCCTGCCGGTCTATTCGACTGACGAGGGCATCGGGCGGGTGTTGGCCATTTACCCGTATGCCATTCTCGAACGGCCGGTGGTGAAGGGATACGCCGCGTTCAAACTGCAGGAGATGCCCGAGAAGCTTGAACTGGAGCAGGGCACGATCGAATCCACGCTGCTGCCCCACGGAGGTGTGAATACGCTCGGCCTGATCTTCACGGAACGCAGCAGCGGTAAGCGATTTGTCTATTATTCCGACTGCAAGCGCGTGCCGCAGGCAGCGGTCGAGTTGGCCAAAGGGGCCGATGCGGTCGTCCTGGATGGGCTGCGCCCCATGCCGCATCCTTCGCACATGACCATCGCCGAGGCGGTGGCCGTGTCGCGTTTGATCGCCGGGCGGCAAACCTGGCTGACCCATCTGACCCATCTGACCGACCATGCGGAAGGGGAGGCGGATCTTCCTGATGGAGTGCGCTTTGCCTACGATGGGCTGAGACTGACTTTATAATCCGCGTTGCAGCCGGTCGTTCTGCAGAACCATGGGAAATGGTTAGACATCCTTTCTTTGGTAACTTACTTTAAATAGCTAGTTTTAACCCAACCCCTGCCATGGCTCGCATCTACAACGACATTACCGAAACCATCGGAAACACCCCGCTCGTGCGCCTGAACCGTACGGCGCAAAAGCACGGCGCCGTCGCCGACGTGGTGCTCAAACTGGAGTTCTTCAACCCGCTCTCCTCGGTCAAGGACCGGCTCGGCTTCGCGATGATCGACGACGCCCTGAAGAGCGGAAAGATCAACGAGAACACGGTCATCATCGAGCCGACCTCCGGCAACACCGGCATCGCGCTGGCGTTCGTGGCCGCCGCCAAGGGCCTTAAGCTCATCCTCACCATGCCCGAGACGATGAGCATGGAGCGGCGCAAGCTCCTCAAGGTGCTGGGCGCTCGTCTGGTGCTCACCGAAGGCCCGAAGGGCATGAAGGGCGCCATCGCCAAGGCCGAGGAATTGGCCGCCCAGATTCCGAATTCCGTCATCCTCCAGCAGTTTGCCAATCCGGCCAACCCGGAGATTCACCGCAAGACCACCGCGGTCGAGATCTGGAACGACACCGAGGGCAAAGTTGACTTCGTCGTCGCGGGCATCGGCACCGGCGGCACCATCACCGGCGTCGGTGAAGTGCTGAAGGCGAAGAACCCGGAGGTGAAGATCGTGGCCGTCGAGCCGGCCAAGTCGCCGGTGCTCTCCGGTGGCCAGCCCGGCCCGCACAAGCTGCAGGGCATCGGCGCGGGCTTCGTGCCCGAGGTGCTCAACACCAAGATTTACGACGAGGTCATCGCGGTCGACGAGGCCGACTCCGGTCCGGTCTCCAAGGAGGTGAACACCCTCGATGGCATCCCGATCGGCGTTTCCTCCGGCGCGATCACTTGGGCGGCGCTCCAGATCGCCAAGCGGCCGGAGAACGCCGGCAAGACCGTCGTGGCGATCATCCCGTCCTGCTCCGAGCGCTACCTCTCCACCTGGCTGTTCGCCGACGTGAACACCGAGAGTGACTCTGTCGACGACTTGTTCGCCTGACCGATTTGACTGCTCCGGGCATCGTCCCGGTGACCAACCCAAGCGGTTGCCCCACACCCCGGCCTGGTGCCGGGGTGTTGTGCTTGGTGCGCATGGCTTGAGCCTTGGCGTAGTCCTGTCAGCGTCACCCCGGTGAGCAATCCGGCCGTTCCCTCTCCCTCCAACGGTTACCACGTGGACCACGCCCGGATGCTGCGGCGCTGCTACCGGGAGCTTACGGGGCGAATCCTGCTGCCCGCGGTGGAAGATTCCGTCGCCACCGCGCGAATGCTTTACGAAACGGATCTGGTGGTGATGTCGCACAACACCGCGACTGATCCGGTTTTCAATTACGCCAACCTGGCGGCGCAGCGGCTATTCGAGATGCCCTGGGACGACTACGTGCGCACACCCTCGCGTCTCTCCGCCGAGCCGGTGGACCGGGCGGAGCGCGCGCGGCTCATGGCAGCGGTCGCGGAACGCGGTTTTATTGAGGACTACCACGGCGTGCGCATTTCGCGGGGCGGACGAAGGTTTCGCATCGAGCAAGCCACCGTCTGGAATCTGTTCGATGAAGCGGGCAACCCCGCCGGCCAGGCGGCGGCGTTTTCCCACTGGGTGCCGTTGGGATGAAGGGTAGGGGCGTCCCGGCGGGACGCCCGGGCCGGCGGCTACCTCGCGCCGCACAACCGGGCGGCGTAGCGAATCGCCTCCAGCATGCTGCCCGGGTTGGCGGTGTTGAGACCGCCCTTGTCGAAGGCGACCCCGTGGTCGACGGACACACGCACAATCGGCAGTCCGAGGGTGATGTTCACGCCAGCCATCGCCCGCCACTCGCCGCTGGCGTGGTCGTAGTCGAAGCCGAGCAGCTTGGTCGGGATGTGGCCCTGATCGTGATACATGCACACGACAACGTCGTATTGGCCGCCGCGCATCTTGGGGAAGATGGTATCGGGCGGAAACGGTCCCTCGGCCGCGATGCCTTCCGCCTGCGCGTCCTTGATCGCCGGGATGATCTCATCGATCTCCTCGCGGCCGAAGAGTCCGTTTTCTCCGGCGTGGGGATTCAGGCCGGCCACCGCGATCCGCGGGATGTCGATCGACATGTCCCGCAGGGCGTGGTGGGCGAGGCGGATGACTTTGAGTACCCGGTCGCGCGTGACGCGCCGGATGGCCTCGGCGAGGGAGACGTGGGTCGACACGTGCACCACGCGAAACCCGCCCTCGGCCAGCATCATGGTATAGTCCTTGGTGCCGGTGCGATCGGCGTAGATCTCGGTGTGGCCGGCGTAGTCGCAGCCCGCCAGACGCAGCGCTTCCTTGTGGATGGGACCCGTGACGGTGCCGTCGACCTTGCCGGCCAGCGCCAGATCGATCGCGGTCGTCACGTAGTCATAGGAGGCCCGGCCGGTCATGGCAGCGACGGTGTTGAAGCGAAAGGCTGCCGGATCGACGTTGCCCAGATCGAGCACGACAAGGTTGCCTTCCTGGTAATCACCGGCGGCAGGATCGTCCACGGTCTGCACCTTGAGTGGCAGTTGGCACCGTTCGACGATGTCGCGCATGATTCCGGCATCGCCGACGGCCAGGGGGCGGCACAACGCCACAATTTCTTTGTCGGCAATGGCCTTGGCGGTGATTTCCGGGCCAATACCGGCAGGATCTCCAATCGTAATGGCGAGCAGGGGCCGGGGGTCGGACATAGGTTCAGGCAATCAATTCGAGAAAGGCAGCGGGCCACGGGTAGCTGCCGGGCTTGACGGTGATGGGTCCATATTCGGCGTCACACGGCAACAGCGTGACGACGCCGGGAGCGTGTTCTAACGCGACGTTAAACCGCGTCAGACCCAGGTGGCGCAGCACCACTCCGGCCGTGGCGCCGCCCGTGAGGGCGAGATGCGTCCCGGGGTGCCGCGACGCCAGCTCCGCCAGCGCGCCGGCGTGGCCTGATTCGGCGTAGATTGCCCAGCTGCTCTGAGCCAGATCGGGCTCGGTCCCCGGCTCGGCGATGGGGATGGCCAGCCGCGACCAAGCTTCGGTCTCGCCCTCGGGCCGGGTGGCGCTGCCATTCAGAACCAAGGCGGGCCGCCAGGATCGACTCGCTTCCAGCGCGATGAGAAGCGGGGCGGGGTGGTGGCCATGGTGCTGTAACCAGGCCGTGAAGGCGTCGGCCGCGCCGACGATCAAGTCGCCCGGCCGGCTTTCGATCAGCGCCCGGGTGATGTCCTCTGTCCGGCTCACGTCGGGGCTGCAGACGGTGGCGGTAACCCCGGCGAAACGTGGCGATATCCGCGAATCGGTCGCGGGGAAATGCGGGTCGTGGCGAAAGGGCGTATCAGCCAAGTCACGCCCGTTTACGAGGTAGCGGCCATCCACTACGCATCGGCTCAGGGTGGGATTGGCTGGCAGGGCCCAGACGCGTTGAAAGGCACAGGCCTGCTGCAGGGCATTGATCTCCGTGGCGAGATGGCCCCGGAGCACGGAATCAATCTTTTTGAAAATCCGGTCCGGACCGACCAGACGAGCCAGTTCACGGCCGAGACGGGTAAGGCTTTTCTCGGCCGCGGTGGCGGGGCCGTCGCGCGTCCCCGTGTCGATTACGGTGACCGCGGCTGCCAGCGCCGTGACGGCCGCGCCCCCCGTGCGCACCTCGACACTTAGACCGAAGCGATGAGCCCGACCGGCGACCTCAGTGGCGCCGGAAAAATCATCGGCGATGACGACGAGCGGCGATTCGACCATGGCCGTTGCGCAGGCTTAAAAGGGCCAGAGCACCGGGATCAGGCTTATCGCGAGGATGAAGCACATGATGTTGAGCGGCAGGCCGATGCGCAGGAAATCGCCGAAGCGGTAGCCGCCTACGCCGTAGACGTAGGTGTTGGTCTGGTAGCCGATGGGGGTCGAAAAGGCTGCGGAGGCCGCGAACATGACGGCAATGATGAAGGGCTGCGGATTGACCTCGAGCTGAGCACCGATCCGCAGGGCGATGGGGGCCATGAGCGCGGCGATCGCATTATTGGACAGAATCTCCGTGAACAGCATGGTCGTGAAATAGACCGCGATCAGGGCCGCGATGGGTTGATACTCAGCGGCCACAAACGTTCCCACGCCGCCGACCAGGCCTTCCGCCAGCCAACGGGCAGCGCCGGTGCTTTCCAGGGCGAGCCCCATGCCCAGCATGCCGAAAATCAGGAAGATCAGGTTCCATTCGACCGCGGCGTAGGCCTCTTTGGAGGTGAGGATGCCTGACAGTACGAGCACCGCGAAACCCGCGATGGCGGCAACTTCGATCGGCAGCCAGCCGACGGCGGCGACCGTGACCACCAGGGCGATGACGCCCAGCACGAGGATCATGCGTTCTTTGGGCGACTTGGTCGGGGTGCGGGCGCGATCAAAGAGCAGCAGGTCGTCACTGCCGCGGAGGGCGTCGATGGCCTGGTCGGTGCCCATCATGAGCAACACATCGCCCGGCTCGACCGGGAGGGTGTCGATCTTTTCGCGGACGTTGCGGCCCTTGCGATGCAGGGCAACGACCACCATGCGGAAGCGCTGGCGGAAGTTGATGCTGCTCACGGTCCGGCCGACCAGGGACGACTGCGGGGTGACGACGGCCTCGACCAACGACCCTTCATGAGCGGCAATCTGCTCGAGGCCGAGGTGCAGTTCGGAGACGAGGTCGACGCCGGCCATGCTGCGGGTGTGGGCGATGCCGCTCGGCCGGCAGGACAGGATCATGCGGTCGCCGGCGCGGAGCTGCGTTTGGCTGGGGTCCACAAAGATGGCCACGCCGTCACGCACGATCTCGAGCACCCGTACCCCGCTCGCTTTCTTGAAGCCGGCCTCGACCAGGGTCTTGCCGATGGCCGGTGAGTCCGGCTGGACGAAGGCTTCGGTCAGGTATTCGCGGCGTTCCTCATCCGAGAGGATCGAGGTCAACATTTCGCGAACGGGCAAGAGCTTGCGGCCGAAGATGGCCAGGTAGATGCCCCCCCCGATGGCGGTGGGAATGCCGAGTTTGGCCAGCTCGAAGAGGCCGATGGAGGCCTGGCCGTGGGAGACGGCGATGCCGTTCACGATCAGATTGGTGGAGGTGCCCACCAGCGTGCATGTGCCGCCGAGGATGGCCGCGTAGGACAGGGGAATGAGCAGTTTTGACGGCGCCAGCTGCATCCGCCGGGACAGTCCGAGCACCACGGGCAGGAACACGACCACCACGGGAGTGTTGTTCACGAAGGCCGACATGGTCGCGACGAAGGCCACCATGATCAGGATTACGACCGGGTAGGGCAGTTTGCCGGTGTTTTCCACCCAGCCGCTGATCCGCTCGATCACGCCGCATTTCACCAAGGCGGCGCTGAGCACGAACATGGCGCCGACCGTGATGGGGGCCGGGTTGGCAAACACGGAAAACGCCTCCTTCACCGGCAGCAATCCGGTGAGCATCAACACCACGAAGAGCGTCAACGCCGTCACATCGGGCGGGAACTTCTCCCACACGAAGCTGGCCAGCGTGGCGACCAACAGGATGAAAACCAGGGCGATCTCCCAAGTCATAGGTATCCCCGAAAATGAGCCGTCGCTCTTAGCCGGCCCAGCTTATTCTGGAGTGGCGGCGGACGCCTCTGATTTGCGATACCAGGCGTAAAACACCACGCAGAAAGCCAGGAATGTGACCACTACATTGCTCAACTTCATGATGGCGCCGGCGAGCAATTGGTCGTCCATCGGGCTGAAATTCGGAATCAACCGCGGGGCGAATTCATAAGTGGGATAGAGTACGTCCGGCGAGAAGGTCACGAAGGCAAACAACGGCGTCAGCCCCACCGCCACGGCGAACAGATAGACCATGCGGCCGGCGATCCGCATCGGCGGCCAGTGACGCGACCGGCCCATGACGGGCCACCAGTACAACAACGCCGAGCCGAAGAAGGTGACGTGTTCCAACACATGCACCAGGCGGTCCTGCAGGGCCAGATCGTAGAGGGCGGGGACGTGCCAGACGGATTGCACGAGCACATAGAGCACCCCGGCCACGACCGGGTGGGTGAAAAAACGTCCCAGCGGGCGCCACAACGCCTGTCTCGCCCAGGCGTCGACCAACCAGGCCGGCAGCCCGGCGAGCAATAGCACGGCGCAGGGGTAGATCAGAATCACGTGCTGCACCATGTGCGCACTAAACAGGAAACGTTCGCCCATCTGGTCGAAAGGTGAGCCGACCGCGAGGTAGAACAGGACCAATGCCCCGTAGTAGCTGATCGCCTGTTTGACGGAGAACGGCTCGTTGCCGCCGCCCCAACGCTCCCGCAGCGGTCCGGTGCCGATGGCGTAGATCCAGGCCAGGATCAGCAGTCCCCCGATCAGGTAGGGTTCGTTGTGCCAGTGTCGCCAGTCGATCATCGCGGCCAAAAGAAAGGGCGGCTCAAGGCCGCCCGGTCAATGGGAAGAGGAGGGAGCGGGTCTTGGTTCAGACCTGTTCCTCGTAGGCGGGTCCCACGGGTTGGCTGTCCTTGGCCCCATGGATGAGCAGCAGGGCTCCCAAGGTGCCGCCGCCCAGGATCAGCCCGATGAAGAACAGGATCGTGCAAAACGGTTTGTCCCACTTCAGGTGCATGAAGATGAAGATAACCGCCATGAACTTGATGGCGGAAAGCGCCATCAGGATCGTGATCACCAGCGAATTGGGAAACGGCACGTAGATCACCAGCAGCTCGGCACCGGTGATGACCGCCAGGATCATCGCCAGCTCGACGAAGATGTGAAACTTGCCGTCGTTCGCGTGGGCGTCGGCAGGATGTTCGGCAGTGGCGGAGGCGCTCATGGGAGGACGATGTATTCGAGGAGGTAGACCACCGGGAAGATGATGATCCAGACGATGTCGACGAAGTGCCAGTAGAGGCCCATCGACTCGACGTCGATGGCGTTGGCCTCACCGAAATCGACCGGCGTCCGCTGGCGGGCGAAGGCGACCAGCACGGCCAGCAGGGCGAGGGTGATGCCGAACGAGATGAAGTGGTGACTGAAGTAGTAGCCCAGGCCGTGGCCTTCCTCGAAGGCGTGGATCAGGGCGAGCAGCGTATACATGCCGACGACAACCACGCCGACGAAGGCGAGGAAGTGGGCGGAGCCTTTCAAGATCCAGCTCTGGCCGTTCGACTCATCCGCCGGTTTGAAGCTGCGGATATACATCAGCACCAGCCAGAGCACGCCGATGGCCACGTGGGTGCCATGCGTGCCGGTGAGGGTGTAGAAGGTCGTGCCGAACACGCTGTTGGCGAGGGTGAGTCCGCCCACGTGCACGAAGTGGTTGAACTCGTAGACCTGGCCACCGAGGAAGATCAGGCCGAACACGATGGTGCCGAGCAGCATCCGGCGGGTGGTCTGGACGTTGCCCTTCTGGATCGCGTTCACTGCCAGGGCCATCAGCAGCGATGACATCAGCAGGATGAAGGTCGAACCGGAGGTAAGCTCGATCGAAAAGATGTCGCGCGGGTCCGGCGAACCGACCGGCGGGTGCAGGCGGTAGACGAGGTGGGTCGCGATCAGCGAGCCGAAGAACATGCAGTCCGACGCGAGGAAGGCCCACATGAAGAGCTTCTTGTGCGGAATGCCCGTCGTGGTCGTGGCGTCGTGATGGTGGTCGATGGGGCCGGCGGTGGCGGCGTGGGAACTCATGGCTGCGTTCGTAAAGGGTTGCGCGCTCAGTAGTTGGAATCAGCGGAATCGCCGCCGTCCTTGGTCGGGTGCAGGTGGTAGCCACCCGGGCCCTCGAGGGACCACATCCAGGCGCCAAGGAAGGTGATGGCGAGGCCGGCGATGGCGCCGGGCATGTAGTGGTTGGCGAAGAAGAGTGAGCCGGTCAGCATGCCGCAGGCGGTGATGATGGGGAACCACGAGTTACTCGGCATGTGGATGCCGCCGTGGGCCTCGTCCTCGGCCGCCTGGCGGGCCTTTTCCGCCGCGATCTCCGCCTTGTGCTCCTTCTCATACCAGAAGGCGTCGCGGGCGTGGACGTGCGGGGTGACGTCGAAGTTGTGTGGCGGCGGCGGGTTCGGGATCGACCATTCGAGGGTGCGGCCATCCCAGGGATCACGGCCGACTCTCTCGCCCTTGTAGTAGGTGTAGATCATGACCGCGAAGTAGACCGCGATGCCGATGCCGAGAATGAACGCGCCGACGGTCGCGATGAAGTTGATGTCCGTCCAGCCCATGTTGCCGTCGTAGGTGAAGGTGCGGCGCGGCATGCCATTCAGGCCCAGGAAGTGCATCGGGAAGAACGTCGTGTTGAACCCGATGAAGATCACCCAGAAGGACAGCTTGCCCCAGAATTCGGAGACCTTGCGGCCGAAGATGAGCGGGAACCAGTAGTGGATGCCGGCGAGCAGGGCGAAGATGGAGCCGCCGATCAGCACGTAGTGGAAGTGGGCCACGACGAAGTAGGAGTCCTGCTGCTGCGCGTCGGCCGGGGCGGCGGAGTGCATGATGCCGGAGAACCCGCCCATCATGAACATCCAGACGAAGCCGAGGGCGAACATCATGGGCGTGCGCATCATGAGGTGGCCCTTCCACAGGGTGCCAATCCAGTTGAAGATCTTGACGCCCGTTGGGACGGCGATGGCCATCGTGGCCAGGGCGAAGGCTGCCGTCGCGACCGTACCCATGCCGGTGGTGAACATGTGGTGCGACCACACGCCGAAGCCGAGGAAGCCGATGACCGCGCCGGAGAACACCACGATCGGGTAGCCGAAGAGCGGCTTGCGCGAGAAGCAGGGCAGGATTTCGGAGATGATGCCCATCGCCGGCAGGATGAGGATATAGACCTCAGGGTGACCGAACACCCAGAACAAGTGCTGCCAGAGGATCGGCAGGCCGCCGCCGGACACCTCGAAGAAGTGGGTGCCGAAATTGCGGTCCATCATGACCTCGACCAGTGCGATGGTGATGGCGGGGAAGGACAGGATGATGAGGAACGCGGTGAACAGCGTCATCCAGGTGAACACCGGCAGGCGCATCATGGTCAGGCCCGGCGCACGCATGTTGATGATCGTCACGATGAAGTTCAGTGAGCCGATCACGGACGAGACACCGAGGATCTGCAGGCCCATGACCCAGAGGTCGGACGACATATCGCCGACGAACTCGCTGGAGTAGGCCTTGGCCGACATCGGCGCATAACCGAACCAGCCGACGTCCGGCAGGCCCGATTTTACGAAGAAGCCGACGTTGAGAATGATGGCACCCGCGAGGAACACCCAGAAGGCGAAGCCGTTGAGTCGGGGGAAGGCCACATCGCGCGCCCCGATCTGCAGTGGCATGATGTAATTGAAGAACGCAGCCGAGAGCGGCATGACGGCGAGGAAGATCATCGTCGTCGCGTGCATCGTGAACATTTCGTTGTAGGTCTGCGCCGAGAGGAACGTGTTGTTCGGCACCGCCAGCTGGATGCGGATCATCAGCGCCTCGGCGCCGCCCACGAGGAAGAAGAAGAGGGCCGAGATGCCGTAGAGGAAGCCGATGCGCTTGTGGTCGACCGTCGTGAGCCAGCTCACGAGGCCGGTTTTGTGATCCGGCCGGGCGAAGAGCCAGGAACGCTTGGCGACGGGCTCATGCTCCGGGTGGCCGACGAATTCGGACTTGGTCAGGGATTGGTCCATGGTGGAAAGGGGCGGCCGGGTTATTTGAGGCTGTGGAGGTAGGCGACGAGGGCGTGGGCCTCGTCGGGGGTGACCTCGATGTTCTGCACCCACTCGCCGGTCTGGCCGTCCTTGCGCAGGTAGCCGTCCATGGAGGGCGAGGTGGGCGAGGGGACGTTGCGGGGCTTGTACATCAGGTTGCCGGGCTTCACGTGGTTGGGCTCCGTGAGCCAGCGGAAGAGGTTGGCCGGCGTGTTCTCCAGCAGGCCACCGGCGATGGTGGTGCGGGCGCCCACGTGAGTCAGGTCGGGGGCGATGACGCCGAGGGCACCGTGACCACGGACCGTGTGGCAGGTGATGCAGTAGTTCTCGGTGAAGAGTTGCTTGCCGCGGGCGACGAGGGCCGGGTTCTCAGCGGCGTCGACCTCCTGCTGGGCCCGCCAGTTGTCGAGCGGCGAAGCGTCGAATTCCTCGGACCAGCCGGGCTGGTTGACGGCGAAGGTGCCGTAATCGGGGAAAGTGGTCGGCAGGGTGGCATCCGCCGGGGCCGCCACATCGCGGGCGAGCGTCTGCTGGTGCTCCAGCCAGGCGTTGAACTCATCCTCGGCGAGGGCGATCACCCGGAAGCGCATGACGGCGTGGGACTCGCCGCAATATTCGGCGCATTGCCCCCAGAAGTAACCGGGTTCGTCGGCCTTGAGCCAGAGGTGGTTGCCGCGATTCGGCATCATGTCGACCTTGCCGGCGAGCTTGGGCACCCAGAAGGAGTGAATGACGTCCTGCGTGCGCAGTTCGATGTGAATGGGGCGGCCGGCTGGGATGACGAGCTCGTTGGCCGTGACCAACGGGGCTTCGCCGCCGAACTGCTGGGGCGCCATCTCCGTCGGGTACTGGAACTTGAACCACCACTGGTAGCCGGTGGCGGTGATCTCGAAGGCGTTGGCCTTTTCCTCCTCCGGCACGTCGTAGGTGTACCAGATGGCCTTGAGGGTGGGGACGGCGATCACGACGAGGGCAAGCACCGACGCCACGATCAAACTCAACTCCACCAACGGGTTGCCGTGTCCCTGGGGTGGTGGCTCGGCGTGCTCGTCGGCCGAGCTGCGGGCCTTGAATTTCAAGGTCGCGTAGGCGAGCACCCCCGCGACGAGCACGAAGATCACCAGCGTGACCCACAAGGTGACGTAGAACACGTGCAACTGGCTGGCCGCGACCGGGCCCTTCGTGTCGAAGGTCGATTGCGGGCCACTGAGCCAGCCGCCGCACAGCAAAGGCAGCAGGCCGACGAACGAGGCCGCGGCGAGGCGGCGGGCACGTTGTCCGAAGGAAACAGAGGAACTCATGAGAACTATAGGGCGCGATCCCTGATCGTGGGCACGGGAAGAGTGCGAGCGTCCGGATGCGCTACGGCTTTTCAAGCCATTATCTTTACTCACGCGCATAACACCCGATGTGCTTATCGGGGGTGAAAGGAAACCGCATAGGCCGAACGGCGGGTCGATTTCGCTGGCGCCCGTTGCCGGGAGTGCTTCCGTGGACAGTCACGATGAAGACTCAACTGCTTTTCCCCGCCTCGCTTGCCCTCGCCGCCACCCTGTTCACGGGCTGTGGCCAGAAGGCAGAAACCGCCGCCGCCGCACCCGCGCCCACCCCGGCCGCCACCGCTCCAGCCCCGGCGCCCGAGCCGGAACCGGCCGCCCCTGCGGTCGAGGCCCATCTCATCGAGGTCACCGGCAACGACACGATGCGCTTCAACGTGACCGAAATCACCGCCCAAGCCGGCGAAACCATCACGATCAAGCTGACCAACGCCGGCACCCTGCCCAAGGCGGCCATGGGCCACAACCTCGTCGTACTGAAGCTCGGCGTGAACGCCACCACCTTTGCGAATGCCGCCGTGGCCGCGCGGGACAGCGAGTACATCCCGGCGCAGCTCGAGAATCAGATCATCGCCCACACCAAGCTGCTCGGTCCGGGTGAAAGCGATTCGATCACCTTCACCGTGCCCGCCGCGGCCGGAGACTATCCGTTCATCTGCAGCTTCCCGGCCCACGCCATGGCCGGCATGAAGGGCATCTTGAAGGTCAGCGAGTAAACCGCCCGCCCGCCGGTCGGTCGGTCAGACCGCCGGCCACCACTGGTAGAGAAAGAAGTAGACCAACACGCCAGTCACGCTGACGTAGTACCAAATGGGAAACGTCCAGCGGGCCCAGGCGCGGTGGCGGTCAAAGTTGCCCTTGATTGCGAACCAGAAGGTGCGCGGCACCAGATAGGCGATGCTGATCGCCAGTAGGATGTGGCTGATCAGCATCGTGTAGTAGAGCGTGCGGATGACTCCCTCGCCCCCGAACGGCGTGTGCACGCCGCGGACGGCGATCTTGTGAGTCACATAGCCGACCAGGAATACCGCCGAGACCACCCCGGCGGAGAGCATCAACTTGCGATGGGTGTCCTTCGCGCCCGACTTGATGGCCACAAAACCGGCCGTCATCAGCACGGTGGCGAGGCCGTTGAGCGCTGCGTTCAACGCGGGAATGTCGTGAATCGTCATGAGAAAAGTAACCGATCGGCCACGAGCCCGCCCAGTTGCAGCGGCAGCCAGGCTATCGAGGCGAGAAAGAGTTTGCGCGCGGCCGCGTCGCGTCCCGCCGCGCCGGTGAATTGCACCGCCCGCAGGATGAACCACGCCCCGAGCGTCAATGTGCCCGCGAAATAGAACCAGCTCGCCTGCCCGAGCAGGGTGGGGGCGGCGCTGACCGCGACCACGGCCAGGGTGTTGACCAGCGACCAGCGGGCGACCGCCGTGCCCTCGCTGTCCCGCACCGGCAACATGGGGAAGTTCACGTGGGCGTAGTCGTCGCGATAGGTCCAGGCGATGGCCATGAAATGAGGGATCTGCCAGAACAGCAGGATCCCAAACAGGATCCACCCCAGCGGCTCCATCCCGCCGTGTGCGGCCGCGTAGCCGATGAGCGGGGGAAACGCTCCGGCGATGGCGCCGATCTCGGTGCTCCAGCGCGAAGTCCGCTTGGCCGGCGTATACCAGGCGAGGTAGGTCACAATCGTGGCCAGCGCGAAGGTGGCGGCGAGAGCACTCGCTAGCGCGAATAACAACCCCAGCCCGACGGCGCACAATCCCCAGCCCAGCACGAACGCCGCCCCGTCGTTGACCTTGCCGGCCGGGATCGGCCGCTCCGCCGTGCGGTTCATCTGTGCGTCGGTGTCGCGCTCCATCCACTGGTTGAGTGCCGCCACGCCACCCGCGCAGGCGGAGGTGCCCACCATCGTCGCCACAAAGTGCGCCCACTCCCACGGCGCCCGCACGACCAGATAGCCGACCATGGCGGTGATGACCGACAGCATGCTCAGCCGTGGCTTGGTCAGCTCGAGGTAGTCGCTGAAAGGGGCTGGCGTCGCGGCGGCGGTGGAAATCTCACCCGTCGTGGCCATCACGCGCCCATTCTCCCGCGGTGGGTCCACAACGTGGTGCCAAAGGTGGTCGCCAGCAGGCAGGCACCGACGATGACATGACCCGTCGTTACGAAGGGGTTGCGCTGCAACCAGACCACCGATGCGCCCAGCGTGATCTGGGTCACCAGCAGGGCGACGATGATGCCGCCGGTCAGTTTGAGTCCCGGGCCGGCCGCGGCCGTCCGCCAGAGTTGGATCACGTAATCCACCAACGCTATCGTGAGCACCAACGCCATCACCCGGTGGGCGAAGTTGATGCCTACACGGAAATTCCACAGCTGGGGAAGCACGTCTCCCTCAGCGTTGCTCAGCGGAAAGGTCGGGATCGCCAGCCCGGCGAAACTGTGCCGCATCACGGCGGCGATCGCGAGCTGCACCATCAGCAGGATCACGCACCAGCGACCGCGCGACTGCAGCCCGGCCGCATTGCTGGTCGCCACCGCTTCGATCCAGCGTCGTGAAAGCACCATGGCGATGGCGAGCAGGGTGCAGACGTAAATCTGGGCCAGACAGGCGTGGAGCATGGCGAAAAGCCGGCCCACACTGGTGTCGACCATCGCCACATGCAGGTGGTCGAGCAGCACGCGCAGCCCGCCCACCAGGGCCTGCCCCAGCACGAGGGCCACGGCGAAATAGGCCAGTTTGCGCACCCACCCGCGGGCCTCGCGGCGCCAGATCCACGCGGCGATCGCAAGGGTGATCAGGCTCATGAGCCCCGCGCTCAGCCGGTGCGAGTGCTCGGCGAACATGGCGATGTTGGTCAGCCAGCCATCGGGATTGAGCGACCCGTTCGACAGCGGCCAGTCGGGGAAGATCATGCCGGCGCCGATGCTGGTGGTGAACGCGCCCATCATCACCAGCACGAAGACCCAAAACCCGCCGATCGCGGCAAACCAGGCCAAGCCCGGCTGATATGCGGCGGTGCGGGAGGAGGTGAGCGGTGACGACATGGTGAGACGGAAATGCGGAACCGGTCACGCTACAGTCCGCAAACCCTTTGACAAATCAAACTGCTGGCGAATCCGTGAAAGCATGTTGCACCGTTTTCGCCGATATCGACTGCTCGGTCTCGCTCTTCTGATCAGCTTGGTCGGAGGTTGGGGCGGCTGTCAGCGGACCGACTCGGCAGCGGCCCCGGAATTGCCCGGCCGTCCGCTCATGGGGGAAATCGTGCGGGTCGACCTTGAGCGCGGCACCTTGCTGGTCGATCACGAGGAAATCCCGGGTTTCATGCCGCCGATGATCATGGAGTTTCGCGCCGGCCCAGGCGACCTCGCGATCGCGCAGGAGGGGCAGCGCATCCGCGCCCGTCTCATCGAGGAACCCGACGGCGGCGTGTCGCTCCAGCATATCTGGCCGGACGATCCGGCCGTCACGTCGCAGGTGGATGCGGCGGCCTCCGCTCTCCGTCAGGAGGTGACCATTCTGGGCAACCAGGCCTACCGCGAAGTCGGGGAAAACATCCTCAATTTCACCCTGTACGACCAGGACGCGCAGGTCGTTTCCATTGACCGTTTCCGGGGCAAAAAGGTGCTGCTCAATTTCATCTACACCCGGTGCCCGATCCAGACCATGTGCCCTGCCGCCGTGCTCAACATGCGGGCCGTGCAATCGGCCGTGGCCGAGGCCGGGCAGAGCGAGCGGCTCGCGCTGGTTTCGATTTCCTTCGACCCGGACTATGACACCCCCGGGGTGCTGCGTGACTACGTCGACGCCCGTGGCATCGACACCAGCAACTACTCGTTTCTCACCGGCCCGCGGGCGGCTATCGAGGATCTGCTGCGGCAGTTCGGTGTGCTAACCGATCTGGAAGGCGGCCTGATCAACCACACCCTGGCGACGCTGTTGATCGACGAGAACGGTCGCATCATCGACCGGGCCGACGGCAGCCAGTGGGACCCGCGGCAGTTTGTATCCAAAATCCTGCGATGAATCCGGCCGCCGCCACCTCCGCCCCGTCCGCCCGCCTTTCGGCGGGACAACGGCGTCAAGTCATCGGTCTGACGGTCGGAGCGCTGGTGGTTTTTGCCGTCTTTCGCCTGCTGCCGACGGGCACGAATCTTAACCACGGTGATTTCCGCCTGGAGGGCGGCAACGTGCTGGAGTTCTGCGACCCGGCGGCACCGCAATTTTTGCCTGTCACGACGGTGCGTTCGCCCATCGTGTTTACCGGAGATCCGGCGGAGGCAGCAGTTGGGGAAGAGACGACCTTCACGTTCAGTCTCGCCACGTCCTCCGGCAAACCCATTTGCCCCGTCGACCTGCTGGTGGCGCACACGCGCAAGCTGCACCTCATGGCGGTCGACCCCAACCTGCTCGACTACCACCACCTGCATCCCGAGCCCGGCGCCAATCTGGGGGAGTGGCGGGCGCGTTTCACGCCGCGGCTGGCGGGCACGTACCGCATCTTTGCCGATTTCACGCCGGTGGCCACGGGGCGGGGACTCTATGCCAGTGCGGATGTCGCCGTGCCGGGTGAGGTCGCGGTCAACATGGTGGTGACGTCGTGGGAGGCCCAGTCGGCCGAGCATGTATTCGCGCTGCGGCCGGCATCATTGCCGATTCGGGCGCGCGAGCCGGCCGAGCTGACGCTGGCGATTCGGCGGCGTGATGACGCTCCGGTGGTGATGGGCGAGGTGATGGGCGCGTTCGCTCACTTGGTGGCCTTCGATCGGGAGCGCAGCGGCTTCGCGCACCTGCATCCGCGCGAAACCGATCTGAGCGTGCCGCTCGATCCGACCGCGCCCGAACTGCATTTTAAGCTCACCATTCCGACGGCCGGACTTTATGTAATCTGGGCCCAGATGGTGCTCGAAGGGGAGGATGTGTTCGTGCCGTTCTGGTTCGAGGTGGCCCCATGAGCGCGTCGGCCGCGGCCGAGCCAGGCTTGCAGGCCGATGAACGGCTGCTCGCGCGGGGCTGGCTGCGCATCGGAGCCGGCCTGGCGGTCGCCGGCCAGGCCATGGTCTTCGGCCTGGCCGTCAACCTGACACCGGCCGACGGTGCCGGTTACTGGGTGGTGCATGGCGGACTGATCGCGGCCGCGCTGGGGGTGCTGCTCTTTCTGGGCGGCGATCTCGTCCGAGGGGCCTGGACCGCACTCCGCGCCCGCACCATCACGATCGACCTGCTCTTTCTGGTGACCTTGACCGGCGCCTTTGCCGGTTCGCTGGTCAGCACCGTCACTGGCACGGGTGCGGTTTACTACGAAGTGGTGGCCGTGCTCATCGCGGTGCACACCGTCGGCCGGTTGCTCGCCGCCCGTAGCCGGGTGGCCGCCCTCGCGGCGGTGGATCGCACCCGCCGGGAGTTTGCTACCGCCCGCGTGCGCGGCGGGGGCGGGGCGGTGGCTGAAAAAGCAATCGATGTTATTGCCGCGACCGACCGGGTGCTGGTGGCACCGGGTGGAGCGATCCCAGTCGATGGCACCATCGTGGCGGGGCATAGTTACATCGTCGAAACCTCCATGACCGGCGAATGGCGCCCGGTGGCGCGCGAGCCGGGGGACCCTGTCCTGGCTGGGACCCATGCCGTCGATGGTGATCTGGAAATCACCCCGAATCCGGGGCCCCGTCGGCTCGACGCGATCCTCGTCGAGGTGGCGCGGGCCCGGGGAGCACCGAACCGGCTGCAGGCCCAGGCGGACCGGCTGATCGGTTGGTTTCTACCCGTGGTTGTCACGGTCAGCGGGCTGACCTTTGCGTTCTGGCTGTGGCAGGCGACGTGGCCCGAGGCCTTGTTCAACGCCATGGCCGTACTCTTGGTCGCGTGCCCCTGTGCGATGGGACTGGCGACGCCGATTGCCGTTTGGGGCGGCTTGGCGCAGCTGACGCGACTGGGATTCGTTGCGCGCACGGGTGACATCCTGGATGCCCTCGGCCGCTGCGAAGTGCTATGTCTCGACAAGACCGGCACGCTCTCCGAGTCCCGCCTCACCGTCGCGGCATGGCGTTTTGAGCCCGCTTTCGCCGACCAATCGGCTTGGCTCAAGGCAGCCGTTGCCGCCCTCGAGTCCGATTTGCAACACCCCATCGCCGAAGCGATTACGATAGAGTGTCACCAAAATGGTGACACTTCGGTGGAGCCAGCCGAGCGGAGGGTGGTGGCAGGCGCGGGGGTGATCGGGGTGATCGATGGTAAACGACTGAGCGTGGGGGAGTGGGCGCTGGAGTTGGGGCAGGAAGCACGCCCAGCCGAGGTGGGCAAGGCCGTGTTTGTGCGGGTCAACGGCGTGTTGGCGGCGACGATTGAGCTGGGAGAGATCTGGCGCCGCGGCATGACGGAGGCGCTGAACCAGCTGACCCGGCAGGGTCTGACGGTGGAGGTGCTGACGGGTGACACTCAAACGCCCGCGTCGATGCCGGTGTCGGTGCGCAGTGGGCTGAAGCCGGAAGAAAAGCTCCGGCAGGTCGAGGCGTGGGAGATGGCGGGCAAGCCGGTCGTGTTGGTCGGGGATGGGGTCAACGATGCCGCGGCCATGAGCGCGGCCAGTGGTTCTATCGCCCTGGGTGGGGGGGCGGAACTGGCGCGGGCCTCGGCGCAAGCGACGATGTCGGGCGACGATTTGCGGGTGCTGCCCGCCGCGCTGCAGGTGGGACGGGCGGTGCGGCGCAGCGTGCACGCCAATTTGCGCTTTGCCGCGACCTACAACGCCGTCGGCATGGCCCTGGCGGCGGCAGGCTGGTTGCATCCGGTGGTCGCCGCGTTGCTGATGGTGGGTTCCAGTCTGGCGGTGGCGGTGCGCGCGACCCGGGGCTCCGCTGCGGTCACGGTTCCGTCAATTCAAGCGTCTGATTGATAGTCGGATTGCGCTGTTCCTGGCGTTCTCCCGAAGGCCAGCGCACCACGACCCGTCGCACGCGCGAGTCGAGCCCCAGGCCGAACGTGGCGATTGCATCCGACTGGGCCATGTAGCCCTGGGCCGGCGCCACGGTTCGGATCAGCACTTGTCGCGGGGTGTGCACCTCGATGCGGGCGCCGCCGGCAGCGGGATGACTGCGGGTGGCGGTGAGGCGAACCCCGAGCCAGGGCAGTCCCTCACGCTGGTCATTGCGCAGCACCCGCACCGGCGCGCCGTGTTGGACCATGACAACATCAAGGTCGCCATCGCCGTCGAGGTCGGCCACGGCCGTTCCGCGCGCGATCGCTGCCCGGCCCAGGCCTTCGCCGGCGGCGGTTGCGGCCGGGAGCCAAGTGTCGCCGCGCCGCCAAAGCACTTCGGGCGTGCGCTGGTAGTCCGGTTCGACCGTGGGTTCAGCCAAGTCGGGCTCGATCGCGCCGTGCGGGGTCAGCAACTCCAGGTGGCCGTTGAGATCATAGTCGAGCGCCGCGACGCCGAGTTTGGCGGTCAGATCCACCAGGTCGCCGGAGGCGGCCGGCAAATTGCCGGCTGCCTCAAGTAACGGAAATCCATCATCCGCCAACGCCACGGGTGCCAGCGGCAGGGAGCCGGTCGCCACCAAGCCGGCCGTCAGGCCCTCCCGGCGCAAGCCGCTGCCGGCGGACCATTCCGTAAAGGTGCCATCCGGCTGGTTCAGGAACAGGACGTTGCCGCTCGATTGATAGCTGAACAGCAGATCGAGCCGGCCATCCCCGTTCGCATCCACGGGGGCGATGGCCAGCGGATGGGCGCGCGGGAAACCCGTTTCGGGATCGTTGGACTCAAGGCCGCTCGCCGCTCGCACCAGCGCGAAGCGGCCGTCGCCCCGATTGCGATAGACCGTGGGGGGCGCGCTGAAGAAACCGACCGGCGCCCCGTAAGAGCGGCCGACCCGGGCGATGGTGAACGCGGCGGCCAGGCCGACCTCCTGCGGCCAACGGGCATAGGGGGCGACGACGAGATCCAGGTGGCCGTCATGGTCGAAATCGATCCAGCTGGCGGCGATGTTCCAGGTATTGGCGGTGCCCCCCACGCCGGCGGATTCCGTCACATCGACAAAGGTGCCGTCGCCGGCGTTGCGCAGCAGGCGGTTGCCGCCGACCCCGGTGAGAAACAGATCCGGCCAGCCGTCGTTGTCAAAATCGCCGGCCGTGGCGCCCATGCCGTTGAAGATGAGATCGAGACCGGCGGCGGCCGAAACATCGGTGAAGGTGCCGTCGCCGTTGTTTTGATACAGAGCGCTGGTGCCGGGGGATTGCCAGGCGCTGTCTTCCCAGGGCCACGGCGCGCCGTTGGGCAGGAATACATCCGGCGCCCGGTCGCCGTTGTAGTCGAAGATCACCACCGCCCCGCCGAGCGTGGAGGGGGAGAGGCCGCGGCCGTGACGATAGGTGAAATCGATCCCGGCGGCGGCGGTGACATCGGTGAAGCGCACGGTGGGCCCGGTTTGCTCGGTGGCGCCGGCGGGCCACCAGCGCGCCAGGGCGAGGCTGAGCAGCGTGGCGGTCACCACCAACGGGACAATCACCGGCACCAGCGGCGGCAACGCGGCGCGGCGGGCGCCGGGCGGGGAACGCGAGGGAGCGGCAGCGGGGATCAGCATTTCACCAGTCGACACTCATTGCCGGTCCATCCTAGAAACGGCGCAACCCCGTTTTCGTTTCCCCGTCGCCACTGTCATGTCCACCTCCAGCCCATCGGTCAGAATCGTGCTCCGGCTGGTGGGGCTGTGGCTGTTCTGGACGCTGGTGGGCCTGGCCTTCGCGAGCCAGTTCTACCTTTCAAGTTCACTGCTCGGCCGCACGGTGCCCTGGAGCGAGGCCATCAGCTACTCGCTGGAGGACTGGTATGTGTGGGCGCTGCTTTCGGTGGCGATTCGGGCCCTGGCGAGACGGTTTCCGCCGGACGAGCAGCGGCCCTGGCGCACCGGCGGCATCCATTTGGCGGCGGCGCTGGCGATCTCTCTGGTCTATGTGATCGTGCGGGCGGCGGTGGGGCAGGTCCACGGCATCTTGGTCGGCGAGCCGGCGGTGTTCGGCGACGTTTTCCGGCCGTTGCTGGTGAAGACTTTTCCGTTCAACCTGCTGGTCTACGGCGTGATCTTTTCCGCCAGTCATGCGCTGGATTACTATCGCAAGTATCATGAACGCACGGTGCACGCGCTGGAATTGGAAAAGCACCTGGCGGAGGCCCGGCTGCAGGCGCTGCTGCGGCAGCTGAAACCCCACTTTCTGTTCAACACGCTCAACGGCATCGCGTCCCTCATGCACAGCGACGTGGCGGCGGCGGACAAGATGCTCGTGCGGCTGAGCGAACTGTTGCGCCTGACCATGAACCAGAAAGGCCAGCCGCTCACCCGGTTGCGTGAGGAGGTCGGGTTCATCGAGAAGTATCTGGATATCGAGCGGCTGCGGTTTCGCGACCGGTTCGACGCCGAGATTGTGATCGACCCCGCGGTGCGCGACGTCGAGGTGCCCAGCCTGCTGCTGCAGCCGCTGGTGGAGAATTCAATCCGGCACGGACTCGAGCCCAAGGCGGAGGGCGGGGGCCTGATCGAGGTGACGGCGAAGCCGGGGGAAGGGGACACCGTCGAGATCACGGTGAGCGATAACGGCACCGGCATGCCGGCGGGCGGTTTCAGCCGCGAGGGTATCGGCGTGGGCAATACGCGGGCCCGGCTGCACGAAATCTACGGGAAGGCGCATCAATTCGAACTGGCCAACCGGACCGGCGGGGGATTGGAAATCCGAATCGTGTTGCCCCGCACTCCCGCCAACGCCCATGAGTGACATCCGGGTCCTGATTGTCGACGACGAGCCGCTTGCCCGCGAGCGGCTGGTGCGGCTGTTGGGGCAGGAGGACGGTCTGGAACTGGTCGGCGAATGCGGCGACGGCAAGGCGGCCCTGAAGCGACTCCGCGAAGGCGGGGTGGACCTGGTGTTCATCGACATGGAGATGCCGGGCGCGAGCGGACTGGAGGTCCTGGCCAAGTTGCCGGACGCCGAGCGCCCGGCGGTGATCTTTGCCACCGCCCACGAAAACTTCGCTTTGGATGCCTTCGACCTGCAGGCGGTCGACTATCTGTTGAAGCCGTTCGATCAGGAGCGTTTTCAGCAGGCCCTGCGCCGGGCCAGGGAGGCGCTGGCGGCTCGCGCGGGCGACCCCTCATCGGGCAAGGTCGATGCGTTGCTGGCGAAGCTGTCGGCCAGGGAGGCCGCGCCGGAGCGGCTGACCTTCAAGGTCGACGGCCGGGTCATCTTTCTCAAGCCGGAGGAAATCACGCGGGTGGAGGCGGCGGACAACTATGTGGTCCTGCATCTCACCGGCGGCGGCCGGCACATGTTGCGCGAGACCATGACCGCCATCGAAAAGCGCCTGGGCACCGGCCGGTTCCTGCGGATCAACCGCTCGGCCCTGGTCCAGACCGACCAGATCAATGAGCTGCAACCCGGGTCGCACGGCGATTACACGGTGCTGCTGCAGGACGGGACCAAGTTGCCCTTGAGCCGCAGCTTGCGGGGAAATCTGGATTCGTTGTTCGGCAGTGGCGATTGAGGACGCCGGTTCACCCCGGGGGCGCGCACTTCACCCCGGAGAAGGCACGATTCGTCCCTCCCGGCTTTGCCCCGAGGGAAATATGGGCATCACGGACAGCGGTAACACGGTTGGTTAGTCCAGAGATTGCGCGCAGCATTCCGGTCATGGTGACGGAGCTGCGCGCGACTGTTTCAGGCGGACTTGGTCGAGGCTTTGCGCCGCAGGCGTCGACCCAGCCGACGGGCCAGCAGCTCCCCGTGATCAAGCAGTGCGGCCACCCAGCTTGACTCGCCCGCCAGCAGGAAGCCCGCGAGCAGGTAGAACAAGGTGGCCGGCCCCGGCAGGATCATGAGCGGGATCGCGACGACGATGCTGAGCAGGGCGATGGCAATCAGGATGATCCGGCTCCATTGGGAGGAGCCGGCGGCCCGTTCGGCGGCCCGGCGGCGAAACCGGGCCCGGAACCGCTGCCCGGGCTCGGCCCGGCGAAACTCGCGCCAGAGTTCGCGCAGGCGGCGGGGCATGACCGGCTAGAATTTGAGGTGCTTCAGGGTCAGACCCTGATTGATCAGCTGTTTGAGGGACTCGATGCCGATCTTGAGGTGTTCGGTCACGTAGTGGTCGTCGACCTCGGCGTCGCTCTCGGCGGTTTTGACGCCTTCGGGAATCATTGGCTGGTCGCTCACCAACAGGAGGGCGCCGGCGGTGATCTCGTTGAAGAAACCGGTCATGAAGACGGTCGCGGTTTCCATGTCGATGGCGAGGCAGCGGAGCTTGCGCAGGTATTTCTTGAACTTGGCGTCGTGCTCCCAGACCCGGCGGTTGGTGGTGTAGACGGTGCCGGTCCAATAGTCGCGGGCGAACCCATCACGGATGGTGGTGGAGATGGCCTTTTGCAGCGCGAAGGCCGGCAGGGCGGGGACTTCGGGTGGGAAGTAGTCGTTGCTGGTGCCGTCGCCGCGGATGGCGGCGATGGGCAGGATGAGGTCGCCGATCTGGGCGCGGGTCTTGAGGCCGCCGCATTTGCCGAGGAAGAGCACGGCCTTCGGTTTGATGGCGGTGAGCAGGTCCATCACGGTGGCGGCCGTGGCGCTACCCATGCCGAAATTGATGATCGTGATGCGCCCGGCGGTGGCGTTGGGCATGGGTTTGTCCTTACCGCGGATGGGCACGCGGTGCCAGCGGGCGAACAATTTCACGTAGCGGTGGAAATTGGTCAGCAGGATGTGGTCGCCCAGTTCATCCAGCGGCACGCCGGTGTAACGCGGCAGCCAGTTCTCAACGATCTGGCGGCGAGTCTTGAGGCCCTTGTCCGAGGGCGGCGAGACCGGTACGGCGGAGGGCGGGGCGGAGGCGGCGGCAGAGGTGACAGGCTTCGGCATACGTTGCGCGCACTCTACGCCTACGGGCCGGGAAGTCGATGCCCGCGCGGACGGTTTTATTCAACTGCGTCGCGCGCCGCGGCCAGGAGGTCGGCCGCGGCGATGCGGCGGGTGTGATCCGGATCGGCGTGGGCAAAGACGATCATGCCGCTCGCGTCGACCACGAACGCCGCCGGCACGGGCAACCAGGCCTGCTCCGGATCACCCGGCACTGCGGCCAGATCCAGTCCGTATTCCCGGTAGCGCGTCAGCGTCTCCGGGGTGAGCTGGTAGGCGAGTCCGAGGGCTGCCGAGGCATGCATGTCCCGATCGGACAACAGCAGGCGGTGGGGCGTGGGCGGTTCTTCCGCGATCAATTTGCGCAGGGTTTCCGGGCGTTCGGGGTTGAGCGCGACCACCTGGTAGCCGAGCTCCGTGAGGGTGGGTTCGATGGTGGCCAGTTCGCCCAGGTGGGTGTTGCAATAGGGACACCAGCCGCCGCGGTAGACGATCAGGACGGTCGGCTGGCGACGGATCAAGGCGAGCAGGTCGACGGCCTCGCCGGCGGGATCGCGGACCGTGACCGGCGGCATCATGGAACCGCTCGTCATCGGCTGGGCCGCCTCGGGGCCGACGGGCAGGGCCGCGAACGCGACGGAGGCGAGCAGGGCGAGGGCGCAGAGCCCGGAAAGAAAATGGCGGAGCATGCGGTTGGGACACCGGTCGGCCCCGGCGTATTCACGCCGTCCGTGAAATGTCACTGCAGTTCGCTCAACTTGATGACGCGGGTGAAGCGCTCGACGCCCTGCTTGTCGATGCAGGTGACGGTGAGCTGACGCTCGGCGCCCTCGCCGGACACGGCGATCTTCACGAAGTTCTGGTCACCCACCAGCGTGCCATCGATGAGCTGGGGATCCTCGGTGCGGCTGGTGGCGGCAACATTGAAGGAGCCGCTGCTGAGAGGCGAGGAGGTGACTTCATAGATCTTCCGATCGTCCGGCATCTCCCGTTCATACAGCGCCGAGAAATGCACGTCGCCGGTGAGAAACACGACTCCCGTGAGTTCGTTCTCCACGATGAAGTCCATCAGCTCCTCCCGCTCGCGCCGGTAGAGCTCGTGGCTCTCGCTGGTCATCTGGGTCTGCAGCATCTGGTTGCCGGTGGCGATGAAGAGGAACTTGAAGTGATTGAGCTGCTTGGCGGCGAGGAGCGACTGCTTGAGCCATTCGAGCTGCTGACGGCCCCACTGGGTCTTTTCCGGGTGCTTGTCCTGGTCGAGCCCCGCGGCGTCCCGATAGTAGTGGTTGTCCATCAGGAAGAACGCCGCGTCGCCCCAGTAGAACTTGCTGTACACGCCCGGATTGGCCGCCTCGCCGTAGCTGTGGTTGCCCCAGTAGGCTTTGAAGATGTCGAGGGCGGTCTCCTTGTATTCGTAGGACCAGTTGGAGTCGTTGGGACCGAAGTCGTGGTCATCCCAGGTCGCGTAGTGATGCATGCTGCCGAGCAGCTTCTGCATCTGCGGAATGCCGCGGTCGTGGGAGGGGCGGTGCCAGAGGCCGCTGAGCGAGTCGTAGTCGGCCTCGCGCCAATACCAGTTGTCACCGGACCAGATCATGAAGTCGGCCCCGCTGTCGCCCATGAGTTCAAAGGTGCGGGTGGTCTTGCCGTAGGGTTCGCCGGGCCGGTCGTAGATCGGCTCGTTGATGTAGGCACACGAGCCGACGAGGAAGGTGAAGTCGGGCGGAGGCTGGCGCCAT
>Ga0181601_10000277_pt1 | contig 40840 bp, 38 predicted proteins | sample 041ome_8_FD_133020 | JGI IMG/M metagenome (GOLD analysis project Ga0181601, IMG submission 133020) | Coastal salt marsh microbial communities from the Groves Creek Marsh, Skidaway Island, Georgia - 041407BS metaG (megahit assembly) | ecosystem: Environmental > Aquatic > Marine > Intertidal zone... | reverse complement strand
ATTTTTAAATTTTTTTTTTGTACTAAATCATCTAACTTATTTAGAATAAATGCTAGCATTTTTTACCTTACAAAAAAAAAATAATTATTAATTGATTTGAGCTTATATTCAGTATTTGAACATGGTGTTAAAGTTGCCCAGCAGTAACCATTTGTAATATTAAGATAAATTTTATTTTCGTAGTAAAGACTTTCAAAATCTTTTTGAATAACTTTATAGAAAGGAAAATTTGTGAATCTGTATTGATCTTTTCTATCAAATTCTTCTGTTATCCTGATTAAATTCTTAAAATTAAAAATAAATATTGCTATCAATATAAATACTTTAGTTTTATTTAGTATTTTTTTTTTTAAATATTTATCTGAATAAAACAATAAACTTATTAATGTAATAAAAATTGTAAATGGTAAGTATCCACCATATCTTAATGATGGATGTTCTAGAAACCAAAAAACTAACGCAATCGTTAAAGTAATAAACAATACTCTTTTAATTTTCTTAAAATTATTATTGAAGTATATAAATTTATTGTAGTTTAAATATATTAATAAATTAATTAACAAAACTAAAAATATAAAATCTGTAAATTTACCTAAAAAATATTTTTCATACCAATTGGATATCCAGTTTAGACCTTTAACATACTCATTAAGATTTTCGATTTTATAGTTAGGTCCTGCACCAGCTTTTGACCAACTTTCTAGCCATAAGCCCATCCTATCTACCTCTTCAATAGATAATGTCCAAAAGTATTTATCACCTAAACAAGTAAACTCTACAGGATATATTACACATCCAGTATTTATTAAGTTATGAACTATGAATAATAATGAAAATAAAAAATAAAAGAAAATAGCTTTAAGATTTTTTTTTTGTTTAAAAGGATTAATTTTTATTTCATAAAGTATTAGAGGAACTAGAATAAAATATAATAAAAAATAAACTTTAAATGAAAATATTATTAATAATAAAAATATATTAAAATATACATTTTCAATTTTATTTTTATAATTAAGAATATTAATAAAATTTAAAACTATAACAAATAAAATAATCTGACCTGCAATATCAGTTCCATATTCTGATAATCTCGTAAATTTAAAGTTTATTAGTAAGATAAAAATTAAAGATAAAATAAAAACAATATTTTTTTTTTTTAAATTTTTTGTTAAAAAATTAAATAAGGATAAATTAATAAAAATCAAAATTAAATAATTAGGTAGATTAAATAAAAAATACTTTACCCAAGGCAAAAAAGTAAGAGAATTTAAAAATAAGATTGATGAATGGTGTCTGAAACCATAATTTAATAATCCTAAGCCAAAAGCGATTTTATTTTCTGAAAGAAATAAAGCATAAGGCAAATGATAATAAGGAAAATCATCATGATTTTTTGAAATTATAAAAAATGTGAATGTAAAAATAATAATTAAGAATAATATTTTTAATTGAAATTTTTTAGTAGAGTTTTTGTCTAAAAATATAAAGGAAAATATTCCAAATAATAAAACAATCAAGTTGTGAACTATATTGTGGGGGGTAAAAAAACTTGTTAAGTACGATATAATTATTAAGGGAAAAATTCCAAATAAACCTAATTGACCAAAATCAAGACTTATTTTATCTTTAAAAATTAACTTGTTCATAACTAGACCGTAGCCAATGTATGAAAATGCAAATAAAAAAACTAAAAATAAAATTGCTATTATTTGAAAAAGATGAATGATCATTAAAGTTTAATTATATCAATGAATTTTATTTTCCAAGTATTTAAAGACACAAAATTTTTAAAATATCGTGAAAAGATTATAATATCGATTTATGGGTCAATTCCAATTTTTTTAATCATTGGTACTGCAATTAGTGAGCTTTTCATAGTTTTATTATGTTTAATATTTATTTTAGATTTTTTTTTGAATAAAAAATTTTCCCTCTACAACAAAGATTTATTCTATTTTTTATTAATTATATATTTCGCACTGATAATAAATTTAATTTTTTCTTTAAATTTTGAAAATTCATTTTTTAGAAATTTTTTTTTCTTAAAATATATTATTTTTGTTTTAGGAACTATTAATTATTTTTCTGTAAGAAAAGAAGTTTTTTTTCTAGTAATTAAAATTTGGGCAATAATTCTAATCTTATTTTCATTAGATTTAATTCTTCAGTTTATTACTCACACTAATTTGATTGGCATGGTTTCTCCATTAAAATATCATCGTGTTTCTGGTTTTATGGGGGACGAACTTAAGGCTGGATCTTTAATATTATCATTTTGTTTTATTGTTTATGGATATTACTCACAATACACAAATTTAAAATTAATATCTTATATTTTAATTTTTCTCTTTATTGTGACAATATTTATAACTGGAGATAGATCAAATTTTATAAAATCCATATTAATTATTATTCCTTTAATCATAACACTAAAAAAAAAAGATATGATCAATAGTTTTTTAATTTTAGTAATTGCATTTACTTTAATATTTACAATAATTACAAAAAATAGAGTGTTTAACGAAAGATTTCAAAATCAAATATTAAATCAATTATATCAAAACAATTTTAACATTATTAGCTTTGTTAAAAAAACTGAATATGGAAAGATATATTTATCTGCACTTGGATTATATAAAGAAAATAAAATATTTGGAGTAGGTAATAAAAATTATAGAATTGTATGCGAAGATAATTTTGAAGAAAAATATTTTATAAAAAAAAAAGATAATCAATTTAAATGCAACACACATCCCCATCAGATATATTTTGAAATATTATCTGAACATGGAATTATTGGCATGATAGTTTTATTTATATGTATAATTAGCTTTATATTTCAAAATTTTATTTACTTGATAAAAAGTAGGGATGTATTTTTTTGTGGTTTATTTTTTTCTATAATAATCACATTTGTTCCAATATTACCTAGTGGTAGTTTTTTTACGAGTTTTAATGCTACTTTGTTTTGGTTAAATATAAGTTTTTTTTATTCATACAAAAATCTTATTTTAAAAAGAAATTAATTAAAATTGTAATATAATAGTCAATTGTAAAAAATTTTTGTTTATTAGTCTGTATATAATAAAGATAAGCTTCTTTTCTTCTTTTAAACCAATTGATAGAAAATTTTTTAAAAAATTTTATGGACTCATTATTATCGTGCTGAAAATAAACTGTTAAATTTTTTTTTATAAAAATACTTTTTGTTTTATTAGAATCTGCTAAAGCAGCCAATCTAAAATCTAGAGTCGTCATTGGAAATTTTCTTCTAAATAAGAAATTAATATTTTTGATTAAAAAGTTTTTTTTTACAGATATACAACTCTGCGGTGGGAACTTTGGCCAAATATTTTTTCTAAATCCATATTTGTTATCATTAAGAAAATACTTGTATTCGCTGTTTAAAAAGAGGGGTTTATCAAATATAATATTTGCATTTTTATTAACACTAAATTGTTTATCTATTTCTTCTAGTTTATTTCTTTTAAAAAAATCATCAGAGTCCAAAAAACAAATTATTTCTCCTTTAGCTTTTAAAAGACCCTGATAATAAGTATTTAATTGATAAAAAGTATTAAACTTTGATATATTTTTTTCTTTTAAGGTTTTAATAATATTAATTTTTTTTTTAAACTTATTTGCTAATTTTAATGAGCCATCAGTTGAATTGTCATCAATAAAAATTACTTCAAAATTTTTTTTTATATTTTGCTTTAAACAGGCATGAATGCATCTTCTAAGAAATTTTTTATTATTATAGTTTGCTATTAATATAGAAATTCTAATTTTTTTTTTTTTCATTTAACAAATATTTGGAAAGATTTTTAGAGTGAGATTCTATTGAATAATCACTAAGATTATTATTTAGTTGAATACATTTTTTTTTTAAGATATTACTTTTTATATCAAGAAACTTATTAAAAACTCTTAAAAAATCTAATTGATTATTTGAGTCAAATAAGAACATATTTTTTCCATTATTAGATATTTCTTTTGGGCCACTTTCACAATTTGAAGAAATTATTGGTATAAAATTATTTCCTGCCTCTATTAACACAAACCCTGGATCTTCCCACAAAGATGTTGAGATAAAGCAGTCAGATTCTTTATAATACTTTTCGATATTTTTTTTATAACCTATTAATTGAATTTTTTTTTCAATTTTTTTTTTGTATATCAAACTTTGTAAATTTTGTCTTTGTTCTCCTTCTCCTATTATTCTTAATTTAAAGTTTTTATTTTTTTTTAAAATTTTTTCAAAAGCATTGATTAAAAATTTAAAATTTTTTTGTTTTGACAACCTTCCTACAGCTAAAAATTTTTTTCTATTATCAAAATTTCTTAAATTATTATTAAATTTTTTTACTTTTTTTAAAACAGGATCTTTTAAGAGAAATAATTTTTTATTTTTAAAAATCATTTGTTTTTCTAATTTTTTTTTTGTTTCTAAAGTAGGTGTAGTTATAAAGCTAATTTTTTTTCCCATATATCCCCATATAAATTTTCTAAAAAAATTTAATTTAGGAAAGCCTGAAATTCTTAGAATGATTTTAGTTTCTAGTTTAAAAAAATTACTCAATATAATAGGAATTGAAGTAAGCAAATGAATTATTAAAAAACTGGGTTTTTTTTTTTTTAATAAAAAATAAAGTGGAAAAAAACTCAAAGTAAATATTATAACGCTGGTAAGTCTACTATAAAAAAAACCTTCTTTTGGCAAAAATTTATAAATTTTAATTTTTTTAAATAAATCAATTCTGTACTTTTTGTTAATATTGTCCCACTCTCCAATAACATTTATAATTTTAGCTTCAAAATTTTTTTTTTTGTTTAGTGATTTGCAAGAATTAAACACTGCTTTAACAGTGGCTACTTTAGATAAATGTGGACTCCAGTAATATACTTTCATAAAAACTATATTAAATTATATATAATAAAATGCTTCCAAAAAAAAAAATTAAATTATTTATTTTTCAGCCTTATCCTAAATTTGGTGGAGCAGATAGATCAATAATAAAATTAATTAATGGCTTAGAATTTAATGATATTACTTTAATTAGTATTTCTAAATGCAATTATTCAAAATATTTAAATAAAAAAATTTCGTATAAAAAACTTAATACTAAAAGAGTTTTGTTTTCTATTTTTAAACTAAGAAAATTCATCAAAGATAATATAATTACAAATTTATCTACAAAATATATAATTGTCTCTAATCAAAATTTTGCAAATATAATAACGATTGTATCTTTATTGGGACTCAACAAAATTAAAAAAATACTTATTGAAAGAAATCACTTAGATGAGCTAAAATTCTATAAAAATTTAACTGATTTTATAAAAAAAAAAATAATTTTATCTTTAATGAAATTATTTTATTCCAAAAGCGATGCTATTGTTGGAATTAGTAAAAGATTAAGCAAAGATTTAGAAATATTTGTAAAATCTAAAGTAAAAACAATCTATAATGCATCTTTAGAAGACAAAATTTTTAATAACAGACCTAATAAGATAAATTTTAAAAACTCTAAAAAAATTATTTTAAGTGTTGGTTATTTAGAGAAACAAAAAGATCATTTAACTATCTTAAAATCAATTAATATTCTTAAAAATGATTATAATAATTTTATCTTAATAATAATTGGAAAAGGCAATGAGTTAAGTAATCTTAAATATTATATTAAAAAAAATAATTTAAATAGGTATGTTAAAATTTATCAAAAAATTAATAACCCTTATTTTTTTTATAAAAAAGCTGATTTGTTCGTACTAAGTTCTATTTATGAGGGATTTGGAAATGTTCTTGTAGAAGCACTTAAAAATGGATGTCCAGTTATAACCTCGAGTTGTAATTCAGGGCCATTAGAAATAATCAATTATGGTAAATATGGAGAATATTTTAAACCAAAAGATTTTAAAACTCTTGCCAAAAAAATTGGAAATCATTTTTATAATCCCTCAAGACTTAAAGAAAAATCAATGAATTCCTTTAAATATCTAGAAAAATTTTCGTTAATAAAAAATATAAATGCATTTTCAAATTTATTTAAAAAAATTTAACTTTATTCAATTATTTCAAAAATCTTTTCTATAAAGTATTTTTTACCTAACACTGCATGACTATCTTTTAAAATCAACTGTGAATTATTAACCAATCTTTTTCTTAAATTTATATCTTTTATTAAATTATCTAAATTGTATCTCAGATTATTAAAATCATAATCATAAGAAATATATGTTTCACCATCTTTATATATATCCGGCCAAGTAACTATATTAGACATATCGGCTGTCATAAATGGAACTCCACAAATAACTGATTCAAAATCCCTATAACAAATTTCTCCCCATCCATATGCACTTATGCAGACTTTAGAATTTCTTAAAAAATTATAATATTTTTTTTTGCTAATTCTTTTATTTTGAATTTTTTTCATATCATCAAATGTGTTTAATATATTTTGAAGCTCAACTCTCTGATGAGCAACTGAGTTTCTATAAAAATTTGTATTCATCATTGATATAAAATCTAACTTTTTATCATCATCTATCCAATTTTGATAAAAAGGCATTTTCATAGAATAATTTAAATTATTAAAAAATTTAAATTTAAAGTATTCAATAAAATAATCTAATTTTGTAAAGTTTATATAATCAAAAAAAAAAGCTGTTCCAAGATTCCAGCCTAATAAAAGTTTTTTCAAATATATATCATCTAATAATTGAGCACTGTAAACTTGATTATCTTTTATGTTTAATTTCTTAATGTAATAATCTGTATAAAATCTTCCACCTTCTAACTTAGTATTATAAATTTTTTTATCTTTATAAAATTGTTTTTTTATATACTTCTTCACATATGGTAAAACCTCAAATTGAGTAGTGCCCGCACTATCTCTCATGTCAAACCAATATAAATTATGATTTTTGAGATATATTTTTTTTAAGTATTCTAAGTCAACACGATCATTTGTATTTTCAAATGACCTAGAATTTAAAAATAAATGATCTGCATTAAAAAATTTTTCATTTATCTTAGAGAAAAATTTAACTTCTACATCTTGATCATAAAGCTCTTTTTTAAATAAAAAAAACCAATTCCAAAAACCATAGTATAATCCTAATCTTCTAGCTTCATCATTTATAAGAATATTAATTTTTTGTTTCATGTTATTATTTTTTCATATAAACATTCTGATATCAAATTCATTTAATGATTAGTAAAATAAAAAATCTTTTAATCTACTTTTTAAGATATTATTCAATTTTAAGTACAACTTATGAAGTTACTGATAAAATAAATTTTGGATCAAGTTTATCAAATAATTACTTTAAAAAAAATTTAAGAAAATGCAATTTTTATCTAGAATATGGCTCTGGAAACAGTACGTTTTTGGCAAATAAATTACATAAAAAATATAAATCTATAGAAGCAGATAAAAGTTTTTACAGATTTATGAAAACCAAAAAAATTAGAAATATAAAATATTTAGATTTAGGACCAACAAAATATTATTCTATTCCTATATTACCAACTAATTTAATTAAAAAAAAAATTGAAAAATATGCAATACAGATTGAAGAGTTTTATAAGACTTTTAATAAAATACCTGACTTAATTTTATTAGATGGTAGATTTAGAGTATTTGTTACACTTAAAATTATAAAATTTTGTTTATCAAAAAAAGATTTTTTAAATACTATTATAATTATAGATGATTTTAAATTTAGAAAAGATTACCATCTGATTAAAAAAATTATAAATATGAATTTAGTAGGTAGATTTGGTGTAATTAAGTTAAATAAAAAATTAAAAATTAATAAAATTAAATTAGATGAATTTTTAAAAATATCTATTTTAAATTATATTTAGTTTTTAAATTTTTATAATGTTTAATAATTAGTATTTTTGATTTTATTTCAATGAAATGATAAATAAGTATGGCTAGCCCAAAAGTTAAAATTATAGCTAAAAATATCGAAATGTTATAAAAACTTAACTTATTAACTTCTCTAATAATTATAATACCTATAGCATTATGAGTTAAATACCAAGTGTAAGATATCAGTCCAACGTAAGATAATAATTTATTATTAAAAAAAAATTTTTTTTTTAAAATTAAAAATACTAAAGTAAAAACAAAAATAAAATAAACTTCAAAATTTTCATATCTTTCGTTGATAAATAATGAAATAATCAAATATATTAATGTTACATTAAAAAATTTAAATGAAATTTTGTTTAAATTATAAATTAACAATCCAAATAAAAATAAATTTGCATGAGGGAAAATTGAGGTAAAAAATATATAAGTTTTCTTATCAAATAGAAGAATTAAATTTCCTATAACACAAAATGCAAACCATAAGTAAATACTTTTAGTTAAATCTTTGTTAATAAAAAAAAGTAATCCAAAAAATAAATAAAATTTTATTTCAACAATCAAAGCCCAATATATCCCATCAATATATTGATAATTTAATCCAGGAATGAAATTTGCAAAAATTAAGTTCATAAAACCGGTGTGCCAACTAACTTCTCTTCCTGGTAATTCAAAAAAATGATAAAAAATTAATGTAATAATTCCTGAAATAAAAAAAGCTGGATAAAGCCTTGCAAACCTTTTAACTACAAATTCTGTAAAATTTTGAGTTTTAACAATTGTCATCCCGATACAGTACCCACTTATAATAAAAAAAATATCTACCCCGCTCCATCCATACTTAGTAAATTCAAAAGACCAACTAGAATTTCTATACAAATAATCATTATCATAATGATAAGTATAATGAAAAATTACAACAAATAAAATTGCAATAGCTCTTAAGCTATCAATATAATTTTCTCTTTTAAAATTCATCTTTTAAAATTTTTTTTATTTTTTTTTAGAATAATAAATTTTGTTTTGTTTAATAAATTATAAAACTTCTAATAAATAATTATACTATTCATTTGTTTTTTTTGGTATGTAATTAATTAATGAAAACAAGATATCGTTCAGAAATTGATGGCCTTCGTGCAATTGCTGTTGGAGCAGTGATACTATACCATGCTCAAATATCATTCTCTGGTTTTAAAATTTTTAAAGGTGGTTTTATTGGGGTTGATATTTTTTTTTTGATATCTGGTTATTTAATTACATCTATTATTTTAAATGAAATAATCAAAACAGGTTCCTTTTCATTTAAATATTTTTATGAAAGAAGGGTAAGAAGAATATTACCAGCATTAATTTTTGTAATGGTTGCTTCATTTCCATTTGCTTGGATATATTTAGTGCCAAGTCATTTAGTTGAGTTTTCAAAGTCAATTCTTTATTCGCTAGGATTTAGTTCTAACTTTTTTTTTCATTTTTCAGGTCAAATATATGGTGCGTTAGATGGGTTGTTTAAACCTTTTCTGCATACCTGGTCTTTATCTGTTGAAGAGCAGTATTATATTTTTTTTCCAGTAATTTTAATAATTATATTTAAATATTTTAGAATATATTTAATTCATACCCTAATAATAGGTTTTATTATCAGTTTAATTCTTGCAGAATGGACTAGTAGAAATTATCCCTCTATTTCCTTTTATTTTATTCATACAAGAATGTGGGAATTACTTGCGGGCTCAATTTTAGCATATTTCGATATTACAAAAATTCATAATAAAAAAGATAAATTTCTTAGTTCAACATTAACTCTTTTTGGATTTAGTTTAATTGTGTATTCCCTTTTATTTTTTGATGACAAAATATTACATCCATCTCTTTATACATTAGTTCCAATATTAGGAGTATGTTTAATAATATGGTTTTCAAATAAGAATCATTTAATTATAAAAATACTCTCGTCGAATTTATTTGTTGGAGTTGGTTTAATTTCTTATTCATTGTATCTTTGGCACTATCCTGTTTTTGCCTTTATAAAAATAAGTGGATTAGTATCTGGTAGTATAATTAGTAAATTATATTTAATACCAACATTATTTTGTTTATCAATTTTTTCATATTATTATATTGAGAAACCTTTTAGAGATAAAAAAATAAGTTTTAAAAAAATTATCTTATATTTAACTATATCATTTATCACACTAATAATCTTAAATTTAAAAATTATTGAAGAAAATGGATTTGCAACTAGGTTTGGATATTTAAAAAAAATAAATGAAAATTATAATCCTGATAATATTTTTCTTGGTCAAATGAGTATGAAAAAATCTGCTACAAATATTGAAGATTTCAATATTAATTATTTAAATATAATTATTATTGGAGATAGTCATGCTGTTGATTTATACAATTCTCTTAAATTAAATAATAATTTATTCAAAAATTATAGATTTTATCTAATACAAGATAAACCATTTAATATTTCTAATAATTTAAATAAAAAAATTTTGAAACAATCAAATGTTTTAATCTTATCTTACAGATGGGATGAGGAAATCTTACAACAATTAAATAAAAATATTGATGAAATTAAAAATATAAACAACAAAATAATTATTACTTCTAGGACTAATGAATATAAAATTTATAGTAAACTATACACATTATTAGATAAGATAGTTCTATTTGAAAAAAAAAAGTTTGATTATTTTGGATTAAAGAAGTTATATTTTGATAATAGGATAATTCATTCATCATCAGAAATAAATAAAAAATTAAAACAATTCGCCTCAGAAGAAAATTTAAATTTTTTAAATAAAGAAGATTACATGTGTGAAATAAAAAAACAAGAATGCGATTACATTGATACTATTGGAAATAAATTATTTTATGATTATGGCCATTACACAAAATCTGGAGCGTACTATTTTGGAAAAAAAATTTATGAAATTAATTGGTTAAAAATAAATTAAGTTATAATTAATAAACTTTATCTAAAAAATTTATAAATTTTTTTGCTCTATTATCCCATGAATATTTTATTGCTGTTTTTTTTGCATTATATTTAATTTTAGAATATTTATGTGGATTCTTGAAAACATCTTTGATCAAATTTTTCCACAGATTCAAATCATTATGTGAAATTAATAATGAATTTTTGTTATTTTTCAAAATATGATCATATGCTTTTAGTTTTGAGGCAATAATAATCTTCCCCGCAGCTAAATAATCAAACATTTTTAATGGTGAAATATATTTTGAAATTTCTAGATTTTTTGATCTTGCATTTATTTTAGCCTGAAAAGGCATTAAAGCTACTTTATAATTTTTTAATATTTTAGGAATTTTGCTATATTCAACATAATCATAAAATTTGATGTTATGATTTAATTTACAATTAATTTTTTTTGGTAATGACTCTTTATCTCCATAAAGATGAAATTGAAAATCAGGTAATAATTTAGACAATTTTTTAATAATTTCTAGTCCTTTGCCCTTAAAAAAACTTCCAATATAAATACATGTTTTTTTTTTTGTTAACTTATCTTGAGAAATAAAATTTATAAAATCAGCACCATCATCTAAAATAATATAATTCAAATTAAAAACTTTCAGATCATTTACTAGAGATTTATTTAACAAAATTAAATTTAATTTTTTTTTTTGTGGCAAAAATAATATTAAATTAAAAAAAATTTTAGAAAATGATTGAAGTGAATGATGTATTTCTAGTACATTTTTAATATTAAAAAAAGTCATAAACAAAGATAAAATTACACTTCTGCTCAAAATCACTTCAATATTTTTATAAAAAAACAATTTCAAAAAAACCTTGAAACAAAAATATATTCTTGTAGTGAAATTGCCAATATTCTTATTTATCAAACTTTCAAAATTAATTTGATTTTTTAAATTATATTTTTCTTTAATTTTATCGTTTTCTAAATTATTATTTGGGACTATAAAATTTATATTATAAAACTTTGATAAAGCATCACAGAACTTTAAAGAATTTATCATATTAGCAGATTTTGTAGGAATTGATGTTTCTGTAATATAAATAAGATTTTTTTTTTTATTCATAACATAATTTTTATAAATTTTAAATAATTCGTTAATTTTAGTTAATTCTAATTAATACCAAGCAAAAATTTTTACATACGATTATTAAATAAATCTACTATAAAAAAATTGAATTATTTATAATTAAATATATTCTGTAAATAAATTTATTTCTGTTTAAAAAATTATTCTTTCATATAATATATACTCTTTAGCATGTCTCCTAATTTTAAATATCTAAGAAATGAATTTAAAGATAAAGGTTACTGTATTATTAAGAATATGCTTAATAAAGAGGAAGCTAATCAAATAATTAATGAGATTTTGTTAGCAAAAAATACAATTAGTTATTTAAATAAAAATAATAAAACTATACGCATAGAAAAATTTTATGATAAAGGACCTGCATTAATTGATTTTAATCTTAAGATAACTGATACTTTTTTTTCTTTATTTAAAAAAAAATTTTTGATCTTTAAAGATAAATTAAATATAAAATCTTCAAATACTGAAGGTTATGATGCTCACTATGATGGAATATTTCATTTTTATGATGAAAATAATAACAAAAAAAGAGGTTGGTATGAATATGGAGATTTATTTATAAATGCTTTACTTTCACTTGATCCTTGTGATGAAGAAAATGGCACAATTGAAATAGCCAAATGTCATCATGGTTCTTTTGATGAAATTTTAAAAAATACAAAAAATGATGGAACTCCTTTTTTAAAAAAAGAAATTGAAAAAAAAATATCATTTAAAACAATTGATTTAGATATTGGAGATGTAGTTTTATTTTCTAATAAATGTCCACACAGATCTAATAAAAATAATACCGATAGGAATAGAAGAATATTATACTATACATATTCTTTAGCTAAAAATGGTTCTAAATATAATGATTATTATGAAGATAAAAAAAAAAGTAAAAATTTACATAAAGCACTAGTTGATAAATAATTAATAAGTATTAGTGATAGTATAAATAATTTAAATTAATTAAAATTATCATTAATGATTAAAAAAAAAAAAGTTTATGTCGGTTTATCAGTTGATATAATTCATGAAGGACATATCAACATTTTAAAAACAGCTAATAAATATGGTGAGGTGATTGTTGGTTTACTTACTGATGAAGCTATAGCTTCTTACAAAAACATTCCACATTTAAATTATGAAAGGAGAAAAATTATTATTGAAAATATTAAATTTGTAAAAAAAGTTATACCTCAAAAAACATTAAGTTATGTCCAAAATTTAAAACTGATTCAACCTGAATTCGTTGTCCATGGAGATGATTGGAAAAAAGGTATTCAAAAAAAAACCAGAAAAGATGTTATTAAAATTTTGAAACAATGGGGTGGAAAATTAATTGAACCAAAATACACTGAAAATATCTCTTCAACTAAAATAAAAAATATGATCTTGGAAATGGGTTCATCTCCAGAAAATAGAATATCCAAACTTAAACGATTGATGTCCTCTAAACCAATAGTAAGAATTTTAGAGTCACACAACGCGTTAACAGGACTTATAATAGAAAATTTAAAAATAGATAAAAACTATAAGCTTATTGAGTATGACGGTATGTGGTCATCAAGTCTAACAGACTCGGTTACAAAGGGTAAGCCGGACAATTCGTCTGTAGATTTTTCCTCTAGAATTTCATCTTTAAATGACATGATGGATGTAACAACTAAACCTTTAGTTTTTGACGCAGATAATGGAGGTCAACTTGAGCATTTATCATTTTTAATAAGATCTTTAGAAAGATCTGGTGTTTCAGCAATTATTATAGAAGACAAGATAGGTCTTAAAAAAAATTCATTATTTAAAAATCAATCCGATACTAAACAAGATAAACCAGACCTTTTTGCAAAAAAAATAAAAAAAATATGTAGCTCTAGACAAAATAAAGATTTCATGGTTGTTGCTCGAATAGAAAGTTTTATTGTGGGTAAAGGTTTAAAAGACGCTTTAAGAAGAGCTGAGATATATTCTAAAGCAGGTGCAGATGCAATATTAATTCACAGTAAAGAAAAAACCCCTATTGAAATTTTTTCATTTGCTAAAGAATTTAGAAAAAGTAAGTATTTTATACCCATGGTAGCTGTTCCATCCACATATTCCAAAGTTTATGAAAAAGATTTAATCAAAAATGGTTTTAAAATTGTAATTTATGCAAATCAATTATTAAGAGCCGCTTATCCAGCTATGAAAATTGCTGCTAAAACAATTTTAGAAAAAAATCGAGCTTTTGAAATAGAAAAAAAAATTGTACCTATAAAAAAAATCATAAGTCTTATAAAAAATGATTAAAGTTGAAACTTTAATTAAAAAATTAGAAAAAAATAATTGTAATTTTTTCACAGGAGTTCCCGATAGTGTTTTAAAAGAGTTGTCAATTTTATTAGAAAAGAAAAATAAAAAAAATCATATAATTGCTACAAATGAAGGGTCAGCCATTTCATTGGGTATTGGTCACTATCTTGCTACAAAAAAAGTTCCTTGCATTTACATGCAAAATTCAGGGCTCACAAATGCTTTAAACCCTTTAATTTCAATAGCACATAAAAAAGTTTATTCCATTCCATTAATTCTTGTCATTGGTTGGAGAGGATACCCAAATTCCAAAGATGAACCACAGCATAATGTTAAAGGTTCAATAACAGAGGATTTACTTAAATTCCTTAATATTAACTACACAATATTAGAAAATAATAAAGACCTTATTAAATTTGAAAAACAAATTAAAAAAGCTATAAAAAATCAATCTATTGTTGCTTGCTTAATTAAAGATAAAAAGCTAGAGGAAAGTAAAAAAAAGAATAAACAAAAAAGTTTTTATAAATTAAATAAAGAATTTTTTTTAAAAAAATTATTAGAAAATTTACCTAACAATTCAAAGATTGTTTCAAGTACAGGATATAATTCTAGAGAAATAATGTTTTTAAGGGATAAATATAAACTCTATAAAGGTAATGATTTTTATATGGTTGGAGGAATGGGCCACACGTCATCAGTTGCACTTGGATATTCTTTATCGAATAAAAAAAAAACAATATGCATTGATGGTGATGGATCTTTTTTAATGCACCTTGGTTCTATAAAAACAATTGGAACATTTGCAAAAAGAAACTTAAAATATATTTTATTAAATAACAACTCACATGACTCAGTGGGTGGTCAAATTACATATACAGATAAAATAGACTTTAATAAATTTTCAAAAAGCCTTGGTTTCAAAAAATTTTATTTAATCAAAAGTAAATTAAAATTAGATAAAATACTTAAAAAATTTTTTAAAGAAAAAAGTCTTTGTTTTTTAGAAGTAAAAGTTGCTAATAATGAAATTAAAAACTTACCAAGACCAAAAAACCTAATTTCGATAAAAAATAAATTTATGGAAAAATGATAAATTCAATAGAAGATGTTGTTAAATTTATAGATGATAAAAGTTTTAAAAAAATATTTTTATTGACTGGAAAAAAATCTTTTATTAATTCTAAAGCGAATATCATATTAGAAAAATTAAGAAATGATAAAGAAATAGAATTTTTTTACAAGAATTCAGAAATACCTATATTTGAAGAATTGGTTGAAATAATTAAAAAAATTAAATTATTTAAACCAAATTTAATTTTAGCAATTGGGGGAGGTTCGGTTATTGATTATGCAAAAATAGCCAATGTAGTTGATCTAAAGGAAAATCTTTCAAAATTAATAATAACTTATTCGTACCCATTTAGTAAAAAATTCTCAAAACTTGTGACAATTCCCACAACAGCAGGTTCTGGTGCAGAGGTGACTTCTAATGCTGTTATATATATAAAAGGTGTTAAATATTCTTTGGAAAGTGAAATATTAATTCCAGATTTTTTTTTTCTTGTACCTGAATTTATTATCTCATCTCCCTATAAGTTAAAAGCATCTGCAGGATTTGATGCTATTGCACAAGCATTAGAGTCGCTAATTTCAAAAAAATCTAACTATCAAAGTGTTAACTATGCCTCTAAAGCATTAAAAATATCGACAAAAAGCTATATTTCTTTCCTTAAAAACCCTAATTTAAAGAATGCCGCTGAAATGTGTGTTTCATCGAATTTAGCTGGTAAAGCTATTAATATTTCAAAAACTACAGCCCCACATGCTGTTTCTTATCCTTTTACATCTTTATATAATATCAGCCATGGTCATTCAGTTAGTCTTTTTTTTGAAAAATTTTTTAAATTTAATTATATCAATTTATTAAAGGCAGATACCACATTTAAATTAAAAAATAGGTTTGATTTAATATTTGATCTTTTTGAGGTGCAAAATATTAATCAATTTATTACAAAAATATCTCTAATTAAAAAAAAGGCCAAACTAGAAGATAACTTGGAAAAATTAAAAATTGATATCAATAAAAATTCTAAAGAAATTATAAAAGGAATAAATTTATTAAGACTTGGAAATAATCCAATTAAGATTGATAAAACTGATATAATTGATGTTATCTTTAAGAGATAAACAAATAAAATGACAAAAAAATCATATTTATTCATTCTAGGATCTTAGCATATTATGAAATTTATAATAATTTTTGATCAAAGATCAGGGTCGACATTATTGTCTAAATTAATTACGGAAAAATTGAATGCTATAGTTTTACCAGAGTCAAACTTTATTTTTAATATTTTTAAAAACTCATGCAATAAAAAAGTTCTCTTCAATAAATTAATTTCTGAAAAAAAATTTAAAAATTTTAAAATAAAAGACTCTACTTTAAAAAATATTATAAATAAAAATTTTCTTGATAAAAAAAAATTGATTGATGAAATAACTAAGGAAGCATGTAAAAATATTTATAAAAAACGAACTATTAACATTGGAACAAAAAAAAATCAAATTGAATATACTAATAAATTAATCTCATTATATAAAAAAAAACTTAAGATTATTTTTATAATACGAGATGTTAGAGATGTTTTTGCTTCAAAAAAAAATATATATAAATTAAATTATTTTAAAAAAGAATTTTTTTCCACATCTCTAATTTTTAACTCATTTTCTTGGCTTAAAAATATAATTTTAATTGATAGTATAAAAAATAATATTTTAATAATTAGATACGAAGATCTAATATCTAAAATTGATGAATTAGAAAAAATAAAAAAATTTTTAAAAATTTATAAAAGAAAAAATAGATTAATTTTTTTTCAACCTATGGAATTTAATAAAATTCATAAAAATTTGAAAAAAAAAATAATAAAATCAAATAAAAATAAATATATTAATAATTTAAATATCTTTGAAAAAATTATACTACAATTATTTTGTGGCTCAATGCTTTATAGATTTAATTATAACAAAAAAAAAAATTTTTATTATTATACTAGTATAATTTTATATTTTATTACTAAATTTTTTTTATCTCATAAAAAATTATTAATAAAATAAAGAAATACTATTCTTTAAATAATTTAATTTTTTGACTAATTTCTTGAAAATTACCTTCATATTTTAAAGTTCCATTTTCTAAATAAATTATTTTATCACATTTTTTTAATGAACTGAGACGGTGTGCAATTATTAAAATGGTTAGTTCTTTATCAAGATTAAAAACTTCTTCCATTATTTTTTTTTCAGTTAAAATATCTAATGCACTAGTAGCTTCATCCAAAACTAATACTTTAGGATTTCTATATAAAGCTCTAGCTATTCCTATCCTTTGTTTTTGGCCTCCAGATAATTTTACACCACGCTCACCTACTATAGTTTGATACTGTAAAGGTAATTCATTTTTAATAAAATTGTCTAAATTAGAAATTTTTGCAACTTCTTCAACTTTTTGATAATTAATATTTTCATTTTCAACTCCAAATGCAATATTTGCTGAAATTGTATCATCAATTAGAAAAATATTTTGCTGCACATATCCAATATTACTTTGCCAAGACCTTATATTGTTTATATCAATAGTATTCCCATCTACTGCTAATATTCCATGTTCCAGCTCAAGAAGACCCAGGATGATATCAACTAAGGTAGTCTTACCACCTCCAGTACTTCCTACAATAGCAACTTTGCTTTTAATGGGTATGTTGATATTTATATTATCCAATATTAATTTTGAAGAATATGGGTATTTAAAACTAACATTGCTTAAAGTAATAGATTTATTGAATTGTAAAAAATTTTTTCCACTATCAAGTTTTAGTGTTTCTAGTGTCGTCATGTCATTATATAAAACATCCAGTGATGGCGTAACTAAACGAAGTTGAGAAATGCTATTATAAATTAGTTGCAAAGCTGGTACCAATCTGTAGCCAGCTAAAATATATAATGTCAACATTGGTAAAACATCAACAATATTATTTGTCAATCTCATAAATAATAGTAAAAAAAGCAATATTGCTCCAAAGGCAAAAGCTTCAAGAAAATAACGAGGAAGTTGTGATATGATCTGACCTAATGATTCATTTTTTGCAAAAATTTTTGCTTGTAAAGAATATTCATTTAAAAAAACTTTTTCTAAATTAGAGATTTTTATATCCTTAAATGCTCCAAATGCTTGATTAACTAAATAAAATCTTAATTTATTAGATCTTAATCTTTGTTTTCCTATTTTATTCAAAAAAATTTTTACATATCTAAAAATTATAAAATAAACTGAACCAAATAACAGGGATATAATCAATGATAGTTTAACATTAACTATCGCAAGCATTATTATTAGTATCAAGGTAACTAAACTATAAGTTACTAAATTTATTAAAGGTCTTATGCCCTTACTTACAATTACTCCAACTTCGGAAAGTATATTTTTAGCTAGATCTGCACTATTACGATCTAAATACCAACTATACTTTTGACTTAAATATTTATCAACTAATTTTTTACTAATCCTATATTGACACATAGCTGTAAATTTTAATTGAAAATAATTTGTGTAAGCTTTAAAAATAATTGAAATAATTAAAAAGGCTCCAAAAAATACACCTAAAAAAAATAAAAATTTAAAATCAGTATCAATACCATATTTGGAAACAAAATTATAAATTTTATTGAGAAATAAATTTGTTTCAATAATTTCAGGATTAGACAATACTGCAATAAAAGGCATTATTGAAACCACACCTAACATCTCTAAAAAAGCCATTATCAAAATTAATATAAATAATAAAAATGTATTTCTCTGATCTTTTTTTGTTAAAAGATAAAAAATTTTTTTAAAAGTTCTCATTTTTTATATATCGTAAAATTTATTTTCTTTTTATTAATATAGTTCTGTCATAAAGAAGCTTACATTCTAATTTTTTATTTAAATTTAAAATAGTTTGAAATTTATCTATAATATTTCTAATTTTTTTAAGCTCCAAAGAAGGAAACTTGTAATCAGATTTTGTATATATTTTTTGGCCAGGTAAAAAATTTTTACAAATATTTCCAAGAACATTTTTAATTTTTAACATTTTTAAAAAAAACTCCAGTTTTAAAAAATTTGTTGAGTCTAATGAATTTTTAAAAGCAAGTTTCTCCCAAATATTTAATATTTTTTCAGCTGCTAATTCTTTTTCGTCAATATAAATTTTTTCTAATAACAATTTAGAGTTATCTTTTTTTGAGTTTTTATTCATACTGTATTTGAACTTATTAAAAAGTTCATTGATTTTGATTGATAAATCCTTAAGAGTTTCAGTCCGATATCCCAGACTGTTTGGAACCTCTCCCCAAGAATAATTTTGATGAAAAGGAATATAGGTAACCACTTCTTTTCCAGAAATAGTAGCTTCTATAGCAGACGTGCAACTATTATGCATTACTGCAAAAGCATTATGAATCCAAGGATTAATAGAGTCTTCTCGTATGACATGAACATTTGAAAGTCCATTTAAATAAACTTTCCAAGCTTCAAAATTTTCTAAAGGATGTGGTCTTAACACAATGTCATAATTATCATTATTATCTGATAAATAATGTATAGCTTCTATAAATGAACAAAATTTTTTAGTATCCTCAGATGATTTATTAAACTGTTTCTTAAATAATTCTGGATTACTTTTAAAATAACTAATATTTTTATTAAAATTAAATGATTTAAATCCCCCCCAATTATGAAAAGGTTTAAAAAAATTTGCATAATGCAAATTTGAAGAAATTAATAAAAAAGGTTTTTTAGGAGCACTAGGAGGTAGGCTCCAATTTTCAAGAAATTTAGATTTCCATAAGTCAAATCTAGGTGAACCTGTTTTAAAAATTTTAGAAGAATATTTAGGATACAATTCTTTTAAGGTTTTTGTATCGTGTTCTCCCCAACAAAAAATAGCTGACGATTGTTCAATAGTTTGATTTGAATATCTTGCCTTTGCAAATTCTTTATATTCAAAATCTAGAAGTCCACTTTCCTCATCAAGACTGGTAATTATTATATCATTTTTAATTATTTGATCATTTCTATTTATAAGTTCGTTTTTTGGGGTTAAAGACTTAGTGTGAAATATGCCTGGAGGTAATACTTTTCCTCTTAAAGCTCTTTGTAGAATACTTAAATCGGAAATAATAACATTATGCCCCCTTGATGCTGCAATTACTGCTAATAGAAGTTTACTTTCAAGTTCTCTAAAGGAAATTTCTACATGCAAATAAATATTCAAGTGAATTATCGAGATTAAGTTTAATTTAATTACTAATTATATTACAAGTTATATTAAATAAAATATATTAGCAAGAAACTATAATATTAAAGGTATATTTTTTTGGTCCTAAAATATTATGAATAAATTTAAGCATTCAAAAATTTTACACAATTATTATTAATTTTTTTAGTATTTTCAATATTGCCGAAATAATATTTTATTGTTTTTTTGCTTTGTTTATTTTTTGTAGGAAAAATAATTATTTTATTTATTAAACTTAAAATTTCATTTATCATTTTTTTTTCTGAAGTATAAATCCTATTTTTAGGAAATCTAAATAAATACTTTTTTAAAAAGCTTTTTTTTTCAAAAAAAGGTACAAAAACTAACTTACCATTTACCAATGCTTCGAGTGTAGAGCTAGAATTTAAACCTATTACAATATCAGCTTCGTTAATATATTTTGTTGCATTACCGACATCTACCACTTTAATTTTTTTATCTATTATTATATTGCTTTTATATAAAATCGGATTTTTATTTTTTCTTTTTATACATATTTTAATATTCTCATATTTAGATAACAAATTTAGGATTTTTATTACTTTATCATAAGTATAATTAAAATTTAATTTTTCATATCTTTTATCCATAGGAAATCCTAGTTTAGTATCAAAAGATAAAAATAAAATTTTTGTTATTTTTTTTTTATATGATTTTTTTCTATTCATAAAATCAATAATTTTTGGATATCCTGTCACATAAATTTTTTTTATATTATTTTTATTTATATTGAGAAATAATTTTTTCATAGGTTCGTTATAGACACTTATTTTATTAAAATACTCACAAACATTTTTAAATTGTTTTGATTTACTCCTAAATAAAAGATCAGGTTCAGAACCAAAACACTCTTTATTCCAAAGTTTAACAGGAATATTGTTTTTATTACATGCAATGTATAGTGGGTATTCAGTGCTATAAAAATATGCAAATGTAATTAAGTTTAATTCTTCATTTTTATAAAATTTTTTAAAATTAAATATTACTTCATTCCAAAAATTTTCGATTTCATATCTTTGTTTCGTCTTTAGATCGTAATAATTAAATCTATTAGTTTGTTGAAGTTCAGCGTAATTAAAAAAAAATTTTTTTTTATTAAAAAAATAAAAATAAATTAATTTACAAATTCTTCTACGCATAAAGAAAATTTGGGGTAAATTTTTTGAAGATTTTTGAACGATCTCGAGATCTCTTCTCGCTCCTAGAACTCTGTCTAAAATGATAATAATTTTTTTACTATCAGACTTGTTTTTAAATATTGATGGTTGAAATAAAGAAATCTTTATTAAATATGCGCAAATTTTTGGTAGATTAAAAACACATGAAAAATAAACTAAACAATGATGTAAAAATAAATAAATATCATAAATTTTTTTTTTCATAACTAATTAATATTTTAAATACTTTAAAAGTTATGAATAAACAAGTTCACAGTATTTTTGAATTTATTTTACCAAATGATTAGCCAACCTTCTACTAAGAGCGCATATAGTCATTGTAGGATTCACACTTCCAGAAGTAGGAAATATAGCACTACTACAAACATAAATATTAGATAAACCTAAAATTTTTAAATTTTTATCCAAATTTGAAAATTGTCGATTATTACAAAACCTAAAGCCACCCATATGATGAGAAGCATCGTCCATTCTATTTCTAGTAATGCTAAAATTTAATTTTTTTTCAAGATTTGGATTATAACTAAAATAGTTTTTTATTTCTTGTGAAAGTAATTTTATTGTTTTTATATCAATCTTACTTAATTTTAATTTAATAAATGTTTTCTTTTTTTTCAAAAAAACTGCATTATTAATATTTGGTTTCATTTCACAAAATACTCTGACCTTATAAAAAATTTTTTTATTTATAATATTTCTTAAAATAGGTATATTCAGATTGCTTAACATTTTAACTATTTTTCCAGACGAATTTTCAAACCTTACATATGAATTCAATAAATTAAATTGTTTTTGAACGCTCTTTTTTAAAGATATACCAAAATAGATAATTCTGTTGCTACTTTTTTTTAACTCAAATTTTTTAATTAATTCAATTTTAGGATATTGTAAGTATCCTAAATTAAATTTAGGGTGGTCCATAAAAAACTTACCAACAATATTTTTATTTTGAATATTTTTTATTTTTTTTTCATTAATAGAATTTTGAATAAGATTTATTGTTTCAATACCACCACAACATATAATTATTTTCTTAGCACTAAAGTAATGTTTATTATTTTTGGTATAAGCTATTGATATTTTATTGATTTCGTCAATCGTACTTATTTTGCAATTATAAATTATATCAATTTCATTATCGTTTATATGCTCTCTAAAATTTAAAGGGTATGTTGATCCAATAAATTGTCTTACCCTGAAAGGTACATCAAACTTACTTTTTTGAAATTTATTAAAAGAAAAATTGAATCTTTTATCTACTTTTTTATATTCAGTTATTAAAGAATTATATTTTAATGGCCATAAATTTTTTTTTTCTCTATCCCACCTAGACTGCATTTCAAATTCCTCAAAATATGATGAAATATTTGACCAAATACTTGAAGATCCTCCAACGGTAAATGCACGGGATTTTAATTTTATCTTTAAATACTTGCTATAAACTTTTTTATATTTTTTTTCATGATAATTACCTTCTTCAATTATTAAAATTTTTGAATTTTTTTTTTTAAATTTTATATTTTTATATAGAGTAACTCCAGCAGGACCAGATCCAATTATTATAAAGTCATAAAAATTTTTAAATATTTTGGAATTTTTATTTAAAATGTGAGCATAATTAATTTTCATCTTTTTTTATTAATATTATTTTTTGATTTATAAAATAAATACTTAAATCTCTAATTTGTTTTAAATCAAAAAAATAAAGTTGATCTCTCAAATCATTAGATTTGTCAAATATATCAAATATATTTGACAAAAATATCTGATCTTCATACAAAAGGTCTTGAAATTTTTTTGGATCACAAAAAAAATCATTATTATCTAAAATTGGCCAATTAAATTTAATTATTTTAAATTTATTTTTTAGTTTTTTAAGTGATTTTTCTGAGTAGCAAAAAAAAGGTATGCCATAATGAAATCCTCCCATATCTTGATAATTTTTAACTTTTGGAAAATATAAATTTTCAAAATTATTTAAATTATCATGAATAAATTTTATTTTTTCAATTAAGAGTGTATTTCTTTTTTTTAAACTTTTAAGATCGTTTAAAGCAGTAATTGCTCCTAATGGGTTCATTCTTCCCTTTCCAAGGAATCCTATTGAAGAAAGCAAGCTTAACTCATTTTTGATTGGATCATCCATTTTCCTATTTAAATGAGACAAATAAATTAATTTATTATAAATTTTTTCAGAATTAGTAAAAACTATTCCTCCTTCTCCAGCATTTATTGCCTTATCTCCCTGCATACTCATAAATGAACCTATGCCCTGCGTGCCGACATATTGTTTATTTGAAACTGCTCCTTGAGCATGACTAACATCCTCAATTAAAATTAGATTTTGATTAATATCTTTTATAGATTTAATTAAATTGTAATCTTGGGGTAAACCATAAACGTGGGTAATTAAAAAAAAATCAGCTGTTATAATTTTGTTTTTATCAAAATTTTCTTTAATTTGTAAATTTTCATCAAAATCCAAGTATATTGGAATAGCTCCAATTCTTAAAATTGATGAAATAACTGAAGGAAATGTAAGTTTTGATATTATAATTTTACTATTTTTTTTTAAACCTACTGCATATAGTAAAGATGTGCATGCTGTAGTTCCATTTGAAAAAGTAAGTGCATACTTAAAACCAAAATATTTACTTATTTGTTTTTCAAAACTCAATAAATACTTAGGATATTTTGTATTTTGTTTCAATAAACAATAAAAGAAAATTATTAAAGATGATTTTATGTTACCTAAGCTTACATATTCTTTTAAAAAAAAAATAAACTTTTTTAGCATAAAAATTTTATTTTAAACTTTTAAATGAAACAATTTCAGACTCTTTTACATTCTTCTTTAATTTTCTACCTAATATTTTTGCTAGGTTATTAGGTTTTAACTTTCTAAATGGTCTGACAATTTTTATGTGTCTCTTTTCTAATATTGTATTTTTTTTTAAATTTTGATTAAAATATAACGATCTTCTCATAGAATTTAAATTTTTTTTTTCACTTTTAGAAATTTTTTTATTATAAATACCCATCATTAATTCAATCCTTCTTAGTGAATTAATGGTACTTTTCATGTCTTTTGGATTTAAAGACAAATGGTGATCTCTAAATTTTGAAAAATTATTATCTAACGTAAAATGTTTTTCTATTATTTTTGCACCAAGACTAATTGCAGCTAAACATGCATCACCACCTAGTGAATGGTCTGAATAACCGGTAGTAACTTTTAATTTCTCATTTAAAAATTTTATAGAAAGCAAGTTAACCTCATTATCTTTAACTGGATAATCTGATACACAATGTAATATTGCTAATTTATATATAGGAAATTTTATTCTTTTTAAAAATTGAATTATTTTTTTAATTTCTTTAAATTCTAACATTCCTGTTGAAATTATAATAGGCTTTTTAAATCTAGCACAAAATTCAATTAATTCGTAAAAGTTATTATCACCTGATGAAATTTTAAATACATCTACCAAAGTGGATAAAAATTTTGCACTTTCTAAGTCTAAAGGAGTCGATATAAATTTTAATTTTTTTTTCTTTGAATAAATAGAAAGCCTCTTAAATTGATTTTTTGTAAATTCAAATTTTTTAAGTCTTTTAAACCCTTTTTTTTCTGACTTATTGATAAATAAATTAGTATCAAAAGTTTGGAATTTTACAGCATCTGCTCCTGATATTTTAGCTTGATCGATTAATTTTAGAGCATTTTTAATGTTTCCCTCATGATTATTTCCTATTTCTGCAATAAAGAAAATTTTTTTTAGTTTTTTAAAATTTTTCATTTTAGATATTTTTCCAAAAATTTTTATACCATTGAATATATTTTATATATCCTCTTTCTAGATTAAATTGAGGGGAATAACCTATTAAATTTTTTGCCTTGTCAACCTTTAAAGTTCCTCTTTCAGGCATGAACTTATCTCGTCCTAAATAATTAATACTAATTTTAGGAAATTCACTTTTTAAAAGTTTTGCTAATTCACTAAGCTTTCTAGCATTGCCAAAAGTAATATTAAAAATTTGATTTATTGAATTTTTACACATGCATGCTTTGTAAATTCCTTGAAGCAAATCCTCTATGTAAGTAAAATCTAATTTTTCATCACCACTACCATTTATTTCTATATCCAAATTTTGAATTGCATTTTCAATGAATATTTGTCCCACTCTTCTACTAACACAACGCTCACCATATAATGCTGAGGGTCTTATAATTGTATAAGGTATATCAAATACACTACTATAAGCCTTGACAATTAGCTCACCTGATAATTTTAAAGTACCATACACACCAATTGGATTACAAACAGTATCCTCATCCACTTCTTTTCCGTCAAAATTGCCATAAACCATACTAGATGAAAGATAAATGACATGTTTTTTATTGTGTCTCGCAAAGTCAAGGGTATTTTCTAAAGTTCTTAGACTATTATCAAAAGTACTGTGAGGATCTTTATTGGACTTATTTGCGTGAGAAACTGCAGCTAGGTGAATAATTATATCTGGGTCAATTGCCTTATAAACGTCAAAGATATCTTCATGGTTTCTCGCATCTTTTATTATAGATTTAATTTTTTTTTTTTTTAAAATTTCTACTCTGTTATTAAGAATAGATATATAAAGTTTCTTATTCTTAACCTCTTCTTTATCAATTGAATATAGATTATTAACTGATAAGCTATCTACTATGTATGGAATTGCATTCTTTTCTTTTAAATATAATGCAAGATTATGGCCTATGAAACCACTTCCACCTACAAGTAAAATTTTTTTATTTTGTATATCCATAGAATTCTTTAATAACATTAATTACTTTACTCTGCTCTTTAAATTTTAAACTTGGATATACTGGTAATGAAATATTTGAGTTAGCATAAGTCTTGGCTTTTTCATAATTCACCATATTTAAATTATATTTATTTTTATAATAAGTCATTAATGGTAAAGGAGTTGCGTAGTGAATACTCACTCCAATTTTTTTTTCTTTAAATTTTCTTAGTAATTCATCCCTCTTTTTACAGAATATTTGAAAAACAAAAAAAGAGCAATTAACAGAATAAGGCATACACTCAACCTCACGAATATCTTTTAAATCTTTAATATATTTTTTTGCAATTCTATGTCTTTTTTTTAAATTTTTTTTGTAATTAAGTATCTGTTTTAAACCTAGTGCGGATTGAAAATCTGTTAATCTATAATTAAACCCTAAGCTTTTTACATCATATGTACCTTGTTTTTTTCTTTGATTTATATCTTTATCAATACCAAAGGCTTTTAGCTTTTTTATTTTATTATAAAAACTCTTATTATTTGTTACCAACATACCACCCTCACCTGTGGTTATTTGTTTTGTTGGATAAAAAGAAAAACAGCCTGAAATTCCAAAATTACCTACATGTTTTGATTTAAATTTTGTGCCTAAGGAATGAGCACAATCCTCAATTAATTTTAACTTATATTTTTTACATATTTTTAAAACTAAGTCTATTTCAACTGAATATCCAGCCATATGAACAATAATTATAGCTTTAGTTTTTTTTGTAATTTTCTCTAATAATTTTGTAGAATCTATATTGCCTGTTTTATAATCTATGTCTACAAAGACAGTTTTTGCACCAGTATATTCAACAGCGTGAGACGTTGCAGTATGAGACATTGCAGGAACAATAACCTCATCTCCTTTTTTTAAATCTAAAGCCAGACACGACAAATGTAATGCTGCAGTACAACTCGAGACAGTTACTGAATATTTTGATTTAGTATATGATTTAAATTTTTGTTCAAAGAGTGAGGTATTTTTTCCATGTGTAAGCCAGCCACTTTTTAAGACTTTTTTTACCAAGTTTAAGTCTGCATCATTAATATTGGGTTTTGAAAATTTTATACTCATTAAATATATCTAATCTTAATTTTTTTATCTTTTTTTAAAGACTCTTCAGCAGCTAAACAAACCGACATCAAATCTATCTGTTCTTTTTTTGTCATAATTAATTTTTTTTTTTGTTTGTTATATGATCAATAAAATTATGAATTAATTTTTTTCTGTGTATTTTATCAGGATAAGAAAATTTGTTTTTAATAGAATTATTTTTTGTGTAGGTAAATGATCCATTTAATGTATTGTTAATTGTTTTTTTATTTGTAAAAACTTTTATTTCATGAAAATGTTTATGAACAGCAACACCATTAGCAGTTATTTTAGCCAATATATTGCCAGGAAATTCAAGAATGATAAGTGCCATGCTTTTTTTTTTAAAAATGGTTTTTCTGGTAACTATATTATTTGCAAGAGCTAGAACTGAATGTGGTCTTTTATTTATCATCCACATGACTAAATCTATCACATGAATTCCAGCTCCTAAGATAATGGAATAATCATTTATTTTTGATCTCCATCCAAAAAGTTTGTTAACTCTTCCCCAAATATAATCAGCCTCGATGTAAAATATATTATCTTTTGATATTTTCTTTTTAATATTAGTAAATAGATCATTAACTCTTAAAACCATATTGGACATGATTTTTAAATTTGAGCCTGAAATAAGTTTTTTAATTTTCTTAAGCTGTCTTAAATTCAAGCACATTGGTTTTTCAACTATCATGTTCTTATTATTCTTAATACATTTTAATATTTGTGAGTAATGATAATTATCATAACTTGCAATAGATACTAGATTGATGTCTCTATCTAAAAAAATATCATTTTCATTATTTGTTATTTTAATTTCTGGAAATACTTTCTTTAAATATTTTAATTTTTTAAAATCTTTTTCACATATTGTTTTTACTTTTGTATTTTTATAATTATTTATAGCTTCAAAATGTTTTTGACCTATTCCAAATCCTATAATGCCAGCACTAATTTTTTTCATTTAGATATTTAAAATTTAAAAATTTTTGTTTATTGTAAAGTTTAAGTATTTTCTTTAATTCATCAGGAGTGTCTATTGATAATTTTATAATATTTTCCTTATTTTTGTTTAAAAAATTTCTAATTTTAAATTTTGAAGAGTTATTATAGAAATATCTCGTTACATGCTCTTTGTCTAGCCTTGAAAAAAATTTCAAATTTTTTTCAAGTATTTTTGTTTTAATTATTTCGACTGATTGTCCAGATGGAAAGGTCTTAGGAAATATATTAGTTATAATATCATAACTTTTATTTTTTTCGTATAAATCTATAATTTTATTTATTATTTGATAATCAATCAAAGGACTATCTGCAGAGATCCTTAAAAAAAAATTTTGTTTTTCGAATTTTGCAGTTTCATAAAGTCTTTTTGCAACATTATTTAAGGACCCTCTAAAAAATTTTATATTATTTTTAATTAACAATTTGACTAATAGATCATCGTCTTTTTTTTTTGAAGTTGAAACTACTATGTTAACATTGCCAATCTTTTTAATTTTTTCAACTACATGTAATATTAATGGTTTACCATAAATATTAAATAAAACTTTATTTCTAAATCTTTTAGAAGAAGTTCTGGCTTGAACAATTACTAACAAAATTACCCTCTTTGAACGTTATCTTTTACTTCAAATCTTCCTCTACAATCTATAATTAACTTAGAATTTTTCTTTATCATATCGTAATCAAACAAATCGTGATCAGTCATTAAAACTACAATATCAAAGTTTTCTAAAATTTTAGGGGAAAGTAAATTTATTTTTTTTATTTTTTTTAAATTAAGTTTTTTACCTACATATGGATCGTGAATAGATATATTTTTTATTCCTCTGGTAAAAAGTCTATCTATTAATCTAATTGACGCTGACTCTCTAAAATCATCAATATTTTTTTTATAAGATATCCCTAAAATTAATATTTTTGATTTTTTTAAAGTTATTTTTTTATAATTTAAGTTTTTAATAATTTTTTTAATTATAAAATTTAAAACAAGTATATTTATGTTTGCTGAAAGCTTTATAAATTTTGCAGGCAACCCTACTTGTAATGATTTCCAATAGAGATAATTAGGATCTACGGGTATACAATGGCCACCTACACCTGGTCCAGGAAAAAATCTTCTAAAACCATAAGGTTTAGTATTAGCTACGTCAATTATTTCAAAAATATCTAAATTCATTTTGTCTGCTAAAATTTTCATCTCATTTATAAAACCAATATTTACTGACCTATATATATTTTCTAAAAGCTTGGAAAATTCTGCTATTTCTATACTTTTACTAGGCACAACTTCGTTAAAAGATTTTCCGTAAAAATCAGAAATTAACCTCAAACAATTTTTTGTAAATCCACTAACTACCTTTGGAACTTTTTGGATTGAGTCTTCATTTTTACCAGGATTTATTCTTTCAGAAGAAAATCCAATAAAAAAATCTTCTCCGATATGAAATTTATCTTTAATCTTCAAATATATTTCTTCATTTGTAGTTCCAGGATAACTGGTGCTCTCAAGAATTACGATTTGCCCTTTTCTTAAAAATTTTTTAATTGAAGTGATTGTTTTTTTTATAAAGCTTAAATCAGGTGTTTGATCTCTTTTGAGAGGTGTGGGAACACATATGATTATTATGTCACAAATTTTTATTTTATCAAAACTTGAAAAAAATTTACCATTTTTGTTTATTAAAGTGATATCTTTATTTGAAATTCTATCTAAATAAGAATTATTTTTTTTTATTTTGTTTAATTTATTTTTATCTATATCAAAACCAATTATTTTAAAATTATTCTTAACTAATAAAATAGACAAAGGAAGACCTACATAGCCTAATCCTATAATCCCTACTTTACATTGTTTGTTATCTATTAATTTTTCTAAATTTTCTAAAAAATTTTTCATAGAGAGTCATTCCTAAATTCAGCTCTTACAGTGGAGTCTTTAAGTCCTAAATACATCTTATTTGACTTAAAAAAAATTTCTCCTGAATTTAATTTTTTTTTTGTCTTTTTTATTTTTAAAATTTTATATTTTATATTTTTAAAGTAAAAAAAAGGATTAGGATAGGGGTTTTGTAAAGCTCTTACAAATCTATCTGCTTGGTAAAAAGTTTTATCTTTAAATTTAAAAAATGAATCATCTTCGGTTCTTTGTCTCCAGATTTTACCAATTTTTTTCATTTTTTTTGGTTTCTTATGATTTATAATTTTAATTATTGACTCAATTATCATTTTGGGAAAATTTTTATTTGCTATTTTATGTAATTTATTTATGTCATAATTTTTTTTTATTAAAAACTGTCTTTCGGAATATACATCTCCTCCATCAATTTTATTGTTTAATTTAATCACACTAATACCAAACGTCTTTTCACAATTTATTAATTGCCAATTCAACGGAGATCCTCCTCTATATTTTGGCAATCTTCCTGCATGGCAATTTAAAAAACCAAAACGTGGAAGTTGCAAAATTGATTTACTGAATATCAGAGGAAACCCGCATGATAAAGCTATATCTGTATTTTTTAATGTTTTTGATATGATTTGTTTATTAAGATTATCAATTATTATAAATTTGTTTTTTTTAGCTATAATGTTTAATATTTTAGGTCTCAAAAATTTTTCTGAAATAAATATTTTATTAATTTTTAATTTTTTTTTATTAAATAATTTTAAAACTTCCAAACCCCTATAACCGTTAAAGAATAAACAATATGAAAAATCTGACAAAATATTCATAATTTGACAAATATTTAAATATTTTTTTTTAGAAAATTTTTTTTAATTAATCTTAAATTTTTAATGTTAAGCCAAACAACGATTTTTATATTTTCTTTTTTACAATACTTTTTAAAGTTTAAAATTTTTTTTTTATTATCAATAACTAACATTATAAAATATGTATTAAAATTTTTACTTTCAACAAGCACAGCTTTGAGTTTGAAATTTTTTAATCTTTTATTAATAGATGGTATTGGATAAAAACCCCAATTCTTTTTAGCAATATCATAATTTATTTTTTTATTGTGATGTATGCTAATATTTTCATCATTATTTAAATAAATTGATCCTTTGTCCAATAGTGTAATTTCTTTTAATTTTCCAACAGTAAACTTTCTATTTCTTTTTAATAATTTCATTTTTTTATTTATTATAAAATTTCTATAAACTATTTGTTATTTTTTTCATCAATTTAACATAAATTTACAAAGGTTTATTTGATTAAAATTTAACTATGTTGTAATTAACCTCATAAATTAAATAAAATGAAAGCTATCAACAAACAAATAAATGTATACCTAGAGAGTCCAGATAGGCTTACATTAAAATCTAATGAATTAATTAAAATTATTCTTCAAAAAATAAACCCCAACCATTATGGAGAATGTCTTGATATAGGATGCGGTTCAGGCGCTTTAATCAGAAATTTATCTAAAAAACTTAAAAATTTTAATTTTACTGGATTTGACTTTTCAAAAGATCTGATAGACTTAGCTAAAAAACTCTCTAAAGATAGATCTTTAAACTTTTTTGTTGGAGATATGAATTCTATTGAATTTGATAAAAAATATAATTTAATTTGTGCATCAGGAGTCTTAAGTATTTTTCAAGAATTTGAGTTTCCATTAAAAAAATGGCTATCATGGCTAACAGAGGACGGTTATTTATTTTTATCTGGTCGATTTAATTCTAACAATATAGATACTAAAATTTTATTTAGAGATAATTCAAAAAATAAAGCTGTGTGGGAAGGTGGGTTATCAGCATATTCTATTAACACTGTTTCTAACTTCATTGAGAAATTAGGTTTTAAATGTAACTTTAAGAAATTTTATTTACCAATAGAAATAAAAAGAGATATTAATAATCCAATTAGAACTTTTACAAAAGAATTAAAAAATGGTGAAAAAATAATTGTGGATGGGGCAAATATAATTGCGGAATATTTCCTAGTAACAATAGGGAGAAATCTTGAAAATTAATTATTGTACTAAATGTGTATTACCTGACACAAGACCTAATATAAATTTCAATTACAAAAAATCAATTTGTGATGCGTGCCTAAATCAAGAGGCTAAAAGAAAAATTAACTGGTCCCAAAGAAAAGTTTTTTTTTCAAATTTGGTCAAAGAGATAACGGTTAAAAAAAGGAAGTATGATTGCATCATTCCTGTAAGTGGTGGAAAGGACAGTACTTGGCAAGTTATTACAGCCTTGGAGTATGGATTGCATCCACTTTGTGTAACTTGGAAAACTCCAGCAAGAAATAATCTCGGAACAGAAAACCTTCAAAATTTAATCAATTTAGGAGTAGATCATATAGATTTTAGCATTAATCCAAAAATAGAAAAACAATTCACACTTAAAACTTTCAAAAAGATGGGTAGTCCAGTTATTCCAATGCACATGGCCTTACACGCTATACCTTTACAATTGGCTATAAAATTCAATATACCTTTAATATTATGGGGTGAAAATTCAGCTGATGAATATGGCGGAGAAAAAGATCTCAAAGGTTTGCGATTAAATCGTAAATGGTTATTAAAATATGGTGTAACAAACGGCACAACTTATTTAGATTGGATTGATAAAGAATTATCTGAAAAAGATCTAACACCTTATGCTTGGCCCAGCGATAAAGAACAAAATAAATCTGGAGTAAAAGCAGTATTTTTAGGGCACTATTTTAAATGGGATCCACAATTAACTTTTAAGTTGGCAAAAAAATTTGGTTTTAAAAATGCTAGGAAAGCTAAAACTGGTTTTTATAAATTTGCAGATATTGATGACTCATTTCTTATAACTATTCATCATTGGATGAAATGGTATAAATTTGGATTTACACGCATGTGGGATAATCTCTCATTAGAAATAAGAAATAGAAGAATGACCAGAGATCAAGCTATATCAAAAATTAGAGAAACAGGTGGAGAATTTCCTCTAATTGAAATTTCATTATTTTGTAAGTATGTAAATATCACTGAGTCTGAATTTTTTAAAATAGCAAATTCGTTTAGAAACAAAGATATATGGAAAAAAAATAATCGAGGTATTTGGTATATTAAAGATTTTTTAATTCCAGATTGGAACTGGACAAAATAAAACCAATCTAAAATCCAAATTAATTTTTTTTATTTTCAAGAAAAATTTTTATATTTAAAAAATTAAAAATAAATTTACTTTCACTATTTAATAAAATTTCTTTTTTTAACAAATTTTCAACTTTATTTTTATTAATTAATTCAAATACCTCGCTACTATCTAGAAGACATTCTCTAATGTTCGAATTTTTTAAATCTAAAAGATCTTCTATAGGTCCATTAAATCCAACTTTTCTTGGGTTATTTATAATTTGTTCAGGAACAATAGATTTAACTGCATCTCTCAAAATACTTTTTTTTAAACCATCCTGAATTAGATGTTCCTCAGGTAGAGAAAATGATGTTTCAAAAAGTTTTTTATCCAAAAAAGGTGATCTATTTTCTACTGAAAAATACATTGCATTTAAGTCATCCTCATGCAGGATTACTGGAACTACTTCATGAAACATTTCATTAAGCATTCTATTTCTCATAAGACTAGGGCTATAGTTTTTTTCATGAAAATCTTCATGCCATTCATTTTTTAAAAACTTTGAAAATATTTGACTATCATCGTATATATGATCTCTAAAGTTTGGATTATCTATATACAAAAAAGGGTCTTTTAAATTTTTATTTCTTACATATGGTAAGTGATTTTTTCTCCAACCCTCCAAAGCTGATTTAAAAAAATCTGGTTTATCATACATTGATTTGAGAAATAAATTTCCGTGATCATAGTATCCAGTAAACATCTCGTCTGCACCTGTGCCACTTATGCTAACTTTAAAACCTTTTTCACTTATTGCCTGAATTAATTTCCAATGTAAAAAAAAAGAAATTGTATAAATAGGACAATCATGAGAGATAATTTGTTTTGTTAAATCATCTAAAAAATTTTCTTTTTTTAATGTAACTGCGGTATGTGATATTTCTAATTCACTTACAGCTTTTTTGACTAAAGTTGACTCATTATATCTTTCATCTGAGTTCATAATTGTAAAACCATGCACATCATATCCTTTTTCTCTATTTGCAATGCTTATTAGAGCATTGGAATCTATGCCTCCACTCATACAGAATGCTACAGGGACATCTGATCGCAATCTAATAGAAACACTTCTAAGCAATTCTTCTTTAATTTTTTCAACTGAATCTTTATATTTAAGTTTTTCATTAACTTGTAAATTTAAGTCCCAATAATTTTTTTTGGTTATTTCAATATTACTATCTATTTTTATCCAATGGCTTTTATCTACCTCTCTTAATTCCCTATAAAAAGTTGAATTTTGTTTATAAAGTGATTTATAACCATTAATTAAATACCTGTGTATTTGATCAAAATTCAAATCTAGTTTTTCATTTAATAAATTAGATAATGATTTTGTTTCAGAAGAAAAATATATACCATCTTTTTTTTTAAGGAAAAATAATGGTTTTTCTCCAAATCGATCTCTAGATAGATATAAGTCGCCTGTTTTTTCACTATAAAATGCAAATGCCCACATGCCTTCAAGTGTTTCTACAGTTTTATTTACTCCCCACTGAATTAAAGCCCTTGCCAGAACTTCAGTATCACCTGTTGTCTCAAAAATAATTCCTTCTTTGATGAGAATATTCTTAATTTCAAGATAGTTGTAAATTTCGCCATTAAAGATAAGTGTATAAGGTCCAATTCGGTAGGGTTGGTTAGATCTATTTTTAATATCAATAATATTTAATCTTGTGTGCATTAAATATAAATTATTTGCATTATTATCTTTTGTATAATACGTGCCTGCTGAATCTGGCCCGCGATGATGAAGTAATTTTAGAGTACTATTAATTATACTTTTATTTTTAAATTCTTTCCCAAAATACCCCGCTATTCCACACATTATTTAATTAACTTCTCTTTCCTCTGTTAAATTTTGAAGCTGGAGAAATTTTAGAAAAGTCTTCCATACTCATATTCTTAAATCTATCCCTTGACAAGTTAGATGCAGATTTTATCTTATAAATATCAGAAATTTCATTCTCGTAACGATTACATAGACTTTCTAAACGGTCATTATATTTTTTGCTCATGTTGTCTAAAATCATATTTAATTTTAAGGAAAAAGTATCAATATCTTTTTTTCTGGGTAAATTAGCCCCTTTTATTTCATCATTAGTAAACTCTGTTCTTTTAGTTTTTAAAAAATCTTCAAATTTTTTTATATATATTTCTGTTTCAATCCAGTAGTTTTCGATTGGGACTAAAAATGAATTATCAGATCGAAGAAGATCGGCATTCAGATAATTTAATATTTGCTTTTCAATAATTAAAAAACATTTTTCTAAGGAATTTGCCTTGTAAAATTCTTCTGCCTTTTTAATCATTGAATAATGGATATTGTCAAATTGATTTACTTTAAATGCTGGATTGGTATAACGTGGATCTGTTCCAAGTCTATCTCCTCTTCCACTTCGAAACCAAGTAAACAACAGATCAACTGGATTTCTCATTACGATAATATATTTAAAATTTTTACTTATCTCATTTAATAAACTACCTGCAGATGTAAAATCATCACAAATAAAAGGGAAAATTAACTGCTTTTTTTCAATTTCCTCAATAATTTTATTAAAAGTATTTTTAGTATCTTTTCTTTCTTCACGTACCAAATAATCTTCTTTCTTAGGAGAGTTCATTATGCTGGTTAGGTCATGCAAATTATGATTAACATCTCTGCCCATCATACTAAACCAAGTATCCATTAATAAATCACTCTCAAACAAATATTTAAAACCTTGTTTTGTCAAATCTCCACACTCATACATCATTAAAAATCTATCATAAGTTGCTCTAGCTTTAAAATGTTCAACTCTTTGAAATGAACTTATGACAGGTGCTATAGAAGTTTTACCACTTCTACTCATCCCATCTATAAATAGATAATTTGCATTAAGTATAGAAATTTTTTTGATAGTATGACTTACTTTTTTGTCAATATTCATTTAAACTAATTTATATGTTAAGTTTAGTTAAAATGCGAAATAAATCTTTTATTTTACAATCATTAAAAATTATAAATTATTTCTGAGTTTAAAATCTGTATTGAAAAGAATATTAAAATAGTAAATAACGAATGGAAATCTACTAATGATTAAAAAACATAAAAAAAAAGGAATTTTATTTTGGATAACAGGTCTTTCAGGATCTGGTAAAAGCACCCTTGCAAAAAAATTGTTCCCATATATAAAAAAAAAATATGGTTTAAGCATACATTTAGATGGTGATAATTTAAGAAAAATTTTAGATCTACATGGTTATACGTTTAAAGACAGAGTTTCTAACTCAAAAAAATTTACTAAAATTGCAAAAATGTTAACAGATCAAGGAATAAATGTTGTTTTTTCCATAGTTGGATTAATAAATCAAATAAGAAATTGGAATAGAAAAAATATAAAAAAATACATTGAAATTTATATTAAATCAGATGTTAAAAAAATTATTTATTTGAATAAGAAAAAAATTTACAAAAAAAATAAAGATATAGTAGGCATTAATATAAAACCACAATTTCCAATAAACCCTGAGATAATAATAAAAAATAACTTTGATAAAAATGTCAATGAGCTTAGTTTAGAACTTCGTGCAAAAATTGATAAAATAGTTAAAAAAAAAAATTATTGAGACACTAAATATATTTTTTTTTTATTAGATTATTTTCTACTGTTTCTAAAATATAGTGTCCTAAAAAAATATGACATTCCTGAATTAAAGCAGTATTATTACTATCAATAATTATAGATTCATCCGCAAACATTTTTGCTTTTCCTCCTTTATTCCCTAAAAAACCAACAGAATAAATATTTTGTTTTTTTGCCTCTTTTAAAACTTTTATTATATTTCTCGAATTTCCAGATGTCGTAATTGCAAATAGAATATCATTTTCATTTTTAAGAGCTAAAAATGTTCTTAAAAAAATATCATCACTACTATAATCATTTGCACATGCAGTTAAAGTAGAAGTATCCATTGCTAAAGATAAAGCAGGAATAGGTTTTCTATTTATATTTGGTCTCAGTCTAATTAAAAACTCAGCGGCAAAATGCTGTGCGTCAGCTGCTGAGCCACCATTCCCACAAAAAAGTAACTTACCACCATTCAAAATTTTATTTGTAATTTGCTTTGATATAGATTCAATCCTAGTATTATATTTTTGAATTGATTTAATTAATTGGCAATGGGCTTTTATTTTTTTACTTAACATTACTTTATAATTTTATATGTGCTCTAAGTTTTTTTGCTATAATTTTTTCTTTATCAGAAATGTAACCTAATTTTTTTTCTCCCACGGCTAAACATACTTTATGAATTGAAGAAGTGAGCTTTTCCATCCCCTGCATTTCTAAAGATGCAGCTTGATCACTTCCATACATTGTTCTATCTAAAGTTATATGTCGCTCTAATGAACTTATATTAAACATTGTAGCAGCAATAGATATGGCAATTCCATTTTCATGGCCGCTATATCCTACATTACAATTATAGGTTTTTTTTAAAGCATTAATTGTCTCTAAATTAGCTTCTTCAGGAGCCATAGGATAGGTAGAGACACAGTGCATTAGTTCAAAAGAACAATTGTGTAATCTAAAAATTTTTACTGCGGTATTTATATCTTCTAATGTAGACATGCCTGTAGAAATAAAAGTATGTTTTTTTTGTTTAGCAACATTTTCTAAAAAAATTTGATCAACTATCATTGCTGAAGCAATTTTATTATATCTTAAATCATATTTTTTTAAGAAATTTAGACTATTATTATCCCAAGCTGAGCAAAACCATTCTAATTTTACTTCTTTACAATAATTATCAATTTCATCATATTCTTTCTCACCAAACTCTAATCCTTTTTTCTGATCTCTTTGAGTTTTTCCCCAAGGACTTTCTCTATAAGAGTTAAGCATTTCCTGTGAATATACCAAATCAATATCTCTTTTTTGAAACTTAACCGCATCAAAATTTGCTTTCTTTGCATTTAAAATCAATTTTTTTGCAATTCCTAAATCTCCATTATGATTTATTCCAATTTCAGCAATCAAAAAAGGTTTTTGAATCATTTTTTGTTAAGTCTTTTTTTATTTAATTTATTTGAAAAAATATATTCAGCATATTGAAAATCTTCTTCAGTATCTATATCAACTATAGAATTATCATTATCAATAAATCCATAAACTTTTGTTCCCCAAAGACCTTTTTCTTTTAATATTGTTTTTGTTTTATATAAATCTATATGACAATTAACAAAATAGGTTTTATCAAATGCTTGTCTAGCAATCCATAGCTTGTTGACATTAAAGTCATTATTAAAAGTTGTATATACTCTATTTTTTTCCAAACTACAGCTCCACATTGCTGGTTTGGGTGTTTCATTAAGCATTCTAAGACAGCTATATTTGTTTTTTATTTTTTTAAATTTATTATTTACTTTTTTTATTGTATCAATTTTTCTAATTGGGTTGGTTGGTCTTAAATGTGCAAAATATAATGGGAGTTTATCTTTACTTTTTTCAATAAAATCCTTAAAAACTACATATTCTGAAGCGGTTGCAGAAGATATTTTTTTATTTCTTTTATGTATTTCTAAGTTTTTGTTTATTTTAAGAGCAATATTTATATATTTTTTAGAGTCGCTTGAAAAAATTACTTTATCGAAACATTTAGAGTCAAATGCTGTTTTAATCGAATAATATATAAGTGGTTTACCATTTAATTTTCTTATATTTTTATCTTTTAAACTTGAACCTGATCTAGCGGGAATGAATGCCCATATTTCATTTACAAATTTCATATTACAAAATAATTAATTAAGTTATTAATAAATTTATCCACTTACTTTGCAACTTTTATTTTAAGATTAATACAAAATAATAGATTTTAAAATTAATGTACCAAAGTTACTTTTTTTTAAAAACCATGTGAATTTCACTAGATGTCTTATTTCTATCAAGAACAGATTGAAGTTGATCGATAGTATCTTTAAAAATTTTATTTATTTCTTCAGTATATATTTTCTTGTTAATATAATTAGCACTAACTAACAAAGATCTAAACAAATCTGGAATATCCGTTCCAAACCACCACTCGCCTATTATCTCAAGATTATTTTTTTTAGCAAAATAATTTAAAGACTTTTCTGTGTACAAATGAGTGTGACCATTCGATAATACTCGAGGAAAAACTTTTAAAAAAACGTTTTCCAAAAAAACAGACAAAGAAAGAGCGGGTACTGCAATATATAAATATTTTAGTTTAGAGTTTTTAAAATCTTTTAATAGTTTTTCGGGGTTTATATGTTCCAAAACTCCCATCAATGCTAAAGTGTTATAATGATTAGAATATTTTTTAAATATTAAGTTATCTCCAAATTCACAATGGAATAATTTATTTTTTTTTAAAAACTTACTTCCTCTTTTTACTGATTTTTTATTTGTCTCTAAACCAATTGCTTCAATTTTTTTATTTTCTAGTGCTTTCAAAAAATAACCAACACCAGATCCATAATCAATAACTTTAATTTTTTCTTTAATTACCTTTTTTAAAAAATCTACTTTCGGAATATAAATATTTTTAACTCTTGATTGATAAAACTTTCTGTAAAAAAGATTGTAATTTTTTCCATCTTCATTTGCATATAACCATTTATTAAATTTTTCTGTATCTTCAAAAATTCCATTTAAATGACCACATCTAACACACATTGAATACTTTATGCCAAAATTTTTTAAAAAAGGCTTGGAAATTTTCAGATCACAGTTTTCACATTTTTTTCTTTTAATCTGTTTTTTATAAATATTATTTATTTTTTGAGCATAAGCAAAATACTTGGAGTTTTCATTGATAAAATCTTTTTTAATTAGTGAAACATTTTTGTAAGATTTTGAGAATTTAACAATTTTCATTCAAATTTTTTAAATTAGATTAATTTTTTAAAATTATACTTAAAAAAAGATAAGAAATCATAATTATTATTATTATAATATATTTTATTAATATATTATTATT
>Ga0181601_10000275_pt1 | contig 41045 bp, 37 predicted proteins | sample 041ome_8_FD_133020 | JGI IMG/M metagenome (GOLD analysis project Ga0181601, IMG submission 133020) | Coastal salt marsh microbial communities from the Groves Creek Marsh, Skidaway Island, Georgia - 041407BS metaG (megahit assembly) | ecosystem: Environmental > Aquatic > Marine > Intertidal zone... | reverse complement strand
TTTCTAGTATTGTTCTTGTTGGAATGCGTGAATGGGAAAATCCATACAAAAACTGTGATATAATATTTGTTTATGATGATCATCACATTCAACAATTAAAAACTATTCCCAATATAGATATAAAAAATTTATTTACTTTACAAAATCCTCTTGAAAATATCAAGAAAAGTAAAACAGAAGAAGAAGATATTATAGATTTTCAAGAAGAAATCCCGGATATTCAAGAAAATGAAATAGAAGAATATAATGATGGTTCATTTATAGTTGATGATGATGGAACAACTATTAATATCGACGATATATAAAACTTTCAAAACAATACATTAAATCATTTTTTAATGTATTATAAAACTATTATAATATTAATACTCTCGCTTGCTGGAATCGAACCAGCGACCTGTGGATTACCACAACAAACAATTACAGTCCAACGCTCTGCCAACTGAGCTAAAGCGAGTTAATAGCCCTCGCCGAGATTTGAACTCGGGATCTTTTGATTACAAGTCAAACGCCTTACCACTTGGCCACAAGGGCACCACTATATAGTAGTGTAATTTCTTTATATTCTTTTTTAAGAATAATGAAAAATCAATAACATCGATCAAAATATAGAAAAAAAGTAAAAATTTATAATTAACAACATTAATATAAGTATTTGTTTTCTTTTTTATTAATTCTATATATTTGTAAAATTAAAAAAGATATAAATGTACGTCTATATAAAATAACAAAAACAGCTATATGATTGTTTCGAATTCAAAATATAATTGGCCGGCATTTGAGTCGTTATTGAAAAGTGTAGTATTTAAAGGTGGATACAATATACCTGATGAATTATGTTACATTATTATGGATTTTTTACGATGCGAATTGTGTTTTATTGATGAGCCAAATTATAAATGGTATATAAAAGCGACTAAAATGAATAAATTAAATGTTATGAAAGCAATTCCATCTTGGGGTTATGAAATAGAGCATGTAAATGACCTGTTATTTACTGCTTGTCAAAGTGAAAATCACAACAATATTGATTTGGTTAAATACCTTGTAGAGCATGGTGCTGATGTGAATGCTGAAACAAAATACGAGAGAACACCACTTCATATTTCTTGTGGAAGTGGAAATCTCGCTGTAATCAAATATCTTATAGAACAAGGTTCAGATATAGAAGCAAAAGGGAACAGTGATATTACACCGCTTCATATTGTTTGTGGAACTGGAAATCTTGATGTGGTTAAATATCTTATAGAACAAGGTTCTGATATAGAAGCAAAAGATATCGTCAATTATACACCTCTTCATTTTGCATGTGAAAGTAGAAATGTTGATGTAATCAAATATCTAGTTGATCAAGGTTCAGATGTAGAAGTAATAGATTATGACAATAAAACACCTCTTCATTATGCATGTTTATTTGATATCCTTGAAGCAGTTGAATATTTTGTAAAAAAAGGGTTAGATGTAAATGCTATGGGTTGTTATCGTAGTATTACACCTCTTCATCTTGCATGTGAAAATGGAAATCTTGAAATGGTTAAATTTCTTGTAGATAATGGTTCAGATGTGAATATAACTGATAAATATGGAAGAACACCCCTTCATAATGCACGCGAAAATGGAAACCTTGATGTGGTGAAATATCTTAACGATAAATATAAATGATTTTATTTTGTAATAAGTAAAATAACAAAAATTGAATCATGTATAAATACACTTTCATATAATAAAATATAGCAAATATGAGTGTTTCAAATTCTAAATATAATTGGAAAGCATTTGAGTTGTTATTAAAAAAAGTGGTAGTTAAAGGTGGTTACACATTACCTATTGAAACATGTGATATTATTATGGAGTTTTTACGATGTAAAGTATGTTTTATTAATGAGCCAAATTATAAATGGTATAAAAAGGCAGCTGAAATGAATAAAATATCTGTTATAAAAGCAATTCCATCTTGGGATTGTAAAAAAATGCCAGTAAATCAACTATTACATATTGCTTGTGAAAGTGAAACTCATAATAATGTAGATTTAGTCAAATATCTATTAGAAAAAGGAGCAAATTTGAAACTAAAAGGTGGTACACGAAATGATAAACCCCTCCATAATGCGTGTTATTATGGAAATATTAACGTAGTAAAATATCTAGTAGAAGAAAAAGGTTTACATGTGAAAACAAAGGGGAATCGTAATAACACACTTCTTGATATTGCATATTCAACTGGAAATGTTGATATGGTCAAATATATTGAAAGCAAAGGAGAGCGTTTGTCTTTACATAATTTGACAGAAAAAGTTATTTATACTCCAAAAATATATAAAAGCCTTGATATGGTGAAATATCTTGTTGAAAAATACCAAGTAAATATGGAAGCAACAAATATATATAATAAAACACCTTTTCATATCGCATGTCAATATGGAACTCTTAATGTGGTTAAATATCTTGTAGAAGAAGGTGTAAATATAGAAGCAAGAAATATATATAATAATACACCTTTTCATATGGCATGTCAAGAAGGAAATCTAGATGTGGTTAAATACCTTGTAGAAGAAAAAGGTTTAAATGTAGAAACAAGAGGTTTTCGTAATTATACACCTCTTCAATTCGCGTATATAAAAGGTTGTTACAAGGTGGTAGAATATCTTGTAGAACAAGGTGCTAATATAACAGCATAATAATGATATACAAATCATATATCATTATCTAAAAATTTTATAATTAATAATATTAAAACGTTTTTTATTTTTTATAATACATGAAAAATTTATAATTCGTTTACATACCTTTGAATACAAATTATCATTGTAAAAATTGAAAGAGATAATAAAAGAAAGTTCATATAATAAAAAGATAGCAAATATGAGTGTTTCAAATTCAAAATATAATTGGAAAGCATTTGAGTTGTTATTAAAAAAAGTGGTATTCAAAGGTGGTTACACATTACCTATTGAAACATGTGATATTATTATGGAGTTTTTACGATGTAAAGTTTGTTTTATTGGTAAACCCAATTATAAATGGTATAAAAAGGCAGCTGAAATGAATAAAATATCTGTTATAAAATCAATCCCATCATGGGGATATGAAATAGAGCGAGTAGATGAACTTTTATTTATTGCTTGCGCGAGTGAAACTCATAATAATATAAATCTAATCAAATATTTAGTAGAAGAAAAAGGAGCAAATATAAATTATATGAAACATATTGGTGTACTTCCTTCATGGGATACGTTGTATACGTGTCTTGAGCTTGCGTGTATAAATGGAAATCTTGATATAGTCAAATATCTTGTAGAGCATGGAGCATATATAAACGGAGATGGTGGTGCACCTCTTCGTTATGTGTGTGAATCTGGAAATGTTGATATGGTCAAATACCTTGTAGATAAAGGTTCAGATATAAACGCAGAAAATAATCATTGTGATACAGCTCTTCATTGTGCGTGTAAAAAAAACAATCTAGATGTGGTTAAATATCTTGTAGAACAAGGTGTAAATATGGAACCAAAAGGTACTGATTTATTTGGTTGTAGAGTTAAAACATCTCTTCATATTGCGTGTGAAGATGGTTATTTTGATATAGTCAAATATCTTGTAAAGCATGGAGCAAATATGGAAGCAAGAGATGATAATAATAAAACACCTCTTCATTTGGCATGTGATTATGGAGATTATTACATAAAATCTTATACTGAAGAAGAAAAATTTGATATAGTCAAATATCTTGTAAAGCATGGAGCAAATATGGAAGCAAGAGATAATGATAATAAAACACCTCTTCATGTTGTGTGTGAAGATGGAAATCTTGATGAAGAAAAAAAACTTGTTGTAGTCAAATATCTTGTAAAGCATGGAGCAAATATGGAAGCAAGAGATAATGATAATAAAACACCTCTTCATATTGTGTGTTGTAAAGAATATGAAGAGAGTGTAATTCTTGATATAGTCAAATGTCTTGTAGAGCATGGAGCAAATATGGAAGCAAAAGATAATGAAGATAATACACCTCTTCATTTGGCATGTGAATATGGAGATCTTGATGTAGTCAAATACCTTGTAGAACAAGGAGCAGATATGGAAGCAAAAGATAATGATAATAAAACACCTCTTCATATTGTGTGTAAATATGGAGATCTTGATGCGGTGAAATATCTTGTAGAACAAGGTGCTAATATAGAAGCAAAAGATAATGGAGATAATACACCAGTTGATATTGCATCTTTAAATAAAGATGAAGATGAAAAAGTAACTGAATATTTTCAGGAAATTGGTGCTTGCTAATATAACAGCATAATAATGATATACGAATCATATATCATTATCTAAAAATTTTATAATTAATAATATTAAAACGTTTTTTATTTCATAAAATTTAATTAACAATCTGTTTGGTTCATAATAAATGGTTGATTATATCTCTTTGTAAATCCAAATTCTTGTAAAGATTGTAAAACATCATCATTATAATATTTATAAAAACGTTCAACATCTCTTGTTAATACATATAATGATAATGCTTTGTCATCAGAAACAATCGAATAATCATAATAATCGTCTATAATAGGTCCTAGTTCAAGGACCCAATAAGGTGCTTCAGGCGTTCCGTCTAATTTAACCGTCAAGTATCCACAACATTCGTCATTTTTATAATACGCATATCCTGTAATTTCATCATAATTACCATTTTCATCATATTGGCTATTTACAACAGAAACTTTACCATCATCTGTTAGATCATATTTTGCCGTGGAACATGTTCCATCACCTTGAAAAAGTTGATTAAATTTATCTTGATAAACTTGATACCACGTTCCAATATATTTGTTTAAATCTAAAGCATCAACGGGGACATATTCTTTAGAAAAAGAAAAGCAAATATAAGTACAAAAAATTAAACAAGTCAACATTATAATACAAAGTAAAAAAATATTTTTATATTATACAAATATCTATATTATTGAATAATGTTATCCCTCGTCACTTAATAGTAACTCACCATCGTCGCTGTCTTCACTATCTTCACTTTCATTATAATCCATATTATCAAGATCTTCATCATCCCAACTACCATCATCACCATTTATTTGAAATGCCATCATTTGCTTGACTAATTCTAAACCATAATCTTCTAAAAATACCTTTGCTCTGAATCTACTTGTATTTGGAAAAGAGTGTATTTGTTCTATAAAACTAGAGAAATCATAATGTCTTAATTCTTCACTCACCATTTTTATACCAATTTTCTTGGTTAATTTAACAGGAGGTTTATTTGGTTTTTTATTAAGAATTTTACTACGACAACAAGGACAAGTATGTTTAGTTTTAAGATGTTCGTGTAGACAAGTAAGACAAAATGTATGTCCGCATTTTGTTGTAGAACGATTCTTCTTTCCCACCATATCCAAACAAATCATACATTTTTCTTTAATCTCTTCCTTTTTTATTTTTTTTTTAGATTCTAATTCTACAACATTATCATCACCATTAATAATTTTAGTTATTTCTTTATTATCTGTATTAGAAGTTTGCATTGTAATATGTTATAAATATGATATACAAGAGTGAATCAATTTTACAAAATACATTTTAGCTTTATTTTTTTCTTTAATTTATATTCATCCTGAAATAGAAATAGTTTAAACGAATAATACTGATTTTCATTCAAATTATCAAATGTAATATATTTGGATAATATATTTAAATCTTCTATATACACCATAAATGAATATGATTTATCGGTTTTCTGCAATTTATCGAACAATACACATTTAAATTCATTATCAAACAATGACGGTTCATTTACACATCTTGTTAATAATTCACAATCACTCTGAACTTTGCGTATAGAACGCATTGATGTATTAATATATTCTATTTTATCTAACCACTGTTTTTTAAATACAAAAGATTTTGATGACAAATGAATACCTATATTTGTTAATATATCTATATGATTTAATAAATCAACTAATCTTCGTATAGGGCTTGTAACATGAACGTAACAATCGCCATCCATCATTTCATGAACGTATTTATTGCCTTCTTCATATGATACATAACTTCCTACTACATTTTTCCAATTCCTAATTAATCTACATGCGTTTTGAGAAATATTTTCTTGATTCATTGTAACTTCCTTATTATTAGTAAACGAAACAGATCTATAAATACCATTTTTATTCTCCAATAAATGTTTACCTACTTCCTTATTCACTTTTACCATCCAATGTGATACTACATCAGTACTATTAATTACATCTTTTGATATAGTTTGTGTAAAATTTAATAATTGAGTGTAAACTATGTTTTTATTTATACGACTGTCTTCATAATCATAATTTTTATGAACTTGTATTAACGCATTATATATTTTCAATTCTCCTACTTGTTTATTATCTATATTAAATACAAACTCAAAACACAATGCTATACGTTTACTTCTTTCTTGTAAAGAACATATTCCATCTGTTAACAAGGTTGGTAACAATGGACGTCTTCTATCTGGTAAATATATAGTTGACACACGGTTTGTAAATGAATCCCATAAATCCAAATAATCTATTATTGGTGCAACATTTGTAATATATACATACACATGTTTGTTTTCACCATTTTCTTCTATATATAAAGCATCATCATAATCACAACTATTTTTAGGGTCCACTGTAATTATCCTTTTATCGGTATGATTTACAGCATCTATTCTTTTTGAAACATTCATTATTATATTTTCATTCTGTGCGATTACTTCTTTCGCATGTTTATTAAAACCGGCTAATGAAATATTAATATTATGACAATACAATTGGTATTCATAAAAATTTTCCAATGAATCTATTTCCCCTATATTATTATTCAATACGCCTATTGGATGTTTATTATTCCATTCCTTGTAATTAAATATTACATATCTATTCTTAAAATTTTTATTAAAATCCATTTTTATCTCATATGGTATTAAAAAATGTGGTAGACGAACATCGTCAGGTATACATTTATATAATAATTTTTTTCCGTGTCTACCATACGTTTTATTCCCTTGAAGTATTAATATTCCTGGTATAGTAACCTGTCTATAATATGATTCTACAATTTTCACATTATTGTCTAGTATTGTAAAATAATCTCGTGTAAACATCTTATGTTCTATCGGTTTTATAGAATTCAATAAATCATTATCTTTTATTGGATTCCCTGTTATTGGATCTATAAAATTCCAATTATTATAATCATGATTATCTATTAATATCTTGTAATTCATTTGATATTTACATATGTAAAGTTATTTCTATATTTATTAATAAAATAAATTGAAAACACAATCTTATATATTATATATTATGCAATTCAAAAAATCAATAACTAGTAAAAATATTGACAAAGCAATATACCTTGTTATAGTTGAATCCCCATCAAAATGTAGCAAAATAGAAACTTATTTAGGTTCCCAATACGCATGTATAGCATCAATGGGTCATATTCGTGAAATTAGTGGATTAAAAAACATTGACACTAAAAATAATTTCAATGTTAAATACAATATTATTGAAAGTAAAGAAGCGCATATACATTCAATGAGAAATTGCATATCAAAATTTAATACAAATCGTATTTATATTGCGACAGATGATGATCGTGAAGGTGAAGCGATTGGTTGGCATATATGTGATTTATTTAATTTAAACATTGAAACTACCCATCGTATTATATTTCATGAAATTACAAAGGAAGCAATCATTAAATCAATTGAAAATCCAACAGTATTAAATATGAATATCGTAAATGCTGCTATTTCACGACAGGTTCTTGATTTAATTGTTGGATTTCGCATTTCACCTATATTATGGAAACATTTATATAATGACAAGACAAATGCTTTATCAGCTGGTAGATGTCAAACACCATGTTTAGGATTGGTTTATGATAACTATATGCTTGATAGAAGCAAGGTTGACACAAAATTTAAAATAAAAGGTATTTTTACATCAAGAAATTTAGAATTTACTTTAAACAAAGATTTTAATTCTATCGATGAAATAGACCAATTTATGACATCTAGTAAAGATTTTACATATAAAATGACAAAAGGAAAATCTGGAAACCGTACACAATCACCACCAAAACCATTCAATACATCTCGATTAATACAGCATTGTTGTAACTCAATGAATATAGGTTCCCAATATGTAATGAAATTATGTCAAGAATTATATCAACACGGATATATTACATATATGAGAACAGATAGCACATCATATTCCAGTGAATTCATTAAAAAGTGTAAAGATTATATTATAAACACGTATTCAAATGATTATTTCACTAAAAATATCAGTTTAATTGAAAATACTAATAAGAAAGATCCGCATGAAGCTATACGTGTTACTAATATTAACAATACACAACTTAATATTCAAACAAAGGATAATAAAATAAAAACCTTGTATAAAATCATTTGGAAAAATACTATTGAAAGTTGTATGAGTGAGTATAAATACAAATATACTGGATATAATATTAACAGTCCGCTTGATAAAATTTATTATGAATATATTCACGAGGTACCATATTTTTTAGGGTGGAAAGTTTTAAATGAAAAGATCGGAAATGACGATTTAACACTGTTCTTAAATCAACAATTGAATAAAACGGAACTACAATATTCCAAAATATACAATGAAATTATAAATTCAAAGGGTATACCATATTACAGTGAAAGTTCGTTAGTCCATAAATTAGAAGAAATTGGTATTGGAAGACCATCTACATTTGCAAGTATAGTAAATACTATTATTGAGAGAAAATATGTTGAAAAAAAAGACATTGAAGGTATTAAATATAATTATAAAATGTTTACATTAACCCCTGACAATATATCGGTTACAAATATTACAAAGACGTTAGGTTCTGAAAAAAATAAATTATTAATTACAAACATCGGTATACTTTGTTATCGTTTCTTAAATAATGTATTCAATTCTTTATTTTCATATAATTATACAGCCGATATGGAAACAGAATTAGATAAAATTAGTGACGGTTCAAATGATAAATGGTATTCTATATGTGATATATGTTATAAAGAAATTAGTTCTATTATTAAAGACAATAAAAATATACAAAAATATTCACACGAGATTGCCGATAATATCTTCGTTGTTTTTGAACGATTTGGACCTTCATTAAAATATGTGAGTGATACCCTAATAGAATATAAAAATATCAAAAAAACTGTTGATTTAAATATAAAAGATTTAGAAAATAATAAATATAGTGTGTCCGATTTATTGGAAACAAAATCAGATAATTTAATTTGTGTTTATAAAAATACACCTGTATATTTACGTAATGGATTATATGGATTTTATTTAGAATGGGGTAATGTTAAAGAGAGTTTAAAAAATTATATAAATGATATTGGTATGATAACTGAAAAAGAAGCAATAAACATTTTAGATGGTAAAACAAAAAACAAAAATATTGTTTTAGAATTAACACCGAATTTATCATTGAGAAAAGGTAAATATGGTGTATATGCTTATCATAAAACAGAACATATGCATAAACCAGTCTTTTATAATATAAAAAAATTAAAGGATGGGTTCGCGAATTATACGAATGATATGTTAATCGATTGGTTATGTGAAACGTATAATATAGATAAAAATACTTTATAAGTATATATAAATGAGTACTACAGATGATTTAATTAATGGTTCATACCAATTTTTTGATATATTGTCATTTGCTTTAATGTTCTCGATTCTATTTTCATTTTTATATGAACTAAATGCCACGACTACAATATTAGTATTATTATTTGCTTTACATTTTATTTTTAATGTTAAGATGTATAAACATGCTAGTTCGTTATTTAAAAATGTAAATGTTTCTATCATTGGTTTATTTGCTTCCTTTATCATATTAACTACCACTATTTTAAGAACATTGGGAATTATGATTTTTACATATGGTTATACAAATGCTGCTTTTAAGTCTTCCATGAACGATAAAAAATTAGAATTTCCCAAGAAACATAAATTACAGGAAAATGAATATAAATTCAGTTATATTGTTTCAACCGTATTAATATTTATTCTATTAATAATGATATTATCCAATTTAAATATATTTTCTGAACCAGTTATTAAATTTATGATTCCATTCAATGTTTTTTCAAGTTTAATAGCTTTACTTGTAAGTTTCGGATTATCCAATATTATAGAATATGAATCCCAATATAAAACATCAATTTATACATTTATAATAAATATTGGTGGATGGATTTTATATTCATTATCTTCATTTGTTACTGGTTTTGATAACAAGTTTAGTAATTTAATGATTATATTTTTAAGCACAATAACATTATTAATTACTAGTATACACGAATTTATCAATGCATATTACTTTGAAAAATATCATTATAAAATTAAATCTGAACCAAGTGAAAAAGATAATAAAAAAGATGACAATTTTATATCATTTGTTGAACTAATTGTAAATATATTTACATTCCTTATAGCATTTATAGTAATTACATTAATGGGATTATACGCATTTGGAACGGAGTCATCCAAATTTATATATATACTAGGAACATCATTAATTATAACGTCCTTCATATCATATAACTCGTACTTCAAACATTATATTAAAGACAAAATATAATATATAGATTTTTAATAATATATATATTATGAAATATTACAATACTACATTCAAAGAGTATCTAAAACAGAAAGAATGTTACAATATACATAATAGTTATCAAATAGATAGTATTAAAAATATGAATAACATTATAATCTATGGTAAAAATGGTTCCGGAAAGTACAGTCACTCTTTGAATATAATTAAGAAAATTAGTAAAAATAATTTGAGTTACGAAAAAATTCTCACATATAATAATGATAAATATTCATTAAATTACAAAATGAGCGATATTCACTTTGAAATAGATTTTGAATTCCTTGGTTGTAATGCAAAACACTGCTGGAATGAAATATTCAATCAAATTGTTGAAATTATTACACTACGTAGCAATAAATCCGGTATCATCATATGTAAAAATTTCGATAAAATACATATTGAACTAATTGAATTATTTCATAATTTTATGTTTCTGAATAATACTACTAACAAAGATATTATTATTAAATTCATTTTATTAACAAACACAATTAGTTTTATACCATATAATATTTTGGATATTTGTCAAAAAATTTGTTTAAAAACACCAAACAGTAATAAATACAATAAAATAATAGAATCACAAGGAAAAAAACAACATAAAATAAATTACGATAATTTTGAACTTATAAATATAAAAGAAAGTTATTATTTAATAAACACAATTAATAATGATTATTTTAATATAATTAATGATAATATTATACACCAAATAACTACATTTGATACAAGTAGTTATATAAAATTCAGAGAAGCATTATATGATATTTTGATTTATAATTTGGAAATAAATGAATGTATTTATTACATACTTGATTATTTTATATCAAATAAATTAATAACTGGTGATATTTGTCAAAAAATGTTAGAATCAACAAGTAATTATTTAAAATATTATAACAATAATTATAGACCAATTTACCATATAGAAAGGATTTTCTATAACATATTAAGCAGTTATAATGAACAAAACAATAGCATGTAATATATTAGATTTAGATGAAGATAATTTTACTGAAGAAATGATAAAGAAACAATATAGATTAAAGGCATTAAAATATCATCCAGATAAAAATAAAGATCATGATGCTATACAGCGTTTTCAAGAAATAAATGAAGCATATGAATATTTATGTAATAACAATAATTCAAAAATATATATTGATAATGATTATAATACACTATTTACTGATTTCTTCATTAATTTAAATGAATCTTCGTTTATCATAAATATCGTACATAAAATATTACAATTATGCAATACAGACATTAATATATATTTGTCAAGTATTTCCATTTTTGATATTATAAAAATAAAAACGTTGTTAATTCGTTATAAAGACATTCTGTTTGTTAATGACGAGATAATAGATATAATTAACCAATTTATAAATCAAAAGAAGACAAATCTTATTAGTTATTCATTAAATCCTTCCGTTGATGACTTATTAAACGCGAATATATATAATTTAAAAATAGATGAAGATACACATTTTTTGGTACCATTATGGCATTCATATCTCGAATATGATGATAATACTATCATATTATGTAATATAAAAAATGATGATAATACAATTTATATTGACGAATATCGTAATATACATGTTTATCGCAATTATAATATAAATGATATATTTACAAAAAAAACTATTGAAGTACAAATCACGGATAAAAAAACATTAAAAATAAATGTAAACAATCTATACCTAAAAAATAAACAAAATATTATATTTCATAATCAAGGTATACCAAAAATTCATGATAAAGATATATTTTCTTTTAAGGATAAAAATGATATTATCATTCATATTACATTACACGTTTCACAATAATGTTGGTTAATAAAAAAAGGTTTCCTTTTTATTAACTTGTTAATGGTTTTATAATCAAACATTCTATTCTACTGGTTTATAATCATTTTTCTGTTGTTTTTACATTTTTCCTTTTCTTTCATTTAAGCTCATGCTTTCTTGCGAACAACCTTCTTTTTTGGTGCTGTTGGTGCCTTTACTGGTGTAGGGGGAGGAGTAGCAGGGCGTTCAGGTTCCACTTCATCATCTGTATCCTCAACTTCCTGTGTTTCCTCATTCGTTTCATCCTCCTCTGATGATTTTGTTAGACCTTGTTGAATTTGTGTCTTTTCATTTTCACTCAAAGTCAACTGACATTTGCCAAATACAGAGACATTACTTGGAGGTTTCACCATACATTGAGTTAATTTCCATGTAAGTCCCCATCCCTTTCCACCAATCCAAATACCAGTACATTGGATAAGATTCTTAACACTGCTTCTGCTTGGTACAAAATCACTTGGAGTCATGTCTTGGTCGTCACAAGGGAATATCTTGTCACCTTCTGTGTTATAGATTTCAACAGCCCATTTGCCACTATAATTAGGGACTTTCAAGCGCATTGTTGGTGATTTGGTAGTATCTGGTTTTCCAGTCACTTTGTCCTTGGGATATTTCAAAAATGGAAAGAATGTGTGCTTGATTACACCTATTTCTAGTGATTCGCCCCACCATAATTCAGAATTAGCCGCAGCATCTTCCATTAATTGTTTTTCAAATCCCTTCATCTTTTCCAAAAAGGTATTCGTATCATCAGTTGCATATTCCCCATTAGGAAAACTCAAAGACATTGTGAATTTTCCATCAGATTCGCCCTTTTCATTCACATAATCACTAATTCCCCAAGTTGTCATCAAAGGGGTTTGAATGTGAAGGCCACGGTTTGTTTGCTTGCTAATGACAGAGATAGATTTACCACCTTTATCATTTACCTTTGGTTGCATATAGCGCACCTCGGTAGGATTCCATTCGTTCACAGAGAGAGTAATAGAAGACATTATTAAATACTTATCATATTATATTTATATTCTATCTCAATCAATTTTTACTTTTAAAATATGAAAATCAATAACATCAACATAAAAAATATTTATGTCTATATATTAAATGATAGACGATTTAAAAATCGGTTATAAAGAGTACCATAATAATAAAAATATATTAGATAATTTAAAAGTCGTAGATTTAAAAAATGTAGCAAAATATAATAAACTTAAGATTAGTGGTAAGAAATCTATTCTTAAGGACAGAATAATTACACATTTTATACAATGTGAAAAAATAATATTAATTCAAAAACAGTTTAGACGACATATTTGTAGATTAAATATATTATTACGTGGACCTGCTTTGTATAATAAAAGTAAATGTATAAATGAAAATGATTTTATTACATTAGAAAAATTAACAGATATAGAATGGTTTAATTTTTATAGCATAAAAGATAATGATAACAATGTCTATGGTTTTTCATTATTATCTTTTTTGATGTATATTAAAAAAAACAATATCGTAAAAAATCCATACAACAGAAATAAATTATCAAATAAGCACATAAATAACGCAATAAAATTATATAAATTAACTAATTGCTTACTAGGAAAAAATATATTTAAATTACAGATATCGATTACTCAAACGAACGATCCTTATGAAACTTATAATATTTCTAGATTTTACTATCGTCCTCGTGTATATTCCCATTTACAATTGACAGCCAATGTTCGCGAATTATATAATAAAATTATATCTATAAGAAGAACAGAATTAAATGCACGAATACAAAACCTTTTTATTGAAATAGACCGTCTCGGTAATTACACACAAGCGTCTTGGTTTACTGGTCTTACTATATTTTGTTATCCAAGATTATATAGATATTTATTTGATATTTGGAATTTTAAAGCAGAATTAGACGCCAATACTAAAACACAAATTTGTTCTATATTTGACCCATTTCAAAATATATTAGAAACGCCCATCTCATTATTTAATAATAATATTGATAATATAACATTACAAAGTCATATTAAATTAATATGTATAACCGTGATGGAAAATTTAATATATACTGGTATAAATGATGAATATTGTAATATTGGAGCACAATACTGCCTAATTGCTTTAACTAAAGTATCACATGGAGCGAGAATAATGCTTCCATGGTTATATGAATGCTACTAAACATTTTCAATAGTTGTTATAAACGAATTTAATACATCATTCTTTATTTTTCAACTTGATAATGCCTGTAAAAATATATTATATAAAATGAATATAAAAAGAATACATAATATAGTGTATAAGATGGTAAGAACTGCCAAAACCCCCGCTGCTGATGTGCCTAAAACTCCCCGCGCTAAAAAAGAGACCAAGGTCGAAGAACCCGTTGTCGAAGTTGCTGCTGAACCAACAACCGCTCCTGAAGAAGACAACTCATATGGTGCCAAGATGAGTGAATTCAATGCCAAACTTCAACAACTAGCAAGTATCTTCACATCTCTCAAATCAGATTTTAAGACTCTACAAAAGACTGTTGAACGTGATATGAAAGCTGCTGTCAAAGCCGCTGGTGCCCGCAAGAAGCGTGATATGAGTGATCGTCCCAAATCTGGCTTCGTCAAGCCCACTCGTATCAGTGATGAACTCGCTAAATTCTTAAATAAAGAAGTTGGAACTGAAATGGCTCGCACTGAAGTAAGCAAGGAAATCAATCAATATGTTGTCGCACACAACCTTCGTGACAAGAAGAATGGACGTATCATTCTTCCTGATGCCAAACTTTCCAAACTTCTCAAGGTTGGAAAGACCGATGAAGTTACTTACTTCAACCTTCAACGCTACCTAAAGCCTCATTTTATCAAAGCTGAAGCCTCCGCGTAATTTTGTTAATATTTTAATAACATAATATTGTATATTTAATAGAATATTATGGAAGAATCCGTGATTAAAGAATATAATAAAATGTATCATCCATACATATGTATAATGACACCTTGTTACAATGGAATGTGTCACGTACCATTCGTTAATTCTCTAATGCAAACTATTAAAATTTTAGAAAAATATGATATAAATTATCATTGTGAATTTTTAACAGATGACAGTTTAATTCCAAAAGCACGTAATAATCTATTAGCAAAATGCTTTTCTATGAAACATGTTACACACTTTCTGTATATTGACGCCGATATTTGTTGGTCTCCTGTTAATATTTTAACACTTCTAATGAGTGATAAATGCATAGTTGGTGGTGTTTATCCTAAAAAAAAAATTAAATGGGAAAAAATTACCAATAAATCAAAACAAATACCTGATTTATTAGAAAAAAATAAACAATTTAAAAGTATTACCGATCAAGAATTCTTACAGTATAATGTTGTTGATTATAATGTCAAATATTTAAACGATAGTATAGAATTAATTAATGGTTTAACAAAAGTAGATTATATTCCTTGTGGTTTCATGATGATAAAACGTTGTGTTATTGAAAAAATGCAACAAGCATTTCCAAATACTAAATATACAGATGAAACCGGGTATCTTAATGAAGAAGAAAATAAATACGCATTCGCATTATTTGACAGTGGTGTTGCTGAAGGTAAATACTATACTGAATATGAAATGTTTTGTGAACGCTGGAAAAAAATGGGCGGTTCTATATGGATAAATATATCTATTAATTTAACTCATATTGGTAATCATTATTTTAAAGGTTCACTTTATTATAGTCTTATATAAATATAAATCCTTCTTCTTTTAATACATTCTTTATTTCTTTCTTATCTAATTTATTATTTACTCTTGATAATAATATATTTTTTATTTTTACATCTAAACAGTCATCTAAATTATATATTTCTTCCAAATTATTTATACTTGGATTATTTGATAAATATTTGGTATTTTTTAATAACCATTCCTTAAAACTAATATCTTCACTTTTTATTTTATACTGATTATACCATTTCATCGTTTCTATAAAATTATTATCATTATTTTTTAAATAATCATTTGTTGATAGAATTAATAACTCCTTCATTATGTTATAGGACATTTGTAATTCATCTAGAATATTTTCATAATTATATATCATTATTGTCTGCTTTAATAAATTCAGATTTCTTAATATTATAGGACATCCATATGTCATCATATCCATGTCGTCACTTAAACAACCATATGCTAATCCTGATATACACATTTTCGCACATATTTCATCTGCTTCACCTGTAGCATCTATATATTTGACACCAAAACAATTCATGATTTCTTTTGCTCTATCTATATGATATTTTCTAATACGAATACATTGTTTTTTTATTGTTTCTAATTGAATTTTCATTTTCACTTTATCGTTATCATCATAATCATCATCATTTATTATATCTTGTAACTCTTTATACGTTTTTTCTGCTGTACTCTTCGCAGTATTACGATCTATTATTGTTTGCCATTTCTCTGGTGGTGGTTTTCCATCAAATACGAATATTAATTTTATATTATAACGCATAAATGTAGTTATCATTAAATATAAACTTTCTACAAAAGTATCCTCGCCTATAAATTTGTATAAATAAATACTCGCATCTACCACTATTGTTTTGTTTTTCATTTGTTTTATATGAATAGTATCTATTGATTTTTTCGTACATTTAGATAATAAATATTTATTTAAATACCGTATACCCATTTTTATGTTTTCAATTATACTTATAATATTATCATCAATCATTATTAATTCAATTTTTCATATACCGATATAATATATACACGATTGATTATATGGAAAAACAATTGTCAAATATTCAATATCTTAATATTAAATCTAATATTACAAAAAAAAATATTACTTTTTTAAATAATTTATTTCGTATTTATGATAATATCGATACCCCTTTCACCATTAAAACAAACAAGGATATTACAAATAATTATATTAATCTTATTCCTAGTCATATTCAAGAATATATTTATAATGTGACTCTTTATGACACAAATATTCAATTCATTTATAATAAAAAGATATTTTCTATTCATATTTTTCAAGAACGAGAACATTTCAAAAATAAACGAATCATTAAAAAAATTGTAAAAACTGTGTCCTTTTTATCCTCCTTTTCAAAACCATATTGTTCCGACTTTTTATCTATTCATATTTTTCTAACCCCATTTAAAAAAAGTTTTACAAATCCTGTTATTGATACAAAGGATATAAACACTGCTTTCACATTTGTATGTAAAAAAAATAATAATATTACCATTTATAGAAAAGAAGAATGGTTTAAAGTATTATTACATGAATGTATTCACTCTTTTGGTATTGATTTTTCATCACTGTATTCACAGCATGCTAGGTTTGATACATTGTTATCAAATATATTTCATATACAAAATAATTATTTTTTATCAGAAGCATATTGTGAAGTATGGGCCACTATTATTAATGTTATTACACTATATAACAAAAATAATGATTTTGATAAATATATCATAAGCAAACTACATAATGAAAGTATATTCTCGTTAATACAATCGTATAAATTCTTAAAATTGCATAATATTCATGTTTCCGATTTTGTGAATAAAAAAACTATTCAATATACAGAAAATACACCTGGGTTCTCATATATTGTTATAAAAAGTGTGTTTATGTATAATTTAAATTCTTTCATTAATATTTGCACGAAATATAATGGTTTATCTTTAAAAAATAAAATTACTGAAAACACTATACTTGATTTTATAGAATTAATAAAAACAACCATCAAAAAAGGTTCATATAAAAAAGACATTAATAACATTCGAAACTCTCTCAAAAATAATGAATTAGGAAAAACGTTCAAATTTTCATTATATGGTTAAAAATATAGATATGATGTTATTTACACCTTCGGGACGTTTAAGTTCACACAAAATATATGCAATTTCTTCCATAAACATAATGACACTAACAATTTGTTAGATAGAGAAACAAGAACGACCATTATGTTTTCAAATTTCGTCTTTCATATCTTCAAGTAAAAACAAGGAAGATGAAAAAGTAAGACCATCGTAGGTGAAATTCCTACTATTGATTTTATGCTTTTTATTTATTTAATGCCTCCCGTAGGGTAAAACGGTGTTTGAAATGTTAAAAGGTGTAAAAGATACAAAAAAAATGAAAAAAATTGTTAATATTCTTAAATATTTAAATGTATAAATTATTATGATATTGCCTTTTCTTCATCTCGATTATCTATTATCTCCATTTTTGTCTCCGTTTTTATCGTTTCATAATGTTTCTTTTCTTCAGCAGATAATTGTTTCCATTGTGCTGAAATCTTCTTCGTTATTTCTCCAAATGATATTCCAGGGTTATTATCTATAATTGTTTTTCTTACTGTTTTAGCATATATAATATAAGCATTTGGAATTCGTTTAATATTTGATTTCTTGGTATCTTTTTTGGCGTCTTTTTTGGCATCTTTTTTGGCCTGTTTCGCTGCTTCCTTGGCGTCTTTTTTGGCATCTTTCTTGGCCTGTTTTGCTGCTTCCTTCTCGGCTATCTTGGCCTGTTTCGCCGCTTCCTTGGCGTCTTTCTTGGCCTGTTTTGCTGCTTCCTTCTCGGCTATCTTGGCTTGTTTGGCTGCTTCCTTGGCGTCTTTCTTGGCTTGTTTGGCTGCTTCCTTGGCGTCTTTCTTGGCTTGTTTTGCTGCTTCCTTGGCGTCTTTCTTGGCTTGTTTTGCTGCTTCCTTGGCGTCTTTCTTGGCTTGTTTGGCTGCTTCCTTGGCTTGTTTGATGTCTTCTTTTTTTGATTTTTTTATATTTTTTTTGATATCACGAACCATCTTTGATGCCATTTGTTTTATTATTTTTTTTTCTTCTTTATTTAAAAAGACTTTAACAACCTTGGATTGCTTTTTGGAAACTTTGCGAACTGTTGTGGTATTAGCGCTCATGTTATTGATTTATTGTAAATTATTAATTTGTTATTTAACATCTTACATAGGTATCTAGTCTGTTCAATTTTTTTCATTTTTCATCAAAAAAATTGAAAATCAATAATATTCAAATGATAAAAGCAATAGAAAAAAATGTTGTTAATTTATTAATATAAGTAGTTAGTTAAAATAGTATTTGTTTTTATTGTCTTGTGCTCCTTGCGACATCATCTGTTGTAAGTTGTATATGCAAGAACGATAATATTGGATGTCACTCAAAAGTAATTCCCTTTCATTGTTGATAAAGTCTTCCACTATTTCTCTTTTATCTTTCAAAGCCATTTCCAATTTTTCACAACGATCTACCAATTGTGGGACTGTCATTTCTTCTTTATCGGTAGAAGAACACGGATTGAAATTTTCACGAAACGTGAAATAAGGTGTTCCTCTGTAATTCACATTTTGAAATTCAAGTTGTGTCGTATTTGACATGTTTACTTTATGTTCTCCTTTATGGGTAATTGCTTCCCTTAAAAACTTACCTTCATTATCATCCCAAAATAGGAAATGAATAAATGCTGAACGATGTTCCTCATTCTTTTTACTGCGATATGATTTTACATCGATACGTTCAACCTTTCCGTAATGCATGACATCTTCCACAAACCACTTTAAATCATCCTTCGTAGTGATTTCACGACCATCCACTAAAACGTTTTCAGGCCACATTTTCAAATAAAGACTATTCCAGTCTCCCTGCTGTAATTTTAGAGGTTTCATATAATACTTCACGCTTGCGTTTGCTGTTGTCATTTTGATATATAGTTTAAATGATATTTAGTTAGGATATCATATAAAGTTATACGGTGTTCAATTTTTACTCTTTTATTCTCTTTTTGAGTCCAATGTTATTGAATTTCTCACCTTCATTATTAAATTATCATTTATACTAGGAGATCCTTTATTATACTGCTGTATACACGCATCGTTTGTATTTTCCAATATTTTTCGCAGTATTTGGTTTTGTGAAAATTTACTCATCAACGCTTTTTCACGAGACTGACGATCATCATAATCAACATCCTCCTTTATACCTTCTTTTCGTAATACTTTATCTTTATATTTACCACTCTTTCCAATAGCATGAGTAGCCAATTCAACATCTTTTGATATTGCGCTATCACTATCCAATGAAAATAAATCGTAGAAATCAGGAAATCCTTTCTTGTAACGATTACCATACACATAATGTGTCACACTATACCATTTTTTCCCTTCTAAAACAAATTCAGAATTCCATTTATCATCTAATTTTCTTCGCCAATCTTTGTTATTTTTATCACTATGTAACAAATGATAATTAAATATATCATTTTCCAATATTTTTTCTCCCACTCCTTTCCCGGGTCTCGGTTTTCCATTTGAACGACTATGAATCATAAATATTGTTTTTTTATTACATACTACATCTTCATCATCGTCATCATCTATATCTACCACATCTATATCTTTTTTCAAATTTTTAAAGTTCTCTATTTCATAATAAGGACCCGCATTCTTTTCCAAACATTTATCCATTATTTCCTTAATAAGACCATATGGTAATTCTTCAAATGTTAATAGCGACTTATTTTTATAAGTTATTAAATTATAATGATTAACCAGGTAAGATAATAATATATAATATTCTGGCTTATTTACACTATTTTCTTCGTTCATTTGTCCACATAATAATACATTATTGTTATCCCCTTGATTAAAACTTTCTTCTGATAGTATTACCGTTTTTATATTTAAATTCTTCTCTATTACATTTATCGCCCAAGTATCCGCCCAAAAATTCTTTGTTTTTAATACTTCTTTAAACTTTTCCAAACTATCTATCCCTTCCATGAATCTAAATTCATCATATAACTCCATCGTACTATTTTTACTGTTTTTATCATCATTATATTTATTCTGTATTTCCTGTGCCTGTGTTAAAATCTCTTGTGATTCTGTTCTATCCATATTGTCATCATAACGCTGTTTTAATATTTTATTCGTTTTACGTTTTTCATTCATCATAATATCATATTTCTGCATTTCATCCTTTATAGCATTATAAATTGAATAATACTGATTATATATCTCTTCATTTGCCGCTTTGGAAACCATATTACGTAACATTTCTACATTTATATGTTTACCCGTACCATCATATGATTTTACTATTGAAGAGAAAAAGCAATCTCCATCGGGTGGCACCTCTTCTATACTATAGTTATTATTTTTCATCATTTTCTCAATCCACGTATTGTTTCTGCTATTTACATAATTATCTATTATGTCATCATTATCCTTTTGACTCTCTTTTTCCAGAACTTTATCAAATAGTAATAATTCTTTTTTATCTTTTTGAACGCTTATTTGTTCGTCTTGTTCTACATTTTCCTGTTCTACTTTATCTTCTTTGATTTCATCTTGTTCCGGTTCATCTTGTAATGCTTTTTCAAAAAATAATATATTTCCATTTTCTAAAATAACATCTTCATCTTCGTCTAAAGAATTTAACAGTTCATTTGCTTCTATCTCAAATACTCCCACCTTTTCACTAATTTTATCATTTTTTATTAAATATACAGACATATAAATTATATTATACTTTTCTACATACTCGCTGCGTTGTTTACCCAATATGATTTCCAATTTTTTATCATTGTAATCATATTCATATATTGACATTTCTAATCCCTTGTCTTCTATATCAATTTCTTTGGTCTCATTATAAGACAATTTATTTGTTATTTTTGATAATACCATATACTATATAATATGTTATTATTATTCATTTACATTTTTTCACAATATTTATAATATTGTATCACTTCTTTATCAGTTAAATTATCTATTAATATTTTTTCTATCGTTTGCATTTCCACTACCAACTTTTTATTTTTCATCTCTATATAACTATATAAAATATAAATAGGAAAAATGTTTGTCGATATCATGATTGGTATTGTAATAACATTATTCATTCCAAATTGTCTATTAAACTTATCAATGTAAAACATAACACAAAAAAAAATGACGATATTTATATTTTTTATGAAATTATTATTATTTGCATCCCTTACTGATTTGTTATACAAATTAGATATATCCATTTATGTATTCATTTCATTATTATTTTATATTATTTCCATTTATATATATCAGATAAACGTTGTTCGTCTGTTACTTTTATTCTTTTCATTAATACCGGACACCAAAATTTAGAACGTCTTTTTTTATTACGTATTTGTAAATATAATGAAAAATAATCCATATTTTCTATATTTGTTATATTTCGAAGATTAACGGTATCAATCATTGGGTATTCACTTTCACAATGCGAATATAGCATTACTTTATCAGGATTAATTTTTGAATTATTACACATTAATTCATTTGCTACTCTATACCTAATAATTCCAATATCGTCTATCGGATCTACCGCTATCTTCTTATCTGGTAAGAAATTTGATTGTATTGTAATGTAATATAAACTACTTTTTTGCTTTTCCATTTATGATATCTAATATATCCATATATTTAAATTTTGTACGCATTGAATAACTTTTTAGTTCTCGTGGATTCAATTTTATCATCTCTTCTATATCTTGTTTTATTGTTGATATATAATTATTTTTCGTCTCTTCATTGATATTTTTCATTATTACAAATATATTTTCACTTAATTCTTCCACTAATGATGTACTATTTTCTATATTTATAAAATATTTAATTTTATTTAATAATTTCATATAATACTCATTAAATTTATCATTATTTAAAAACTGAATATTTATTAAATGAATCAAAAACGTAATCACTGAACGTCGTTTCATATTTTTCGCGTTTTCTTTACAAAATCCATCATAATCTTCTTCACTATTTACATGTTTAATATCTTCCAATGAATGATTAAAATAATCCATTAATTCATTTACAGATGTTTCACAGAAGTTATTGTAACGTTCTTTCAATAATTTATACAAATTAGCATACACATTTAAATATGCTGTGTTTGACATTATTATATTATTCATATTTCCTCGTAATTTCATTATTTCATTTTCATCAGTGTAATCATTAAATACAATATCCAATAATTTTATCATTTCTTGAGATAACCTTTCATATTTAGAATCAGTTAATTTATTCATTATATCAGTTATTTCACGAATCTCACGATCTATCCCTTTAGTAGCAACTCGTTTTGTTGTAATCATCGGTTTAAATTGTTCCGTTTTATAATGCTTCTTGATTCGATCTTGTTTTTTCTTGTCACGCATTACCGTAAAAGCATAATTTTGATTTAAATTGTTTATAATTTTATCTGTAACCTCATTCAATGTATATTCTGATATATCTATCTCATTTATTTGTTCGTACGTATAAGTTATCATATTTGCACTATATGATATATAATATATTATATTTATATTCAATCAATTTTATCTCTTCTTATGCGTTGTATAATATAATATTTCACCTACTATTATATTATTATGGAGTATATTAAAAACATATTCTTTCAAGAACCATTAGATATCAATGATATTCCTATTTCACATAACCTAATTAAAGATATAAGTATACAATTTAATTTACCTATCCATTTTATCAATAATGATTCTAAATTTGAAATTAAAGATACCACAAAAAATGACATCAATTTACAAGACGTTTATAAAAAACTATTTTGTTCGGAAAATGATATCGATGATTTGTTAATTGAAAAATGGGGAACCTATACCACTCACGATAAACAATTTCTGAAAGATACACAACATATTGTAAAAAATATGAATTGTTTTAAGGAAAAATTTAGTATTAATGACGATTCCTCTTGCAATATCAATACTATTAACAAATTTTGGATAGATATTGACAATCCACATTTCTGTAATAAATACTCGTTTATGGAATGGGATATATTTGAATCATTTAATCATTCCACAGCATTTTTAACATTTATTACACTTTCGAATATATTTAGTCCGATGTTCTTTTTTATATTACCTTTTATTTTTCTAGCATTTCCATTTGTATTATTAAAAATACAACGTGCTCCAATTACTTTAGATAAATATTTATCATTATTAAAAGTTGTTGCCAAAAATCATTTTATCGGTAAAGCATTATTAAAATTTGAGAACTTATCATTATCATCTGTCGTACAAATTATATTTTATATATTCATGTTTATTATGCAGATTTATAACAACATACAATACTGTAAAAAATATTATAATGATCTTATCAATGTTAACGAGAACATTATAATGTTACAAAACCACATTCATTGTACTACAAACATGATGAATGATTATAAATCCATTACTGTCGATTGTCAATCATATAATGGTTTTATTTCACAACTAAACAAACAACAACTTGTGTTAGAACAGTTATATAATGAAATAGAGAACATACAATATATTAAACCCTCATTTACTACAGTTTTTCAATATGGTAAAGTTCTCAAATATTACTATTCCATTTACAAAAATAAAGCTTACAAAAACGCATTATGTTATTCATTTGGATTTAATACATATATCCAACAATTATACAAAATTCATGAAAATGTATCTAATGGTATCGTGAAGTTCTCCACTTTCACGAACAAAAAAACAAAAATATACAAACAAACCTATCCTCTCATCGTATCTGACACTAAACCTGTTGATAATGATTGTAATTTATCCAAAAATGTTATTATTACTGGTGTAAATGCTTCCGGAAAAACGACGGTTTTAAAAACAACTACTATTAATATTATTATATCACAACAAATTGGTTGCGGATTTTATGGAAAATGTGTTCTTAATCCTTATACACACGTGCATACATACTTAAATATCCCTGATACATCACAACGCGATAGTCTATTTCAAGCAGAATCCAGAAGATGTAAAGAAATAATTGATATTATAAATGATACTGATGAAAATACAAGACACTTTTGTATTTTTGATGAACTATATTCGGGAACCAATCCTCATGAAGCTTCGTCATCCGCTATCGCATTCCTTACATATCTTAATAAATTTAATAATATTGACTATTTATTAACAACTCATTATGTAAAAATATGTAATAAATTCAAAAAAAATTCACGTGTATCTAATTATAAAATGTTTGCTGAATTAGATAACAGTGGTAACTGTATTTATCATTATAAAATGATGAAAGGTATATCCACTATCAAAGGTGCTCTTAATATTTTAAAACAATTGGAATATCCTGACGATATTATTAATAATATCGATAAGTAGGTTCCCGATTATCATAATTACATAATGTATTTATGATATGTATGTCATATGTTGTAAACTATTTTTACTGCTTTCTAAATGTTATTATTTGTTCTTCATTTTTATGCTCGTTATTATTTACATATACACTCTTATTATACATTGGTTGCGTTAACAACATTTTAAAATATTTCATTGTTATTTTGTTTAAATCAACAACCAGATTTTCATTTCCTTCATAATTTGATACAATATAACATATTCTACCTCCTTTTTTTAAAACTTGATAACATAATTTAATTGTTTGATGCCAATATTTTTCTAACCATGCTTCGTAAGATTTATATTTACGAATACTTTGTTTAGGACCATCATACTTCTCCAATTCATAATAGGGTGGACTGAAAAAAACAACGTCAAAATAATTCTTATATTTCTTTTGAAACTCTGGTAATTTATGTAAATCTTCTGATGGAGAACAATATATTTTTGTGTTTTTATTAGAATAATTCTTGTTGGCGAATTGTTGTGTTTTTTTACAAACACTAGGAATTACGTCTGTACCTACATATTCTGTTGTATATTTTGACTCTAAAAATCCATAACAATATGAACCCCAACCCAATGTCGGTGTAAACACTTTTGAACCTTTTAATAATGTTTCATTTAATGAATATACTAAATATGGATTTAACAAAGACGCACGAAAGTAATATGATGAATATACACTACCAATACGACCTTGTTGTATATAATGTAACGCACTTGGTGTAACTATTTTATAATCAATCGTTTTATTTTTATATATATCTGTAATTATTTCGCCATACGTTCTAATGTTGTCTAAACCCGGTTGCGTTTTATACATTAATTGTTCGAAATGTAAATTACGAATAACATTTTTATATTGTACGTTACTATTATTATTGTATGATTTATTTTTCATTGGTTCATGATGTATTTTCAATTGGTATGGTTTCAAAGAAGTATTATAAAATGATTTCAAATAATTATCATTTATACTTTCATGAAGAACCGACAATTGTGATTTTTTTAAACCCTTTCTTCTCGCATAAGTACTTAATGGAATCATTTGTCCTCTCATTTGTACTTTATATGTTTTCAAAAAATCCACATATGTTTCATCTTCTTTATGGTATTTATTCACAAAACTATTTTCCGATATCATTAAGATATAATTAGATTTTATGCAAAATATATATTTACATTATATACCTTTAAATTTTTATTTTAATGAATGAATGTGTGATTTGTTATAATAATAATAAAGAAGAAATTATCAATTATAAACACTGTGGAAAACAATTATTCATACATCCAAATTGTCTATTGCATTGGTTTTTTATTAATAAAAATAAATGTATTATATGTCGCGAACGCATGAATGTCAATTACTTCATCAATTATAAAAATACATTAATTAATCATATATGGGTTCTTGATGATACTAATAAAATGTTTATGGATTGTTTTGTAAAAAACAATGTTAAAAATGTATTTCTTGAATATTCTTATGATAAAGACAATGAATTGACTCATATGTTTCATATTGAAATTAATTTAAACAATGACGTTATTTGTCATCTTCGCAATATGTACTTTATTATTACTATTAATAATGCTTTCAAAATGTGTTGTTTAATATATACGTGTTATATTATAAGTTCAATATTCTTATAGATAATTACATAAATACAATTATCTAATTAAAATATTATGTCAAATGATCATCATATTGCTATTATTCTTGCTGGTGGTAATGGTACTAGAATGAATATGGATTTACCCAAAGTATGTTGTCTTATTAATGGTAAACCTATGATTATTCACATTTTAGAAACAGTAATGAAAACCCAACCCACCAAAATATTTGTCATTCTCGGAAAATCCAAAGATATTGTTACAGATACAATTACACAATGGTGTATAAATCAAACTACCAATATTAAAACCAATATTATTGAATATATTATACAATCAGAACAATTAGGAACCGGCCATGCATTATTATGTTGTATACCATCATTACATTTTTACAATAATTATCGTGCTATTATATTATGCGGAGATGTTCCATTGATATCAGATAAAACATTAAATAAAATGTTAACAAAAACCATGAATTCACAAATGCTTGTTACACATAAACATAATCCTTCTGGTATGGGTAGAGTTAAAACATCATCTCTTGGGAATTTCTTAAATATCATTGAAGAAAAAGATTGTACGGATCGAGACAAAAATATACAATTGGTAAATGGTGGCATTTATGTTTTAAAATGCATTCAAATTATTAAATATTGTCCGCTTATTAAAAACGATAATTCACAAAAAGAATACTATTTACCCGAAATATTTAAAATAATTCAAAATCATCATGAAGTTATAGAATTATACGTTTTACCTGTCAACTTACAATTTCAAATTGAAGGCGTAAATACTCAAAAACAATTAAAAAATGTTGAAATTATACACAATACTATTCATTCTAGTTTTACTAACGTTTGGGGTTTATGAAAATATACTCATTGTCTCCATAATACATGAATGCGTTATCATCTAATTTCGTTATTCCCAATTGTGTTAACTTTCGCTTCATAAATCTCAAAATAGCAATATAGGTCAATATATACACCAGAGTATGCAATAACATTATAATATATATATAAATATATTATAATTCATATTATTCAATTTTTAACGACGTGTTGTAGCTCTACGACGTGGTCCATTGCGCTTTGTCTTCGTTTCAGAAACATTCCATTCACTTTCTGAACCCTCATTTTCAGGACGTCTTGATTCACGCTCTTTCATTGCCAAATGACGAACTTCGCACATTATCTTTCCACCATATACACCATTAATATTAATGGCATGGTATTCGTGATCGCTATTTACTGGTTTTACCATATCAAACATAACATATTCGCCTTGAACCAAATATTTATATTGGGAATGAGTAATACAGAGATTTGAATAATGTGCGAATATATCCTTTCCTGAAAATTCAGATTCACCCATTACAGTAATAAATCCATATCCTGTCTTACTATTGAACCACTTTACTTGTCCGATAACTCCTGTTGTTACTGGGGTCGCAACAATCTCTGCCATACTATATATTATTATTTGTTGTTTGCTTTTATATTCTTTTTTTATTTATCTTATTATAGCGCTAGCAAATCATAGTCTATTATGCTATTATATTTCAAAGAATAACAATAATTTAATATTGATAGTATTTTTTTGGCGGTTTCATTATCTGTTTCAAAATGCGCCAACCTCATTTTTAAATTTAATAATTCCTTATTTTTATCTCCATTTACGTCATTCACAAAATCTTCAGTATTCCACGGTAATTCATGTATAAACTCCAAAAATACAAAACATAATGAAATAATATCATCTCTCGGGTAATATGTATTTCCAAGATGTATGAAATGACTAACATATTTCGGTGAACCTGTTATTTGTCTATGCTGCTTATTTTCAACATAACCATTGTCATCCATATAAAATGTTGATAACCCGAAATCAATAAAATATATTTTATTATTATGAATCATTATATTATGTGGTTTTATGTCTCCATGTACTACCATATTTTCGTGAAAATCACGCAATAAATCTATACATTGATAAAATATTGTACTTATTACATTGTCCTTATAATGGCTGTAAATAAAATCTCGAATATTATATTCACAATATTTCATTACACATACATAATAATTTTCTACTAATCCATAATAATATATTTCGGGAACCGCACAACATTTATGACAATATAAATAATGCATCAACGTACATTCTTGTTTCAAAACATTCACATCCAATTTATTTATTTTTATCGCAATTGGTTCTTGATTTTTCATTTTCACCCCCTTGTAAACATTTCCAAAACCTCCTTCGCCTATTTTTTCTATCACCTCGTATTTATTTTTTATTATCATTTTACTATATCTATATAAATGTTTTATATAGGTATAATATAACCTTTATGGAATTACAATTTAATGGAAATTATTCAGATAATGATGATTCTAGTACAATAGCAAGCGAAATACTAAATATTGTTGAAAATTACGAGTCATCATTAATCGACGGACAAACAAGTAAAACTATAATGAATGATATTATTCAATGTCTTCAAGAACATGAAATAAGTAATATAGAAAAAATCAGTAATCAACTTAAAAATTATATTTTTGTTGACGAAATTCATAATATACACAAAGGACGACATATTCGATGGATAAGATTATCAAATGAAAAGAAAACGTTAACTCTCGGAGGATTAATAATGGACGTCAAATTTACTAATAATGGTGTTAATATCCTATGTAAAGATATGCGTAACCGTTTTATACAATTCAAATTTGACGAATGTCTAACTTTCCAGCGTTTATCATACCAAGAATTAGTTATATTAATGGCAAATGAGTCCATCAATTATGATTCTTCCTAGTGTATATATATTTTTGTATTTTTTTGGCCGTTTTATTTCTACAACGATGCAGTATAAATTCTTTGATATGATACATTATTTTACGAGATATTTCTATTTCTTCATCTACATTATATCTTTCATTAGTTATTATGTATTTTTCAGCACGATTGAATTCAAACCAATCAATTAAAAATGAACTATATGAATCTTTTAATGTACTTTCGTTTATAATATAATGTCCTATATCAGAATGAATAAATTTATAAATTATATTTGAAATATTTAAACCATGATAGTACGGGCGCGGTTGAATATAATATACATTATCATTTATCATCTCTTGATAATATGAATTATCAATAAAACATATTTGACTATTTTTTGGTATCATCGTACAATTTATAAAATCATCAACTTTTTTATCATTACTTGTACGATTTATTTCAATGATCTTGTTTCTTATTTTAAAAGCACATATTGTCTTCTCAAATATATTTGTATGATTTACTTTTTTCTCCAAATATTTTATTATCATTTCAACCCATGGACTTCCGCACTTATTATTTGTATACAAATACAATTTTATTATTTTATTTTCCTTCTTCTTACATAAGTACTTTAAAATATTTATAATATTGTACCGAAGAAATTCAGGAAACATTTCCATTAAATTAAAAAATAAACTTTCTTGTTCTTTCTTTATACTTGCGTTTCCAAAACGCATAATTGCTTTCCATAATATATGTAAATGAGAAAATGAACCGATCGTTTCATCTAGATCAAACGCTACTATTTTTTTATCCTTTTTCGGCTTTTTTGTATATATTTGACCTTTATATATTTGAATATGTCCTTCCTCCATAATTACTTACCTAATCTAATATATTATCATATTAAATTAGACACAAATTTTTTATTTTCCAGTTGATCCAAAGCCTCCTGAACCTCTTTGTGTTGTGGATAATTCATTTGTAGATATTTTTTCCACAAAAATAGGACATAATGATGGATGACATATCTGTAACAATCTAGACCCCTTTTCAACTTTATATTCACTCACAGTATTATCACCATTTAACCATTTAAACGCACCTTTTAGATTTCCACGATAACCCGAATCAATTATGCCAACATGATTTGCTAACATCAATGGAGTTTTTGATATACTTGAACGTGGATAACTATAATAACCACAATGTTTATACATTTGTGATACTGGCTCATAATATAACATCTCCATCTTTATTTTCATGTCTATCATATTTGTTTTGAAATTATCATTAAAATATACATCATCTGGAACAAACAAATCAAACCCCGAATCCGGATATGCCTCTTTCATTTTTTTATTATGTTTTTCTATCGTTTTTTCATACAATTCGTCTAAATATACACTATCATCTATTGCTATTTTCAACAAAGCATGTGGTTCACTTGTGAATACACTCATATTATAAAATACTATATTATAACACTTTTATACCATTTTTACAATTGTTTCATCTTATACTCTTTCCAAGACATTTTTTGACCTTCATATAGTGGTGTTTTATCTTGTTCGTGTTGTTTATCTAACTTTTCACTACGTTTTAATGCACTATCTACATATAATTCCTTTAATAATTTTCCTACATATACCGATCCTTCATGTTGATCTATCTCACCGTCTTCTATTTTTTTCAAAACAGTTAAAACCTTTGTCATTATTACCAAATCTATCTCATTCGCTACTGTTTTATGAAATATATCTGGGTAATTCATATACAAAAAATTACAATTATTAATACACAATGTTGAAAATTCGTCTTGTGTCATTGACGGATTTTCTGAACGCATCTTATCTATTCTGCGTATATCATCACGTATTTTAAGACTATGTTTAATCTCACGAATATTTTGTGTATTATCACCACATTCCGATTCTTGAATTAATTTTTTCAAATGAAGTTTCTCGTCTTTATTCATTATATTTTATTATAATACAATTACTTTATGTATATTTTATATAAATACTATATATGTTTTATACAGTTATTTTTGGATTATTATTAATTATTTTTTCATTCTATGCTTATTATGATTTTTTAGCAACATTCAGTTTCAGTAAAAATGTCCGTCTATTACATGAATTTTGGAATGATATTATTAATAGACAATGGCTGTTAAATAAAATAAACAATAATACTATTCATTTTGAATATTATAGAGATCAATATCATTATGACAGTCTTGCTGAAAACAAAATTTCAAAACATAAATATTATCAATTATTGAAAAAATAAAGTATAATTTAATAATATATAATGAAAATAGAAATCGAGTACTGGATACTTATTGCAATATTCACGTTGACAATTGTGTTAAATTTAATATTAACAACTAATAATTTTAGTCCTTATCATCCCAATAATTATTTTTCACAAGAATTTGTTTATGAAGGTTTTGAAACAAATAAAGATGAAAATGAAAAAACATCCGAAACAAAAGAAAATAAAGGAAAAATACCCGAAAAAGATGACAAAAAAAAGATGAATGGTTTTGAAGGATTTTACGCATGTCCAAAATAAATACACATTTGAATATTTCTCAATAAAAAATCATATACATATTTATATTTTTATGATTTAGTGCTATTTATGCGTTTGTAAATCTAAATGTATAATCCAATCAAACTAGGATTTATTTTATCATTATGTTTAATCATTATATCTACATGTTCCTTTTCTACTGTAAATGGGAATTTCACTTCCATTTTTATTTGTTCCTCAAATAATTTACTTTCATTTTTAACCAATCTAAACAAATTTAATTTTGTATATACAATTTCTAAACACCGCTTCAAATTACGGACACCATCCTCTTTATATGTTAATGCTTCATTTGATACTATATATTTGATTGTTTCATCCGGAATAATTACATCCTCTTCTTTGAAATTTACTTGCTCGCGAATTTTAGGCAATAAATAATTACGCGCTATTACCAATTTTTCCTTCATTTCATAACCCTTTGTCTGAATTCTATACATTCTATCGCGTAATATTGGATTCACTTTGGATTCATCATTATAACTGAATATAAACAAACATTTACTTAAATCAAACGAAATATCCGAAAAATATTTATCATGATACTCGTTATTTTGTGTAGTATCTGTCAAATGTGTTAAAATACCAATTATTTCTTCACCTTTCGGTGTATCACTTATCTTATCCAATTCATCAAAGTAAATCACAGGATTCATTGACTTACTCTCCATTAAAATTTGGACGATTTTTCCCCAATTACTTCCCTCATATGTGTATGAATGTCCTTCTAAAAAGCTAGCATCACTATTACCTCCCAAAGCAATAAACGCAAAATCACGATTCATTATTTTACTAATTCCTTCCTTTACCAACGTTGTCTTTCCTGTACCCATTGGACCTTTTATCGCTATTGCTGTACCTACTGATTGGGGATTCGCTATCCATTGACCCATCATTTGCATGATCTGCATTTTAGCGTCGTCTAATCCATATACACATTCATCCAGTGTCTTTTTAGCATTCATCATATATTCATTACATTTTTCTAATCCACATGATAATGACATATCCATTGTCTTATAATTTGAAAATGGTATACGCATAAAAGCATCTACCCAATGTTTCAACTTGTAATACTCTGGATCACCCGGTTCCATTGTCTTTAATACATTCAGCTTTTGAAATGCTATCGCTTTGAATTTTGGAGGAATATTCGCATCTAATAAAGCTAAACGATAAGGTTTATCTATATTAATATACTGATTTATATTCTTTAATTCCTTCATCACTTTCCTTTGTTCTGTATGAGACATTTTCGTTTTGAAATAATCTACTTCATTTGTATGTTTTTCTGTATTATGAATTAATTTATGATATTCTTTCGCATTCTTTATACGATTCTTTTTTACCAATTTTTTTATCTGATTATCACAATCTGATACCATATTAATTAATACTTTACTATTTGGTTTTTTCATCAACTTTTCATTTAATTCTTTTTTTAATTCACGTAATTCCAAATACTCCTTTTCAACACTGTCATCTATTTCATCTTGTTTATTTTCTTCTGATTTTTTTTTGGGTTTCATTTTTCTACGCTTATTTTGTTTCTTTTCAAATTGGGGTGGTAATTCTATCTTTTGATACTTCTCTTTCATAAATGTTCGTTCATCGTCACTATTACAATCATACTTATCGTCGTTTGAATCATACTCTTCTTCTTCATTTTTTCCACCGCCCCCTACTAATAATACTATTTCATTCTCTTCATCATCATCGTCATAATATTCGTCGCTTTCATTTTCCTCGTCCATGTCTGATTCTGAATTTTCACTGTCATATGCTTCGCTATCTGATTCTTCTTCGTCCTCACTTACATGTCGTCGTTTTTTATTTTTTTTTATTTTTTCATTAATATATTTAGATGGAATTAATTTTGCAATTATCTCTTGAATCTGTTCGTGAGAAATAATACTTTTCTTTTTTTTATTGTTTTTTTTTGATTTTTTTTCATTTTCACTTTCTGATTCTTCTTCCTCACTTTCTGAACGCTCTTCTGATTCATCATCGCTTTCATATGATGATGATTCATCTATTATAGATTCGTCGTCAACATATGATGAATCTTCTTCTGAATCGCTATCAGAATGAATACGCTTCTTTTTCATCTCCTTCTTCTTTGTTTTTTCTTTGATCTTCTTTGTTGAAGAACGTGTGTTAATCTTGTCACTAGCAACCATAATTCTCAAAAATTATTATTTTATATACAATATTATTTATATCATTTCATCAATCAATTTTTGTTCGTATACTCTCATTTCCATATCCTTGTTATTGATTTTTTTCGGTATTTTTTATTTTCACACGTTACACAATCGCGTGTAGTCTTAATTATACATTTATGTAATTATACAGATTGTAAAAATTGAATCAATTATAAAATAATATAAACATAGTATATTATATAATGGTTAATATAATGGAATCGTCAAAAGTAATTGGTATCCAATTTAGTATGATGTCACCCGACGAAATTCGCAAGAATTCTGTTGTAGAAGTGACATCACGAAATACTTATATGAACAATAAACCTGATATTGGTGGATTGTTTGACCCTCGAATGGGTGTTTTGGAACCAGGTTATATTTGTCCTACTGACGGATACAATTATATTGATTGTCCGGGTTATTTCGGACACATTGAACTCGCGAAACCTGTATTCTTTATTCAACATATAAAAGAAATTATAAAAATAAGTAAATGTATTTGTTTAAAATGTAGTAAATTATTAATTAGTAAGGAACGTCATAAACATATTTTAAATTATAGTGAAAGTGACCGTTGGCAATATGTTTATAATACAATAAATAAAGCCAATATTCGTCATTGTGGTGATGCGAATGAAGAAGGGTGTGGTTGTAAAATTCCAGATGTCAAAATGCCTACTAATTCATTTGCTACTATTATTGCTGATTGGAAAGAAAAAAATGATAATACGGATGGTTCAGATTTTACTATTAAACTCACACCTGAAATAATTGTTAAAATTTTTAGACGCATTAGTGACGACGATATCCATTTTATGGGTTTCAGTCCTATTTGGTCGCGACCAGAATGGTTTGTTTGTCAAGTATTACCCATCGCTCCACCTTCTATGCGTCCATCGGTTAAACATGACGCACAACAACGCAGTGAAGATGATTTGACACATATTTATAGCAATATTATAAAAGCCAATAATGATTTGCGTGATAAATTAGCTTCTGGTGATACGAATTCCAATGTCATAGAAGGTTTAATAACTAATCTTCAATATTTTGTAGCCATGATTGCTAATAATAAAGTTAAAGGTTCCGCTCCTATGCAACAGCGTTCTGGACGTCCTTTACAATGTATCATGGACCGTTTAAATAGTAAATTTGGACGTATTCGTGGTAATCTTATGGGAAAACGTGTTGATTTCAGTGCTCGTTCTGTTATTACTGGTGATCCAAATTTATCTATTAGACAACTTGGTGTTCCTATGAAAGTTGCTATGAATATTACAAAACCAGTCACTGTTAATGAAAGAAATATCAATTTCTTAACGAAACTTATACAAAATGGTCCAGATGTTTATCCAGGTGCAAAAATATTAGAAAAGAAAAATGGAGAAAATATTTCACTTCGTTATATGGACCGCAATTCCATACGATTGGAACATGGTGATGTCGTTCACAGACACATGATGGACGGTGATGGTGTGCTATTTAATAGGCAACCCAGTCTTCATCGTATGTCTATGATGTGTCATATCGTGAAAGTAATGAAAAAAGGGGATACATTCAGAATGAATGTTGCTGACACAGCACCCTATAACGCAGATTTTGATGGTGATGAAATGAATATGCATATGCCTCAAAATATTTTAGCAGAGACTGAATTAAAACAATTAGCTGCTATTCCATATCAAATTGTAAGTCCAGCGAAAAATGCGCCCATTATCGGTATTTTCCAAGATTCTATGCTTGGTTCTTATCGGTTTACACGTCCAAATATTTCATTTAATCCTAGACAGGCAATGAATTTATTAATGATGTTTAAACATGTAGATACAAAAAAATTATTTGAAAAAGGAAACAAAATTAATAACTTTGATATTTTATCACAAATTTTAAAACCTATTACATTAAAAAATAAAACCAAATTATTTGATAATGACGAAGACCCACAAACATCTAATAATATTCTAGAAATTGTAAATGGTGTATATAAACGAGGTCAATTAGAAAAATCAATGCTCGGTTCATCTACTAAAGGTATTATTCATCGCATATTTAATGACTACGGACATAAACAAGCCGCACAATTTATTGATGATTTACAAAATGTTATTACCGAATACATGACTAGTAGCTCATATAGTGTTGGTATTTCTGATTTGATTGCCGATAGAAAAACACAAGATAGTATTACACAAGCAATCACTTCACAAAAACAACAAGTTTATTCACTTATTGATAAACTTCATTTGGGTATTTTTGATAACACTAGTGCTAACTCTAATCTCGTCGAGTTTGAAACACAAGTCAATAATATTCTTAATAAAGCTACCGAACAAGCTGGTAAAATTGGACGCAAATCCCTTGATAAAAATAACCGCTTCTTAATGATTGTTGAATCTGGTGCAAAGGGTTCACTCATTAATATCTCACAAATGATTTCTTGTCTAGGACAAACCAATGTGGAAGGTAAACGTATTCCATATGGGTATGATGATCGTTCTCTCCCACATTTTAATAAATTTGATGATTCTCCTCTCGCACGTGGTTTCATTGAAAATTCATATATTTCCGGTCTTACCGCACAAGAATTGTTCTTCCATGCTATGGGTGGTCGCATTGGTCTTATTGATACAGCAGTAAAAACTTCACAGACTGGATATATTCAAAGACGTTTAATCAAGGGTCTTGAAGATCTTAAAACGGAATATGACATGACTATTCGTGATAATAAGCACAAAATAGTACAATTCTATTATGGTGATGATGGTTTTGATTCTACCAAAGTTGAAAATCAGTTTATTCCATTAGTTGAAATGACTACAAATGATATTTACATGTTATATGATATTATTGGAATTCACGACGAACGCAAAGGTATGAGTCAAATTTATACAAAAGGAACTATTACCCGTATGAAAAAACAACGCGATGATACAAAAAAATTATGTAAAAAATATATTGATTACTTTATTGATATGCGAAAATCAATCGTTGAAAATGTATTTAAACGTAAAAATGAATCCGGTGTTAAATCTCCTATTAGCTTTTCAAATATTGTCAATAATATACAACAACAACTTAATTTGAACGGAAATAGTACCATTGATATTACACCTTTGGAAGCATTTGAATTAATTCAACATTATTACGATAAAATGACATCCTTGAATTATCTTCCTGAAAATAACCTCTTAAAAGTTTTATATTTCTATCATCTTTCTCCTAAAAATCTCCTCATTATGAAACGTTTTCATCGTAAAGGTCTTATCATGTTATTAGAAACCGTTACAATGAAATTTAAAGAATCATGGGTTCATCCGGGAGAAATGGTAGGTGTCATCGCAGGACAATCTATTGGTGAACCAACTACACAACTTACATTAAATACCTTCCATTTGGCTGGTGTTGCTTCTAAATCCAATGTCACTCGTGGTGTTCCACGTATTGAAGAAATATTGCGTCTTACAAAAAATCCAAAAGGTCCTTCTCTTACCGTATTTTTAAATGAATACGAACAAGAAGACCAAAAAAAAGCATCCAATTATAGTAATATGCTTAATCACACTAAATTGGGTGATATTGTTAAAAACGTACAAATTTGCTTTGATGCAAATGACAATACAAGTATTATTGAAGGCGATTCTAATCTTATTCAGCAATATTATGAATTTGAAAAATTAGTCAGTGATTGTAACGAGAATGAGGATTCTGACAACCAATTTGAAAAATCAAAATGGATTATTCGTATTGAAATGAGTTCCGAGAAAATGTTGGAACATAACATTAGCATGGATGACGTTCACTTTGTCATATCTAGTGTACATGGTGATGATATTCATTGTATTTATTCTGATTATAATATGAATGACTTGATTTTCCGTATTCGTGTTAATAGTTCTATATTAAGCAGCAACGCACATCGTGGTAAAGATCGTAAAAAAGAATCTGGACCCGCCATTTTGGATCAATCTGATGAAATATACCTTTTACATGAGTTTCAAGAAAATTTATTAAACAATATTGTTTTAAGAGGTATTCAAAATATTACTAATGTTTCCATTCGTAAAGTTCAAAACTACATGGTTGAAAATGAAAATGGTTATGAATCAAAAGATATTTGGGTTTTAGACAGTACTGGTTCCAATTTATTAGATATTCTTGGTGTTGATTTTATAGATAGCAATCGTACCGTAAGTAATGATATTAAAGAAGTATTTAATGTTTTAGGTCTAGAAGCCGCTAGACAAGTTATCCACGATGAATTTGTTGATGTTATGGAATTTAGTGGTGTATATATTAATTATCATCATCTTGGTTTACTTTGTGATCGTATGACACTCACTAAAAATATGGTATCGATATTCCGTTCTGGTATACTCGGTGATGACATTGGACCTATTTCTAAATCTACATTTGAAGTTCATACAGAAGTATTATTAAACGCTAGTCGTCATGCTGAATTCGATCATATGCGTGGAGTTTCTGCTAATGTAATGCTAGGTCAAACTGGTCCATATGGAACTGGTATGTGTAATCTGGTTTTGGATATGAATGCTATTTCACAAATGGATGACGAAGACATAGTTGAAGATACTAGAAAACAAGATATTGAAAATGCTTTTAATATCAAACAGCAACGTACATGTGAAAATACTGTCATACAAAATACTATATCATCTATACAAGTGAATGAAGACGACTGTTGTGATGATAACGATGGTTATGATTTGGACTTCTAGATTTTTAGAAAAACTATATTATATTTTTTACTACAATATAGTTTACTATGTTTGAGTTATCATTTGTGTTTTTTTTACATAAGTTTCGCTTACTATATGATTCATTATTTTTATCATATATTGGTCGTCCTTGCTCGAATCGCCTCCTAATGTTTCTGATGCTACACGGAAATACCATTTGAAATTCTGGGATTCCATGTCTTCGAACTTATAACGATTACCGTCTTCCCAGTTTTGTAAACAGTCCATTGTTTTGTTATCTATTTCCTTTACTAATCTTTTTAAATGTTTTTTTTCTTCGTCCTTCTCCCAACTACCGTCTCCTTGTTTATAATACATTATTTTACGCTTAATATCAGTGCAGTGAAGGGGGCGCTTATGAACGTCTATTCTTCCTAATGATTTGTCTATAATATTCATCATTCCATTTACATAGCCATTGTTACCAAAATAGAATAAATCTTCCTGTGATATTTGTAAATGTTCTTTCAAAAATGTTTGGAAATCGATTGCATCCTTACATTGTGTATTTAAGAAGAAATTCAAATTAAACTTGTTATTCATGGTGTTATTATTGTTTGTTACTAGTGACATATTGGATATCTGTTCGGTTATCTTCTGTATTTCTTCTTGTTGTTGCTTCTTTATTATTTCATCACGTTGTTTCTGTGCTTCAATGAAGTCACATTGTTGTTGTTTTAATAAATCTTTCATATCTTGCAGTTGTCGGTTGTCATTTACAGAACATCTTCCCTTGCTCTTATGATTCCATAATGATGAAGAATGACGAAAAAACTTCCCACATTCACACTGATGTTGCTTTGCCGAGTTTTCGTTCGTCAAAGTTCGTCGGGCATGTTTTACCGTAAGGAGGTGTTTTTCTAAATCACTTTTGTAACAGCAGTTATAATCACATGCTTCACACCTGTATTTTTTTGCCGAGTTTTCCCGAGTTTTTTTCGTCATTATTTTCCTAAATATTCTTCCTAGATTGTTGCCGACCCAAAATTTTGTCCGAGCGCCGCCGGCGGTTCTCCTAAAATTGTTCTTTCCATCTTGGTAAGACCCATTTTTTTGACATACTTTTTAAAAACTTTTTGTACATTTGTACTTTTGGACATTTTTAAAAATGTCCACAACTGAAAAACTCTATCAACTTTTTTTTTCTTTGGTTGTTACTGCCTTACCATAAAATTTTCATTATTTCATAGAAATTGCTACTTTATGCTTTCATGCAGTGGACTTCCGACCACACTGACAATGCATATTTGTAATATTTCATAAT